>Ga0209777_10009657_pt1 | contig 10348 bp, 6 predicted proteins | sample FrelakmetHBP12HB_FD_187147 | JGI IMG/M metagenome (GOLD analysis project Ga0209777, IMG submission 187147) | Freshwater lake sediment microbial communities from the University of Notre Dame, USA, for methane emissions studies -HBP12 HB (SPAdes)... | ecosystem: Environmental > Aquatic >... | reverse complement strand
GTCCTTTCGGGCCTTCGCGAGTGGTCGTCGGTTCCCGTCATCATTCTTTCCGTCCGCAACGCGGAGGAAGAAATCGTGCGGCTGCTGGACGCGGGCGCCGATGACTACATCGTGAAGCCGTTCAGCACGGGGGAGCTGATCGCACGAATGCGGGTTGCCATCCGCCATCATGCCCCCGAGGATGCCGCGGACACGTTCGTTTCAGGTCGGCTCAGCGTGGATCTGCAGAACCGGTCTGTGAAGGCGTCGGGTGAGACGGTGAAGCTCACGCCGACCGAATACGGCCTGCTGCGGCTGTTCGTGCAGCACGCGGGACGCATCCTCACCCACCGCCAGATCCTGAGGGAAGTGTGGGGACCGAACACGGACGAAGACACCAATTACCTGCGCGTATACATCACGGGCCTGCGGAAGAAGCTCGAAGAGAATCCGCAGATGCCGCAACTCATCGTGACCGAGCCGGGAGTCGGGTACCGACTTCGCATCCTGCCCGCTTGAAGAAGGAGAGGGAGCCGGGTACCGTTCCAGCATGTCGCGCGAGCGTTTCCTCAAAGCCTTCCGTATAGTAGAAAACTCCTTCGCGCCCCTCCTCCTTGTCGCGGCGACGCTGATCCTGGCATTGGATATCGTCGCGCGTCTCCTGGGCGTCTCCGCGCTGCGCGCATCCACGGACTACGTCCGCCACCTCGTGCTGTGGATCTCCTTCGCAGGAGCAATGATCACCACCAGGGAGAAGAGCCACCTCTCCATGAGCGTGGGAGTGGAGCGGCTGTCCGAGCCCGTGCGGCGGGTCGTCGCAACCGGCACGTCCCTGGTATCGGTGGCAGTCTGCACGGCGCTGGCCGCCGCTTCACTTTCGTTTGCCCTCACCGGGTTCGATCCTACCGACACCGTCGGGGTGTTCCCCAGATGGATCGTCGCGCTGGTGATGCCGATCGGATTTGCCGTCATCGCCATCCGTTTCATCCGGACACCGGAACGGGGGCATGGGCGGCGGTGGATCGCTTCCCTGGGAATTCTCGCAGGCCTCGCGCTCGGGTGGGATGCGTGTGTCAGCTCTCTCCCCTGGCTGACCGCCGCGGGGCCCGTTGTCACCGGGGCGCTGGCCCCGGTCCTCTCCGCCCTGCACCTGCCGCTGATCATCCTCCTTATCGCCAGCGTGTTCCTCGGCGGGCCGATTTTCGTTCTCGTTGGCGGGCTTGCGCTCCTGTTCTTCCTGCATTCCGGAGGCGCCCTGGAGTCGGCGGCCAACCAGGCCTACACCATGCTGACCGGGGACGTGATCCCGTCCATCCCGCTGTTCACCCTCGCCGGCTACATCATTTCGGAGAGCAGGTCCGGGGAGCGTCTCGTGCGCCTGTTCCGCTCCCTGTTCGGCTGGCTGCCTGGCGGCCTTGCCTTCATGAGCATCCTCATCTGCGCCTTTCTCACGACCTTCACGGGGGCCTCGGGCGTCACGATCATCGCAGTGGGCGCCCTATTGTTGTACATTCTCAAGGACAGCGGGTACGACGAAAGCTTCGGCAGGGGCCTGCTCACCGCATCCGGAAGCATCGGTCTCCTTTTTCCGCCAAGCCTACCGGTGATTCTCTACGGCGTGGTCTCCATGACGAACATCAAGCACATGTTCGTCGGCGGCATTCTTCCCGGCGCGTTCATGGTGCTGAGCATCGCCGCGATCGGCGTCTGGAGGGCGCGCCGCGACCGCGTGCCCCGCACCGCCCTTGACCTGCGCGAGCTTCTGCCCACGTTGTGGAACTCTCTGGGGGAGATCCTGCTCCCCATCCTCATCCTCGTGCTCTTCCTGAAGGGAATCACCACCCTCGTGGAGACTGGGGCGGTTGCCGTCATCTACGCGATCCTGCTGGAAGTAGTGGTGCACAGGGACTTGAAGCTGCGCCAGCTCCCCGCCGTCTTTCTGAAGAGCGTCGTGATTCTCGGCGGGATCCTCATCATCCTGTCCACGGCGAGCGGCTTTTCCTACTACATCGTGGACGCGCAGATCCCCCTGCAGTTCACCCAGTGGCTGCGCGCCCACGTGGTCTCCCCGTTCGTGTTCCTGCTTCTCCTGAACCTCGTGCTGATTGTCAAGGGATTCTTCATCGACATCTTCTCCGCTATCACAATCGTGGTGCCCCTGATCGCACCGCTGGGCGTCGCGTATGGCATCAACCCCGTGCATCTCGGGATCATATTCCTCGCCAACCTCGAGCTGGGATATCTCACGCCGCCGCTCGGCCTGAACCTCTTCCTCGCCTCCTACAGGTTCCAGAAGCCGATCGTCAGAATCTACAGGGACGTTCTTCCCTTCCAGCTGGTGATGCTCGCCTCCGTGCTGATCATCACCTATGTCCCCTGGATGACCACCGCGCTGCTGGACGTCCTGAAGCTCTGATGACCGCCGGCACGGGAGGGCACCAGTCTTTCGGCACCATGCGTCTGGCATCACGAACAGGAGAATCAGGTAGACGAGGATTCCGGGAAACGCCGCGGAGAACACGGAGATGAGAACGTACAACAGGCGCGCAAACGCGGGGTCCATGCCGATGTACTCGGCCATCCCGCCGACAACGCCGCCGATCATGCGGTTGGTCCGGGATCGCTTCAAGGGCCTTTTCACATCCATGACAGATTGAACACCGGCCCAGGCTTCACGTGCTACCAGGACTCAGACTACTTCGACGCCGCGCTCCCGGAGAAGCACGGGTGCGTTCTCCCGCAGCTTGTACTTCTGGATCTTGCCGCTTGCCGTCATGGGGTAGGAATCCACGAAAAAAACGTACTTCGGTATCTTGAACTTTGAGATCTTCCCGCGGCAGAAGTCGCGCACGTCTTCCTCGGAGAGACGGACGCCGTCCTTGCAGATGACAAACGCGCCGACTTCCTCCCCGTAGCGGGGGCTTGCGACCCCCGCGACCTGCACGTCCTTCACGCCGTTCATCGTCAGAAGGAACTCTTCGATCTCGCGGGGATACACGTTCTCGCCGCCCCGGATGATCATGTCCTTGATCCTCCCGGTGATCTTGAAGTAGCCGTTCTCATCCACGGTTCCCAGGTCCCCCGAGTGCAGCCACCCCTCTGAGTCAATGGCATCGACAGTTGCCTCGGGCATGTTGTAGTAGCCCTTCATGACGTTGTAGCCGCGGCAGACCACTTCCCCCTGCGTGCCGGTGGACACCTCTGCGTTGGTTTCGGGATTCACGACGCGCACCTCGATGCCCGGCAGGTTCTGTCCGACCGTGGAAACCCGCAGCTCGATCGGGTCGTCAGTCGAGGTCTGGGTCATGACGGGCGAGCCCTCGGTGAGCCCATAGGCGATGGTGATCTCGGATGCGTGCATCTCGGCGATCACGCGCTTCATGATCTCGGCGGGGCAGGGTGAGCCTGCCATGATGCCCGTGCGGAGACTGGAGAGGTCGAACATCGGGAACATGGGATGGTTCAGCTCCGCGATGAACATTGTCGGCACGCCGTACAGCCCCGTACACTTCTCCCTCTGCACGGAGGCCAGGACGAGAAGCGGATCAAAGCTCTCCACGAGGACCGCCGTGGCTCCGTGCGTGACGATGGCCATGATGCCCAGCACGAGACCGAAGCAATGGAAGAGAGGCACCGGAAGGCAGACGCGCTCTTCGGCGGAAAACCTCTGCCGCTCCCCGATATGGAATCCGTTGTTGAGAATGTTGTGGTGGGTCAGCATCACGCCCTTGGGAAAGCCGGTTGTTCCCGACGTGTACTGCATGTTGATCACGTCCCCGCACCGCAGCCCCGCGGCGGCCTGTTCCCGCGGACCGTTGGGGGCATGGGCGCCGAGGAGAAGCAGCTCGGGAGTCGTGTACATGCCCCGGTGCTTCTCGGGTCCCATGAAGATCACCGACCGCAGCCGGGGAAAACGCGCCGACTGCAGGGCGCCCCGTTCGCATGTCGCGAGCTCCGGGATGAGCTCGTTCACCATGGCCACGTAGTCGCTGTCCCGGAACCCGTTGATGAGGCAGAGCGCCTTCATGTCGGACTGCCGGACGATGTACTCCAGCTCGTGCGTCCGATACGAGGTATTCACCGTCACGGTGACCGCGCCGATCTTCGCCGCGGCGAAAAGGATCGTGAGCCAGTCAGGAACGTTCGTGGCCCAGATGCCCACATGATCGCCCCGGCCGATGCCGATGCCCATCAGCCCCCGGGCCAGCGCGTCCACGCGCGCGTCAAAGGCGGCATACGTGAAACGCAGGTTGCGATCCGGCAAGACGATGAAATCCTTTTCCGGAAAGAGCGCAGCCTGCCGTTCCAGCACGGCGCCGAGTGTCTCTCGGATCTCTTCCATTTTCCGGCGTCCTTTTTCGTGCGCCCTCAGGGGGCGTACACCACGGCCACGACCCGCGCCTCCAGCTCGCCGGCGCTGTGCACGTGGTGTGGAACAATGCTGTCGTAGTAGATGCTGTCTCCCGTCTTCAGCCGGTAGACGTCCTTGCCGTACGCAACCTCGATCTCCCCCGCGAGCACGTAGATGAACTCCTCCCCCTCGTGGGCGGACGGCCGGGCGGCCTGGGCAGAAAGGGGGTGGATGTCGATGACGAACGGCTCCATGTGCCGCCCGGCCTTGTTGGCGGCAAGCGAGAAAAAGTCGAGGTCGCTGCGGGAGGGCTGGTCGCGGCCGGAAAAGCGGACCACGTGCTCATGGGCGCCGACGCGGGAGACTACCGGTCCCACCTGCTCCGCATCGTCGAGGAATGTTCCCAGGCGCACTCCCAGCGCTCGGGCGATCCTGATCAGGGGGCTGAGAGACGGGATGAGGGAGCCGGATTCGATCTGCGCCACGAGCTCCGGCGCCAGGTCGGCGCGTTCGGCAAGTTGTTCGCCAGACATGCTGCGGGATTCACGGATCGAGCGAACCTTCTCTCCAAGACGATGCGTGTCCGCCATGTATCACCTCTGCCTTTCTCTGGCACGGTTTGCCAGAATGGTCAAGTGTGTCCGCCCTTTCCGGGGCCGACGATTTTCACGGTGCGCTCCCTCCCATCAGGGGGGCAACCAGCAGCCCGATGCCGTAGGTGATGGCTGCTTCCGCAAGCCCGATGGCCATCATCTCCATGCCGCTCTTCCACCAGGTGCGGCCCGTCACCACGACCTTTGCCGCCCCCACGCCGAAATGGGCGAGGGTGCTGATCACGAAGGAGATGACGAGAGCCGCCGTCCCCCCGATGAACAGGTAGGGGAGAACAGGGATCGCCGCGCCCACGGCGGTCGCAATGGTGGCGCTCCCCGCGGCGCGCCAGGGGCTCGCGAATGCCTGCTCGGAGAGCCCCAGCTCCTCGTGCGCGAGAGTGCGAAGCATTTCTTCCGGGTTTTCCGCCATCCGGGCGGACATGGCGTTGGCCTCGGTCTCGCTGAAGCCTTTCAGCTGGTAGAAGAGAGAGAGCTCCTCCCGTTCTTCCTCGGGATGCTCCCTGATTTCTTTGCGTTCCCTGTCGAGTTCCGCCTCGTGCACCTCCTTCTCGGACTTCACCGCGAGGTACGCGCCGCTTCCCATCGAAAGGGCGGAGGCTACCATGGAAGCGAATCCGCTCAGAAGCACGAAGGAGCTGTTCACGTGCGTGGCCCCGGCGACGCCGCTGACCACGCCGAAAGCCGCACCGAGACCGTCGTTGATTCCGTAGATGGCCTGCCCGATCCATCCGCCGCTTCGGACGTGGCGTTCCCGGCCGAGGATGCGGTCCAGGGCGCTCCGTGGGTGCTCGCTGCGCGAGGCCATCTCCTGTAGAACGCGGTCGTGCGCACGTTCGGCGCGTCCGGCATCGGCAAATGCCTTGCGGTCCGCCTCCGTGGGCGCCAGTGTGGCGAGCACCTCGTACGCGCCGTCCGCGCTGCCCTCCGCCGCGGCCATGGTGGAGGCAATGGTCACCGGATCCTTGGCCACCAGCTCCCGGCGTCTCTGCACCTCGGTGGCCGTCTCGGCATATTCTCCGGGAGCTTCGCCCAGCTCGTGCAGCCGCGCCTCCCAGCGCGCCGCGTGCTTTTCCTCTTCCGCCGCCATCCGCAGAAAGATGTCCCGCCGCCGTGCGTCGGTCTCATTTGCGGCGGCCGCCGCGTACGTGAGCGCGGCGCCCTTCTCGTCCCTCCAGGCGCGGTGCAGCTCTTCGATAAACCGTCTGGTGTCGGCCATGCGTATCTCCCTTTCATTCCCACAGGCTGAAAATCAGAGGCTGAAAAGCACTATACTGGAGAGAATCAATCCAGTCCCAGCCCACGCGATCGGCGGAATCCGCTCCCGGAACAGGAGCACGCCGGCGGCTCCCGGTCGGCATTCGCCTTCGAGCCGCGCGCCCCTGCTCCAACGTGGAGTATCCCCGCGGTTACCAGGCCGCGGTCACGAACACCAGGTAGCAGAGAAGGAACGCCGCGTTTTTCACCCGAATCCGCAGCATAGCGGAAACCCTCTTGCGCCGCGACCTTGCCGCGAAGTATATTAATTGAACCTTCAATCATTAATACACCAGGGACGGGAAAGTGCCATGGCAAGAACCCGGGACAAGGAAAAGCCCGCACAGATCATCGAAGCCGCCTTTGCCGTGTTCGGCGACGTCGGGTACGAAGCGACCGTCATCAAGGACATCGCCGAGAGGGCCGGCATTTCATCGGGTACGATCTACACCTACTTCAGCGACAAGCGGGACCTCTTTCGAGCAACCGCCCTGGAGGGATGGAGCCGTTTTCTTCAGCAGATCAGGGAAATCGCCGAGTCCAGCGCACCTGCTGATGCGCGCATCCAGCAAGTCATCGAGATCGGCTTCCGCAACCTCAAGAATTCGCTGCCCCTGCTGAGGGGGATGCTCTTCGAATCCACCCAGATGAAAATCCTCCAGCAGAGCCTCCTCGAGCTGTGCCGGCTGCTCGAGCAGTTGTTCGCCGAAAGGCCTGATGCGTCTCCCCGCCTGACTGCGGATTCTGCCCGGCAGCGGTTCCTCATCCGGGTCACGGTGAGCGGGGTGCTGTTCTCCGCCGCCCTCGCCGAGCCCGCCCAGGTGGACAAGGAGATCGACCTCTTGAAGGACACCATCGTGCGCATGGTGGCAGGGAGCTGACGTGAGCGTGCGTGGAGTGCAGAGCCTGCGGTGCCTCGCCTGCGCGTGCATTGTTTTTTTCTGCGCTGCCGCACCGGCTCTTCCGCAGCAGGCCGCGGGTCTCACCCTCGAAGAGGCGCTGCGCCTGGCCCGGACCTCCTCGGAGGCAATCCGCATCCGGGAGCTGGCGGTGCAGAAATCGCGGCTCGCCGTGGACGAGGCGTCGGGCAAGGCATGGCCCCACGTCGACTTGGGTCTCTCCGGTTCGTACCTCGTATACCCGCCAACCGGTTACACGGTCACAAAGGGCCAGCTTGCGGGCCCGCCGACCATTCCCTTCCTGATCCCCGACATGGACTTCAACATCGGCTCCCAGCTTCACAACTACTTTTCGGTCTCGGCCACTCTCTCCCAGCCGCTTTTCACCTGGGGAAGAATCCGCAACGCGATCGATGCCGCGGCGCTGCAGGTCGATTCGGCCGGCACGGACCTCGTGACGCAGCGCCGGGACATCGATCGCGAGGTGCACCGCGCCTATTTCGGCGCGCTCCTGGCGCAGGAGTCGGTGAAGGTGCTGCGCGGGATCGCCGGCTCTGCCGCCCAGGTGGTTGCCGACCGGCAGACGGCCCTGGACCAGGGCTCCATAACCCGGGAGGCGGTCCTGGAGGCGGCCTCACGCCGCGCGCAGATCCAGGCCCGGCTGGCCGAGGCGGTCCAGAGCAACGCCACGGCACTCGAAAGTCTGGGGATCCTCACCGGGCTGGACTCTTCAGCGATCGGCCTGGCAACCGGGTTCGGCGCCTCGGCGCCCTCCCCGGACGAGCAATCGCTGCGCGCGCGCGCCCTGGACGCTTCCACCGACGTTGCCGCGTCGCAAACCCGGCAGAGCCTTGCGCAGAAAAAGCTTTCCATAGAGAAGGGCGGATCGATTCTTCGCCCCGATGTCTCACTTGGGGTGAGCTTCGGCGTGACGGGCCAGGAGGACATTCCTTACGCGGGCTGGCAGTGGAACAACAGCACGTGGAGCTGGGACCTGGTCGTCTCCCTCGCGGTGAAGATGAGCGTCTTCGACGGGATGGAGTCTGTGGCCCGCATCGGGCAGGCGGAGAAGGACGCGGAGGCGGCCGGGATGGCCGTGCAGCAGGCACGGAAGCTCGCCCGCCTTGCGGTGCGCAGGGCAGTGGATGCATCAGTGAAAGCCGAGGCTGATCTCGGGGAGAAGCTGGCGCAGGAGGAATACATGGCTGAGCGCATGAAAAACGCCCAGGTATCCGTCCAGAACGGGATGTCCAGCCGCGAAGATCTGCACGGCGCGGAGATCCTCTTCGGGTCCGCGCAGCTTGACCGGCTCCTGGCCCAGTTCACCCGCGAAGAGGCGCACGCGGACATTGCGCACCTCACCGGGGAGATGACGCCATGAGCATCACGGATCTCTCCGTCCGGCGCCCGACTGCGATCCTCATGGGTGTCGCCCTCATCGTCGGCCTGGGCGTCGTTGGATACGTGAACCTTGGCGCCGACCTCTTTCCCGCCGTGAACACCCCGGTCATCTCCATCCATTCCACCTACGCGGGCGCTGGTGCCGAGGAAGTAGACAAGGAAGTCATCAAACCGATCGAAGACGCGGTTTCCGGCATCAACGGGATCGACACGATCAGGTCCACTTCCGGCACCGGATTCGGCTACACGATCCTGCAGTTCACGATGTCCACGGACATGAACTCCGCGGTGATCGACGTACAGAAGGCACTCGACGGCGTCGTGGATGCCCTGCCAAAGGAGGCGACGCGGCCCGTCATGGCGAAGTTCGACGTGAACAGCCAGCCGATCCTCATCGTCTCCGTCACGGGATCCGCCACTCCGGAAGAGCTGTCGAGACAGGCCGACAGGATCCGCGACGACCTGGAAAGCCTCCCGGGCGTAGGAAACGTGGGCATCGTCGGATCGCAGAAGAAGGAGCTGGCGATCACGGTGGACCGCATGGCATTGGAATACTACGGGGTGAGCCCGGCCGCCCTGCTCGCCGTGGTGAAGGCACAGAATCTCGACATCCCCGCGGGGGAGATCCGGCAGAAGGCGCGCGAGCTTTCCGTTCGGCTGGTCGGCGAGTTCAGCGGCATCGAGGACGTGAGCAACCTCCGGGTGCCCGCAACGGCGGGAGGAAGCGTGCGGCTTTCGCAGATCGCGCGGGTTGCCCTCGAGTACCCCTCCCCCAGGAAAACCGTGCGGCTGAATGCGCATCCCACCATCGGCATATTCGTCCGCAAGCAGAGCGACGCCAACGTCGTGACAACGGCAAACGCCGTGAAGGCGGAGCTGGCGGCGCTCGGCCCGACCCTCCCCCCGGGCACCTCCGTCACCGTGGCCAGCGACGCCACGCTGTTCATCAATTCATCGCTGGACGAGACACGGCTGAACCTAGTGGAGAGCATCATCACAACGTCCCTGGTGCTCTTCCTGTTCCTCCGCCGGTGGCGTTCATCACTCATCGTGCTCGTGGCAATCCCCGTGTCCCTGGTCGGGACGTTCTTCGCCATGTGGGCGCTGCACTTTACGCTGAACGTCGTCTCCCTGATGGCCCTCGGGCTGTGCATCGGCATCCTCGTGGATGACTCCATCGTCATCCTGGAAAACATCGACCGGCACATCGCACTCGGCGAGCTCCCCCGCGCGGCTGCCGTGAACGGGCGGAAGGAAATCGCCCTGGCCGCGATCGCGATCACCCTCTGCGACGTGGTGGTCTTCGCGCCCATCGCCTTCATGACGGACATCGTGGGACAATTCTTCCGACAGTTCGGCCTCACCGTGGTGTGCGCCACGCTTCTTTCGCTGCTTGTTTCTTTCACCGTGACTCCCATGATGGCATCGCGGATGCTGAAGGCCCGACGCGCCCGGTCATGGGAGCTGCCCGGTGAGCCCGTACCCGAGCCCTCACTCGAGCCTCCCATCGAGTCTCCACTCGAGCAATCCTCAGGCCCCGGGGCGTTCGGTCGATTCTTCGAGACGGGCGTCAAGGGCACATATCGGCGGTTTCTCCAATGGTCGCTCGCCCACAGGGCGGCGGTCATCGTCCCGGTGGCTCTGCTGCTGGTCGGAAGCCTCGCCCTTGTTCCGTTGAAGGTTGTTCAAACCGAGTTCATGCCCACCGCTGACCAGGGCAAGCTCGTGGTGGACGTCGACCTCGGCGCAGGGGCCGGGTACCCGCAGTCCGACTCGAAGGTGAAGATCGTGGAAGCGCACCTGCTGTCGATCCCCGAAGTGGAGGATGCCTTCGCGTCCATCGGCGGGGG
>Ga0209777_10009656_pt1 | contig 10350 bp, 7 predicted proteins | sample FrelakmetHBP12HB_FD_187147 | JGI IMG/M metagenome (GOLD analysis project Ga0209777, IMG submission 187147) | Freshwater lake sediment microbial communities from the University of Notre Dame, USA, for methane emissions studies -HBP12 HB (SPAdes)... | ecosystem: Environmental > Aquatic >... | reverse complement strand
TATTTTCGTGGTGAGCCGGTCAGAGACAACAGTGCTGCCGCCGTCGTCTTTAAAATTTGTGTCAGAATAGCTGAACGGAACGATAGCTATTTTCGTGGTTTTCAGTTCAGGTGCTGACTCGGAAAGCTCGGCCGCCGTTTCGTCGTAGGCGTCAGCAAAGACATTTACGGCCGCGGTTAAAATCAAAACTAAGCCGAAAGTGAGGCACATCAAAATAGATTTTTTCATTTTGCGCTCCTACAAATAAGATTTATTTACAAGAAATTTTGCATAATCGCTTACGGAATCTTCGAGCGGACAGAACTTGTGGTTACAGCCGGCGGCCCTCAGTTTATCGATTTTCGCCTCGGTGAAGTATTGATATTTCGGCCTTATGTTTTCCGGCATATCGAAATACTCAATTTTTGGTTCTTTCCCGACAGCCTTGAACATCGCCCTTGCCGCGTCGTTCCAGCTTCTGGCAGCTCCAGTCCCGAGATTGAAAATGCCCGTCTTTCGCGGATTTTGAAAAAAATACCACATCACTTCGACGGTATCTTTTATATAAACAAAGTCCCTTTTCTGTTCTCCGTCCTTGTAGTCGTTTCTATGCGATTTAAAAAGTTTTATCGGCAAACCTGCCCTCACCTCGTCAAATTTCTTGCAGATTACGCTTCGCATATCTCCCTTGTGATATTCGTTAGGCCCGAATACGTTGAAAAATTTTAAGCCGGTTGCCTTTGAAAGGAGCTTATTGTTCAAAAGCCACAGATCAAAAAGATGTTTGGAAAATCCGTAAGCGTTTAAGGGCCTGAGCGAGTAAGTATTTTGGTCGGCGTCATCATAGCCGCGCTCGCCGTTTCCGTAGGTCGCGCCCGAAGACGCATACATGAACGGAACTCCATTTTTGAAAGACCATAGGGCTAGTTTTCTGGAAAATTCGTAATTGTTTTCGAATAAAAAATCGGCGTCTGTCTCAGTTGTAGAGCTGCAGGCGCCCATATGAACGACAAAAGAGGTCTTGGGTAACTTGTTCTCTTCAACCAGCTTCAGAAAAGCGTCTTTTTGGACATAATCTTTAAACTTTTTCCCTAGGAGGTTAGGCCACTTCTCGTCCTTGCCTAAAAGGTCGACGACCAATATATCGTCAATGCCCTGAGTGTTAAGTTTCCAGAGAAAACTGCTGCCAATAAAGCCCGCTCCGCCCGTCACAATTATCATAAAAAAAAGACTCCTGAACTTTATTGTTGAGTATATAACATAAAGGCAATAGTTGTCAAGAAAAAACAGCAGGTAGCAGATAAGTATCAGGAGATAGGTAAAACAAAGAAGATTATTTCCTGCTTGCTGGCACCTAAGTCCTGCCTGCTGTTTCTGCGGCTGATTTCCCGGCAAGAAAACCCGTTGAAAAGGCCTCTTGCAGGTTATAGCCGCCGGTAATGCCATGAATATCGATAATCTCGCCGCAGAAAAAGAGTCCTTTAACTTTTTTGGACTCCATAGTATAAGGGTTTATCTCGTTCAGGCTTATGCCGCCCGAGGTGATGATTGCTTCATTGAAACTTCTGGGCCTTGCTATTTCAAGACGGAAATCGGTAAGGAGGGAGTATATTTTTTCTCTTTCACTGCGCGTGATCTGGTGCGCCTGTTTATCCGAACTGATTTTGCTCAAGGACAAGAAGACCGGAACCAGGGCTTTGGGGATAAGGTTTTTCAAAATATTTGAAATAAACGCTTTCCCGGATGAGTCAAGCTCTCTCAAAAGGCGTTTGGTCAAGATCTCTTTGCTTAACGCCGGTTTAAGATTGATTGAGACGTAAACATTCTTTCCTTTATTGAGCTCTTCGACGATTTCTCCGCTGACTTTCAGAATTATCGGGCCTGAAACGCCGAAGTGTGTGAAAAGCATCTCGCCGAATTCCTCGGCTATCTTCCTGCCGCCGGAAAAAACATTTACGGATACATTTTTCAGCGATAGCCCCTGAAGTTTTCCGGGGAATGATTCTTTTGTCTCCAAAGGAACAAGCGCGGGATAAAGTTCGATTACCGAATGGCCGAATTTCCTGGCAAAATCATATCCGTCTCCGGTTGAACCGGTGAGCGGATAAGACAATCCGCCTGTCGCTATGATGAGTTGTTTTGAAGCCAGCGACCGTCCGTCCGAAAGCGCAACTTTGAAATCGGGATTTTCCTTATTAACGCTTTTAACGCGGGAATCAAGGATTATTTCGCAGCGGTTATTTTCAAGGGACTTTCTCAGACCTGCGACGATATCCTGCGACCTGTCGCTTTGAGGGAAAATTCTTCCGCCGCGTTCAGTTTTAGTTTTTATGCCGAGCCCCTCAAAAAAAGCCACAAGGTCGTTGTTTGAAAACTCGGTCAAAGCTCTGTAGAGAAAAGACCCTCTTTTTCCGAAACTGGCGATGAAGCTCTTTATATCGCCGCTATTTGTGATGTTTGATCGGCCTTTTCCGGTTATAAGCAGTTTTTTCCCGAGGCAGTTGTTTCTTTCCAAAAGGAGCGTTTTAGGATTCAGTTTTGCTGCGGTTAAGGCAGCCATCATGCCCGAAGCGCCGCCTCCGATTACGATGACATCTTTTATCATCTGAGCGGTTTCTCTCTTATTTTTTCAAGCAAGGCGTCAATCTTCGAGTGAAATTGCTCAAGGTTGTTTGTGTCGTTTATGAAGTGTATATCGGCAAGCGCCATGGTTTTCTTGAGCTGTTGGCCAGGTCCGTGGTCCTGGGATTCGCGCTTTTCCATATCAAGAAATTCGTTGAAGTTTTGAGGATCGCCGGGCCTTTTTCTTTTTTCCATCCGTTCAAACCTCACCACGGACGGGGCATCGACATTAATGAAAACAAAGTCCTTCCTGGATTTGAGTGCTTCGACCTCGGCGGGATGCCGGATTGATGTGACGACGCAGTTTTTGTTTTCATTGACATGCGCGAGGACGAGCTTGGCCAAAACACCGTTTCCTTCTTTGGACCTGAGTTCAGTCCCTATCCTTATAAGGTTTTCTCTCGATGTATCAATATTTCTCGACCTCAGCACCTTTCTCAACTCGTCAGACAGCGAAAAGTGCTGAAAATTCTTTTTTTTAACCAGATATTCCGCGAATGTGTCCTTCCCCGAGCAGTACGAGCCAGTCAGTCCTATTAACATTATATACTCTCCGAAAAAAATTTTGTAATTCTAAATTTTGAATCTTGAATTTCTATGTTATTAACTACCATCCGTTATAATGAATCCGCTGAGCATTATACCTTTTTAGATAAGGTTTTTCTTCCGCAGGATAGCCAAGCGCGACAACCGAGAAAGGTACAATATTTTCGGGAAGCCAGAAAAGTTTCTTAAAGGCGTCAACCCTTTCTTGTCTCGGGTAAACTCCAAGCCATACGGAACCGAGACCCTTTGTCTTTGCTCCGATAAGCAGATTTTCGGTGGCCGCCGAGCAGTCCTGAACCCAAAACCCTTTGCGTTCGTCAAGGTTCAGGTCGCAGCAGACCGCTACGGCCACAGGCGCTTCTTTAAGCGCGGACGCAAACGGGCTGATTTCAGATATTTTTACAAGCAAAGATTTCGAGTTAATAACTATGAAATGCCACGGCGACTCGTTTCCAGCCGAGGGGGCGCTCTGCGCCGCTTCAAGAAGGTATTCGATTATTTCCGCCGGAACGCTTTGCGAAGTATATTTTCTGATGCTTCGCCTCAAAAGAATGGGGTCCATAATTTTCTCCTTGGTTTTATTTACAAGAAATTTGCTGAGGATTCTGCTCATGGCAAAAGGGGAAATCAGGAATAAAAGCCCCAGCACCGAAAGCCAGACTATGTCTTTCACGAGGAAAGCATAAACGCCTAGAAAAAGTCCGCAAATCAGAAGAGGGTAATCCTTCCTAATAATCCCGATAAAGAAATAGATTATGCCTACAAGTCCCAAGAAGGTGAGGAAAATCAGGCTGGTTAAGCTCATATCGTAGTGATTCAAAAAGCTTCGGTCGGGAAGTACCGTCAATCTTAATAATATGCTTCCGCTTCGGTTACAAGTTCTTTCATCAATTCCCTTACGGGGACTATTTTCTTGCACCGGTAGACATTAGCGCCGCAGAAAACAAAACCTTCATCGAGGTTTCCTTCCGTGGCATTGATAAGCGCGTCGGCAATGCAGTAAGCCGATTCGCTCGGGATGCAGGGTTTCAGGCAGCGGTAGTTACAGGTGAAGTCTACTATTCTTTTGTTTCCATGTTGGATTTTCTCGAGGAATTTATTTCGTATTGCCCTTCCGGGAAGCCCGAGGGGGCTCACAATAATGCAGATATCTTCTTTCTTTGAGTTTATGCAGGCCTGCTTGAATTCAATAGATGCGTCGCATTCATCAGTGCAGATGAACCTTGTGGCAATCTGCACCCCGGATGCTCCGAGTTTCAAAAAGCGGGCGATATCTTTTCCGTCGAAAATGCCGCCGGCCGCTATCACGGGTATTTTTTTTTCGTTTTCGTATTTTTTGGCAACCTTTAAGACATCGCACAGAATATCTTCGAGCTTTGGCGTCTTGGACGGGTCTTCAAAGACCTGGGCGCTAAATCCCAGATGCCCGCCCGCGAGAGGGCCCTCTACGACTATCGCATCGGGAACGTAGTTGTATTTGCGCACCCAGTTTTTGCAGATAACTTCGGCAGAACGGCCGGAAGACACGATAGGGGCGATCTTGGTTTTTGTCCCTTCGACTAGCTTAGGCAGACCTAAGGGAATCCCTCCGCCCGAAAAAATTATGTCTATCCCTTCCTGAGCGGCGGTTCTGCAAAGATCCTGGAAAAGCGTGGCACCGGCCAGCATGTTTACGGCAAGTATTCCTTTTGTCAAGGAGCGGGCTTTTTTTATTTGAAATATCAGCTCGCGGATATCAGAAGTCCTATGATCGGCTTCCGACATGTTGCTTTTTGCGCCGCCTATAAGGCCGGCGGCAATGGTTCCTATAGCGCCCTCGTTGGCAACGGCGGCCGCAAGGTTAGCCAGGGAAACTCTTATCCCCATTCCGCCCTGAATAATCGGCGGATTTGCTTTGAGGTTTCCAATCTTTAAATCAGGAAGTCTTGACATATTCCACCTTTGGTATTATATGAATTGTATTCAAAGCACGAATTATACCATTATTTTTAAAATCGTGCAAATCCCGCAATGAAGCTTCATGGCCTAACGGCCAAGGTATCTTCATTTTCTTCGGCGGATCCCCAGCTTTGCATTTCCCCGCCGTGGCGGGGATCTGCCTAAGGCATGACATCTGCGGGCTTATCCCGCCACGGCGGGACAGTATTCTGCAAAGGGGGAAAAGCGAAACGCGCTTTTTTTTATTTTTTTAATTTTATATAATACCAAGCTATAATGGAAGAAGCGGGTCATAAAATATAGAATGCGAGGAAATCAAGCATGATGAGAAAATGGAGAGTATTCTGGAAAAATAACTGGCTTAGGGTCGTTATTACGATCAGTATAATTGCCCTTGTTATCCTGTCTGTCTGGGGTTTGATGTCGCTTGAATCCTTCTACAGAAAGCTTACGGTTGCGAATATTCCGTTGCAGCTTCTCTTAACCGCGCTGAACGCTTTTATTTTCGTGTATTTTTATATGACGGTGTTTCGTGGCGGGTTCGGGTCTATGCACAAGACCAAGGTGGACGCGAAAGAAATAAAAGTGAAATTCACCGATGTAATAGGGCTTGAGGGCGCTAAAAAAGAAGCTATGGAAGTCGTCAAGCTTCTCAAGGACCGCGCCCAGGTGAAAAAGATCGGAGGGAAAATCATAAAAGGGATTCTCCTTATCGGGCCTCCGGGCTGCGGTAAAACTTTGCTTGCCAAGGCGATCGCGACAGAAGCGAACATGCCTTTTCTTTCCATGTCCGGAAGCGAGTTTGTCGAGATATTTGTGGGCGTCGGGGCATCGAGGGTGAGGACGCTGTTCAAAAAAGCAAGGGAGTATGCGTACTCCGAAGGGGCCTGCATAGTTTTTATCGATGAAATCGAGGTTATAGGGCGAGGAAGGACTTTCTCATATCTTGGCGGCGGGGAGGAAACCAACTCGACCCAGAACCAGCTTTTGGTTGAAATTGACGGCCTTGAGAGCAAGGCGCAGAACGTGATCGTGATTGGTGCCACCAATGCGCAAGAAGAAGTGATCGATAAAGCGCTCCTTCGCCCTGGCAGGTTTGACAGGAAGATTTTTGTCGGCTTTCCGAACCTCAAGGAAAGAGAAGACATTTTTAAGTATTACATGGCGCGGGTAAAATATGATCCGGCGATTGATATATCAAGGCTTGCGAGGAAAACAGTTTACAAGTCTCCCGCGGATATTGAAAACATCATTAAGGAAAGCGCGCTGATCGCGACAAGAAACAGCCGGGAAACGATAGCTTTCGCGGACCTTTCCGAAGCCATGGACAGAATCGACCTTGGGCTTGAAACACACATAATGATGTCGGCTTACGAAAGAGAACAGACAGCTTTTCATGAAGCAGCCCATGCGGTTGCTCTCTATTTCCTTCACCCGACCGACGATGTTTTTAAAGCAACCATAAAATCCAGAGGGCCGGCTCTAGGGATGGTGACGCATCACCCTAGGGAAGAACTTCACACACATTCGAGAAACAAGCTCATGGCTGATATTAAGGTAAGCCTCGCCGGATATGTGGCGGAAAAGATAAAGTACGGCAACACGTCCAGCGGAGTTTCCGGCGATTTCAGGAACGCCACATCCATCGCCCATGCCATGGTTTGGCAGTACGGCATGGGGAAAAATGAGATGGTCGGAGACTTCACCGTAATACCGGACCAGGAGATCTCAAACGACCTTAAAGAAAAGCTCAACAAGGAAACAGTCGAGATTCTTAACGATTGCCTCCACCAGGTAGAAAAAGCCTTAAAAGAGGAGTGGGATCTGGTTGAAGCCCTGGCCGCCAAACTCGTTAAAGAGGAAGAGGTTGATTACGACGGCATAGTCGAACTCTTCAAGATGATGGGCAGGGACAAGGAAAGTTTGGCCGGCAAGATTCTCGGCGGCGGTGAGCCGCCCGACCATCCGTAAAGGCAGATAATGTTTTGGTTTAACGGAATAATATTTTTTGGTTTTCTTGTTTTTTCAGCCGCTTTTGGCGGCTGTAACCCGACCTATCCTGCTGACCGGCTTACCGATTCTATTCAGGCACTCGTCAAAAAAGAATACAACCTCGAAAGCAAAGCTTCGCTCGTAGGCAATACTCTTTATCTTGACATCAAACTTGAAGATATCTCATCCACCGAGGGCAAAAAACTTACAGCGATGCTTGAAAAACTCCAGGGTGCGGTATTGAGCATAGTGAGGGTTTCTCTCTCAACCGACGCAAAAGTGAATTTTATGGTTGTAACCGCCTCTGATCCCATCTGGAAACTGGGAATAAGGATCATTGAACAGCTGCAGGATATAAAGGACTATCTGTATATGAAGATCTCTCGAGGCGATTATGAAGGGCGCCTTGTGATGGAGATAGACATAGGCAATGACGGAGCGATAAATTACACGGGCAACAAAGAGATAACTTTCGATGAGTTTATCGGACGGCTTGTGGTTTCTCAATATAACATGGTTTTAAGAAGCAACCCGTTTTTGAGCATTTTGATGGATAAGTATGAACTAAAATTCGTAGGCCTTTCGGGTGGAGAGCTGGCGGCTACAGGAACGAAGAATTTCGACCCGCTGATGTTTGAGCTCTCAAGGCATATCTTGATCGACGAAGCCAGAAAGATTATCAAAAAGTATGAGCTCACAAATCTCAAAATCATAAAAATCGGCGATCAATCCAAACCCGAAGCGATGCCGATAATGATCGACCTTTCAAAAGAGAAAGAAAGAACGTCCGCAAACAAAGGTGTTCTCGGGTTTTAGTCGATCCTGAAAAATACGAAAGGAGCGAAGGCAATTTATGCCGGCGCTCCTTTTTCTTTTGCGGGTATGAAAAATTACGTTAAAAGTTATAAAGTTGCAAAGTTTAGGGTCGTCAGCGCAATTAACTTTATAATTTGTTGACTATTTACCCGCCTTCGCATTCATCCGCCGACAGGAGTCGGCGGGGCTCCACTGTCTACTGCTTTTTGGTGCCGACCTTTGAATATATATAAGGAACCAAAAACAGAGAAATCGCAAGCCCGAATGTAAGGCCGCCGGCCGCCGAAATTGCCATTGGCTGAGTAGCGGTCGCACCGCCGCCGTGGCCGAGGCCGAGCGCCAACGGGAGAAGTCCCAGTATTGTGGTTAGAGTAGTAAGCAGTATGGGCCTTAGGTCTCTTACGGTGCCTTCTAGCGCAATCTTTCCGATGTCTTCTTGAGAATCTTCCTTGATCATAAGGTTATAACGGTCGACAAGAACGATAGAAATGCTGACCACCATTCCTATGAGCATTATCAAACCCAACATCGAAATCGCGTTTATGCTTTGGACAGTGATAAACAACGTGATAATCGCGCCAATGAGCGCTATCGGCACAACGGTTATCACAATGACAGGTTGAAACAGCGACTCAAACTGAGATGCGAGTATCATAAAAATAATTATGATTCCAAGAATAATCGCAAACGTCGAAGACGAAATCGATTCCTGCATCGCGAGGGTTTCTCCGCCGATGTTTGTGCGGACCTCTTCCATCTTGGGCAGGATATTCAGGGCGCTGCGCAGTTTTGCAACGCTTTTGTTGAAACTGCCCCTGACGTTTGCCGTGACGAGGTAAGTCCTTTCGCCTTCAGACCGCCTTATTTCGGGGTTGGATTGCACAAACATCGCCTGGCCCAGCTGTTTCAGCTCTATTGTCATTCCCCACGGAGAGTAGGCGGTCATCTCTTCGACCTTCTCGAGCGTGTTCCTGTCTTCGGGACGCAGGCGGACCCTGATGTCAAACTCCTCATCTTTTTTCTTCAGTTTTGTTGCCACATACCCTTTGATAGCCGCAAGAGCCATGCTTGAAATATCCTGAGTCGAAAGGCCGAACATTGACGCCCGTTCCCTGTCTATCACAAACTTCAGCTCGGGAACGAGGGCGGACGGCTCGATTTTTATTCCATAAAAATCAGGGTCCTGGTTCATCAGCGCCGCTATCTTTTCCGAATAGGTTCTCAGTTTGTCGAGGTCTTTGCCTTTCACCTCAACTGTCAGGCCTGTGCTCGCTCCGATGCCTGAGCCGAACAACCCTTGTGCGGTTATAAACTCCGCGGTAAGGTCTTTGACATTCCATTGTTTCATTTCGTTGTCCAGCTCGGTAACTATCTTTGCGGTTGGACGCCCGTGAGGCGTCAGGCGGCAGGTTATCCTTGCCTGTGAAGCGGAAAGAGATTCTATCGCCGCTGTGCCCAGTTCTTCGCCGGTAGAGCCGATGTTTACGGACATATCCTTTACCTCGGGATATTTTGCAATGAGCGCCTCAACACGTTTGGCAAGAGCGTTTGTGATTTCAAGAGGCGTGTCGGGATGCAAAGAAGCGTTGAGCACAAAGCGCCTTTCGTCGAGCTTGGGCATAAATTCTTTAGGCAAGAAATAGAAGCAAAGAAGCCCTGCGATAACGTATAAAGAAACGTAGGTGGCCATTTTTTTCACGGGCCACCTGAGGACCTTTTCCAGATAGACCTTGAAAAAAGCGTCCATTTGTTCTTTTATTTGTACCGACGGCATTTTCTTCAGATACATCGCAAGCCGCGGCACAAGCAATATCGCAATGAATATCGACGCCAGCATCGAAAAGGTTATAGTGAGGGCAAGTTGTTTGAAAAGCTGGCCGGCAGTCCCTGAAACGAAAACGAAGGGGAGAAACACTGCCACCGTAGTGAATGTGGAACTCAGGATCGGCGGAAGAAGCTCGACGGTAGCCGCATATATTACATCGCCTTTATTTTTTTCCGGCTGGCGCGCGAGTTCAGTGATGATGTTTTCCAGAACAAGTATAGAGTCCTTTACGACTTCGCCCACTCCGACGGCAAGGCCGCTAAGCGACATCGTGTTTATTGTAATATTGGCAAAATACATTATGCTTATGGCTGCAAGCACGGCTATCGGAATGGCAGAGTTGATTATCAGGGACGCGGATACGCTTCTCGTAAAAATAAACAGCACTATCAAACAAAGAATCGCGCCTTCAATAGCATTTGCGTAGACGTTGTTTAACGATGCCTTTACAAATTCTGACTGGTCATAAATAATTTTTATGTCCATGTTGTTCGGCATTTTCTGCCTGATATCTTTGAGTTTTGAAAGAACGGCATTGGAGATTCTTATCAAGTTTGAACCGGACTGCGGATAAATGCCTATGGATATCGTTTCGTTCCCGTTATAACGCGAGTATCCGGTGCGGTCTCTCA
>Ga0209777_10009655_pt1 | contig 10350 bp, 9 predicted proteins | sample FrelakmetHBP12HB_FD_187147 | JGI IMG/M metagenome (GOLD analysis project Ga0209777, IMG submission 187147) | Freshwater lake sediment microbial communities from the University of Notre Dame, USA, for methane emissions studies -HBP12 HB (SPAdes)... | ecosystem: Environmental > Aquatic >... | reverse complement strand
GAGGGTCATTCGGTTAGCCAACCGGAGGGCTTTGAGTTTTTCGGCAATTTCTTTCATGAGAAGAAATTAAATATAATTGAACCTTGTTAACAAATACTTAATATCTAAAAATTTGTCAAGCAGAAAATTTATGAACCAAGAGTCCGTAAGTTGAGGAGGTCGGTCATTGTTTTTGGGTAGAAACAACGGCTCATGGGAAGAGATGTTTGTATTTAATGGGAGGTCTGAAGAGACATTCGGAAGGCGTTTCATTAAACTTCTACGCCGAGGTAGCGGATTAGAATTTCTTTCTTTCCTTGAAGTTCCTCTCTGCCGGCACTATATTCGATCTTCCCCTTCACCATAAAATAGGCGCGATGAGCCAAAGACAATGCAAAGGGAATCTTTTCTTCCACTAACAAGATCGCTATACCCTTGTCGTTGAGCTGATCGATAACCTCTTTCAGCCTCGATACAAAAATGGGCATCAGACCTGTCGTCGGCTCATCCAATAAAAGTATTTCAGGCCTTTTAATCAAAGCCCTGGAGATGGCGAGGGCCTGTTGCTCTCCTCCGCTTAAGGTTCCTGCAATCTGATGCACCCTTTCCCGGAGGACGGGGAAGAGACTGAAGACTTCTTCCAACTGATGCTCGTCCGATTGGTTCCGCATGCCGGTTTTTAAATTTTCCAAGACCGTCATCTTGGGAAAGAGATGCCTCCCTTGAGGAGCATAACCGATCCCCCTCCTCGCTACTTTGAAAGCCGGCAGCGGAGTGATATCTGCGTCTTTGAACAAGACTCTTCCAGCTTTGGGTTTGACGAGGCCCATAATGGTCTTTAACGTCGTCGTTTTGCCGGCCCCATTACGACCCAAGAGGGCGACGATCTCTCCTTCTTTTACCTCCAGGGATGCTCCCTGTAAGACATAACTTCTTCCATAATAGGTATGGATGTCATCCACTCTTAAGAAACTCAACTGACTTCTCCAAGATAGATTCTCTGAACCTCTTCGTTCTTGCTGATCTCCTCAGGACGACCTTCGGCGATCACCCTTCCCTCACTCAAGACCGTGATGACGTGGCAAAGGCGTAGAACGACGTCCATACTATGCTCGATCAAAATAATCGTCATGTTCTTTGACAACTTCTCGATGACCTTACTGATATTATCCGTCTCCTGTGGGCTTACCCCTTGCGTCGGCTCATCCAGAAGGAGGACAGACGGCTCGGTACTGAGAGCCATGGCTATCTCTAAGACCTTTTGATGGCCATAAGAAAGATTGTAGGCTAACTCATTCATCTTCTCGGTGAGACCTACCAGCTCACAGATCTCCTGCGTCCTTTGTGAAACGTCCAATATATGATGAGCCGAGACGACGGGATTCCAGGGCCATCTCTTTCTCAAGTTCACTCCAACCCAGATGCTATCGTAGACAGTCATCTCGGGAAAGACGAGGGTCAATTGGAAGGTTCGACTCAACCCCTTCTGACAGATTAAATGGGGACTGAGATCTGTGATATCTTCGCCTTTTAAAAAAATCTTCCCGGATGTGGGCTTTAATTCACCTGTGATGACATTGAAAAAGGTGGTCTTTCCTGCGCCATTGGGACCGATGATCCCCCTCACCTCTCCTTCTTTGACAGCGTATGTGACATGATCGAGAGCGGTTAACCCGCCAAAGCGTTTCGTTACGTCAAGGGTTTCCAGAAAATTTGCGCCAGAGGCCATCGCTCTTTAGGTCAACCTCCTGCTGATGATGTACCCCAAAATGCCTTTCCGTGAAATCCTCAAAATCAATAAGATGATAATGCCAAAGAGTATGAGATAGTATGTCCACCAAGCACTCACGTAATATTGGAAGAGAGACATAATCACCGCCCCGATCCATGGGCCGACGAGAGTCCCAAGGCCACCGATAAGACACCATACGACCGGCATGATCGACCAATGGAAGCTGAAAAAGTCAGCAGATCCATAGCGAAGAGTCAGGGCATAGAGGCCACCGCTTAGGGCCGAAAACATCCCTGACAGAATAAAGGCGATCAGCTTATAACGGAAGACGTTGTACCCTAAAAATTGAACTCTCTTTTCACTTTCCCGGATCGAGATAAAGACCTTCCCCATGGGGGATTTGACTATCCTATCCAGAATCAAATAGCTCAGGACAAGAAATGCAAGAACAAAATAGTAGTTGACCAATGGATCGTAGAGAGACAGCTTTCCAAATCCGAGGGAGAGGGCTGGGAGTTGGATAGAGAGGCCATCATCACCGCCTGTCAGCCACGTCATGTCCATGGCCAAGAGATGGAATACCGCAAAGAAAATGGCCGTGACGATGACGAAGTAAGCTTCGGAAAGACGTACGCTGATCACTCCCGTGATCACGGCAAAGACGAGGCCTGCTACAAAGCTAAACGATAAGGAAGGCAAGAGGCCCACCTTCAGATACATGATCGAAAATATAACTCCATAGGCACCTGCCCCAAAAAAGACAGAATGGCCCAAGCTACACTGGTTCGTAAAACCTAAACTGAGATCATACCCCATGCCCAGAATGGAGAAGATCATCATCTGGATCACCAAGGATCTCGCACCCTTCGGCAAGGTGACGCCCATCACCAGGAACAGGAGCAAAAAAACGATGGCAACATAGAAGACGATGGGTCTCTTCTCAACAATCTTTCCAAATATCATACTCATTTCCTTTTAGACAAAATCCTTATTCCGTGAACAAGCCCTGGGGACGACGCATCAGTACGATGATCATAATAACAAAGATGGCTGCCCTGGCCTGAGTGGGAGAGAGGATAGAGGCCATCATGCCTTCCAGTGAGCAGAGGGATAACGCAGCGATCAGGGTCCCCTTAAGGCTTCCTAAGCCACCGACGATGACCACAATGAAACATAAGAGTACAATATCGTTCCCCATCAGATAAGAAACCTGGTTAATGGGTGCAGCAAGGATGCCGCCAACCGCAGCGAGGACACTGCCCATGACAAATGTGGTGACAAGCACCTGGTTGACATTGATGCCTATGGCACTTGCCATCTCCCGGTCCTGCATGGAGGCCCTGACCAAAATGCCATAGGAGGTTTTGTACAAGAAAAGCCAGAGTCCAGCCAGGATAAGAATGGAAATGCAGGCGACTAAAAAGCGATACCCCGGGTAGTCCACGCCAAGGAAATTAAAACTGATGGGCCAGGGATTGGTTATTTTTTTGGGAATCCCTCCATAAGTCCCTAAGGCAATTTGTTGAATGATGAACGAAATACCCACGGTGGCGATCATGCTTGACGAATGGTAGCCCTCATAGGGCCTCAGCACAAAACGCTCCATCGGTGCAGAAATGAGAATGATGACAACCGGCACAACAACTAAACTGAGCCAGAAATTACCAAGGGTCGATACGACATAAAAGGTCAGAATGGCACCTGCCATATAGATGTCGCCATGGGCCATGTTCACAATCCCCATAACACCAAAGATGAGGGAGAGGCCAAGGGCTATCAAGGCGATTATGAGGCCCCAGATCAGACCATTAATGAGAAGAAAAAGGACAGTCGATACAATCTCTGGCAACGTAATGTACCTCTATAACTCTTCCCTCCCCCTTCACCTGCTTTGTCCCTGGCCTTCGTGCGCCATGGCAAGACTGGGGCTTCTCGAAGGTTGAAGTTATAGCCCATCCTACGGAAGTTAATGCTGCCTCTGCAGGGTAGGCAGCACAAGTGATCCTCCCATCAGGAGAAGGGAGATCCTATGGGGTTTTACTCAAGCGTTAGAAAAAACCTACGGATCCAACATTCAAAAATCAGAACGGCTCTTTGGCATGATCGATTGTTGGTGGATAGAGGGCATTCTTTGCAGCGATCCTTGCTGCCACCTTCAGCTCTCCTTTTTGAATTTGCTCAATATACAATCCTGTGATGACAAGGTGATCCTCAGCCCTGAAATACTTGTCTCCTTGGGGGAACTCAAGGCTTTCCTTAAAGGCCATGCCTTCCAGGGTTTTGATAATGTTTGGAGTATCTGCTTTATTTTTCCACCCACTCTTCTCAATGGCAGCTTTGAGGGCGAAGAAAGGCTCCCAAACGGCCCAGTCATAGGCCAACACGAAATATTTGCCCGTACTGATCTCTTTTCCATCTGGATCAACGCCAATCAGTTCCCGATAAGCCTTATTAAACTTGGTGTTCAACCCCTCCAATCGGGTGGGGTAAGAGGTGATACAGTAAAGCCCTTCCCCTTCGGCACCGAGTTTCTTGGGATCTTGAGCCGAAATCGCATAGACCGCTCCGAGCTTCTTGATTCCCGGCCGGATGGCATGTAAATCCCTGATAAAGGAGAGAAAGTCAGAGCCAAAGTTGGCAAAGAATACAGCCTCTGCATCGGCGGGGATGCTTCCTTTCAAGTAAGGGAGCCAATCTCCCGTTCCCAACGGAACCCGAATCGATTTCAGCACCGATCCTCCCTTTTCAGTGATGTATTTCGTGAATTCGATTTCATTGGACCAGCCCCATGCATAGTTCACGACAACGGTGACCCACTTTTTGCCGATGTTATTGATGGCAAAATCGGCTCCTCCTTTGCATTCTTGAGTAACATTCGTACAACTCTGGAATACATATCGGTTCCCTTTCTCGCCCGAAATTTCCGAAGCGGCAGAGCAGGGGAAATAAGGCGTTTTGAGCTCTTTGGCAATGGGAGCACAGGCGATGGCAATCCCGGAGTTGTTTGAATCAAAGACGAAGTCTGAGCCGTACGTCTCGACCAGTTTTCTGAATTTAAGAGCTCCCACCGAGGGTTTCGATTCTGTATCTTCGACGAATAATTCTACAGGACGTCCAGCGATTCCCCCTTCTCTGTTGACCTTGGCTACAGCTGCCTTCATCACCTTTTCATGGGAATATCCATAAGCCGCATGTCCACCCGTTAAATCAGCCAACAATCCGATCTTGATCGGTTCTTTCTTTGCCTGGCCGACCGCCCCATGCTCGGTGACATAGATTCCAATAACAAGTGCCAATCCCAGAAAGAAAACGAAAGCATACTTTTTCATGGCGCCCTCCTTTTACACATATTTTTCAGTCTCTCCCGTTAAACGAGAAAAACGTCACTGATTAGTAGTTGATTCCAAAAAAATTGTCAAGGTAAAAATCCCGATTTCTCGAATGGGCTGCTCATCACATTTCACGGGCCATTTCAGCCTCTTTTCGAAAGACCTTTGTCTAATCAACCCCCTCATCAACCAGTTTCTCTAATTCCTTCAAGCCCAAATGTTGCAGCCCGAGGTACTGAAGATCTCTGGCTTGGAAACGAAAATCGATCTGTGTCAGTTCAGATGTCAGGGTAATGATTGCACTCGTCACCGGCGTAGGAATCCCTGCGAGCCTCCCGAGGGATTCCACGGGAACCATTCCATAAGGCACGTCCTCAAGTAAGAAGCGGTGATGAAGCGTGCTCGGAGCATTATCTTTAACATAGACCGGGTTGGTTGATAACACCTCATAAAGGGTCTCCCCCTTTGCACCCTCGTGACCATACCATTCAAGCGATACATCAAGCATGGACGGAAGGGTAAAACCTAACTTCTTACCCAAGGCAATTCGTTCCCGATCAACTCCTTCTGCGCTGTGAGCAACCCCCGGTGTGCACCCTTCCCAATAAAAGAGAAAATTCCCTTTTGTCTTTTCGATCCATCCCGCATTATGGACCACAATTGGAGCATGAACAACAGTATTGATATTTCGCAATCCGGTCTCTAGGACGTTTCGGGCTGCTCTCAGATCCGGATAGACTTGAAGCATCTTCCCCATCACCTTCTCCGTGTCTTTGCCGGGAAAAACAGCCAGGTGCAACCCTTTCTTATAACCACTCACCCAAGCTACCGTTGGGGCTGCCTTAAATCCAGAATAGATCATACATTCCATCTCAGCGATCGCAACCTTCTGGCCTTTCCCTTTCTGAGAGAGGACGTTCCAGAACTCAATGGCCCCTCCAAAATTCCCAGGGGTAAGGACAACAACCTGCCCATCTTCAAGGTATGGAACACAGGCCTCTGCAAAGGGCTTCTGGGCAAAGGCCGGAATGACAATAAGAACAACCATAGCCCCAGAAAGCGCTTCTTTCATATTCGTTGTCACTTTATCCAGGAGGGCAAAACCACCCTTGATCCCGGGATTGCCGACGATCTGTAGTTCGATCGTTTTACTGTTCAAGATCCCCTCGATATTCTTCTCAAGCTGAGGAAGTTCACAGAGTGTCACCCGATGGCCTCTTAATTTCAGATCTGCCGCAGTAATAAAGGCTCCATTACCCCCCCCTAAAACGGTAATATTTATTCCCTCAGCCATATTAAATCCTCCTTAAGCCTAACTTGCCGTAGCAAATCAAACAGGTTTCGTAACTCTGAACTCCTTGAAAAAGGATAAAATTATAAATTCCAAATCCCAAAAAATTCCAAACACCAATGTCAAATGACCGAAACAGTTCATTTTACAGTGCTTGAATCTGCTGAAAATTGACTTTAATTTTTGTTCATTGGAATTTGTTTGAAATTTGGTATTTGTCATTCGGTGCTTTATCCTAAAATCTTTTAATTTGCGATTTGTAATCTATCCGAGTTCTAAGTTCTACATAACTGATACGATACTCAAACCTGGATCAACTCACCGGAATCCTTGTAGTTGGTAATCAGTTCGTAACCCTTCTCCGTAACAATGATCTCGTCCTCGATCTGAAAACCCATGTTCTGTTTGACCATCATATAATAAGGCTCTACACATAGAACCATGCCTGGCTCCAAAACAGTATCGCTGAACTTATTGATGTAGGGGTCCTCATGGAGGGTTAAGCCGAGTCCATGGCCCACAAAATTGATTGGATCGAGCCCCATCTCTCTAAATTTATTCGAAAATTTCTGGTAAATCTCCTGGGAATGGGCACCCGGGCGGATATTCTCAAGGGTAACTGCCCGTGCCTCGATCAGTTTTTTCCATGTCTCCTTTTGAAAAGCCGTTGGCTTTCCTACCACCGCAGTCCTTGCCACATCAGAGAGATAGCTGGACAGTGTTGCAAAGATATCCACCCGGATCATGTCTCTTTGTTTGATCACGTTTTTCGTTGGGGCTGGGTTGGCATGACTGCACCGTTCTCCAGCTCCCACGACGAGCTTCAGGATTTGCTCCACTCCTTCAGCATAAAGCCCATTCACAATAAAACCAGCAAGATCAAGCTCTGTCATGCCCGGTTTTAATTTACCAAATGCATCATGATGGACTTTTTCAGCAGCTTTTCCTACCCTTCGAAGCTTATCAATCTCTTCTTGGGTCTTGATCATCCGGAGTTTTCCGAAGAAGCTCTCAGCGTCCTCAAAGGTGACCCTGGAAAGCAATCCTTTCAGTTTCACATAGTCCCGGGCCGGCAGGTAGTCTAATTCAATCCCGATCCTTCCGTTCTCCAATCCCGATTCTTTGACGGCATCTGCCAAAAACTTCATAGGACTCTCAGTAAACTCATTGTAGGCCCGAATATCCTTGATCCGGACATTGGCCCTGGCAAAACTCTCCTCCATGTTCACAACGATCATCTTAGGATCACCGGTTACTGGCACCAAGCAGATGACATGTCTCTGTCGGATAATCGATTGTGAAGGGATGGCCACTCCAGCCGTGTAGGTTGTATTTTCCGGAGAAATGGAGACGAGGGCATCGTAGCCTCCCTTTCTCATCTCTTCTCTCTGCTTCTGAATGATCGTATTCTCCATTGGATCCCCCTATCCATTTTCAATATAGTTCAAAAGTTCCTCCTGGCTCATCCCCTGAATCCCCATCTTCTCCAGTGTCCACCCGTCTTTCCGGTAATCCGTTTTATTAATAAGAGAGGCCAAATCAACCAATCCATTGATAATAGGCATTGGGACACCCAGCATCTGTCCCAGATGCGCCATGGGAACAATTCCAAAGGGGATATCCTCCGTTAAGAAACGGTACGAGAGGTTTTCAGGCGCCCGGATAAACCGATTGGGTTCACTTTCCTGAAGAGCCTGATAAAGGGAGCCAGACCGGTAGGCCCTCTCAGTGGTTGAACCTGCTTTATAAAAGAGATCGAGAAAACGGTCACTTTTGTAATTGAGCATCTGACAGAGGGCCATCCTTTCCTGATCAATCGCCTCAATGACCCGGGCAACAGCCGGTGTGCTTCCTTCACAGTAATAAGAGAAATTTCCTTTGGTATGCTCGATCCATCCGGCATTGAGGATCATTCCAGGCGGGTGCAGAACCGCATTGATATTGGTGAGGGATGTCTCAAGAACATTCTTCCTCTGCACAGCATCGGGAAAGAGACTTTTAAACATCTCAAAACATTCCTCTGTTTTCTTCCCTGGAAGGGCAGCAAACTGCACTTTTGATCTTGATGTGACTTTCACTCTGGCAGGACCGACAAGGCGGCAGATATAGGTCAGGGTATTGGTCTCGCAGATGGACACATTTGATCCGGTTCCTCTTTCCTTCAAAATCTTTTTAAAGGCCAGTGCTCCCCCTGTGGATCCTGGATTCAAGACAAGGATATGTTTGTCTGTAAGATGCGGTGCGCAGACATGGGCATAGTATTCGTGGGCCATGGCTGGAACAGTCACCAAGATGACCTCCGCCTCTTCCAGGGCCTCTTCAATTGTCTGACATATTCGGTAGACCGGGACAAACCGTTCCCCAGACGAATCAATAAAAACGATCCTTCCCTGATCTCGAAGGGCATTAAACTCGTCAGGCCATCTGGAATAAAGAAAGACGTTAAAACCCTTTAATGTCAGATCTGCTGCGGCAGCGTGACCGCCATTTCCTCCACCCAATACAGCAACAATTTTCATCATCAGCTTCTAAGCTCACCATTTTCTCGGGGCACGTTACAACGTGCCCTGATAGGTTCTGCGTCAAGTCCATTTCCCACCTGCCAAAACCTCACATGAGACGAAGTTTTTTCAGTGCGGCTTTCAAATCCCGTTTCTGAGCAGCTGTCAAATTAGGGAGAGGGCGTCTTACAGGACCTGCAGGAAGTCCCATCATCTTCAGTGCCTCTTTACACGGGGTCACATACCCAGGATCATATTCCAGGAACCGATTTAAAATCTGGAGCCTCATGTGTTGAGCCAAGGCCTTTGAGTGATCTTCTTTTTGAAAGGCTTCATAGATCCCTGCCATCATCCTTGGGACCACACAGGCCGCTGTGGAGAAAATCCCTTTTCCTCCAACACAAAGGGCTGGATAGAACTGACTGTCAATACCCGTCAAAACAGAAAATCCTTTTCTGGATGTCCTGATGACCTCCACGAGTTGCCCGAGGTCGGGATTGCTCTGCTTAAGTCCAATGATCCCTTCAATCTTGGAGAGCTTTGCAATCAGTTCAGGGCTCAGATTATTCCCCGTATATAAAGGATTGTTGTACACCACTACTGGAACCCGTACATTTTTTGCGACTTCCCTAAAATGCGAGAGGAGTGACTCATCAGGAAGTTTGAAATAGTAAGGAGGTGTCAGGATGACAGCATCTGCACCCGCCTGCCTGGCGTCCTCGCTGAGCATGATCGCTTCCATCGTGCTGCAAGCTGCTGTTCCAGCGATGACCAGAACACGGCCTTTGACCACTTCTGCCACGGTACAGGTGACCAGCTTCTTCTCATCTCTCTGAAGGTGAGGGAATTCCCCTGTCCCGCCTGTCGTCATAATCCCCTGGACTCCCCCCTCTACCACATATTTCGTCAGTTTCTTTAGTCCCGCGACATCTACCTTCTCCTTCCCATTAAAAGGGGTGGCAATTGCAGCAATCACGCCTTTCAGATCTTTTGATTCCATTTCTTCTCCTCCTTATTGATCTCTCCCATCAATTGGAAAAAGTCGCCCTTTAACCAACTGGAGGTCAATTTAACCTTTTGATTTCAAGTGGTCAATACCTTCATGCAAATGCAACAGATGAAGTCCTCGCCCCTGGGGCGGGGCACGTTGCTAATCAATGGTTCCATTTCATGAATGTATAGTCCAATTTGACATTGGTGAGGGCCTTAAAGATATTCCCCTTCACCCGACGGTTCTGTTTGCTTAAAGCTTCAATGATATCCTTAATGACTTTCCTTTTCGTCTTTCCGGAACTTGGACAACCACTCGGACCAAAGGGCAACCCTATCTCCCGCGCAAATCTCTCAATCTTTTTCTCTTCTAGCAGGGCTAAAGGACGGATGAGAGTGATCTTCCCTTTGAACAAGCTCTGAAGGGGAACCATGGTGCTGATCTCAGCACTGTAAAAAATATTAAGAAGAAGAGTCTCAATGATATCGTCCTGGTGATGACCGAGGGCGATCTTGTTACATTTGAAA
>Ga0209777_10009654_pt1 | contig 10351 bp, 8 predicted proteins | sample FrelakmetHBP12HB_FD_187147 | JGI IMG/M metagenome (GOLD analysis project Ga0209777, IMG submission 187147) | Freshwater lake sediment microbial communities from the University of Notre Dame, USA, for methane emissions studies -HBP12 HB (SPAdes)... | ecosystem: Environmental > Aquatic >... | reverse complement strand
TGGGGACAATGCCATTTACTTCGCATGCCATTATCATCGGGACCACATCGTTCGCGAAATAGGGGGTATGTTCGAGTTCGATGATGACAAAATCAATCATCTTCCTCGCCGCCGCGGCCTCGATCAACCCCGGGTCCATCTCGAAGCAGAACAGACCCATTAAAACTTCTTTTTGTTCTTTCATCTTTTTTTTCAATTCCAGTGCTGTCATTTTGATTCCTCCTGATAAAGTTATTTTGTCCAACTACCGTATTATTATTGGGGAAAGTTTCATACCTTTCCTCCCCTACGTCCCCGGGTACCGCACTTTCTTATAAGGTGGTGAATTCCCTTTTTACTGTCCGACGCAGATACAAAAGTATCTGTCATCTTCTTTATTTAAGACTGCATTTCCTTTTCGCGATGAGCAATCAGGCCGCCGTTTTCTATGATCTCCAGCATAAAATCGGGCAGTCTTTCGCCCTTGAGTTTTGCGCCGGTGGTTACGTTTTCGATCTCACCGCTACTAAGATTTACCTTCAAGACATCACCTTCGTTCACCCTGGCGGTAATCCCGGGGCATACCATGATTGGCATTCCGATATTGATTGCGTTCCTGAAGAAGATCCTCGCAATTGTCTCTGCCAGAATAACGGCCACTCCGCAACCTTTCAGTGCGACGGGTGCCTGTTCACGAGATGAACCGCAGCCAAAATTCTTCCCCGCTACAAGTATCGGAGAAGTCTTGACCTTCTGGGGGAAATCAGGATCTATGACCTCCATGGCGTGTTTGGCAAGCTCAGCGGTCTCGGAGGTGCTCACATCAAGATATTTCCCGGTCAACATGACGTCCGTATCGATACTGTCTCCAAATTTCAGAACTTTCCCGCTAATCTCAGTTTTCATTATAGTCACCTACTCTTTCTTAAGTAGTGGGTTTATTTTTTATTGAGAGCTTTTCTCGGATCTGCAATCTCTCCAGCAAGCGCGGATGCAGCCGCTACCGCAGCGTTCGACAGATATACCTTCGAGTTCGGGTCCCCCATTCTCCCACGGAAATTCCGGTTCGTTGTTGAAATGCAGGTTTCGTCGGCACCGAGTATTCCGTTGTTAATTCCGGCGCAAGGGCCGCAACACGGGGCGCAAACCACGGCTCCGGAATCCACGAAAAGATTCAACAAACCTTCGTTATTCGCCTGTTGGAAAATTTCCTGTGAAGCGGGGATAACAATCAGCCTGACATGTGGATGGATCTTATGTCCTTTCAGTATCGCAGCAGCCATGCGCAGGTCTTCCATCCTCCCATTGGTGCAGGAGCCGATAAAGGCTTGGTCGATTTTCGTGCCCGCAACCTTTGAGACTGGCTGTACATTGTCAATAGAGTGCGGCACTGCAACCTGGGGCTCAATACCCGTAATATCGAAATCGAGAACTTCGTCGTATTGGGCATCCGGGTCACTGAGCGTAACTTCAAACTTCTTCTTGGCCCTATTCTTCAGGAAGGCCAGCGTCTCTTCGTTCGGCGCCATAATACCGTTCTTGGCCCCGATCTCCACGGTCATGTTGCAAATAGTGATCCTGCTGGAAAGGTTCATATTCTCCACGACGGGGCCACCCCATTCCACGGCCCCGTAGAGAGCGCCGTCATCGCCAACTTGTCCGGCAACGTAGAGAAAGACATCTTTTCCCACCAGGGACGGATCCAGTTTGCCCCGGACGTTGATCTTGATATTCTTCGGCACACGCATCCAAAGTTCACCCTTTGATAGCACGTAAGCCCCCTCGGTAAAGCCAACTCCGGTGGCGAAGGCGCCGAATGCACCGTGAGTAGTGGTGTGCGAGTCGGTTCCTGTGATTATGTCGCCAGGCACGGCGTACCCTTGTTCGTCAAAAACCTGATGAAGGATGCCGCTTCGTCCCATATCGTGAAAATTTACTTTATATTTCTCGGTAAACTTCTGGATTGTCTTGTGAAGCTCTGCCGCCTTTACATTTGATGGCGGCAAAAAACGGTCCCATATGATGACTACTTTATCCGGATCCCAAACTTTTGCTCCCATTTTTTCAAGCTTGGCAAATGCCGGTAACGCACTGGCACATCCCACCTCCTGAAAGAGCATTCTGTCTATCTTGGTTTGATACACCTCGCCCGGACTTACTACGTCCTTCCCTACTCCCTTCGCCAGTATCTTCTCGGTCATAGTCATGGGTTTTTTCGCACTCATTTAAACCTCCTTATCTCGGTCACCGTTATTACTATCTGATATCCGCCTGTCCATGTTGCACGAAAGGCATCTTTACTTCAACTTTAAGCCATGCTGGATGTATCTTCTTATGAGCTCTTCGCCTCCCGGGTGAGCGCCGGGAGGACCTTGAACATGTCGACGACCGCTCCATATTTGGCTATCCCAAAAATCGGGGCGTTTGCATCGGTATTAATAGCTATGATAAGCTGAGAGCCCTTCATTCCGGTAATATGCTGGCTTGCCCCGGATATCCCGCACGCAATATATATCTTCGGGCTGACGATTTTTCCGGACATACCGACATGACATTCGTGCGGTAACCATTCAAAATCAGAAACAGGACGAGAACAGGCCACCACGCCGCCGAGAGCAGCTGCCAGTTCTTCCGCGATGTGGACATTCTCTTTCGTCTTTATGCCGCGCCCAATTGATACAATAATACTGGCCTTGGTGATATCGATCTTACCTTCCGGCGGCTTCAGAATCTCGAGCACTTTGGTCTTGATGTCTGCATCGGCGAGCTCTGCTTTCATCGATACTACTTCTGCCTTTTTATCAGATTTTGCCTGCGCAGACATACCTTGCTTTTGAAGCGTAGCAATCCACGGTGATGCTCCCTCAAATTTTATCTCGGCTCGCATGGTTCCTTGGTAGAGGGGCCGTGTCGCTGTCAGGGCGCCATCTTTTATTTTCAGGTCAATACAATTGCTTACGAAGGCAGCATCCAGTTTGGTAGCCACCGCGGGGGCCATCTCGATGCCTCGATACGTATGGCCGAAAAGCATGATCGATGGCTTTACCTGTAGCGCAACCTCGTATATAGCCTGAGAATACAATTCAGGTATGTATTGAACGAACCGAGAATCATCAACCACGACTATCGTATCACAGCCGCTGTAAGACAGCTTTTCTGTCAGCGGGTCGCACCCCGAACCAACGAGGATGACACCCAAATGCGTGCCTAACTGGGTCGCAAGCTCTTTCCCTTTTTCGATAAGCTCGAAGGTGCCAGCCTCTATTTCTTTACCATCGTGTTCGGCAATTACAAAAACGTTACCATTCATTGACTGAAGCTCCTGATGATGTCGTATAGTTTATGCGCCAGTTCAGCCGGTTCACCGTCTATCATAGTCGCGCGGTGAGTCTCCACAGGCCGACCCACCTGAATAACACGTAATTTGCCTGGCTGCTTGGGGATATCTAGCGTATCAGGGCTGATGCGCTCAATGGGTCTGGTTTGAGCCTGAAGCATATTTTTCAATGGCACGAAGCTTAGAGGTAGAATTCCCTGCTGTATGCATAGCAACGATGGCAGCGACATTTCGAGGACCTGTTTCATTCCTCCGCCGATCTCTTTTGTCACTTTGAGTTTTCCGAGGCCATCCTCGGGTTCTACGCCGACCACCGCATACGCACATGGAATTTTTAATTTCGCGGCAATTCGGATACCTACTTCACCGCCAAGGCTATCACTCGATTCCACCCCGGTGAGAATGAGGTCATATCCAATTTTCTTGATGGCTGCGGCCAATGCTGCGGATGTTGCTTCGGCATTTCTTATCTGATCGTCGACCCTGACGGCTCGGTCAACACCTTTGGCCAAACCTGTCTGTAGGGCGCGCTGGGCTGGCAATTTGCCAAGGGTAACAGCGATTACTTCGCCGCCAAGTTTCTTCTTGATCGCCAGAGCAGCCTCGAGAGCATACTCGTCAGACTCGTTTAAAAACATCTGATTAGACTGACAGTCTATCCTGTCCCCTGCATCTGCAATTTGTAGGTTGGCAATCGCCTTCGGGACAGCCTTTAGGCATACAATTGTTTTCATGCAGTTTCTTCTCCTATCCTCGTGCGCACTCGGTTCCCGCTATGCGGCCAAAAACGGCGCCAGCCATGAGCCCGCCCCCTCCCACGTAACAGTAATAGAACAATCCACCCACAATTTCTCCGGTGGCATACAATCCGGGGATCACTTGATCTTGCACATCAAGAACCTGGGCGCTTTTGTTTATTTTAAGGCCTCCGTACGTAAATGAGAGACCGCCCGTCACCGGGTACGCAGTGTAGGGCGGCGCATCCAATTTCATTGCCCAGTTGGACTTGGGAGGCACCACCCCTTCGGTGCGCTTGCCGTCCTTACGAAGGGGATCGAATGTTCCCTCCTGGACCGCGGCGTTAAAGCTCCGGATGGTCTTTACCAGATTGGGGGCGCTCAGTTTCTCGGCCAATTCTTCGATCGTATCGGCCGTGACGGGTGTAGACGTAGCATAACGATCTTCAAGCAAATAATGGACTTTTGCATCAAATATTTGGTAAGCCATCGCATCCGGTTGAGCAATTGCGGCTGATCCGAACCTGGCATAGGTAGCCGTTCGAATATCCTCGCCTTCATCCAGAAACCTGTCGCCGTTGGTATTTGAAAGGATGCCGTAGCAGGTAGAGCTGCGGTTCGTACTGTCGCCTACCTCTTTTTCAGGGAAATATGGTGCGTTAGCATCAATAAGCGCCCCCGAACCACAACTCCAATGACCCCAAGGCTGAGCCCCGATCTCTAAGGCCATTTTAAGACCCTCGCCCATATTGTTTTTGGTGCCCCGTATTCGTCCCATTTCCCAGTTGGGCCCAAGATATCTGCAGCGCATCTCACGGTTCGCTTCAAAACCGCCGCAGGCGAGAATTACATTTTTGCCCATCACATCGTCAAAACCGTCTATTGTCTTGGTAACTACTCCCTGAACTTCGCCCTTCGGGGAAATGATGAGCTTCGTGGCCCTCGTACCGTACCTGATCTCTATTCCCCTCTGTTCCGCAGCCTTGAAGAGCGTGTCAGAAATGCCGGTTCCACCCGCCTTCGACTCGAGTACGAGCATGCCGGTTTGCCATTTGATCTTCCCTTCGCTCCGGATTGCAAAGGTAGTAAAAGGAGCCCATTGCATGCCCATCTGGCCCAGCCAGCGTATGGTAGGGTTTGCCTGTGTTACGACGGTTTCCACCAACTCAGGGTCGGCAAGTCCCTGAGTCATGCGCATCCAATAACTATAGAGCTGGTCCTCCGAACAGCTTGGCAGAACCAGGCATCCCGCTTCTTCATCAGAAAGCTCTGGACATAACTCACGGATTTCGGCGAGACCGGTGTGAGGAAATGCATAGGCGCCGCCCGTATAACTGGTGTTACCACCTCTATTTTCCCTGCTTGCCACCTCTATAAGAACCACTTTGGCACCTGCATCGTGGGTGGACAACGCCGCGCTCAGCCCTGCACCACCAGTGCCAACCACAATCACATCATAACCGCTACCTTGCATTACTGCCAGACCTCCTTCCAGATTGTCTTTTGCTCATAAAGCGATCATCATGTCAGCCGGAGCTATTCTCTCACAGCTATCAAAGCATGATAGAAGAAAATACCTGTAAGATTGTTGACGACTGCCGTCCTTTACAGAAAGCATTGATCATATAACTATTTATGAAGATATCGTCCACACAGGCCATTATCTTTGCTTATCTCATAAACCACAAACAAGAGTTTGATCCTTAGGTTGAATCAAAGAGCAGACCTTTTCCCCCCTTTAAAAATAGCGAGCGCTTGCTATACAAATACATCATATTAAATTTTTTATCAAGAGGAAAAGCCAGCGTTGCCATCATTTTCAAACCCCTCGATAACATTATTATTATGAGTTTATGGACTCCTCAATGGCGATCGGAGATTCTGGAATACTTTGGGCCCATCAAAATTGCCGAATCGTTCTGTAAGGAACTCTCTCGGTGTTTAATGGGGAAGTCCGGTTAATCACAAAGAAGCCTGAAGTTTGCCCACCAAGGCACCCCAGGCTTCTTTTTCATGAGACTATTTGGCTTTCGCCTTAGTTACGATCGCCATTAGCTCGGCGATGTTCTTGACTTTCTCCAGGCCACCGACGAGGTCAATGCAAGCATCAGCAGCCTTCTTGCTCAGGTTGGGGGCGGTGATGTCGCGAAACTTTTCGGTAATCTCATCCCATGTCATCGGGTTAGATGAATGCCCCTTCGGCCGGCCCGCGTCATAAGAGTACTCGACACCATTCTTCATCTTCACTGTGACCATCTGGCCCGGAGCGCAGTGAGTATAGTCGTCAAAGGTCTTGCCTGGAATGGCGCTGGCCCTGATTTTCTTGGTTAACGCCTGCGCCTTCGGGTCGAGGACTTTCTTGTCGGTATACTCATCCAGCCCGGCTTTGCCGTAAAGGAGGGCGCTGGCGAGCGAGTACTGCATGCTGAACTTACCCTCAAGCCCTGACTTCGGCTCCTTGTAGGGCATCACCTTCAGCTGCAGCGGGTAGGCTAGCACCTGCACTTCGGCAACGTCGGTTGCCTTGATGTTGTACTTCTTTATTAGGTAGAACATGCTGTCCAGGGGCCTCTGGTTGCAGTAGCAGCTTGGATAAGCCTTGACGCAAAGCGTGCTTGTAATATCGAATGGATTGGCCAGCTTGCCGAAGTCCACCGTAGCGATGTCGCCGGCGACACCCCTGAAATAGCCCATCGGGTTCTCCAGGATGTCTTTGGCTGCCGTGAAACCGGCCTGTGCCAGTTGGGCCGCCCTGAGACCACTGCTTGCCGCCAGACCGGCGTGAAGCGGCTTGGTGTCGGTGCCGAAGTTGCCGACTAGCCCGCCCGACTGGGATGCCGCGATGCCGAGGGCCATGGTGATCTTACCCGGCTTCAGGCCGAGTATTTTAGCCGAGCCTGCCGCGGCAGACATGACCCCCACCGCCGGGGTAGCATGCCAGGCGCGGTCTGTAATCTTGAAGTAGTTGTTCCTGCCGATCCCCGCGGCCACTTCCCAGGCCATGACATAGGCGGTGAAGACATCCTTACCCGAAGCTCCCTGCTTCTCACCCAGGGCGAGTATCGCCGGCAGCATGCCGACCGTGGGATGACTGCACCACGACTCGCACTCATCATCGAAGTCAAGGGCATGGCCCATGGTGCCGTTGGCCAGGGCGGCATTGAACGGAGAGGTCTTGAAGCCGCCGGCAATTACACCCGAATCGCGGACGCCGCCGGCATTCTTTACAAACTCGGTAATAATCTTACCCGTGTTCTCCCTGGACCCGGCGATGGTCACCCCCAGGTAGTCCAGGATAGCTTGCTTGGATGCCGCGGCCACGTCTTTGGGAATACGGTCATACTTGAATCCGGTAATGAAATCGACCAGTGTCTTGGTTAGCATTATGTCTCCTTTATCATTGGTATGCTGCTAAATATGTGGCTAATGTCCTTGATCTTCTCTATGTTCCAGAGTAATTCCAGCAACGCCTTTGCCTTGTTGGTGGGCATCACATCGTTCGTGAGCTCGAAGAACTTCTTTTCGATGTCGGCATCCGTCATAGGATTGCCGGGATGTCCCTTCGGGTTCGTCAGCTCCTTGACCCATTTCTGCCCTGACGTGCCGGTAACCTCGATGCGGCAGGTGAAGGTCTTCGGGAAGACCTTCGTAAATGCCGAGTCCTCCTCCATAGTAAGCTTCTTGAGAATCGACAGTATTTGGGGGTCGCGGAAACGCTCGGGAGTGAAACTCTTCTCGTTGATATCCCCGTCCACGAGAGCGGCGACTATCAGGTAGGGTACGCTGTGGTCGGCGGTTTCACGGGTATGCGGGTCCCATTTTTCGGGATGGTTCGATTCTCTAAAGCAGAATTCGTCTAGTGAGACTTTTATCGAGGCAATCTTGCCCAGGTCAATCTTTTTACGCAGAGCGATGGCCGTTTCGATGGGCAGCAGCCCGGTGTAAACAACCGGGCGCGACTTGAAATAGGTCCCCTCGACCTTGAATGGTTTTCCCTTGCCTCCGAACGCCGGCAGATCGAACGGGCCGGTTACTTGGTTCAAGAGCCCGCGCGGGCCGTTAATGGCCTCACCGGGACCAGTCATTCCTTTCCAGGCCAGGAGTGCCGACCAGAGACCGTTTCTGACGGCATTGGGGCCGGCACAGCCCTTCCACATGGTCAACTCACCGACCCTCGTCTGCCACAGGGTGATGTTGGCAGCAATGCTTACGGCCAGGGCATTAGCCATCTGGGCTTTGTTCAGGCCAAGCGCCTTGCCGGATCCCAGGGCGCTGCCAATAGTAAGCTCGGTAACGTTATCCCAGCCTCGCTTGCAGAACTCGGCCAGGTCAGCCAGTTGCTGTATCATCTCGTAAGCCAGGGTTATGCCCAGGACGGCTGTCTTACCATCGCTGCGACGCGCCTCGCACATAGCCAGTATGCCGGATATGACGTCACTCGGATGCGGGCCATCTTTGGCGATATAGCCATCATTGTAGTCAAGATAGCGCACCATAGTGCCGTTGGCGAAGGCAGCCATTTCCGGAGATGTCTTGATGCTGCTGCCGATGATTGAGGCCGGCATCTCGCTCTTGACCATCGACGCTAATTCCTTAGCAATCTTGGCCGGTAGTACAGAGGTTGCAGCCAAGCCGCAGCCCATGGCATCGACAAGGCTCTTCTTCGCGGCATGCACTGCTTCCGGCGTAAGGTCGGCATACTGGAGACCGGCGGCATAGGTACTGATGGCATCCATGTATCGGTCCAAGGTAACCTCCTTAATACTATTAGATTTTGGCAGTTACTCGCCGTCCCTCGGCGATGCAGTCCGCAATGAGTTTCGTCTTGGCCACAACTTTTGTTTCATCGAAGATGCCGGATCCTTCTGTGGGGAACACTCTTTGCGTTTAATGCTGAACATCACCGTTCCGGCATCAGGCTCATGCCTTGGCTGGTTCTGAACGATAAACATCCGCTATTGCTTTGATCGTGCAGCTGCCTTAACCTTTGGTTTAAAAGTAATTGAAGGCTCGTTTTTCTTGTAATACGTAAAGCCTTCGGCTTTTTTGACATCCCCATACTTGGCTCGCAGCACGTCTATCTCGTCAGCATCCAATGCTCTCATGGTGCAAGAGCGAACGCAAAGAGGCTTGCTGCCTTGTGACCATTCTTCCAGGCAGAGGTTACACTTCTGCATCTTGGGGTTATCTTCGGCACCGAATTGAGGTGTATCATAGGGACAGGCAATGCTGCACATACCGTGACAGCGAAGACACCGCTCCGCCTCGGTCTTTGCCTGCTTATTAGAGACGCCCAGCTCAACTTCGGCAAAACCCCAATGCCTGTCCGCAACCGGCAGCATCGGGATGGCAACGCGCTCTTTCTTCGGCATGAAGTCGGTGTTGGTAAACTTGGACTCGCGGGTCGGCTTTCGGGCCGGTTCTTCTTTGGGCACTTGGCGCAGGTATCGGTCGATGGCCAGCGCCACCCTTCGGCCTGAGCCAATTGCCCAAGCCAGCTTCCTTTGCGACGTCGCCGCATCACCGCCGGCGAAGTACTTGGCGCGTGAAGTGACACCATCCTCATCAATACTGATCATTCCCCGGTTGACTTCTATGCCCGCCGGCAAAAAGCTGAGGTCCGGGTCCTGGCCAATGGCCATGATAACCGTATCGGCGGGCAGGATCGACTCCGAACCGGCTATGGCATCGAAGTGCAGCTTGCCGTTCTCGTCGAAATTCATGGAGCGCAGGCTCACGCACTCAACGCCAGCGGCGCGATTGTCACCCTCACCGAGTATCTTGCAGGCGAGGTTAGAGGAGTGAACGGCAATCCCCTCTTCCTTCGCCTGTTCTCTCTCCGCAGGCTCGGCCAGCATATCTTCGTAGCACTCGGGACAGACTATATGCACCTCGGAAGCCCCGAGGCGCCGAGCGGTGCGGGCACAGTCGAAGGCAACATTGCCGCCGCCAAGCACCACCACCCTCTTCCCCACCTTGGCCTTTCCGTTCAGCCTGACCTCTCTCAAAAATCCGATGCCGGATATAATCTCCTTCAGGTCTATGCCGGGTATTCTCAGCGTCTTTTCCTTGTGAGTACCGACGGCGAGGAACACGGCATCAAACTTGTCCAGTTCTTCCAGGCTGAGGTCCTGTCCCACCCGCATGTTCGTCTTTATCTCCACCCCCACGCTCTTGATGAACTCAATATCCTGGTCAAATACCGCTTTGGGCAGGCGGTACTCCGGTATGCCCACGCGGAGCATGCCACCCGCCACGGGCAGCGCCTCAAAAACGGTGGGCCGGTAGCCACGGCGGG
>Ga0209777_10009653_pt1 | contig 10352 bp, 16 predicted proteins | sample FrelakmetHBP12HB_FD_187147 | JGI IMG/M metagenome (GOLD analysis project Ga0209777, IMG submission 187147) | Freshwater lake sediment microbial communities from the University of Notre Dame, USA, for methane emissions studies -HBP12 HB (SPAdes)... | ecosystem: Environmental > Aquatic >... | reverse complement strand
CCATTCCATGGACCAGGATTTGACGTCCATAAATTTTCCTTTCCTGAAGCTGGTTTGAGAGCTACAGACTCCTATGGTTAAGAGTCTATCTGTCCCCAAGCCAACTTCGTTAAATTAATAATTTATTTTTTGAAAAAACGGCGATCCTGAATCAGAAATTTTCCTTTTTCGGCGCTCAAATCAATAAAATCATCAACTTCTTCTTTGAGCCGGCCCGAAGCGGTCTCGCCAAAAGCGGCCACTTCCACCTGCTTGCCCTGATTTTGCAAATATTCCACCAACGGCAGATAGTCGCCGTCGCCGCTGACCAAGACGATCGCGTCTAAACTGGGCGAAAGGCGGATGGCGTCAACGGTGATGCCGACATCCCAGTCGGCTTTTTTCTCGCCGCCGTAGAAAACCTGCAGCGGTCTTTCCTTTGTTTCAATGCCGAGATTGTAAAGGGCGTCAAAAAATGGTTGCTCTTCTTTTGTTTCGGTGCGAACGACATAAGCGATGGCGCGAACGAGTTTGCGGCCGGCCGTCGTTTCCTTTACGATGTTGCCGAAATTTACTTTGGCGCCAAAAAGATTCTTGGCGCTGTAATACATGTTTTGCACATCAATAAACACTCCGACGCGCTGTTCCGGATGCTTCAAGGGATGGGTTTTATTCAGCGGGTTTTTCATCTTCCTCGATTATGTCTTCTTCTAAAATTTCCTCGCCCTCGGCTTCGGCGTCGCTCTGGCGCTGGGTCTTGATCGCCCGCGGCGTTTTTATTTTCAGCTTCTTGGCCAAAACTTCGTAGCTTTCCGGATTTTCTTTTTTCAAATAGCGCATCAGGCGGCGGCGGCTGTTGACTTTGCGCAAAAGGCCGCGGCGGGAAGAATGGTCTTTCGGGTGCTGTTTTAAATGCCCGATCAATTCCTCAATTTCAGCCGTGAGAATGGCAATCTGCACCTCGGACGAACCAGTGTCGTCGCTGTGAGTGGCGTACTTCTTGATGATTTGCTGTTTTTTCTTCGTTTCTAACATACATGCGTTTATTTTAGCGAGCCGGCCGAAAGCATGTTTCCAGCGGTTCGCGGGCCTTAGGCCCTTTTTTTAACAAACAAATGATAGCAGGCCGACGGAAAAATGTCAATGGCCAAACCTATTGAGCCGCTTTTTCCTCGCATTTGACGCTGCTCCATTTACCGCCGCTACTATCGCAGTTGGCGTTGGTCGTGTCGCTCTTGGTGACATTACCCGCTGGATCGGAAATTGAGCAACAACCAAGCGGCTCATTGGATAATCGGTTTAAAATAAAATTGGTCAGGGCATAGGCGGCGAAAATCAAAACCAAACCGATTACCGCGCCCTCAAACATGTCTTTGGCCAAACTCACCCTCTCTTCTTTGCCTCGGGCGATCATCCAGGTAAAACCAGCGTAAAGCATTAAAACAAAAAAAACGACAGCGACAAAACCCAAAATGGCGGTGATGACCGTGCGGATCGTGTCAGAGGGATCGGTCGCCTGCACTTCATAACCGGCGCGATTGGCTGTTTGTTCCAAACCAAAATAGCCGGCCGCCTTGGCCGCCGTAACGGAAAGGCTCAAAAGGGCGAAAACGCCCAATAAAAAAATCGCGGTTTTTTTGGACATATCTGACATTAAAACATTAAAACATAAAAACATTAAAACAACTAAATGAATCACTAATTTAATGTTCTTGTGTTTTAATGTTCTCGTGCTTTAATGATATTATACCAAAACTTGATTTTTAAAGCAAAATGTGATAGAATGACAAAAGTTTTTCTCCCGGTAGTTCAATGGATAGAATAGGAGCCTTCTAAGCTCCGGATCTAGGTTCGATTCCTAGCCGGGAGACAAATGGTGGGGGTGAGAATGCCTAGCCGGGGTCATGAAAACCAATTTGCCTTTTAGATAAAACCGGGTTAAAATTAATTTCATGCCACAGAAAAAATGCAAGGTCTGCGGAAAGGAATTCTACGTAAAACCGTACCACCTGAAGCTTAATCGCGGACATGGACAATTCTGTTCAAGACAGTGTCGTCGGATAAGACAAAAAAGGGGGAAATTTATTCCTTGTTATATTTGCGGCAAAAAAATCTGGAAAAAACCAAAAGAAATCAAAAATTCTAAAAGCGGTAAATTCTTTTGCGGAAAATCCTGCCAGGCCAAATGGAGAAACAAAGAATTTAGCGGCGAAAAACACCCAAATTGGAAAAATGGTGAAAATGTCTACAAACGCATTATGAAAGAAAGTGGCACGACGCCAATTTGCGCCAATTGCAAGATAAAAAATAAAAAAGTTTTGGTTATACACCACAAAGACCACGACCGAAAAAATAACAAAATAGAAAATTTGGTCTGGCTCTGCCGCAACTGTCATTATCTGATACACTTGGGAAAAACTTTTTAACATGGTGTCTGTAGTGTAATGGTCAGCACGCGACTCTGTGAAAGTCGCAGAACCGGTTCAAATCCGGTCAGACACCCGAATCGTATCTTCTCCAAAAAACACGAACGAATAAAACAAAAATTGGGCCAGCGACGCCAGCCCAATTTTTTTAAACTAATTTTTTCCTTAAACCAATCAGGCTCAACGATTACTTGGGGGCAAAAGGATCAATTGTTTCGTTAATCCGACTGGGAATGACATTCTGCCGTCCGCCTAAAGCGGTCAGAGTGATCAGGCGCACCAAAGCGTAGGCCGACAAAATAATCACCAAACCAATGGCCGAGGACCAAAGAATGCCCTTGGCCTTTGTTATTTTGTCTTCATTGCCGCCGGCCGTCATCCAAAGAAAACCGGCGTAAATAACCAAACCGAGCATGACCGTGCCAAGCACGCCGAGCAGGGCGTTGATAATCAAAGAAGCGGTGACGCGCGGATCTTGCGGAGCGCCATAACCAGCGCCGCCCTCGGCCGCCTGCTGCAAATGAGTACCCATTTCGCCGAGCACGTTCGGCTGGTCATCCGCGGCCAGAGCCGGGGCAAAGGAAAAAATAAACGCGCCGCTTAAAATTACGAGGCAAATTATTTTTTTCATAAAAATAAATTAATTACCAACCCTGCCAAGGCCAATTAAAACCGCGATTGGGCAACGCGCTTGACGGCATTGACGAGCCGATGGCGTAGGCCATAATCAAAGCGGTGATGCCATAAGCGGCGCCGACAATGGCCAGACCAATGGCCGATGACATGATAATTTTTTGCGCTTTTTCTATTTTCTCGTCATTACCCGCGGCCGTCAGCCAAAGAACGCCGGCGTAAACGGTCAAGGCGAGAAAAATCACGCCAATAAGCGACAAAACCGAACGGATGATATTACCGACCGTGCGGGAAATAGTGTATTCAGTGACATCCTTGGTGGCGTAGCCGGCCTTATTGGCCACGCTCTCGGCCATTGAGCCAACATCCTGGGCCAGGGCCGAGGAAGCAAGCGAAAGACAAAGGGCCGAACCGACAGCGAGCGAAAAAAATATTTTTTTCATAGGATTAAAAATTTTTATCCAACCCGAACTAAAATAAAATTGGTAATGGCGTAGGCGAAAAACAGGAGCGCCATGCCGGCAACGGCGGCGATAATTATTTTCTTCGCCCGGTCAACTTCGCTCTCGCGGCCGGCCGCTTTGAGCCAGACAAAACCGCCGTAAATCATCAGGCCGAAAAAAACCGTGCCAAGAACATAATAGGCGCCGTTTAAATAAGATGAAAGCGAACCTTCAAAATCCGCGGATAAACCGACGTTCATTGAACCAAGATTATCGCCCGCGTTTTTCAAGCCTTGGGCCAGAGCGGTAAGCGGGGAAAAAAGCGCCAAGGAAAAAATTGGAAAAAGTTTTTTCAACATAAAATTTTATTTCAAACCAGCGCGGTTGGGATCGCAAGCGCCAGCCTGCCAAGACGGACTGTCTTCCCCGTGCGTGTCAAAACAATATTCTTCCGTCGTGTCTCCATAATATATTCCATTGAACCCCCAACTGCAGCACCCCACGGTTTCCGTTGTCCCGCTCGCCGCGCCTTTTAACCGGTTGGTGACGAAGAAAGTGATAGTGTAAGCGCAAACGACGATAACTAAGCCAATAACCGCCGCCTTCAAAATATTCTTTGCTGTTTCAACTTTTTTTTCCTCGCCGCTGGCCGTCATCCAAATCACGCCGGCGGCCACGGTCAAGAGAAGAAAAATCGTGCCGACGACAACCGTCACCGTGCTGATAACCCGCGCCACGCCAGTTTCAAGATTGCTTTCCAAACCGACTCCTTTCACCGACCGATTCAAAAGTCCGGAGCCAAAAGTATCGGCTGAAACAACGACCGGCAAACAAAGCAAAAAAGCGAGCGACAGGACGATAAATATTTTTTTCATAAAAAATAAAAATTATTTCGCGGGTTTTTCTGTAAGCTTGCCGACGCAGCAGTCCACTGGCTGCTCATCGTATCCCTTGGGGCAATAACCGCCAAAGGTTTTACCTCCGCAGGTATAAGATTCGGAAAAGAAACAATTGCCGCCCATGCTATTGCAGGTCTTACAACAAAATTTGCCAGCTGGCGCAGCGCCGGCCTCAATTTTTCCGCTCAAATCACTACAAGCGGATTCACTCGCGACAATAATTCCACCCTTTTGCTGGCAAGCGTTAACGCAACAGGTTTTGTCATCGCTGCAATCCGATGTTTTGCCCATGTCTTTGTCTGAACAACTACCGGACAAAGTGCAATAACCGCCCTGCTCCTTGCAGGTCGGACCAGACGACGGCGGCTGAACCCCTGCTTGGGGGAGCAAAGATGCCTCGGGCGGCACACAACATTCTTTTCCGCTGACCGAACAAAGGCCGACTTTAACCGAATACTGGCATTGCGTTATTCCACGACAGGAGGCCGAACCGCCATATTCAAAAACACAACGCTCAATACATTTATTCCTTTGACATACCTTGTTTACGCCGCAAGCCGCGCCATCCAAGGCTGAGGCGCAATTAGCGGATTGTCCGCCTCCGGCTCCGGCCAAAAAATTGCTGAAAACAAAATAGTTGGCCGTGTAAGCGGCCAAAACAATAACCAGCCCGATGCCGGCTGAAAAAAGCCGGCTTTTCGCTTTTTCAAGCCGCTCTGACGAACCGGCGGCCGTCATCCAAGTGAAACCAGCGATGAGAATCATCAGAAAAAAGAAAACGCCGACCAGAGCCAAGGCAATGGCGACCAAATCGCCCAACAGGGCGGGGACGCCACCCGATTGACTGAGTTTGTTTTCGGACAATCCGGCCACGGTTGCCGCGTCGCGCAAACCAAAAGAGGTGTCAGCGGCCAGACAAACGGCTGCGGGAATCAAAAAAGCGACAGCTATAAATAATGAAATTTTGAAACGATTGGACATAGCGGAAAATCAAACGAACTTATATTAAGGCGTGCAAGAGCCAGACTGTACGGTACCGCCGTCATCCGCGCACGAACTTTTTTCTTCTTCCGTATCCCCGATATTCAAACACATCGCTGGATCTTTAGCGGTTTGGGGATAATGACAAAAAAATTGCCCGTTGCTAACACCGGACAACCGATTAAAAATCAAGGTAGAGATGGCGTAAGAAGCGGCGACAATGAGCAGACCGATCACCGCCATTTCCAAAATCTCCTTCGCTTTGGTAATTTCTTGCTCGGCGCCGCGGGCCATCATCCATTTAAAGCCGGCGTAGAGAACCAAGCCGAAAAAAACCGTGCCAACAAACATCAAGGCGATGCTGACAATGCTTTGGGCCAACGTTTGGGGCGTGCCTTTGCTCAAAGAAAGAGAGACGAGCGGCGTCCGACCCGAAGTTTTGTCCAAACCGTATTTATCTTCCTGGGCGGACACGGACGAGATGAAAAAAAATAAAAAAGCCGCGACCGCCAGCCCCGCCGCGGCGCCTTTGATTATTGAAGAAAAAATTTGATTCCGCATTCTTGAAATTAAAAACGCAAAACCAAATTTTCTACCAGAGGGTTGCGCGCGCGAACCCCCTGGTAGAAAAATCTGCTAGATTGATGTCCCAGTTCCGGTCGTGGCGCTCACCAATTGGTTGATGATGAAGGTGGCGAGGGCGTAGGCCGAAAGAATGATGGCCAAACCGATCACGCCGGCAAAAATCCATTTCTTCGCTTCGCTCACGTTATCATCGTTGCCTCCGGCCGTCATCCATTTGAAACCGCCGACCAAAATAATAACCACGGCGACGATACCGAGCAGACCCATGGCGACGCGAATAATTCTGGCGACTGTCGCCCGAACATCTTCGCTGCCCAAACCAGTGGCGGCGCCATAGCTAACACCCAAACTGTCAGCGTTTATCAGGCCGTCACCTTGAGCTCGCGCTACTGGCGCTAAAAGGCCGAAAAACCCGCTCACGACCATTGTCAGGGCGGCGGCGCTCATCGCGATTTTTCCGATTTTACTCATACATTCACCCCCTTTCCTGATAGGAAAGTAATTTCATTCATTATATCACAAATGAAATTTTCTACAATAAACATCATTGCGGCCGACCGGCAAGAAAGCCCAGAATCGTGTCAACCAAAAGAAAACTGGCCAGCGAAAGAATCAGCCCGATGACGGCCCAAAGCATTGTTTTGGCGCCGCTGTCTATTTTTTCCTTATTGCCGGCGGCTGTCAGCCATTGAAAACCGCCCCAAACAGCCATCGCCAAAGCCAAACCGCCGACCAAACCAAGCGCTGACTTGATAATCAAACCGATCAGCTGAGCCGGCTGGGCTTCCACGGTCAGCGGATTGTCCAAACAAACTTTACCCTGTTCACAGGCCGGCGCGGCCAAAAGCGGCGTCAGGGGCAAAAGACAAGCGGCAAAAGAAATTAAAAATATAATTTTTTTCATATTATCCGATCTTTTGTAAAACCGTGTTGATCAACATGTAGCTCGCGCCAATGGCCACGACGCCAAGCGTGGTCCAAACCAAAATCGATTTCGCCTTGTCCACCCTTTCTGAATTCCCGCCAGCCGACATCCAGAGAAAACCGGCCCAGATGTAAAGCAGCAGGGCGATGGAGCCCATGAAAGCCATCATCACGTTTATGGCAATGGTAAAAATATCAGTCGGACCGGAAATGCCGATTGGATTTAATTCCAAGGCTTTTGTTTTTAATGAACTGGCCGCCTGGTTCGCTTGTTCGGCCGCTTCATCGGCTGTCATCGGCGTGCTGCTTTGCTGCTGCAATAATTTTACCTCTTCTACAGATTCGCCTTTGGCTTCATCGCAGGAGACCTGCATAAAAAAAGCGCCATTATTGCCCGCTTCCTGATCGCGGCACCAACTTTCACTGTCCAACGACTCTATTGATGTGTAATTGTTTGTTGAAAAATTTACGCAACAACATGGACTCTGGGGCGTGCAATCGGCGGCCAGAGCCAAAGCCGGCACAAAACCAAAAATCAAAATGGCAAGCGGGACTATTTTAACAAAAAACTTATTCATATCATTGGTTTTGCTGAACCTGATAGGGCGCGAGCTGATACTGAGGTTTGACGCCAACTGTCTGGCCAAGGAACGTAATTAGCGCGTAGCCGCTGAAGGCGATAATCAAACCGGTCGCGGCCGCCATCATCGCCTTTGTCCCTTTACTGATATTTTCTTTATTACCCCGCGACATTATCAAAATAACGCCGCCATAGACAAAAAACAGCAGGGCCAAAGCGCCAATAAAAGAAAAAAGATATTTGCCGACATTGATCGCCAACCAGATAAAAACAACGACGCTGTCGCATTCACTGCCGGCTTTCGGCGCACCTAAAAGGCAGCTCGGAATAAATGAGCTGGTCTGCGCCAATACCGGCCCGGCCGCCAAAAAAGCGCCGGCGCAGAAACAGGTAACGATGATATATTTTGACAATGCTTTCATATAATGGGATTGCTTCGTCGCCCCGACGTAAAGTCGGGACTCCTCGCAATGACACTGGATTCCCGCTTTCGCGGGAATGACAATACTTAATCTGCTTACTACATCGTCTGATTTATTTTCGAAACCGCCCGATTTAAAATATCTTGCCGCAAACTGGCGGCGCGATTCAAATCCTCAAGCGGCGGCTGATTCAGCCATTCGTCCACCATGGCGGAGAGCGCGTTTTGGGCGGTCGGATAATCCTTGCCCCGATACCAACTATCAGCGACTAAAATCTGGGAAACGAACGGCGCCAATTCCGGATCTCCTTGCTGTTTGGCGATAAGAGCGCGCCGCGCCGAAGGACGCTTGGTCGCGGTCAAATATTCATCCGATGCTTGACTGCGCGTTAGATAGTTTACCAAAGCCCAGGCGTCATTCTGTTTTTTAGATTTTCCGACCACGGTTTGCAACCAATAATTCGCCGCGTTAACTGGCTTTTCCGAATTTAATTGGAGCATCGGCATGATGCCGTAATTCAATTGCGGCGCTCGCGCCTGGATGGTCGCGTTATCATAACTATAGCCGAAGAAAAAGGCCGTTCGCCCCTGGACAAACGCGTCCAAAGAATTTCCCATATCATTGTTCCAGGAGTAGGTGTCGCGTCCGGGGTTGGCGAAATCAGTGTAAAAATTCATCACGCCGGCCGAGGCGGTCTCGCCGCTGGTTCGAGCCGAACGATTAAAGGCCGGCCGGCCAGAGGCGTCAACGAAATCAATATTGCTCTGCCGAAAAAGAATGTAAAGCAGGTCGTCAAAGCCTTCCACGTTTCGGCTGGCGCCCAAAGCGGCGCCGGACTGCACGATACGGCCGGTGTCTTTGTCTGTTTTGGAAATTTTCTTCACCGCTTCTTGAAATTTTTCCCAAGTATCGGGCGTTTCCGCGACGTCGGAGCGGTCCAACAAATCTTTGTTGTAATAAATCGCCATTGTGTCAAAAGAAAGAGGCAGGCCATAAATCTGTCCGCTGACAATGGCGTCTTTTTTAACTGCCTGAACGAATTCGCGGTCAACCGTATTGGCGTCAGGCAATTTAATCTGGGCCGTGTTCACGACCGTCTCCACCGTGTTGACCATTGTTTTGCGCTGGATCACGGTCGTGTCGCGAGCCGTCGCCGGCATGGGCGCGAGTTTGGTGACAAAAGCGCGCAAATTTTTGGCCGGCACTGAAATAATATCCGGCCCTTTGTCCTCGGCCAAAGCCTCAACCAGCCGCGTGTAAAGTTCGTCGTAGCGCAACTGGCGAACCGTCACTTTAAGATAGGGTCGGCTGGCGCGATATTTGTCAATCGCCGCTTGCAGAGCGTCGACGTCGTCATAAACGGTCCAGTATTCCAAACTGACCGGCGCCGTCGCCTGCTGCTGTTCGGCGGTCAGACCCTTACAGCCAAAACCCACAAAAGACAAAACCGCCAAAATAACCGCCAGAAATAAAAAAGATTTTTTGAACATAAATAACTCAACTCAAATTTCAAAACTCAAAAGTCAAAACCACAACCCAAAACCCCAAAACTTTTCCATATACCGCGGCCACTTGTATGAAAAAGGGGGGGGTAAAAGCCGCAGTTTTGACATTTGACATTTGAGTTTTGAGATTGATTTTATTATATCACTTTTTTCAAATATTTCCTAAGTTCCGGACCGAGCTGTTTGTCGCGCAAAGCGAAATCCAGGTTGGCCTTTATATAGCCAAATTTTGAACCAGTGTCATAATAAATTCCGTCAACCAGCTTGGCGTAAATCGGGCGTTTTTTTAAGACCTTTTCATTGGCGTCCGAGAGCCAGAGCTCGTTGCCTCGACCGATTTTTGTTTTTTCCAAAGCGTCAAAAATATCCGGCGTAAAAATAAAACCGCCCAAAGTGGCCAGGCGCGAGGGCGCTTTTTCCGGTCCGGGTTTTTCCACGATTTTTTTCACTTGATAAACCCCTTTCTCCACTTCCAAGGCGTCAATGATGCCGTATTTGGTCGTCCCCTCGTCATCCACTTCATAGGTGGTAATGACCGGGTCGCCGTATTTTTCATAAACCTCAATCAATTGCTGAAGTTGGGATTTTTTCGGCGCGTAAAAAAATTCATCGCCCCACATCACGGCAAACGGCTCATTTCCAATTAAATTCTTGGCGCACAAAACCGGCGTGCCATTGCCATAAGGACCCTTTTGCCGAATAAAGGTGAAATTAGCCAGGTCAGCAATTTTTTTCACTTTTTCGGCGATGTCTTCCTTGCCTTGTTTTTTCAAAAGATTTATCAATTCGTAATTCGGGCTGAAATGATCTTCCACCGCCCGCTTGCTCGGGCCGGTTACCATAATAATATCAGTGATGCCGGCGCGCACCGCGTCTTCAACCACGTATTGGATAATCGGCTTGTCCACCACGGGCAACATCTCCTTGGGCTGGGCTTTGGTCGCGGGCAAAAAGCGCGTGCCCAAACCGGCCACC
>Ga0209777_10009652_pt1 | contig 10352 bp, 6 predicted proteins | sample FrelakmetHBP12HB_FD_187147 | JGI IMG/M metagenome (GOLD analysis project Ga0209777, IMG submission 187147) | Freshwater lake sediment microbial communities from the University of Notre Dame, USA, for methane emissions studies -HBP12 HB (SPAdes)... | ecosystem: Environmental > Aquatic >... | reverse complement strand
GGCGGTGCCGGCGCCAAGCCGCACGCCGCCGGTGGTGCCGAAACTGGGAAACAAAGTCAGGGCATTGGAGCCGAGGGCGCTGATTTGACTCTGGACGCTCTTGCTCGCGCCCTGGCCGATGGCGAGCATGGCGATGACCGCACCGACGCCGATGATGATACCGAGCATGGTCAGCAGCGAGCGCAGTTTGTGCGTCTGCAGCGCGCGCAGGGCGACTCGGAACGTGGCGCTGTAGCTGATCATACCGGCACCGCTGCCGCCGGCATCCGGGCCAGCGTCTCGTCGGCGGAAACCGGCGCGGGATTCGGTTCGTCCTTGACAATTCGCCCGTCGCGGAAGCTGACCTTGCGTGAGGCAAAAGCGGCGATATCCGGTTCATGCGTGACCAGGACGACCGAAATCCGCCGCTCCCGGTTCAGGCGCTGGAAGATGGCCATGATTTCGACGCTGGTCCGGGTGTCGAGATTGCCGGTCGGTTCGTCGGCCAGAATCAGCACCGGTCGGTTCACCAGCGAGCGGGCAATCGCGACGCGCTGCTGCTCGCCGCCCGAGAGCTGCGTGGACTGGTTATGGACTTTGCCCGCGAGCCCGACCTGCTGGAGCGCGTCGAGCGCCCGCGTGCGACGCTCGTGGCCGTCGATGCCGGCGTAGAACATCGGCAATTCGACGTTCTCGAGCACCGAGGTCCGGGGCAGGAGGTTGAAATTCTGAAACACAAATCCGATTTTCCGGTTGCGGATGTCGGCCCGGCCGTTGCGGTCAAGCTTGGCGATTTCCTCGCCGTCGAGCATTATCGAACCCAGGTCCGGCCGGTCCAGGCAGCCGATGAGGTTCATGAACGTGGACTTGCCGGACCCGGACGGGCCCATGATGGCCACGAATTCGCGCGGCTCGATTTCGATGCTCACGTCACGCAACGCGGCAACCGGCACTTCGCCGATGTAATAGGTTTTGCTGGCCGAGCGGACGTCGATTATGCTGTCGGCCATGGGGAATGCCGAATGACGAATAACGAATGACGAATCGTCGTTCTACATTCGTAGATTGACATTTGGTTAGCGTCCGAATCCGCCGCCCGGCGGACGGCCCTGCTGCATGAACGGATTGACCTTGCCCGTGTCCAGGCCCAGAATCACGAGGTCGCCTTCCTTCAGGCCGCTCTTGATCTCCGTGTTGTAGCTGTCGTTGGCGCCGACTTCGACCTGGCGCGGCACGGGCACGCCCTTTTCCAGAACGTAGAGCGTCTGGGATTTGCTGACCTTGAGCATTGCCTTGGTTGCCACCGAGTCCGAAGCCGTAGCGCTGCCACCGGCCGGCACGGCAGCCGGGCTGGCGCTTCCGGTTCGGGCGCGCGCAGACGCGTTCGCCCCGGTCGAGGCATGCGCGGAAGCCAGTCCGAGCAGGGTGCTCATCTTCGGGTTGAGCGCCGAGCTGGGCACGGTCAGAACATTCTTGACATGGGTGACCTCGATCTTCACGTCGGCAGTCATGCCTGGTTTCAGTAGAAACTCAGGATTCTCCACGTGGACGATTCCGATGTAGGTGACTACGTTCTGGCTTACGACCGGGTCGTTGCGAATCTGGACCAGCCGGCCTTCGAAAGTCTTGTCCGGATAGGCGTCAACCTTGAACGTCACGCGCATTGAAGTATCCAGCTTACCCACGTCCGCCTCCTGAATCGAGACTTCGACCTGCATCCGGGAGAGGTCGGCAATATCGAACAGTTCCGGAGCCGAGAAGCTGGCCGCTACGGTCTGCCCGCTCTGTACCTTGCGGGCAATGACCAGACCGGCCATCGGCGCCGTAATCGTGGTGTAGGCAAGGTTGGTTGCCGCCTGGTCATAGCTCGCCTGCACCTGCTGGACCCGGGCTACCGCAACTTCATAGGTGGTCTGGAACTGAACCTGCTGGTCGCCGGATATCAGGCCGGCTTTCATGAGGGTCTCGCCGTTCAAATTATCGCGCTCGGCCTGGGCCAGCGAAACCTGCGCCGAGGTCAGATTGGCTTCCGCCTGCTGCAGCGCGGCCTGGTAGTTGCGCGGATCAATCCGCGCCAGCACTTGTCCGGCTTTGACGTAATCATTGTAGTCCACGAGCACCGTATCGAGTGTGCCCGACACCTGGCTACCGACCACGACTTCGTCAATCGGATTCAGCGTGCCAGTGGACGATACTTGAGAGAGGATTTCGCCCTTGGCGACGGGCGCGGTCTTGTACCTCTTCTTCTTCTTCGGTCGCAGCATGAAGAAGCCGCCAACGGCAAGTACCAGAACAATCGCGATGATGACAACGATACGCCAGCCGCTCTTACTTGAAGCCAAGGGGTTCCTCCATTAAAGTCATAAACTTACCGAGTTAGACGCCAAAGCCGGTTCAGGAGTTCAAGACCGGTCGAGAGCCGGGAGCAATTCCGGATGTGGCTCCTGGAATTCCGCAATCCGCATTTCACGCACCAGACCGAAAATGCCGAGGAGGAGATTTGAACTCCTATGGCTTTCACCACCAAGTCCTGAGCCTGGCGCGTCTGCCAATTCCGCCACCTCGGCAAGGGCTAACAATAACCCAAAACTGCCAATCCGTCAAGCCTCCCTGGCCCGTTTGCGGCGGCCGAAGCCGCGACCGCAGGGCCAGGCCCTGCGGTCGACATGTGTTAGACGCTTCGCAGCCGGTTCAGGGGCCGTCCGGGCCGACCATGCCGGCAACGTTATCCACGAAACTGTTGTCCGCGCGGAGGGTGTCCGGGTTGAGCGTCGAGGGCGGGATGAGATAGATGCCCCAGGCCGCGCTCTTGGCCAGCGTGTCACCGGACAGCCGGGGCGAGCAGCCCTGACAGACGATGTCGCCCAGGGAATCGCCGCCGCCGAACCGGACGGTCGAGTTTGCCACCTGGCACGAATCGCTCAAGGCCAGTTCCTGAAACTCCAGGCCTTTCCAGCCGCCCGGCAGCTGGTTCACGCCGGTGAACAGGACGCCCGAGCAAGTGAGCGCACCCGGGCCGGCCGCGACCGAGCCGACGCGGAGCACCGCGCCGCCCGCAAACTGCACCGTATCGCCGGGCAGGATGTGGAGCACGGGTCGCGAGGTGTCGCCGATTTGGACCACGCCGCCGATGACGTGAGGATAACCCTGGTACTGCCAGGAAGCCGCGCGGGTCAGGAACCCGTCGCCGATGAACAAGCCACCGTCGAGACGGCTGGACCCAACCGAACTCACGTAGTCCGGGTCGACCGAGACCGGGTAAGACTGGTTGGCGAAGATGCTGTTGCCGGAAAACGCCGCGAAGCCGGCCTTGTTGGCCCGGATACCGAAGTTGCTGCTGTAGCGAATCGTCGAGTTTTCGACTGCAACCGCGACACTGTCGATAACCACGGCGGCGACGCCATTGCCGCCGGCATAGTCGAGCGTGCAGCCGTCGAGCCAGGACGAACCGACCAGAGAGAGGTACCCGAAGTGGATGCCGTTCCAGTCGCCGGGATGCGGGTAGGAACTGTCGCTCGTGAGCGTGCCCTTGACGACCAGGCCGCCAAAGTGCGCGGAATCCAGACCTACGACGATGCCGGTGCCGGGCCGGAACCTAAGCGTCGCGCTGTGGTCGATGGTCAGGGTCACCGGGCTCTGGTTGCCGATGGTGAGGCCGCCCACGATGACATAGGGCGCCCCGGCGCCATACCACGTCGCGTCGTGGTTGATGAAGCCGTTCACGACTTCCACGCCCAGGCGGTTGCCGGACAGGTCGTTGGAGGAGTCAATGACGCTGAGATAGTGCGCGTCAACGTGCATGGCATAGCGGTAGTTCGCGGTGACGACATTGCCGGTGAATTCCGCGAGGTTGTCGCCAGTGGTCGTCACGCCGTTGCCGGCGCCGTTCCGGATCACGCAGTTCGTTACGGAGGCGGGCGAGCCGAGCAATTCCAGGACCGAATGCAGGCTGTCCCGGCCGCCGTACTCGACGGTGCAGTGGTCGAGCACGACCGAGTCGCCGTTCGAGCCGGAACCGATCTGAAGGCCCTGCCAGTAAGCCGGGTGCGGCGCGTCGGTATGAGCCGTGAAGAGAATCGGGGCCGAGGGGGTACCGCGCGCCAGCAGGCCGCCGGCCGCAGCGACCTTGACCAGGCGGTTCGAGTCGACCAGGACCTCCACGCCCGGTTTGATGGTCACGAAGCTGCTGATCGTCAGGTTGCCGGTGACGATGTGAGGATTGCCGACCGGGTCCCAGGTTTCCGGATAGAAGATGTTGCCCGAGTGATTGGTCGGTCCGGTCGGGATGCCGATGGTAATCGTGACCGTGTCGGAGGCGGTGTTGCCGGACAGGTCAAGGGCTTTGGCGACGATTTCGTGCTGGCTGCCCAGCGCCTGGGCCGAGGCGTCCCAGACCGAGGTGTAAACCGAGTCGTTACCCGCGCTGTCCACGCCCTGGGAGCTCCCGTCAACATAGAACTCAACAATCGGCACGTCCTTGTTGTCGGACGCCCGGGCCTGAATCGTGATGTGCCCCATGAGCACAGCGCTGTTGGCCGGAGCGATAATGGCAACTTGCGGCGCGGTACGGTCCTTGTTGCAGGCGGTGAAAAGCAGCGCTCCGCCCAGCACGACCGCCAATGTGAGACAAACCAGATTCCTGCAGGACATTTCAACCTCCCTTGTCCGGTCTACGACTCTCAAGTGCGCAGTTTCCGATACTTACGTCCGGCGGACTGCAGCACCAGAGCATCACAGAATACTACGGCAAAGCCTGAATCTTGTCAACCGCCTGAAGCTCAAGCCGCAAGCTCAAGCTCGAACTCGAGTACAGTGGCGCGGTTTCGCGCGCCCGTCATTGCCGGCTTGGACTTGTGGCTTGTGGCTTGGGCTTGTGTGCGCTAGCGGAGCAAAACCGATTCCCGGCGGAACATGCTGAACGCCAGCCGGAGCGCGATAACCGCGCAGACCAGCGCGGTCATGACCGTGCGCAGGATGTGGTCCGGCGCGATGGCGCCCATCAGGAGCTCGCGGATGAGCAGCATCGCATTCATCAGCGGAATGTAGAACAGCGCGGGATTCGGGTTGCTGGATATCGTCTGCATGAAGACGACCGGAATCACGGCCAGGAACGTCAGCGGCGTCAGATACCCCTGCGCCTCACGATAACTGCGGGCGAAGATACTCACCGCCATCTCCAGCGCCCCGATGAAACCGGCGGTGACCAGCATCACGAGCAGGATGACCAGGACCGCCGGCAGTGAAATCGCCATCGTGCCGGCCCCGAGGCCCGCGTCGCCCAGGGACCGCAGGCCGATGATGAACGAGAACGCGTAGCCGGTGGTCATCAGCACGACCGAGACCATCGCGGCGAGGACCGTAGCCAGGTATTTGCCGATGACAATCGAGTTGCGGGCAATCGGGGCCGCGAGCAGGACTTCCAGGGTCCTGCGGTCCTTCTCGCCCGCGGTCGAGTCAATCGCCATCACCATCGCGCCGGTAATCAGGCCGATAATCCCCATCATCCCGACCAGCATGCCGATGAAGAAACCAGCCATCTGTTTCTCGCTGGCGACGTTGGTCGGAATCGCCAGCACCGGGTTCAGGTTGACCTTGGTCGTGTCAATCTGGCGGCTGACAATCTGCTTCGACAGGTCGGCAATCACCAGCTTCACCTTGTCCGCCGCGGCCTGGGATTCGGTGCGCGTGGCGTCGAACAGGACCTTGACCCGGGCCGACTTCCCGCCCCCGGGCAGGTCCGTGACTTCGATGCCGGCGTCAACCCGGCCCTGGCGGATTTGCCGGTCCAGGCTGTCCGGCGCCTCGAACGTGAAGCGGTTCGAGGCGCGCAGCGCCTGTTCGAGTTCAGGGTATTTCAGACCGGTCACGACCACGGTTGACGGCCGTTCCTGGGCCTCGCGCTGCTTCTTGCCAATCATCATCATCGGCAGCATCGTGACCAGCGGCAGGACGAGCAATGGAACAATCACCGTGGAAATCAGGACCCGGCGGTCGCGCACCGCGTTCATGACTTCCTTGCGGAAGATCAGGCCGATCTTCTTCATCTGGACTTAACCACAAAGCGCACGGAGCAGGCACAAAGGGCACAGAGCTCTCCCGAAGTCAGGCGGAAGAATACTGAACTGAGAATTCTGAATTCAGTATTCAGTACTCTACACTTTGATCTCGATGTCATTGACTCTCTGTGTTCTCTGTGCCTTCTTTGTGTTCTCTGTGGTTTCTGGATTTGTTCCTCATTCCGCCAGCAGGCGCATGAATACGTCGCCCAGGTTGGCCTGCGCGGTCTGCTCTTTCAGGCTCTTCGGCGTGCCCACCGCCCGGATGCGGCCGTGGTCGATAATCGCCACCCGGTCGCAGAGCTCTTCGGCCTCGCTCATGATGTGCGTCGAGTACAGGATTGACTTGCCCCGGCTCCGCGCGGTCTTCAGCAGGTCGAGAATCATCCGCTGGGTCGGCACGTCCAGGCCCGCGGTCGGCTCATCCATAATCAGCACCGGCGGGTCGGCAATCAGGGCCCGGGCAATCGCAATCTTCTGCTTCATGCCCTTGGAAAGAGTCCCGGCCCGGCGCTTGGCGAATTCTTCCATCTCGAGGGACTTGAACAGCTCGGCAATCCGGGTGCGCACCGCTTCCCGGCTCATGCCGTAGAACTCACCGAACAGCGCCACGTTTTCCTCGGCGCTGAACCGGTCATAGACGCCGTTGTCTTCGAGCACCGAGCCGATGCGCTGCCGGACCGCCAGCGGGTCCCGGCTGACGCTGATGCCGTCAACCAGGATGTCACCCGAGGTCGGCTTCAGGATGGAGAGAATCATCCGCAGGGTGGTGGTCTTGCCCGCGCCATTCGGTCCGAGCAGGCCGAACACCTCGCCGGTCCCGGTGGCGAAGCTCACCCGGTCCACGGCGAGCACGCCCGGGAACTTCTTGGTCAGGTCGCGGACGTCAATCATCCAGCAGTGAGGCGATAGCCGGTAGCCGATAGCAGATCACAGGCATCGCATTCCTAATTCCGCGAGACTTGATAGCTGGTCAGCACGGCTGAAGAGTTGTTCACCGTGTTCTCGAACTTGACGTAGCGGTACGGCGCTTCGCGTTCATACCAGAGATGCATCGGCCAGCCCGCAATCTCGAGCGATACCTTGTGGCAGGCGAACTTCCCGGCCGGGACGCTCACGGTGTCGTCAGCCAGGACCTGCACGTCGGCCGGTTTGGTCCAGGGCCCGAAACTCGCCACCGAGGTCAGCAGGTAATGCGCGCCGGGCTTCAGGTCCAGCGACCGGATGACCGCGGTCAGGATGGAATTGTCAAACGCGTTCACCGGCACGACCAGGGTCTGGGCCTGCCCGCCGCTGGCCTTAATCTGCACCGTACCCGAAGCATAGCGCGAGACAACGGTATCGAGCCGGCTGCCCGCGTTCCGAATCTGGAAACTACCCAGGGATTTCAGGTCGTCGAACGAAAGCGTGGCGCAGACCGAGTCGTGCAGGCCCTGCGCGGACGACGAATTCACGCCGGTGATTTCCCATATGCGGTTGCCTGTAGGGGCAGGCCCCCGTGCCTGCCCGATTGCGGAACGAATCGTAAACACCGATTGGCCCACGACCGTATCGCCCTTCATGACGTCATAAGTCGAGACCTCCGGGTCCTGCCAGTTCGCGTGGCGCGGAATCCATGCCTCAGCCGGCTGCCGCTTCGGGCACGCGACCCAGAACAGCAGGCAATCGGCGACCGCCAGCAGATGACAAACCCGAGACTTCCGCATAAAAGAGACAAACTATAACGGCATTGCCGGAATTGTCAAACAGAACCTGACCGCCAATACGCAAAGAACGCAGAGTCAGGCGACCTGCGGCCAGCAGCTCAGGGCTGACCGCCCCGAAATCCACGATCCAGAATATAGCTCAGGAGATATGTTTCAGCCGTAGTTGGCTCCAAGCTCGAAACGGGCCATTTTCGGCCTAACTCCCGGAGCTGCGAGCGTTACCAATCGAGCCGATTTCAAAGGCAGTCCCTGGGTGAGTGCTTCCCCCAGTGCATCCCCCAGTGCTTCACCCAGCTCATGGGTGAGCTACTGGGTGAGTTCATCACCCAGTTCATGGGTGAGCTCTTCACCCAGCTCATGGGGGAGTTCCTCACCCAGTTCCTCGGTGAGCTCTCGGGTGCTTCGATTGGATTTCGGGATTTGAACTTCGTTCGAGCTTCGGACTTCGAGCTTAGGTGTTTCCCGCTTCGGGGGTGGGCTCATCCCCCAGTGCTTCACCCAGCTCCTCACTCAGCGCTCGGGTCTCGAAGCCAGTCTGGCGCAAGATGCCCTGCCTGCAGCGCCAGGGGCGCGGTCTCCCGCGCCCCTGGCTCATCAGCTTGAGCTTGTCGCTTGCAGCTTGAGCTGGTTACTGCATCAGAATGAGCTTCTTGGATTCAGAGTAGTTCGGCGTCTGTAGTCGTACGAAGTAGATGCCTTCGGGCAACTGTCGTTGCCGGTCGTCTCTGCCGGTCCACGTCACGTTGTAGATGCCCGGCCGCTGATTGACGTTCATCAGGTTGTAGACCCGCCTGCCGGTGACGTCATGGACAGCTACCGAAGTGCGTCCCTGGATATTGGTCTGGTAGCGGATGCTGGTCGTATGGGCAAATGGGTTAGGCGCAGGCTCAAACAGGGTGGGTTTGATGCTCGGGTCGAAGATACTCGTGCTCTGGGCGCCGCCGCCGTTCGCTTCACCCAGTTGCCAGCGTTTGTACCCGACCTCCGCGTAGTTCGGGCTGAGCTCTTCGGTCCAGACCGTGCTGATGACTGCTGAGTCGTTGTGCAGGTGAAATACACAGTGCGGGTAGGTCGATTTCGTGCTTGAGTTCGAGAGGTTGAGATTGGAGTGGAAGTTGACTCGGGCGATGATGTCGTAGTTGGTGCTGGTGAGCTTCTTCTGGTAGGTCACGATGACAGAGTCGCCAAGCCCGATGCTCGGATAATCTGCAACCGTATCTAAACACTGGCTGACGTTGACGGTATCGCCCCAGGCATCGTAGTCTGACCCTGGCGCCTGGCCTTTGACCAGTATCCGGCCCGAGTCACCTTCAACCCAGGCCACCAGCACGGTATCCGAGCTGGCGGCAATCTGCGGATGCCGGGACTGTTCCTCTGTGCCGGACACGTTGTAGATGTCGCTCCAGGTGCACTTCTTCGTGAACTGGGGCTGGTCCAAGTCTTTCGTCTTCCGGGCATAGACCTCAGTGCTCTCCTGCCATGCCACGTGCAACCCATACCCTTCACCCTCGACCAGGTGCAGGCTGATACTGGGGAAGCTGTCCGCAAGTCCGGAGACCTTCCGCACCGTGTCAACATAGACCACACCGGTCGTATTCACCTTGACCATTACGATGTCTGACGTTTGTGAGCCTTGACTGTGGTCATAGACGGCAAAGACAACGTAGGCCGCAGTCCGGTCCTGACCGCCCGTATCATTCAGGCAGCCGACAATCGCCGGCGGGCCAATCTTGCGGACCGCAGAACCGCCCCCCCGTGAAGCATAGACCGGAAAGTGACTCCAGGCTCCGCCAGCCGTCCGGGTGTAGCACTGGATGACGTCGAACGACGGGGTCGCATCGGAAGGAAACGAATCATCCCGGAGCGCAACCCAGGTCCGGTCAAGATAATCCGCATCAATCGCCGGCAGGTCGCCGGTCGCGCGCAGCAGGGACGTCGTCCACCCGGCATCGCCGTCCTTCTTCTTGGCGTAGTAGACTGACCCCTGATTCGTCCGGTACACCACATGCAGGGTATCGTTCCCATCCAGGCACAGCTTCCGGCCATTATTGTACCGGCTGACATCCGCATCGGCATTCGAGACATGCACGTCCTTGGTGGCAAACTCGATAGTCGAGGTATCGCCCGAGTATTGCTGGAGCCATAAGTATCGGATTCTCGTTATGTTAGAAGAAGGCGTGCTCTGGACCGCGGTATCGGCTTGGATCGAACAGAACTTGCAGTTGCTGTCCGGGTTCGTGAGGGTCATCTGCGAGTCGGCGATGCAGCCCTTGATGCTCCAGTGATGCGTCGTGACGCTGCTCTCGGCCCAGACGACGGCCGAGCTCGTTGACATACACGGGAAGTCCTTGGGGTCGGTGCTGCCGTTGCACATCGAAGTCGTGCCTTCCCACGAGATATCTGATTTGGAATCGTCGCACGAAGTCCGCTTGATTACCCAGTTACCCTGCTGGTAATCGCTGTAGACAACCCAGAGCCGGGAATTGAACCGCTCGCAGAACGGATGACGCGCGACCGCGGCCGGCACAGTGCTGACCAGACTCAGCTCGGGCCAGGTGTCGGGCGGCGAGCCATAGGCATCGGGAGAGGAGACCAGGCGGCGCATACAGAC
>Ga0209777_10009651_pt1 | contig 10353 bp, 14 predicted proteins | sample FrelakmetHBP12HB_FD_187147 | JGI IMG/M metagenome (GOLD analysis project Ga0209777, IMG submission 187147) | Freshwater lake sediment microbial communities from the University of Notre Dame, USA, for methane emissions studies -HBP12 HB (SPAdes)... | ecosystem: Environmental > Aquatic >... | reverse complement strand
CGAGTCGTCGTTCCTTGGTAGGTTCTTCTCCAGGCGGACCTTCTCGTAGCGACGACGCGCTTCCTTCGCGTCCCGCTCCTGCTGTTTCTTGATGCGCTTCATCCCCGCTTCGATGTTGCCAGCGCAGTCGGCGCAGTACTTGACATCCTCGGGATGAATGTAAGAGGGGTGGCGACCCTTGCCGAAGCGCGGAGCTTTCGGGTCGGCGTGGAGGTCGGCCACCTTGCCGCAGCGCTCGCAGATGCCCTGCGAATGCCCATATTTCTTATGTTTTGGCATCTTGCCTCTCCACGGTGCAGGTGAACGCCACTTCACCCGTCTTGGCATCCTTGATGGCGAGCGCGAAAACGCCTTTCTGAACGGCCTCGTCCCACACTTTCGCTGGCAAGGTCATCTTGAAATTACCAGTCGCCATCTTCTGTCGATGCTCATACTGGAGCTTAAGCTCATGGAAGGCCAATCGGTAGACCAGGAGCACTATCAATATCATTCCAACCAAGAAGGCAATCAGCACAATTGCGATTAAGTCGTCCATGACCATCCTCGAACCGAGATAGGTCGGGGGTTACTTAATAGTGCTTAAGCAGTGAAGTTACCGACCTTGGAATCGAACGGTCACTGATTGGCCTCCCGTTGATGAGGACAGGTTCCACCGTTCCTATAAGTGGCAATGTTGCAGTTGTGGCAGAGAATCCTCCATTTCTGAGGGTCGTTCTCAAGAATCGCTTGCTTCCAGACCTTGAACAATCGACCGTGCATCTGTCGCCTATGGGTCGCGCCATCTCCGTTTCGATGGTCTAAAGTGAGCATTGTTGGGTTGTTCTCCCCGCAGCAGGAGCAGATGCGGCCATAAGTGCGAAAGAGGATTTCGCGCAGGAAGGCGGACTCTTGCTGGATACGCAATGCTGCTCGCTTAGATTCGGGGCTTAGCTCCTTCAGTTTCTTCCGTTCTCTATACGCTTCTTTTCGTCCTGGCTTCGTACAGAATACTGAGCAGTAGCGCCCTTTTCCCGCTGACATGACCTCACGCGGATTCTCCTTATCCAAACGAGTCAGCGCTCTTCTGACCGCATCGTGATTCAGATTGAGCTTCTTAGCCAGTTCAAGAGGTTTAATTTCTTCCAGTGGATGACTAATGAAGTATGCGCGGATTTCTAGTGGGGCTGATGACATTGCTTAAGCATCTCATCTTATGTATTTAGGCTTAAGCAAAGCTTGGGTCGTAATCTTTAGCGCCCTTGGGAACGTACTTCTCCTCGGCTGGCGGCGGGGTAGCCGCCTTCCTGACCTGCTCGACCCAATCTACGAACTGCCCCATGACGCTAAGACAGTCAGTGAGTTGCATGTCCGGCATGATGTGAGTCTCGAACCTGACGACATCCTTCTCCTTAGAGTAAATCTGGAACCAGGCGTTCCTCCAGTTCTTCAGAGAGATGCGCTTAATCCCATCGACCATGAGGTTGTGAGCGTCCGCATTGATGCCTAGCTCGACAATCTTCCAGGCGGAATCGAGCACGATACCATCCATCTTTCCATATAACCAGTAGCAGAAGTTCTCGAACATCGGAAAGTCCATCGGAACCTTGCTCGTTTCAACGAATACCTCGACCAAGTTCATCTCGTGAACGATTATCGTGACGACCCTTCCCTCGAAGGTTTCCTTAAATATCCCTCGCTTTCTATATTTGTGCGAAGAAGATGATGAAATGCTATGCCCTGCATTCGCGGGGTGACACATTCCCTCAAGCTTGATTCCGTGAAGTTCGATGCGCGTCGCAGCTCCTAACGCCTTAATCCGGTCGATGTTCCGAGCGGCCCGATACCACCCCCCGATTTGTGCGCTGACAATCCTTGAGTGACCAGATTCCAATTCACGCTGGATAGCTTTCTTGACCGCATCGCGTGATGCCCTTAAGCGCGTCGCAATCATCTTCGGCTGCATCTCGTTCGGGTCGTTAGCTTCGAGGAGGGCAACGATGCGGTCACGGAGGGACAACGATGCTCCCTTCTTCCTACCTGCGGTGACGCTTTTTATGGCGTTGCGGTGACGTTCTCCGTTGCTGGCTAGGCGTGTCTGCACCGTTTTCTTCCGCGTCGAGCGTGGCTGCGCCGAATTGCCAGCAGTCATAGAAAGGCATCCTCGCCCCGAATCAACAGAGCGCAGCAGGTTATTGTCCGAGCGGGGTATTTGATAGTGCCTAGCCCCGTTTCCAAGGTTGGTAATTTCCCTCTTTGTCGAAGTCACGACGGGCGATTCTACAAAGAGGCACTTTCGCTTTAAATACCTACATGGACTTAAGCAAGATGATGGATGAAACTAAAATGGACATTCTGCTTACGAAGGGGCAGGTCGCCATCGTTGATGACAGGGACTACGAGCGGTTGTCGAAAGTCAAGTGGTGCATCATGGGTGTGGGCTATGCCGGACGAAGCTTTAGCAAGAACGGGGAAAAGTACAGTGTTTTCATGCACCGCATTATCTGGGAGATGCACAACGGACCAATCACCGAAGGGGAGATAGACCACATCAACGGCAACAAGCTCGACAACCGACTGGAGAACCTGCGCCTCGTCACTCGTCAGCAGAACCAGGCCAATCGTAAGGTACAGAAACACTCATCGAGATTCAAAGGTGTGTCTTGGGATGAGTATCGTAGGAGTCAAACAGGAAAAAAATGGAATGCTCACATAAAAGCGAACAAAGTACAAGATAATCTCGGCTACTTCGACACCGAGGAAGAAGCGGCCAGAGAGTACGACAAGGCCGCCCTAGCGAAGTGGGGGAAGAACGCCAAGCTCAACTTTCCTTAGCGGAAATATTCAGGTACGCTTGCATAAATACCTGATTGCGCCATTTTTCAGTCCAGAGGCAAACCAATGTCAGCATCGGCATCTGTTCAATATGGGCATATACGGTTGGCAGGAGGATACCCAACTCTGTATGAGTATCGCCTGAACTATCAAGACCACACCGCTTACAAATTTGTAGTGCCAGCTTATGATTTGAAAGGCAAGCTGCGCTTGTTCAGAGCCTTCACCCCAGAGGATGCAATCGCCCTGTACAAGAAGGACGCTGCGAAGAAAAAGCTCATCGAGGCGACGTTGACGCTCACCAAGGCGAAGGAGCGCCTGTTCGAGCGGCGAGGCACGTTCTGGAAGGACAAGTGGGAAGTGGTCAAGCTCAAAGACCTGGGTACTTTCGACCCTGCGATGGACGAAACCCTGGTCGAATCAGCAGAGGCGGCAGTGAAGGATTTGGTGAGAACGCATGGCTAAAAGGAGATTCGGAGAGATGGACGACTTCGGTGGAGGTCGTGGCTTAGGGATTGTGTACGAAGTGACCTATACGAGCGGGACGAAGAAGTACATCGCTCCGTACATGCAGAAGGACGGCAAGACGCGGGATGCGATGAACGGCTCAAGCATCGAGGTCGTAAGGAAGAACATCGCTTCGGCTGGCGGGAGAGAACTGGACGATGCGGACCTGAACGTGCAATGGGCGGTCAACTGGCTGAACAAGTACGGCGGGATGTCGAGCCAAGTCGTGTCCAGCTCTAAGGCCGTTGTAGTGCCGGTCGCGGTCGCTCCAGCGCCAGTTGCGCCAGCACCGCTGATAGCGCCAGCGCCAGCAACGGTCGTCGTAGCGACCTCAACGGCAAGCCCTGGTGTGACCATCGTGCAAGATGTACCAGCGGTAGCCAAGCCCGTGAACTGGTGGGACCAGATTTGGGCGGACATCATCAAGGCGCTCGGGATTAAGTGATGGTCATGCCAAGGCGGAGCTTCAGAGAGCTGGATGATTTCGGCGGCGGACTAGGCGAGCTGAGTACTGGTCGTGACATGAACGGTAATACCTACGTCATCGACGTGGGCGCTAGGCCGCTCACCTGGAAGGTGACGATGAAGGATGGCAGGACCGCATCTGGGACGGGTGCAAATATGTTCGCTTGCTGGCAAGCGGTATCGGATGTTATGGCTAAGGGAACGCCACCTGCCGCCCCATCTCCGTCAACGACCTATACGGTCACACAATCCCTGCCGTATGTTGCGCCACCACCACCGACCACGTTGCCGTTGGTGGCCGCTCCTCCGACCTCTCCGCTCGCAACTCAGACAAGGCCGTTGGCCGTGTTCCCTTGGTGGGACCAGATGTGGGCGGACTTCCTGAAATTCTTTGGGGTGAAGTAGATGCGACCGAGAGGATTCAAAGAGATGGATGACTTCGGAGGGCGACCAGGTGGCTTCGGGGACATCGTGAAGGTATCCTTCCCTCCTCCACCCACACAGACAATGAAGTTGGTAGACAATAAGATGACTTTTGTAACAACCTATCCTCCAGCTTCGGCCCCACTGATTTCGAGGTATTGGGTGTTCCTAAAAGACCCGAATGGTAAGCCGCTAAAGGCTGAGTACGATTCGCTCGATTTAGCACGGAATATGGCTAAGGCGTGGGCGCAGAAGTTCCCTGCTGGTTCAGACTATCCGATTAACAGCATAGACGACCTTGCGAACGCGACGGTTGATTATGGGGTAGATGAGCTTCTAAAGTCCCAACCTACAGCTCATCCAACTCAGGCAGACATTGATGCTTTCAAAGTGAAGCTGAAGGGGACCATCATAGATAATTATACGAACCCAAAGAACAAGACCACGTTGGAATACCTCGGGCCTATTTTCCCCAAGCCTGTCGTCACTCCAGCTCCAAAGCCAGTGGTCGTTCTCAAGCCCGCAGTGGTAACTCAAGTTCCAGCAGTGAAAGCGGTCGTGACGGTGAACTGGTTGGACCAGCTCATCGCGGACATCAAGAAAGCGTTAGGGGTGAAGTAGATGCGACCAAGAGGATTCAACGAGCTGGATGACTTCAACGGGCTTGGTCTTATCGTCAATGATGGCGGTGGCGGGGGTGGCGGAACGCCAATCCCAATCACCAAAGCCCAACTTGATGCGAATCAGGCCGCGACCAATGCCGCGTTCGCCTTGGCTCAGGCCAAGGTCGATTTGGACACGGCGAAGGTGGTGGCCTTGCAGAACAAGGCGACAACGCAGCAAGAGATGATGCTCGCCCTGCCAGGATACAACGCTGGAGTCGTTCCTTACGTTGCGCCTACGCCAGCCATCAATGCGGCACAAGCGAAGGTGGATGCCTTGACGGTGCAAGCGGCACAGACCGCTGCGGTGGTGCAAGGCTTAACGCCAGCAGAGCAAGCGGCTGCGGTCGCGGTGGCTCAAGCGGCGGCGGCGAGGGAGAAGGCGGCACAACTGGCGAGGGAGAAGGCGGCTGCGGTGGCGAACGCGGCGATTGCCAAGCCATCGCTAAACTGGTGGGACCAGATGTGGCTCGACATCGAGAAGTTCCTTGGGATGGTGAAGTAGAATGGCAAAGCATAGAGGGCGAAGGGCGAGTCCAGACCAACGCATCAGCGATGGTGTGGGCGCGTTCAACAAGGAGCTTGAGGAGGCGAAGGATGGCATCTCCATGATAGACATGAACATCCGCAACATGAGCGCAATCGCCAACGGTGACTTCAAGGCGGTCCCGCACAGGCCGAGCACCAAGAAGCTGATGGAGATGCTCAAGAGCTTCCAATCGAAGCTGAAGGATTACGACCTTGACATGGAGAGCGCGGTCAAGATGCACCTGAGCGCCAGGAAGGGGTCACGACATCTCACTGCGATGCAGATGACCCCGCAGAAGAAGCGGGGCGGTCACAGGCGGAAGAAACCTGCTGAAGTCCTCGATGAAACGCCTCCAGGGAAGCGCGACTACTGTCCTGACTGCGGAGAGAACCTTGACTACTTCAAGAAAGGAAAGAAAATCACCGCTGCGTGTTCGACGTGCGGTTACAAGGGGTGAAGTAAATTGCCAGTACCAAGAAAGAAGTTCGGAGAGCTGGATGAGTTCGGAAAGCCAGCGGTCAAGCTCGGAGAGCTGTACCACTATCAGTTGGTGAACTATGCGTTCTTGGGGCCGAGAGAGGTCAAGGGAACGCGGTACATCGTCTATGCCAAGGACGGCAACGGCAACATCAGATACTTCAGGGCGATGGACAAGGAAGGCGCAATCGCGGCGTACAAGGCGGCGCTCAAGACAGACCCGAAGATGACGGAAGCGACGATGAACATCAGCGATACTGGTGTCATCTCTCAGTGGGACGAGCAGATAAGCCCAATCGAAAGATGGAAGGCAGAGAACCCCGTTGACGATGGCCCTGCGATAATCCTGGGGAGCGACGCGGCCTTTGTGGGTGTCGGAGATTGGTTCGGGAACATCACGACCTGGTGGAACAACATGCTCAAGAACCTGCCATTCCAGATACGGTAGGGAGCGCTATGAACTACCCCCTGGTGCTGAAGTATCTTCGAGGACTAGCCAATGTGACCAGGGAATCCTCTGAAGCCTTCGCCATCGGGACGAGCTGGAAAACAAAACCTGGAGTCCCGACGCTCAAGCGGGGTCGGGACGACGATGTAATCAGGGACAGGACTATGACGTTCAATCGAAGTACGGGGAGCTTGCCCCATTCAAGCAAGAACAAGATGAGTCAAGGGATTGGATGGAGAGGAATCCTATGGGCGGAAATGGAATCTCAGATGAAATCCTAGTGGCATTTCACAGGCACTCGGCCAACTCGGACCTGGCGATGCAGAGCATAGCGGCGCTGAACGTATCACCCGCTCAGGTTCGGGACGCAATCTCCGAGCTGGTGGACGAGGACAAGCTTTCATTCATTGAGGCTGGCTGGCTCAAGCGGGCGGTCGCCTCCTACTCGACCTCGGATGTGAGGCTGAACCCTCCTCCAGAGGACTATCACACGCGCTTGCTCCGCGAGAACCCGCGCATCAAGGATGCCGTGGAGTACCTGGATGCGGAGGAGAATCCCACGCCGCCAGACGATGCAGCGGTGGCGTTCTGGGAGGGGCGCGAGTATTCCAGCGGCCACGTTTCGAGCAAGGGGCTTTGGGGTTCAGGCGGGAACGAAGGAATCAGGGACCAAACCACGGTTGGACCAGATTCCGTTAGCTACTTCCTCTGGAGTCACGAGATTGCCCGACTGGTGAAGCATCAGGCAAGGTGGCAGCTCTTGATGTCGAGCGCAGGATGGACGACTCCGCTGACGCACAACCGCTTGAACCACGTCCTGAGCTGCGGCAAGTACTACTTCGGAGATGACCTGGGCCAATGGGGACAGGTCTGGCAGCACAAGCACAAGTCGGTGATAAGCGTCCGAGCGCAGTGGCAGAGGTCCATCGTCAAGGGCGAGAAAGCCTCGCAACTATGGACTGAGGCCGCGCTACCGACGAGCATCAGCGAAGCGAGCGGCACGGACTTCTACCTCAACCTCACGCCAATCGACTTCGATGCCATCAAGCGCGAGGCACAGGAGGCGGCCAAATCGTTCCTTGCCGGCAAGAGCATGGTGAACGACCACTTCTTCGTGGACCACGGAGGGAAGTACGAGGGACATTTCCTGAGAACGGGATACAAGTCACACTCATACAGCTACAAGCCCGTCGTAAGAATCAGGAAGAAGGAGAACAAGCTGGAGTTCCAATACTGGATGCGTGACTTCCCCGTGAGCCAAGTTTCCTACCTTGGTAACTCCGTGCTGCAAGCGGGCAAGGCGAAGTACCCCGTGCTCGGGGATTATGAAATCCAGCGGCAGTCTGTCGGCTTCGTCCTCAAGAACAAGGCGCAGAGAGGAAGCGTCAGGCTGATGATGAACCCGACCATAGACCTCAAGAGAGAGCCTGAGTTCAAGCCGATGAAGGAGAGGAAAGCGACCGAGCTTATGCGGGTCGAGGACCGCCTTGAGGAGCTTCAGTGGGAGTTCGAGGACTACCGCATCACACATGAGGGAAGCCCGAGCGATTACGTCGAGCTGGCTAAGCTCGTGGGCAAGGAGGACGAGTACCTGACGCTCCGCGCCCGCCTCGATGAGTTGGAGTGGAAGCGGAGGGGTAGGGGGCGCTTGAACCCGATGGTCCCGCTGACGACGGCCAAGGGAATCAGAGTGCTCTGCCCTGTCACCGAATGCTTCACCAACCAATGCGACATCTGCCTGTTGATGGGTGGCATCCGCGAGAAGGCGGTCGAGTGCAAAGCGAAGAAAGGGGCGAAGTACCACCTGCTGTTCGATGAACCGATGCCAATGTCAATCCACAACGACTGGAATACCCGCGTCGTAGACCCCGACAATCCACCTTCACCTGAATCGAGGATGATAGTCGTCGTTTCCAAGGGGGGTGATTGAGCATGGTTAACTGTTATCTCTGCCACAAGCCTGTCAAAGTGAGCACGGAGAAGCACCTGTACGATGAGAAGCTGAAGAAGCGCTACCACCTGAGATGCTTCGCTGGCATCTGCGACCACTGCGACAAGCCAATCAAGAAAGGGAGCGAGAAGGCAATCGGCAAGCTCACGTTCCACAAGAAATGCCTGGAGCAGCATCGGGCAGTTGCCCGGGAGAGCCGGTCGATGATGGCCTTCAGCAAGCCTCGCAAGAATGCGAGCCTGATGGTCAAGTGCGTCGAATGTGGCAAGGAGATAAAGTGGTCCGATGCGATGAAGGCCGAGGGCAAGTCACCGCTCTGCGACCCGTGCTACAAGCAGCTCATCGGCTGGAAGAAGAACCCGTCCGATGTCGAGGACAACCTGAGAATCCTCAAGCAGAGATTCGGGAGGATATACCCGACGCTGAAAATCTGGTACGACGAGGCGAAGGGACTGTACCATGCGGACAGCAGGGACTTGCACCATGAGGCCATGAGCGCTCTCGGACTAGACAGGATGCTGTCGGACCTGACTGGAGAGAGAGGGAACCCTTCGGGCGAGCGATGGTTGACCGACGGAGAGCTAGTCAACCCTGAGGAGCTGAGAGAGAACTTCCTCCCACTCTTGGCGGCCCCTGCCATATTCAAGGCGGGTGGCGACTTCATCAAGGGAACCGGAGAGGCAATTGATAAGTATGTCAAGCCCGCGAGCCTGACCGCTGTCCAGATGGGCAGCAGGGCTATGGTCGGTGCAGGACAGGCCGTTGGGAAGGCCGCCGAGGATGAGGCGGCGAAGGCGAAGCCGGTAGCGAACCCGCCGAAGTGCGCTGGCTGCCATCAACAAATCACCATGCAAGAGGCACAGACCGCTTGCGTCATCGACGGCAAGGGGATGTATCACATCAGATGCTACCCTGACGAGCGGTTGCTCGCGGAGCGTACCGCTCAGCGGGCCAGCGAGAAGCGGATTCAGGCAGAGCAGACGATACCAGCGAAGCGCCGAGGCTTGCTCACCAGGGAGAACCCGCGCAAGAAGCTAGACATCCATGATGCAGAGCGCAAGCTTGATGTGTCCGGCGACAGGAGCTACTATCTGGTGGCGACGGATGGGCGCGTCGTGGCAAGAGGCATCGGTTCCCCAACTGAGGCTCAAGCCCACCGCTTAAGGATGCAGCAAGAGGGCGTGGAGTCGAAGGTCGTGTACCCCGACGAGCTGCTCAGCGAGGCAAGGACCGCGAAGGAAATGCTCAGGTGAGGGGATGCCACCATTCATCCCCGACCCGATAGACCATCTCTGGAATCATCTGAACGATGCGGCCTGGTTCTTCCTATCCAGACCATACTTCCAAGAGTTCATCTATACGAGCAACCAGAATCACATCGTCTGGTCGGACAAGATGGAACCAGGCGACCTGACCGGCAACAAGCGTCTGGATATTTCGACTCAGTACGATGAGGTCCTGGTCTTTGACGAACATAAGGATGTCTATGTGAGCGGCAAAGGGTACGTCCCTGAGATGACCAACCGACAATTCGTGGAGTGGCGGATGTTCCACGACGAGGCGCTGGCACGGACGTTGAAGCAGTACAGGCCGAAAGTGATTGATGCGGGCATGGCCTACTTCAACAAGGCGCTCTACATCCCATTCTACTTGGAGTATGATGCGTCAGGTTGGGACATTGCTGACCTGATGATGAGAGCGCCCCCCGAGGGATTGCCCGAGCCGTACCAGATGGTCATCACCCCGCCGCCCGAGCCGTTTATGAGGATGTTCGTCGTCAGGCTGGCCGCAATCAAGCATCTCGCCAAGGAGCAGTTGACGAGGCACAAGCCACGCGACCCAGATATTATTTGGTTACAAGTCCTGGCAGACATGCTGATTGAGCAGGACAAGAGGAACGAACAATATCTGAATGTGGACGGGCAGAAGTTCTACCTGCACTTCGAGGGACAGCAAATCATCATCCACTTCGATGAGATTGAGCGGAAGGCGGGGGAACGCTTGGTCGATGTGAAGCTCACACCCACGGAGTCGAAGGTCGATGAGCTGGAGCGGGAGTTCGAGCGGTACATCAAAGAGC
>Ga0209777_10009650_pt1 | contig 10355 bp, 9 predicted proteins | sample FrelakmetHBP12HB_FD_187147 | JGI IMG/M metagenome (GOLD analysis project Ga0209777, IMG submission 187147) | Freshwater lake sediment microbial communities from the University of Notre Dame, USA, for methane emissions studies -HBP12 HB (SPAdes)... | ecosystem: Environmental > Aquatic >... | reverse complement strand
CCTCGACATGGTCGGCGGGAAGGACATGGTGTTCGACATCGACGCACACATCCTCAGCCACCCGTCGAGCCGGAGGCTGACAACGGAACTTTTCAGTACCGGCCTGTCGCAGGGTTGGCAACCCTTTGTCCGCGACAAGAAAGACCGCCTGAAGTACATCATTTCAGATCACACGCCTTTTTTCCGCAGGGGAATACCCGCGTGCATCCTCATTGACATCGACTACCCGCAGTGGCACACACAGGCGGATCTGCCTGACGCCATGTCTGCGGAGTCCCTCGGGGTCACCGAAGAAGCGCTCTGGCTTTTTCTGACAAGTCGGCAGCCCGCAGCCCTTCGAAGCTCTCCCGGGTCAGGAGATCCTTGAGCGTCGCCGTTCCTGCAGCGGCTTCCTTTTCGCCGCAGACGACCGCGAGTGAGATGCCTTTCTTTTCCGCGTAGGCGAACTGGACTGCGAGCTTCTTCTTTTCAGGGAAAACCTCGGTCATGATCCCGGAGCTTCGCAAGTCGCGCGCTATCTCGTGGTACCGTGCCAGGAGGGAGTCCTCCAGGAAGAGGACCAGGACGGAGGTACGTGCTGCGGCTCCTTTCGCGAGGCCGAGCTCCTCCATTGCCGCCATGAGCCGATCGAGGCCGATCGAGGCACCGACGCCCGGCAGGTGCTGTCTGGTGTACAGTGAAGCAAGGTCGTTGTACCGTCCGCCCGAGCAAACCGAGCCGATATCCGGCAGGTCACCGAGAAAGCTTTCAAAGACAATCCCCGTGTAGTAGTCCAACCCGCGCGTGATTGACGGGTCCAGCGTGAAGGCTTCTGCGACGCCCAGCTGGTCGAGCGCCCCGGAGATGACGGCAAGCCGCTGGATGCCTTCTGTTTCGGCACCGACCACTCCGGCAAGCTTCTTCAGAGTCTCCCCGGGGGTTTGCTCCACCCGGATGAGCTCGAGGATCTCCGCCGCGGGTGATTGGCCGGCGAGCTCCGCGAGCATCTCCCGCGTCTTCTCCGTCCCGATCTTTCTCTGTTTGTCGATGGTGCGCAGCACCTCGACAGACTGCTTCTCCAGACCGAGACGCGCGAGGCACGCGTTGAAGACTCCCCGGTGGGCGTAGCGAATGCTCGACCGCTGCATCCCGAGCGCCGCCATGCTCTCCTGCATGAGGAGAAGGATCTCAAGGTCTGCCGAGGCCGAGTCCGTGCCCACGACGTCGAAATCGACCTGCATGAACTCGCGGTAGCGTCCCCTCTGCGTGTTCTCCCCCCGCCAGACCTTGGCGGCATGCCAGCGGCGGAAGGGGAGGCCCACCTCCGCGAGGTGCGCCGCCATGAACCGTGCGAATGGGACAGTGAGGTCGAACCGCATGGCGACGTCGCGCCCGCCATGGTCGGTGAACCGGTACACCTCCTTGTCCGTCTCACCGCCGCCTTTCCCGAGGAGGACTTCGGCAAACTCCAGGACGGGGGTGTCGATGGGCAGGAAGCCGAAGCGCTCGAACACGCCCTGCAGCGTCCGCACGATGGACAGCCGGTGCGACTCCTTCTCCGGGAGGAAATCCCGGAATCCCTTGGGGATTCTCGGCTCGATGAGCTCATCATTTCCCACGGGGCAAGTAGATGCGCGCCGAGGATGTGATGTCAAGGTGGGAGGGCTTCTCTGTGCCAGGGCTTCATGACTTGACATTCCGCTCCGCCGGGATACTCTTGCGGAAGTCGGGCGAACACTCGGGACGACAGATTGCTTTTCAGATACGGAACAGCGGGAAACGGAAACATCGAGAAGAAGGCTCACATTTACACCCAGGAGGAGCACGGGATAGACGTGCGCCTGGTGGATCCTGATGCGCTGTGGGTGATCCGGCGTCTCCGGGGAGTCCGGTTCCACGCCTACATCGTGGGCGGGGCCGTTCGCGATCTCCTCGTGGGCCGGACGCCCAAGGACTTTGACATCGCAACAGACGCCCACCCCATGCAGATCAAGCGGCTGTTTCGTTCCGCCCGCGTGATCGGCCGGCGGTTCCGTCTGGTCCACGTCTATTGCGCGCGCGAGAAATACATCGAAGTGAGCACGTTCCGTTCGCGGGTCGCCGCGGGTACGGACGAGGAACCGCCCCATCCGGACGCAAATAACTTTTTCGGTACGATGGAGGAAGACGCCGAGCGTCGGGACTTCACGATCAACGCCTTGTACTACTGCCCGATCGATCACCAGCTCATCGACTACGTGGGCGCCTACCCGGACCTGCGTCATCGTCGGCTGAGGACTCTCGGACGCGCGGAATCCTCCTTCGCGGAGGACCCTGTCCGAATGATCCGGGCGGTGAAGTACGCCAGCCTCCTGGGCTTCCCGTTTCCCCTGTCCCTTGCAGGTCTGGTCCGCCGGATGAGGGAGTCGATCCTGGGCTGCTCGCGCGAAAGAGTGACGGAGGAGGTGTACAAGATCCTCACCTCCGGGGCGGCGGCGGAAATTCTCGAGCTGGCCCACCGGCTGCGGCTGTTCGAAATCATCTTCCCTGCCCACGCGCTGCGGCTTCGTGGTTCCCGCGGACGCCTGGCAGATTCTTCGCTCGGCGTGCGGCTGAAGGAGCTGGATGCGAATTGTGCGGCCGGCACAACTCTCGAGCGGGGCGACATGTTCGGATTCCTTTTTTCGGATCTTGCCCTCGAACGAACGGACCTTCTGGACGATCCGGATCCGGATCTCCTGATTCAGCGCTTCGTTCGCGAGGCTTCCGCCCCTCTCTTTCCCTCGAAGAAAGACCTCGCGTCCGCAGCGGAGTCCATTCTGAAGACGGTGCACCCGCACCGCAAGCCGCACGCCCCGCGCGGGGCGGTGCACCTCCACCCGCAGCCAGGGGCCGCGAAGGTGAAAAGGCGGAGGCGTCGGGGCAGGGGTCGGGGAAGAGGACAGGGAAATGGGGGCGGTGCGCCTGGTTGAAGTGGGCTACTTCGCCGCTGCGATTCTCTTCAGGAGCGCATCCACCCTCTCACCGTACGATGACGTGTCGGCCTGCTTGGCAAAATTGAGGTACTTGGCCGCGTCCATGTTCTTGCCCGCGGCAAAGGAGTTCACCCCGAGAGCGTAATTGATGACTCCGGAGTTTGCGCCCAGCTGGAATGCCTTCAGGTACATGTCCTCCGCCCTGGGGTAGTCCTTCCGAGAGTACGAGATCAGCCCGAGATAGTAAAACGCCGTCCCGATGGAAGGATCCAGCTCGAGGGACCGGGAGAATGACGATTCGGCGCCAGCGACGTCCCCCTTCGAGTACTGGTCGATACCGTCCTTCACGAGGTCGGTCGCCGTCTTCATGGAAAGGACGAACGCATTGAAATCCGCCAGCAGCTTCTGGTCGGTGACCCAGGAGAAAGCGCGCTTGCGGGAACGCTGGGAGTTGTCGTTCAGCGTTGCCTTGGGGCTCAGCGCGGCAACGGTATCCCAGAGTGCGCGGCTGTAGGCGCGCTGCTGGCTGTTCAAGAGGAACTGCACCATGCCCCAGGATTCAGGGGCGAAGACGTCCATCTGGGACTGGGCGCTGTCCCTGCTGATGGTGAGCAGGTCAGGGAAGGTGATCAGCTTTGCCGGTGTCTCGCCGCGGACCATGGCCTTCAGCCCGTCGAGCCATGCGAGGTTCGGCTTGAAGGTGAAAGCTGAGGACGCCGGATCCCACGTCGAGGCGTCGAGATACGTCGCCACGCCCTCCCGCAGCCACACCGGAGGATTGTCGACGAATCCTTTGACGAACTGGATGCAGCCCTGGTGGAGCAATGACGCTGTGAACGAGGCGTCATCCTTGGGGAAGCACAGCAGCTCCGATCGTTCGGGATCGGACCACGCGATGAAAACGAAATCCGTCCTGGTCTGGGAGAGGACCTTTGTCAGGTAGACGTTGAAGCTGTCGAGGTCCTTGAAGATTCGGATGCGGAACTTTGCCGGCAGCTGGGTCAGATCGAAATGGAAGATGTCATTGTAGAGGGCGAGGGCCGCTTCCATCCTATGGGAGACGTCGTCCGCCTGCGACTGGCTCACCTCGGAAAAGATCCGATAGTGGTCCGTCTCCGCGGTGAACTGGGCGGCGTCCTGGGCGAACACGGCAAGCGGAATGCACAGAAGAAAGGCGAGTACCAGGGTTGTGCGCATACCACCTCCTCTTTTCGATCATAATCAGGCCGTGCACAACTGTCAAATTCATTTTCAAACCTGGTCAGCGCGCAGGCGGCCTGTCCGACGCGGCAGGACGCACCCTGCCGTACTCGGGGCGCACGACGGTCTTTTCCACTATTTCCGAGTCGCTTTTCCGCAGCACCTTCGAGGACTTGAGGAGGATCTTCACCGATTCGAAAAAGATGTGCGGGTAATTTCGTTTGATTTCTACGCCCGGAACAGGAATGATGTGTTTGCCCTGCTCGGCCCTGATTTTGAGCGCCTGCGCGATCTCTGCCCGGGTCGAAATTTCTTCTATCGTAACGAAGCGGTGGATGGGGAGCAGGTCCAGCGTTTTCGCGATTCTTAAAACCATCTTGCGGGATGTTCCGATGATGAGGAGGCGGGCGAACCGCTCTGCGACGATGGCCTGCCGCACTTCCGCGATCAATTCGGGATTTGCGAAAACCGCCGTCTTGATGGCTGTCATGATGCCTTTTTCCCGCTTGGCGGACCGGCCCGCGAGGATTTTCTGGCCTCGAATGAGAAGGCCGTCATCGATGATCAGGTCGACGCGGAACCGCCGCGCTACCTGGCGCGCCTTGAAGCTCTTGCCGGTGCCGCTCTTGCCCACGAGGGCGAATACCCTCCGCCGGCGGGAAATCCACGGTAAAAATCGATTGAGGGCTGCGGCAAAGTTCATTGCGTTGAGCTCGGTTCTCACCGGAGAGTATACACCGATGAGGAGGGTCGAGAACGCAGAAACGGAGCCCGCGCGGGGCCGCGGGCTTCTCAGACCGGAGCCGGGGTGGGCAGCAGAAGACGCAGGCGGCGAAGGTAGTCCCGTTCGAGCCTCTGCCAGCGCCTGTTCAGGGCACCGGCATACACACCGACGAAAAATCCCACCGTGCTTCCGCGGAAGAGCCGGGCCGCAACATGCCACGGCGAATAAAACCGCGCATGGGCTTCGATCTGTGCCCGCTGCAGCTCCCAAGGCGTGAAGCCCCGGGGAAGGAACTTCACGTGATGAGCGTCATACGTATCCCACGCACTGTCGATCAGCCGTCCCTCGGCCAGCATCGTCATGTAGAAGCCCGACCCCGGGAGCGGTGTCAGGATGAGGAACTGCGCGGAATCGATTTTCTCGGCGAGGGCAAAACTCACCGTGGTGCGCGTTGTCCGCGGAGTGTCGGAGTCGAAACCGAAGACGAACATGCCATGGACATGAATCCGCCGCCGCTTGATTTCACGGATCGCGTGGCGGATTTCCGCAACCGTCTGATTCTTCTTCATCTCCTTCAGGGCTGCAGGGTCCACCGATTCGAACCCGATGTACAGCGTCGTGCAGCCGGCCGCCGCCATGAGGTCAAGCATTTCCGGGTCGCGCGCAATGTCGCTGCGCACCTGGGTCGACCACCTGAACCCGAGGCGGAGGCGGATCATCTCCCGGAGGAGCTCCTTCGTCTTCCGGGGGTTGGCCGCAAAATTGTCGTCATAAAAGAAGAGGATGTTCGATTTCGGATCGTAGTGTGACAGCTCCGCGATGATATTGGATGTCGAGCGGTGCCGGTAGCCCCTCCCGAACATCCCAGTGACGGAGCAGAACGTGCAGTCGAACGGGCAGCCCCGTGATGTCTGGATGGGGACTGTCGGAAACCCTATGCCCTGGACTCCGATCTTCCTCATCCTGCCCATGTCAAGGAGTCCAAGGTCGGGGAAAGGAAGGCTGTCCAAGTCCTCGATGCGTGGCGCAGCGGGATTGCGCCTGATGACGCCATTTTCCTTCCACACGAGCCCAGGAACACCGGAGAGGGACCCGCCGGTGTTCAGCGCCTCCACGAGGAGCGGGAGACCCGTCTCGCCTTCGCCGGTGATGCAGTAGTCGCCGTGCTCCAGCGCCTCTTCCGGCAGGAAAGTCACGTGGGGGCCGCCGAAAACCACGGGAATCCCCTTTTCCTGGAAATGGTCGGCAAGGGCGTATGCGCTGGTCGCGGTGGCCGTAATCGTGGAAATGCCGACGAGGTCGGCCTGCACTCCCCGCGCAAGGATCTCCTTCCTGGACATGAACAGGGCTTCGGCGGAGTATCCGCGGTCACGCATGATGGTTGCAAGGAGGATACTCCCGAGCCGTGGAAGGACAAATTTGGAAAAGATGTGGAGATGATCGTTTGTCGGCTCAATGAGCGTAATGCGCTTGATCATGCGGCTCTCCCTTGACTCATAAGTATTCGATTAGAGATGTTTAGAGGGTAACATATACGTATACGTACACTTTGTCAAGGGGGCATGACGTCGCCTCTCCCAGTGCACAGCGAAGGTGACCGGAGCGGAGACTATTTCTGATCGAATAGCGAGCTGATACCTGTCACGATTTTTTGCGTGTCCTTTGTTACCGTCAGCAGTCCCTTGGAAATCTCTTCCAGGTTCTTGACCGTCACGTCGAGGCTTTGCGCCGTGTCAGCCGAGCCCATCCGTGAAATGACCGAGTTCTGCGCCGTGAGCTGCGAGACGGCGCTCTGGATTTCTTCACTGCTCTTTCGAACTGCCTTCATGGACGCAGCCAGGTCTTCGGAGCTCATCGTGAGGTTGTCCTCCAGCTTCGCCATCAGGCGCTTGGTCGTCACCGACACGTCTGTTACCGCGGCCTGCAACTGATCAATGGAGGAGGTGATCTGCCGCGTCATGTCCGGAACCGAGCGGGTCAGATCCACCGCTCTGTCCGTGACGATGCGGACGTTGTGGGCGGTGCGTGCGATGTCCTTGATCGAGCTCTCGAGGGAATCCTGGTTGTTCTTGAGGATCTCCACGATACCCTTCAGGCTGCCAGCGAGGTCCGTCACCATTCCCATTGTGTCGCCCGTGAGCAGGTCAGTGATGTTGAACGAGGGAATACCCTCGAAAAGCTGGCCCTCCGCCACGAAGGGTGCATCCTTCGGCCCGGGCTTCTGCTCGATGTAGATGTCGCCGAGTATGCCCTTGGACACGAGCGCGAACTGGTCGCCCGTTCGGGCGATTTTGCCCGCCTCAAACGTGATCGTCACATTGATGGACTTCTCATCCGCCGCCGGTTCGATGGCCGAGACCGATCCGACCTTGATGCCAGCCCGCCGGACGAGGGAGCCCTTGTTCAGGTCCCCGATCGAGGCGAAATGCACTTTCACGGTGCGGCCCCTTATGAACTGGAAATTATTGATCAGGAGATACAGCAGGAGCGAGGTCGCAAGGGCGACAATGATGATGACGACGACCCTAATGATCCTGTTAGCCTTGACTGCCATTTTCTGCCCGGATCCTTTCTCGGCTCTCGATGAAATGCTCATAGATGGCGGAGGGCTCCTCGAAAGCGTCTTCGCGCCCTGCATGAGCGCTGATCCGCCCCTCCTCCAGCAGCGCGATACGATCCGCGATGTAGCGGGTGAGGTCGATATCGTGCGTCACCACGAGCGAGGTGATGGCCCGTTCACGCTGGAGCCGGCGGATCATGGACTCGACAACCGCGGAGCTGGCGGGGTCCAGGCCCGAGGTCGGCTCGTCGTAGAGGAGGTACCGGGGCTCGAGGATCATGGCACGAGCAACGGCTACCTTGCGCTTCATCCCGCCTGAGAGCTCATGCGGCGTGGCGCGCTCGTACTCCCTCATCCCGACGAGGTCGAGGTATGCGCTGACGCGACGGTCAATCTCCTTCCCCGAGGCCGACTTGTGGTAGACGAGGGGGAAGGCGACATTTTCGTAGACGGTCATCGAGTCGAAAAGCGCCCCTTCCTGGAACAGCATCCCGATGCGCTGGCGGATAGACCGGATCCGCTGTCGGGAAGCGCCCACCACCTCCTCGCCGTCGATCGTGATGTTTCCTGCCTGAGGCTTCAGGAGCCCGGTAATGCACTTCAGGAAGACCGACTTGCCGATCCCGCTCCTGCCGACGATGACCGTGGTGAGGGACTCCTCGATGTCGATCGAAAGGTCCTCCAGGACGGTGCGACCGGGGAACGAGAAACGGACGCCTTGCGCACGGATCACAGGGTGCTCCAGCCGAACACCGAGTCCATGACGCCATAGATCGTGTCAATGACAAGGACGCAGATGAGATTGATGACAATCGACTTTGTGGTGGTCCGCCCCAGCTCGATCGCGCCACCCTGGAAGTGGAATCCCAGGCCGCATGCGTTGATGGCGATGAAAAAAGCGTGCAGCGCGCACCTGATGTACGAGGTGGTGAGGACCGTGTGACGCAGGACCAGGAGCGCATGCTGGAGAAACACGGGAACCGAAATGTCGAACCACACCCGGGCGAGGAGGATCGCTGAGCCGATGGCACATGCGTCGCTGATCGCCTTCAGGATGGGCAGGCACAGGATGGAAGCCAAAACGCGGGGGATGACGATGTATTGGGTCGGTTCCACGGCCATGAGGCGCAGCGCGTCCAGCTGGCCGCTCATCTGCATGGAGCCGATCTCCACCGTGAACGCCGTGCCGATCTTCGCCGCGAACATCATCGCGCCGATGAGCGTGGTGACTGCGGAGAGAAGCAGGTACAGGCTCGCGGCCCCTGCCCAGTTAATGACGCTGAACTTCGTCCCGTACCACCCGGCGAGCCATGCGAACATTGCACCTTCGACGATGCCGGCGACGGCGAGAATGCCGAAGCCATCCAGCATGACGCGCACGATCTGCTGTCCCAGCTGCCGCGTGGGAAATGGTTCGCGGAAGAGCCAGAAAAAGAAGTTGCCATACGTGCTGACGGTGGATGCACCCGCGTGTTTCCATTCCCGGACTGCTTCGCTTTTTGCGCGTGACATGCTTGCTGGGATAGTAGTTGCGATGCCCGGAGGTGTCAAGCTTTTAGCCCTTTGCGCCCGGGTTCAGCGCGCGACTTGACAATCGGGAAGTCTCACGTGACACTCTCCCGATGCTCTCTCGGCGCGTCGTCGACCTGTTGACGAAAATTTTCGAGAATCCGGTTTTCCTCTCCGCGGTTTCGAGCTGGTTTCTTGCCCAGATCCTGAAGTCCTTCATCATGCTCTTCCGCAACAGGCCCCGGACAGCGCGTGAAATCCTGGCAAACCTGTTCTGGGCGACAGGCGGGATGCCCAGCAGCCACTCGGCCGTCGTTGTCTCCCTGGCGACTTCTGCGGCGTTCGTGGAGGGGCCGGACTCCACCTTGTTTTTCGTCACGCTCTTCTACGCAATCCTGACGTTCCGGGACGCGCTGGGCGTCCGTCGCGCCGCAGGCGCTCAGGCAAAGGTCATCAACCAGCTCATCCGCGAACTCTCCCCCCGGTTCCCGCTGCGCAGCAGACCAGTGAAGGAAGTCCATGGACATACGTTGCCCGAGGTGTTCGTCGGATCGCTTCTCGGATTCTTCATTGCAGTCGCCTTCTGCACCCTCTGATGAAGAAAAAACCTCCGCGTGGGGTCGGCGCGAATCCGCCCCTTCGGGTCGGCGCGCAGAAATCCACACGAAAGTCGAGCCCTGGTGCAACGGAAAAGGGAGCCGCGGCACCACGCCGAATGCGCGTCGTACCGCTGCGTGGAACTGGCGGGTCGGCACCGCGCCGCATCGATTGGGTGCCGCGGCGCGGATTGGGTGGCGCGGTGCTCGCACTGGCGGTCGGGGCCGCATGCCTGGCGAGCCTTTCGGGGGATGCGGATCGGGCTTCGCGCGTGTGGCGGGGGTACGAGACGCTGCTGATCCGCTCGGACATCGCAGCTTCAGGCGGCCTGCTGAAGGTGGTGAAAGCGCTGGGCCCCGGCGTCGTCAGCGAGCTCACGGCTACGGTCAATTTCTGGGATTTTACCGGGGTGGAGAGTGTTGCGGTTGCGCAGATCGATACGAGGATCGATCCCAGCGACCCGCGGCACGACAGGACTATGGACGCACTGCCGGGATATTTCCATTCGTCATCGAACCTAGGGAGCAGGTGGAGCATTGCCTACATTCCATCACGGCGGGCAGCGGCGATTGACTACATGAAGATCGCCGCGGTCCTCGGATTCCCACTGCTCGGCGAGTGGAGAATGGCGGAGTTCGACGCTTTCGAGCTGATCGTTTCAGTGGCCGGACTCCTGGCCCTTGCCGCCTTTCTTGCGTATCCCTTTCGCAAGGAAGGGCGCACGCGGTTGCTGGTCGCAGGGGTCGGGGCGCTTCTGTGGGTTCCCTTCCTGTTTCCCGGCGGGATGGCCCGGACCGCCCTCGCGCTCCTCCTGTATGCGACATGGTTTCAG
>Ga0209777_10009649_pt1 | contig 10355 bp, 7 predicted proteins | sample FrelakmetHBP12HB_FD_187147 | JGI IMG/M metagenome (GOLD analysis project Ga0209777, IMG submission 187147) | Freshwater lake sediment microbial communities from the University of Notre Dame, USA, for methane emissions studies -HBP12 HB (SPAdes)... | ecosystem: Environmental > Aquatic >... | reverse complement strand
CGCCAAAAACAACGTACCTGCCAGCCCCAGCCAAAAAGCTGCGCCTTGCACACCGCTCTGAAAACTAAAACTCGGCACGTGAATGTCACGGACAAATCGCGCACTGATAAGCACGAACGGCACATCGATAAAAGCAATGATACCAAACACCGCGCAAATCTGCTCTCTGCGCCGTTCGTCAGCCAAACTTGCCCTTAACAGAATATATGCAGCATATAAAAATAGCATCACCCCTGAGCTGACTAATTTCGGGCTCATCGTCCACCACACACCCCACTGAGCGTATGCGAAGATTGACCCGGTAACGTTTAAAACTGTCGCCAATACAAGTCCAACTTCCGCCGAAGCCGCCGCCGCATAGTCCCACATCTTTCTTCTCGTCCTCAGGTACTGTATCGAGCATACAAAAAGCACACAGAAGCACACTAACGAGCAAATCGCAGCCGGAACATGGACATAAACAATATTGCGACTGACCGGCTCAACCGCTCCTGCCGTAAAAGCCAGCCAGCCTGAAACTAATATCAAACACAGACTAAGCCCTGCAAAAAAACTTCGCATTTACTTCTTTCTCCTATGCTGCTCTGCAAAATAGCTCGTAGCACGAGTTTACCCGCCTCAGGCGGCTTCACCAGCCACAAAACCGAATAACAGCCAGCATACGGTAACAAATATCGCGTCGAACGCCGCCAGAAATCCTATCGCCGTGTTGAAATCACCTGCCAACGCAAGCACTCCGATTCCCAAAACATTGTCACCTATCGCCCCAAACAATAAAAGCAAAGCAAAAATCGCCGGTATCATCATCGGACAAAGTATCGCCAGCAGGAGAATACTTAAAAGACTGTTCCCTGCCCGTGTCCCCTGTACCGCACATCCTAATAATGTCCCAACACTTGATACGCCAATATTGATCAGCAGCAACACAATAATCAGTTGCAGCCAGCCCCTTCCCACGCCTGCATTAAAAAGCACAAAGACCGCGGGAACTGACACAATTTCGAAAATGCACAACAGCGTAATGTTTACCAGCAATTTGCCGATGTAAATGTCGCCGGCATCAGCCGAGCCTAAAAGCAGAGCGCTGATGCAGTCATTCTCCTGCTCCACGGCAAAACCTCTCTCGCTGGCCAAAACCGCCGAAAACAGTATCCCCACGAGCAGAACCGCTGCCGCTGTGACGCTTCCATCCAATATGCTCGCTTCTGTCGCTATTCGGAAAATCCACGCTATAAGAACACCGAGCATAATCATCGCAGCAAGGACCTTCTTCGCCCTGAACTCGGTTACCAAATCCTTGACAAATATCGCTCTTACAACGTTTCCGAAGCTCATTTAAACAGTCGCCCTCGCATACGAAAGATAATCCCTCGCAAATTCAGCGGTATCTATCTGCGAAACCCTCGCATTGAAAATCAGTTTATGGTCTTCTAAGACCGCCACACTCTCACAACACCGCAGTGCAAAATCAACATTATGTGTTGTCACCAAAATAGCCCCCCCCTTGTCTTTGAAACTCCTTAGGAGACTAACCAGATGTTTACTTGCTTTTGCATCCAGACCGGCAAAGGGTTCATCCGCCAATAAAACCGAAGGATTGTGTTCCATCGCTCTTGCGATTGCCAGACGCTGCGTCATTCCACGGGAAAGAACTCCTGCCCTGTCATCTCGATATGCACCGAGCCCCGCCTGTTCCAGAAGTTCTTCTATTCGCCCCTTACTGTCTCTGACACCATATAATTTCGAAAAAAAACGAAGGTTCTCCACAACCGTCAGTTGCGGGTACACCATACTCTTATGCAATATCGCTCCAAGCATCGGCTTGATTTCCCTGGCCTGTGTCCGCATATCAAACCCGCATATTTGTACCGCACCGCTGCCTGGCTGTAAGAGTCCTGCGATTATCCTCAGAAGTGTGGTTTTACCCGCCGCATTGGCGCCACAGACACAAAGCCCTTCCCCCCGGGCAACAGACAGGCTTATCCCTTCAAGCACTACTCTGCTTCCAAATGATTTACATACCCCAGCAAGCTCGATTGCCGCCGTCTGCTTTTTAGCCTCTTGTAATTGCTCGCCCATATCTTTTGCTACTCTGCGTAGTAGCGACTTTCCGGACTTCGCAGCCGCTTCGGGGCCAGTAGACTCGCTACGTAGCACGAGGCTGCTGAGAAATAACACTTATAGTTTAACTTTGTATTTCGATTCACATCTCGTCAAAATCTTTTTGGCTTCGAATATCCCGCTCTCGCCGACCTTCCCCTCCACAACTACCTCTTTACCATCCGCAAAGTTTTTCGGAACCATCCCATTAAATCTCACCGGCACCGAGCCTTTCTGACCGGCCAGCTCAAATTTAAGCTGCATCTTATCCATATTCCTCGATATACTGCCGTCCTTCACTCGGCCGGCAAGCCGTATAATACAATTATCCCTAATTCCTGCGGTCTTTACGCTGCTTTTTCCGGATATATCCCCGGGCCTACCAGCAACAAACTCATCCACTGTGTAATAGTACACCCACGAAGAGTTAATTGCTCCGTATAGAAAGTATGCGACAGCCCCGCCCAAAACTGTCAGGCCGATAATAATCTTTACTATCTTTCTTTTATTTATCACTTTTCTTCGAAACCTTATTGTTCTTTGCTTAATAATCTATGCCAAACGGTCGATAATTGCAATAGACCAGTTTACGCAAGCCGCCGGCTCCCGAAATTCAGCGGTTGTTTGCTTGACAAATTATGCCCGATTATGGATAATACAGTATCAGGAACTCAATTGCCCAAATGCAGGGAGGAAAACCAATGCGTTTGGTTGTAAAAAAAGATTCTAGGGTTGTTAAAGAATACACGTTCGCCAAAGGACCTGTCTATATCGGAAGACACACTGGCAGCCAGGTCTTTTTACCCGACAGGGCTGTCTCAAGACAACACGCCGTAATTTTTAGTACCCACGACGGAAAATTCATCGTCGAAGACCTCGATTCGGTGAACAAAACTTATCTGAACAACGAGCCCGTCCACAAAACTGAAATCAAAACCGGTGATTATCTGCGAATAACTGATTTTACTATCGAAATAAATCTCGAACAGGGCCTCGAATCTACTGCAGAAACCGCCGCCGCAAAAGCTGGGCACCTTGAAGATACTCTCTCTGCAACCTCATATAATATAGAAGATACACTCACCTCAGCTCCACGTGAGCTGCAAATTACCATAAGAAGACCTGATGCTGAGCACGCTCCCGACATCGTATTACCCTCTGCAAGAATAAAGGATTTTATCCAGGCCACTGAGACTATCTGCAAAACCAACGGCCCCGACGAATTGCTTCAGTCTTTATTGTATATCACCGCAAAGCAGTTCACTGCCTTTCATAACTGGGCTGCTCTTAGAACCCAGCCTTCAGGACCCATGACCTCACACGCTGGAAAAAAACGCTCAGGCCAATCCCTGCAGCTAAGCGAATTAAAACTCAGTGATAAAATCACTCAGGCCGTTGAAGAAAGCAATTTCTTCCTCTTTCAGCGAATCCCGCTTAGGTTAGGGGAGGAAAGAATAAAATCCGCCATCATCGCTCCAATCATCGACCCTGCAGGCTGCTTTGGCGTCATATACGTCGACAATGCCCTGGACCATGAAAACTTCAGCCTCAGCGATTTAGACTACCTCATGCTCATTGCAATTCACACCGCCGCCATCCTCGAAAATTTCTAAAACCGCCTCGACCCCAGCGGTTGAGAGAAGATTTGTGTTTTGATTTGGTTTTTCTTGACTTACAAAATAAGAGGCAGTACAATCTACAAAGTAAATTGGACGATGTCTTTTAAGGAATGAAAAATGAGGCAGCAAATAGTTGTATATGTGATTATCGTGCTGGTTGGACTGGGTATTGGAACTGGTGCCGGAATGCTGATTACAAAGTCAAAGGTAGATAAGAGTAAGGCAGCTATCGCAGATTTACAATCGAGTATACAAAAGTCAGAGATGATGGCGCAGAAGAGAATTCAGAATGCTGATGAGAAAATATCGAACCTGAACACCCAGCTTACCATGCTCAAAACAGAGCTTGAACAGCTCAGAAGCGTAGCAGCAGTGCCGGAGAAGACCACCCCCGCAGAGAATACGAATGTGAAGATTACCGCGGCTGCGCCGATGAATAACACACAGACGACCCCCACAACGGTTTATATAGTAAAAGAGGGCGACAGCCTTTGGAAAATTGCGGAAAGTCACCTTGGCGATGGTAATCGCTACACAGAAATAATAAAACTAAATCCTGATGTTTCGCCTAACGGCTATCTTGCTGTTGGAACGAAGCTGAAGATACCGACCAAATAACAGCATTGCTGTATCTCTCCATCTGAATTACTAAAGATTTAATCTGGCGATTCTCGATATAGCTAACGCAACACCGTAGCAGGCAAAAATTCATCGGACGCTAAAGTGCCGCTATTTTCGAAAACTTCTTACCGCCTCGACCCGACCACAAGAATGTTTACATTTTTTGAGAATTTTTTAAGTCTTCGATATTACTAATCTTGTGAATTTACGATTTTTGCGATTTTACACGCTATTTGGTGTTTGAGTTATAGAACGGTTGTATGGATTTTTCTCACTTCTTATAGCCGCAAGATCCTTGGTTTTTCCTTGTAAAAAAGGCTGTAAGAAGGATACAATTATAGTTAATCTTCTTATAATCAGTACTTGTAAACACAAAAGGAAGGAATTTTCAGAAGGGACAACTTGATTTCGCAGGGATAAATGATGTGGTTGGAATACAATTTATCATGTATATGTAACTTTGTACCACGGATAGGCGCAAATAATGAGAGCAGATAAGTTTCTTACACAGTTTCTGGGCAAACCTCCCTTCTCGAAGATGCATCCTAAAGTCGCGGTTTTCTTCAAAAACTATCTGTCAAACGAAAAGGTTGTAAAGTTCAATAACTATTTTGTCCTGAACACTCATTTTCCGCCTTATCCCAGCAGGGCATTTGATAATTTTGTAGAACATTTCAACCTGATAGGAGAGGTCAGCCAAAGACGACTCTTTTCAGTAACGCTGGCGGTCACTAATAGATGCAACTATAATTGTTGGCATTGCTATAATGCCGGTAGAAGTCAACGCGAGGTACCCTTTTCCACTCTCAAACAGACTGCTAAAGAACTCCAGGACCTTGGAGCAGTTCACGTGACACTAACCGGAGGAGAACCTTTGTTAAGGGCTGACCTTGAGCGGATTGCAGCATCCTTTGATGAGAGAACATACCTGGCACTCAATACCACCGGTGATGGATTGACACCACAAAGAGCCCGCACTCTTCGTGACAGTGGGGTTTTTAGCTTTGGTGTCAGCATTGATTCGATGAATGCCGAAGAACATGACCAAATGCGTGGCAAACAAGGAGCTTTCGAGATTGCTCTTGGAGCCTTAAAGTCAGGTTCGCAAAATGGCTTGTATCCATATATTATTGTCGTTGCTACTTCCGAATTTCTTCAACCCGATCGGTTCTATCCCTTCATGCGTTTTGCCACCGAGTCCGGAGCATTGGAAGTGCATTTACTCGAACCAAGCCCAACTGGGAAATTAGCAGGAAACCAGGATGTAATCCTAAAACAAGCTGATAGACAGCGTATTCTTGATTACCAGAAGGATGTCGCCCAACAGGACGACTTACCAATCCTCTCCAGTTTCTTATATCTCGAGTCACCTCAAGCATTCGGCTGCGGTGCTGGCCTGACACACATGTATATAGACGGAAGCGGTGAAGTATGTCCCTGCAATTTCGTGCCTCTTTCATTCGGCAACATCACTGATGAACCTCTGCAGAGCATACTTGAAAGAATGGGCTGTTATTTCACAAAGCCAAGGCCAAGGTGTGTCGGCCAAATACTGGGTAAACACATACATTGCCAGAACCTGCCCCTTGGTCCGGAAGAATCAGCACTAATCTGTCAAGAACACCTGCCCAAGGACCATTCTATACCCCGCTTCTTTCAGATTCGCACTGAAGCAAATCAACAAGTGGGCCAAAAAGAGATACAATCAGCGTATGACCGAATCCATGAATATTATGACAAGTTCTGGCTGGAACAAGCTTCAAAACCTATAGAACAGCTCATAGAAAGAATCCCGTTTGACCGAAACGAATTTATCTTCGAAGCTGGATGTGGTACCGGTTATGCCACGCTTCTGATTGCTCAGAAGCTCAAAAAGTCTGCAAATATAATTGCTGTCGATCTTTCAGGCCAAATGTTAGCCCAGGCCAGAAAACGCACTAAGTTAGCACAAATTGACAATGTTCGATTTATTGCAGGCGATGCCCTTGAGATTCTCAATATCGAAGGACCATTTGACTTGGTCTTCTCAAGTTGGGTCTTGGGATATATCCCCCTAAAACCATTCTTCTCTCTTACCAGTCGAGCCCTGAAAGATTCCGGACATCTGGCTTTTGTCGTGCACAAGGAAAACTCACCTTACGAACAGCTTGAAATATTTGGCAATCTTATCGCTCAGGATCCTTCTATTTTACAGAAACGTGTAGCATTTGATTTTCCCCGTGACATGGATCATGTCAAGCAGGAATTGCTATCGGTTGGACTTGAAATCGAGCATCTTTGGGATGGCAAGGTTGTATTTTGCTATGACACCGCCCATGAAGTTCTTGAGCACTTGCTCAAATCAGGCGCAGGAACTGCTTATTACGATGCCGTTGACCCAGACAGGCGAGAAACACTAGAACAGCAGTTTCTAAAAACTCTCGTTGCCCGCAAAAAACACACCGCAAAGTACGAGGTAATCCACGATTACATATCCTGTATCGCAATAAAGCCGCAAGCTTGACTGGACCTCATCTCTGTAGGGTCTGTTTGTCAAGTATTACTCATCGGTCAAAGGTGAAGAAAATTCAATCTTCTCGCGATCAGAGCAGCAATCGTATGTTCAAACCTATTGCCTTTTATACTTACCGACTATCTGTCCCTCGCCGAGAATATGCCCTTTCATCGCCTTGAGTAATCGTAGCCCTCCATAACCTGTCTTGCCGAAGCCACTAATCCCCTGCCTCGACCGACCACCAATGCTACTCTGCAAAGTAGCAACTTCCCGGCCTTCGTAGCCGCTCCGGCGCCAGTAGGCTCGCTACGTAGCACCAGAATGTTTACATTTTCTGAGAATTTGAGTTTTTGATACTACAAAACTTAGGGGATGTCGGATAAAATGAAGTTTGTGATTGGTCCGAGTTCTAAATTGTTGTTTTTAATTCTTTTCCTGTCGGTGACAGCAGGCTCTGTCTCTGCTGTCGAGGAGAAGTCTTTCAAAGAATGGACAGAACGGTTTGAATTTAAAAAACCTCTCGTCAGGGATGATGGGCAATCTTCGGCCAAAGCCAGGACGCTGCCTTGCTTTGAAGTTAAAATAGATACTCCAGGCAATAAGTTGATTAGAGTTTCGCTGCCTTTTGTTTCAGGTGCGTTCCCTGAAGAATCGGCTATTAAAGTTTCTTGTAAAGACAAAGAGATAATTCCGGCCTTCAGGGTTTTGACCGTTCATCCCGGCAAGCCTGTTTTCGTTCGCAGAGCTTTGCTTACATTTCCTTTTAATTTCCAAAAAGCCGGTGTATATCTATTTACGGTTTCCAGTGACAAGAAGAGATTAACGCCAAAGCCGCATAGAGATTTAGAAACCTTGCCGCTTATTTTAAAGACTCACAATGTTGAAGTCAAAATCGGTGTTGAGCAAATCCGGTTAAAATATCATGATGGTGCGGAGTACAAGGCTGAATTTATTGGCCCAGCCCTGACTGCAAACGCCAGGCCTAAAGCGGAGATAATTGAGGACACTGAACATTATATTTGGGCAAGGCTGTTGGTGCCTGATTCAAAATGGCCTCGTATTATAGAGGTTCGGATAGATACTTTTGGTACTGTTGCTGTCCAGGCGCATCTGCAAAGGCTTTTGTCGGATGATGGCACGGCGCCTGATATTGGATGGAAGATAGAGCAGATTACCGGTTCAGGTTTTAAAAAGAGCCTTGAACATAGTTTTGCGGAAGGTAAAGACTTTAACCAGAAAACCTCTAATGGCAGGTATGAGGTTTATTTCCCAACAGCGCCTTTTAAAAGACGCGGTGTGGTAACTGTTGATAATAAAACTTCAACTATACAGTACCTCCGTTGCCGACTCAGTGAGCAGGTTCCGTTTCAGGAGCTATCATGGCGTAGAGCCGAGTTTGTGATAGGCAGCTCCGGCAATACGCGGTTAAACTATCTTCTCGAACCTGAAGTTGATATAACAATCCAGCCTGAAATTTATGATTCAATTTATAGTTGTGGCCGGACTGCTGATTTATCCAAATGGCCGGTACTGCTCAGCCTTACTCAATATACACATCAAATGATTCAGAGACATGTTATGGTTGGTGATGATTTTGGAAATATCTCTGACTCCATGAGTGATGAGCATGGCAGCGTTTTTGGTATGAATAGACTTAATCATTGTTCAGCGATATTTGAAGAATCGTATCGGACGGGTAATAATACCCTTCGCGATATAGCGGTTCAGTGGTGCAGCAATTTTAATGACCTTACGATTTACTGGGGCGATAGAGATGGTTGCGGGGGAACGCGTTATCCCGGTGTAAATGGCGGATGGGCTCGTCTGCCCAGCGAGGAAAAACACGTTGGTGACAAGAGCTTTATGTGGAGAAGCAATTGTTCAGTGGATTTTTGCACAAAGGGTTTTGATAGCTTTTTTTATGCCTATGAGGAAACCGGCGATCCGAGAATGCTCGCAGCTCTTAATACTCAACTTGCTTATTCGACCGAATATGTTCATTCAGATCGGGGACAGACCCGTAACATAGGAGTTGCAGCCGACTTTATGAAACTTTACAAATTTACCGGCCTCAGGACATATTCTGATGAGGCAATGAGGCTGTTCCGGGAGCTTAGGAATCTGTTATTTGTGAATTATCTTTTCGATCAGGGTGGCCAGCCTTTGAGCAAAAATTTGCCGTTTATAGACATCGATGACGTTGGTTATAAGTACGGCTATCCAAAGCCATATATACTTGGTTATGCGCTGGAGGCGTTGTCTGATTTATTGATTGAAAGGCCTGATGAACCTAAGCTTTATGAAACAGTAAAATCGTTATCCGATTTTTTTGCTGAGAATGTTGACCCGGCCGGTGGATGGCGATATCCGCATGCTAATAGTTCAAGGTTACCCCTTATGCTTGGGATGGAGCACAGTGCCCAGCTTTGCCGCGCCGGAAAGGTGCTTGAGATGCGGGGGGAATCTATCGATAAACTTCTCGATGCAATTGAGCTTGTGTTAAGTGCTCAGGCAAATATTTATAACAAGATAGGTACTTTTTCGAATGGGTTGGAAGGCTGGGAGCACAGCACTGGTATTTTGAAGGAAGGTAAAACTATTAACGACCTTTACAAAACGCCTGCCGAACGCAACCCGTCACGGGATTACACCGAAGGAAAGATAAGCATAGGAAATGCGAGTATCGATGGCATGGTTTATATCGGCGAAGTTTTAAATTTCTATCTTCAGCATAGACCTGCGGAAAGATTGTTCAAACCTAACGTCCAGTTGACAAAAGTTCTTGATAGACTGGAAAAATAGACCGTATGTTCAAACCTATTGCCTTTTATACTTACCGACTATCTGCCCCTCGCCGAGAATATGCCCCTCCATCGCCTTGAGTAATCGCTTCTTGTCGACAAGGGAAACAATATCGACCTTCGTATCGAGCGCGTAAATCTTGAAAAAGTACCTGTGCACCCCGCTCGGAGGACAAGGCCCGCCATAACCTGTCTTGCCGAAGCCGCTTATCCCCTGCCTCGTTCCGTCATGCAATGTCTCGTCATCGGGAAAATGCTCCGCCAGCTCGCTGGTCCCTGCAGGCAGATTAAACAAAACCCAGTGCACAAACGTACCCATCGGCGCATCCGGGTCATCGCATATAAGTGCGATGCTCTTTGTCCCTTCCGGAACCGCTTCCCACTGTAATGGCGGCGAAATATCCTCACCGTCACACGTGTACTTAGCCGGAATCATCCCACCATCCGCAAAAACCGAGCTTGTAATTTTAATTTCCATCTTCTTGCCTCCCACACTCGATGAATCTTCCTGTTTGCTCTCCTTACACCCGCAGAACAAAACTATCAGCGGCAGAATAAAAATAATAACGACCTTTTGCATAACGCTTCCCGCTAACAAACCCAAAAAAATGCGAGCGAGAGGAGTCGAACCTCCAAGTCCTGTCGGACACAAGGACCTAAACCTTGCGCGTCTGCCAGTTCCGCCACGCTCGCTTATAAAACCTCGCCTCTTTAAAAACC
>Ga0209777_10009648_pt1 | contig 10356 bp, 4 predicted proteins | sample FrelakmetHBP12HB_FD_187147 | JGI IMG/M metagenome (GOLD analysis project Ga0209777, IMG submission 187147) | Freshwater lake sediment microbial communities from the University of Notre Dame, USA, for methane emissions studies -HBP12 HB (SPAdes)... | ecosystem: Environmental > Aquatic >... | reverse complement strand
TTGATGATGCTAATCTGCTCCCCACCGACTCCTCCCAGCTCCGCTTCCTTGTACTAGATGAGATGCACACATACACTGGCCACCGTGGAGCCGACGCAGCGTGCCTGGTGAGGAGGGTTAAGCAGCGTACAGCTCATGGCCAGACACTGAGATGCATCGGCACCAGCGCCACCATCGAGAGCCAGACCAAGCAGGACCCAAAAGTCGCAATCGCCGAAATAGCCTCAAACCTCTTCGGGGAGCCATTCAAACCCTCGGGAGTCATACAGGAGAATTATAGACCATACCCGACTACAAGTAGCCAAACAACGCTTCCAAGCAAGATCTTACTTAATCCAAAGACCATCAGCAGCTTCGACGGGACAATAGAGAAAACCATACTTCTCATGAAGGAACTAATAGGAAGGCCCCTTACCGAAGCAGAAAAGACTCCTGATGATATCGGGGCTCTGCTACTAAGCCACCCCGCGGTAAATATCATACAGTCTATGACTTTTGATGATCCTAAGCCAATGGATGACCTATCCAAGGTCTACCACGATCAATATCGACCAGCTTGGGACTTATCGGAGGCTCAGGCTGAGCTTGAGGCAGCGGTACTCGTCGCATCAGCTGCCCACGTGCCAGGCGAGGGCAGATCAGTAATCGTCCCCAAGCTACACACCTTTTTCTCCAAGGGAGGGACCATCAATAGTTGCCTTACACACGAGGGCCCGCACCTTGACGACTCAGGGGACATCGAGTGTAAGGAATGCAGTAAGACAGGGAAGAACAGGACTAGTCTGCCTCTCTCATTCTGCCGTGCCTGCGGTCAGGAGTATTATGGGGCTTCAAAGCAGGAAGATGGAACTGTATTGCCCAGGTCCATGGACATGACCTTGGATGGCAAAGACGTGTACTTGGCACCCATAACCCATGAAAACGAGGAACTGCTTCTTCCTGAGTCGTGGCAGACAGATACAGGGAACCTCAAGAAGCTGTTTAAGGGCGAAGCCCCTGAGCGAGGAGTCTACTGTCCAGACTGCAACAAGATCAACCCAGACTGCAGCCATGACTCAAGAGTTGACGTGTGGATAGTGCCCAAGCCCTTCCTACTCTGCCCATCCTGCGGCGTCAACTACGATCACAAACCCCGTGAGTACAATAAGCTCTTCGAGTTCAGCAGCGTCGGGCGGAGCACCGCGACCGACATAATCGTCTCAAGCCTCCTGAACAAGCTCCCAGAGGGGCAGCAGAAGGTAATATCCTTCAGCGACAGCCGACAGGACACTGCCCTGCAGGCCGCCCACCTCAACGACTATCAGAACAGGGTCCTATTCCGACAGGCTCTCTACTGGGCCATAAAGGCGCGTGGAGGAGTCCTCGACATAGACAACTCGGGCAAGGAGGTCCACCGGGTGATGGAGGAGAACAAGATCCTCCCCGAGTATGAGAAGCCGAAGGGTCGCTACTTCACATCAGGCGGTAGAAGGTACCAGCAGGACTATGAGCGCTTCCTTACCTTCCTCACACTCAGTGATCTAGTCGCCGGTAACCTATCGACGCCCCTTAGCCTCGAGGAGGCAGGGCTCGTCAAGGTAGAGTACCTCGGGCTGCCTCAGCTTGTCGCAGACCAGGATTGGTCGAAGTATGCCCCAGAGCTAACCAAGCTATCACCCCAGTACATAGTCGAATACATAACAGGGCTAATAGATATAATGAGGCGCCGCGGCGCGATCTATCATCAATTAACTAATGATACACTGCGCCACTGGTCTGAGTGGGAGGAAAAGTTCGAGCCGAACACACTCTATGAGACAGCTTTACGTTCCTACCAGGTGATAGGCTTCAGCGACGACTTCACCTCTAATAGAAAAGTGTACCACAAGTCCCAGAGGGTGGCGGCTAGGAGGCTGCTCAAGGGGAGACTCGTGAGCAGCTGGACTCAGAGGGCACTTTTCATTAAGGATTCTCAGAATGCGAAGGACGTTACTGCGAAGATCATCGAGCTACTCCTTAATCAGGGGTATCTAGAGAGGCTCGAGATCGAGAGACACCCTCCCCTTATACAGGTATCGACTGTCCCAATCAGGCTACAGCTTGTTGAGAATCCTATGGTAAAGGTTTGCCCCAAGTGTAAGAGAGTCCACCATTGGAGCGAGATCAACGTCTGCACGAATCACCAATGTGGTGAGTTGGTCACGGAGGACCACTCAAACCACTACTACAGGGTAACATATGCCCTCCCGCTTGCCGGCCTCGTATATAGCTACGCGAAGGAGCACAGTGGACAAGTGCCTGGAGCAGAGCGCAAAGAGATAGAGAACACATTCAAGGACCCCTCAGCACCCCTGAATGTCCTCGTATGTACCCCGACGATGGAGCTTGGCATCGACATCGGCGAACTCTCAGCGATCTATATGCGGAACGTGCCGCCGGATCCAAGCCACTACGCCCAGCGTGCCGGGAGAGCGGGCCGCAAGGGACAGCCATCGACCATTATAACCTACTGCGGAACCGGCTCATCACGAGGCCCGCACGACCAGTACTTCTACAAGAACCCAGGGAAGATCGTCTCCGGCCGCATCTCACCACCAAGGTTCCTGATGGATAACGAGAAGCTCATCCGTAAACACCTGAACGCGGTGGTGTTGGAGGTGCTCCGCAGGAAGTTCAAGCTCGTACCCAAAATAGCAGACATAATCGACGTTCCAGCGACTGGCGCGGATAAGTTGGAGATTCGCCCCGACTTCCTTCGGGTACTCCGGGGTGAATTGATCTCCAATAAAGAGCAAATAATTATGACGATCAAGAACGCGTTCACTAAGGAGATGGGTGAGCTTCCCTGGTTCAGCGACGACTATGTCAACTCCCTCATAACGAACTTCGAGAAGGCCTTCAATGACGCCTTCGACCCGTGGAGGAATGAGTACCGCGAACTCTATCTCGAACGCGAGGAGATAAACAACCGAATAATGGGCAACAGGTCGAAGCAGCTTGATGGGCTCCGCCAAGCCATCGAGGCGAAGCTCCAGCAGATGAGGGACGGCCAGGAGGACTTCTATACTTGGAGGTACCTAGCCGTCCACGGCTTCCTCCCCAACTATGGCTTCCCCACCTCGGTGTCGAGTGTGAGCCTATTCAACTGGAAGGGTGCCCAGAAGGGTATCACTGAGGTCTCACGGAGTAGAAAGATAGCGATGTCGGAGTTTGCTCCTCGTAACACAATCTACTATCAGGGGGCCAAGTACATGATCAGTAAGGCGCGTCCACGTACCGAGGAGGGTCGCCCGAGAACGCTGACTACGCTGGTCTGCCCAGTATGCGGTAACGTGTTACAGGGTAGCAGAGCTGAGACTGAGGCGGCGTGTCCTGTATGCGAGGCGAGCTTCGAGAGCGTCGCCCCCAACAGGAACTGTTTCGAGCTTCCGGATATGTCGGCCATAAGGCGCGACGTGATCTCCTGCGCCGAGGAAGAGCGAGGTATCAAGGGATACGAGATCAGTTCCCACTACTCCCCCACACTAGAGAAGCTGCAGCACCTGAAGCTGAAGACGCCCGACGGCACTGAGGCCCTCCTCTCATACGAGCACAACGGGAGAATACTCACGATAAACCATGGGACCCGCATTAAGAAGGATAATAGGTTCAAGGTGAAAGGCTTCACCTACTGCCAGGCCTGTCACGAGTGGCTGAGTGAGGAAGGTCTCAAGACACACCTCGACCCCGATTCTGGGAACCAGTGCAAGAATAAGGCCCTCCCCGACGACCTGATCCGCGACGCGTGGATCACCCTAGAGGGCACGAACGACGTAATCCAGCTGACTATTCCAAAACCACAATACATCTCAAATGAGGAGGCCAGGTCATTCTACACAACCCTCAAGGAAGCTCTGATACAGTCACTTATACGCACCTTCCAGGTGAACGAGGACGAGATCGACGGATTCATCATACCTAACCCAGCTGATGAACACAGCCTGAATATCGTCATACATGAGGTAGAGGAGGGCGGAGTAGGTGTACTCAGCGCTTTGCTCGACCCCAGCATGCTGGAGGCAATATTTGCGAATGCCCTGAGCGTGATCCATATAGACCCGGCGACAGGAGGGGAGGAGACTGACGCCTGTGCAGCGGCCTGCTACTCATGCCTCCTCAGGTTCTGGAACCAACGTGAACACCACCTGATTGACAGGACATTGATCACTAGGATACTCGGGGAACTCAAGGGTACACAGAGTGAATCCTACACTACATCTGAGGAGAGATATCAGCAATTAGAGTCGAAGTGCGAGTCCGGACTAGAGAGGCAGATTCTGGCTAAGATGAGAGAGCTGGGACTCAAGCTGCCCGACGAAGCACAGAAGCTGATAAGTGAAAAAGGTGAGCCAATAGCTCAGGCAGACTTCTTCTACAAGTCTAATACGATAATCTTCGTCGACGGCCCAGCCCACTCGAATGACTATGTTAAGGTCGATGATGAGAGGAAGCGTAAGAGGCTCAAGGGACTCGGATTCAGGATTGTTGTAATTAGGAACGTTGACGAGGTGGAGGATGCCTTAAAGAATCTGAACTTTTAACATCTCATACTGATGTGACACAACTCTTATTCATGACTGTGTCGCGCTCGCGATGGCTCAAGCTTATAAAGAGAACATTGGCGCGCACTTCCAAGTGAATGTGTTTTGGTTCAGAAGCCGAAGGACAAGAATCAGAAGGCGAATATCTACGCGAGGCTGCTAAACGTCGAGGACCCGGATAAGCTGGATAAGAAGGCCTTCGCTGAGAGTATGGGGATCACCACACGCTCTTTGAGCGGGTACATCACCACCCTGAAGGCAAACCCAGCGAAGCGGAAAGAACTGAAGAGCCTCGGATTCACCGAAGACCAGATACCTGGCTGGGCAGCACCAGATGACCAGAACCACAAGCAGGACCAGGCATCCACCATACCAGATGCAGCTAAACCGGCTGCATCCCCTAGGCATGTAAGGAAGGCTAGCAAAGGGACATATGGTGTGGATGGACGGTCTGGTGTGGACGTTGTGGATGGTGTAGACGGTCAGAACCAACCGGGCCTGGTTGGGACTGGTCAACAGGCTGGTTCCGCTCAGGCCACAGCTTATGCCGCTGCCGATAAGGTGCTTCAGCCCGGCGGCCAGCACATCGAGTCCCTTGGGTCTGATGCGCTCGAGAACTGGATCCGGGAGAATGCCGTTGAGAAGATTAATGACACTTACTACCAGAGGCGTGTGCTCCCGTCTGGCGAGACGGCCCTCGTGCCTACGAGGCCTCCGGCCGAGGTCATGGAGGCCGAGAGGATGGGTAACGCCGAGATCTCCCAGATGATGATGAGGAACCTCGAGGGCGAGACGGCGGCGCTGATCAAGAAGGTTGCATTCAATCCTGAAGCCTTCACCTACTTTGCCTGGGCGAAGAGAAAGGGGTACCTCGACAAAGACAACGACTTCGCAGATTTTGCGAATTACTGCATACAGCTCACGATGAGTAAGATCTTCGGTGCTAGGATAGGCGTGATAATCAACACCGACAACACCCTGGTGGCGCAGCTAAAGGAGAAGAAACAGGCTATGGGGATTGAGTATACAACTTGAGCGAAGAGAATGAGTGCGCACGAGACCGGACAACCAATTAAAGGTGGCCACGACAGCGACATTACAGACGAAGTATCAGAATAGGCGACAAACTAGCTCCCGAGCCCGAGGTCAAGCCCGTCGAGGAGAAGCCTCCCGATACTCATCTACGAGGTTTAGAGCCATCGTGATGCTCTCACACAAGCCAGTCTTTTTCCTCACCTGATCCATCTCGTCGGTTACTCGTTGCATCTTCTCGCTAAAACGATCAAGGGCTTCCGAACCGAGACAAACCTCTATTGCTTTTCGACAAAGAGCGCGTCCCTGTTCTGGTCTCGTGACCAGGGCATTAGCTTCACACTTCCGCTCCCCGATGTCTCGGAGCCAAGTTTGGACGTAATCCATCCCATAATTGGGATGTTTAGGGTCGGCAAGGTTCTTCTTACTTCCCGTTATGAGGTTATCAATCCACGTCAAATTGTTCTCGTCGATGAAGTCCTTATTGAGACCAAACCTATCGATAATTAGGTTCGCTGGATCATATCCTCTCGTTCCGTCGCTCCACACCACGTTCTTTAAGTCTTCTAAGTTGCTTCGGATGGAGCCGCTTATCCTGTCCCCATCAGGGTCGAAGTCGCCGCAGTAAAGGAGAACGCATTTTAAACCCCTGTCCTCAGCCTGTTTGAACCTCCTCGCGTACTCTGCCCTCTGAAGCATCGACGACCACCCCTTCGAGGTGGCTATAGGTATGTGGAACTCCTTGCATACTGGTTCAAAGAGGGTCTTGAGGTCAACTTTCTCAACAAGCATTTGGATGTAAAATTTTTCGCCATTCCACCAATCTGGAGTATACCATTTATCGCAGGTTAACAAGGCTTCAAGGAACTGCTTCAGGAACTCTGCAGGTGTAATCTCTTCAGGTATCTCGATACCAGTAAATTTTCGACCTTCCTCCTCAGATACGAAGTCAATAGGGAGAGTTCCCTTCTCCCTGCATTCGTTGACAAGTCCTTCCGCTGCATCAAACTGATCCTTGTTGATTAAACGGTGATTTTCTAGCAGGTATGCCCATCCACGGCTAGATACCTTGAATCCTGTGTGCTTGTCTATGAGTTTCAGGTACTCGGAGAAGGCGATAAGTTGTCTAAGCCGATTCTTCTTACCCGAAGGTATATGGAAGGGAACGATCTCCTTGGTTCCATCTTCCCATGTGAACTCATAGGTGGGAATACGGAGGTCTAGACTCATGGTCGCACCTCCACGAATTTCGCGTGTGCGATGCAGCCCTCATGATGAAGGCAGTATTCACAATACCAATCCCGCGATGAAGCGTCGGGGATGGTGTCCGCTTTAATGAATTGAACCAGCTCACGGGCGCGGCTTACGGTAGCCGTGAAGATAGCTGGATCGCGCTGAACTGTGAAGCATCGATCCACCGCGTCTCTGTCCCTGTTACCACCCTGAAGTAGCACTGTTTTATCCAGATAGTCGACGCTGCCGAACTCGACGTTTAAAACATTAAGATAGAACTGAAGCTGCTTGACGTGATCGGTTTTAGGCTCACTGGTGTAGAATAGAGACTTCGCACTTTTCACCTCATGAACTACAAGGGACCCATCGTTATGCTGAACGAGGGCATCGATCCTGCCATGGATGCAGAAGCCATCGCCATGATACCTTGCGGGAAGCTGCGTGCCGAGGATCCTAAAATGCGTGGGTAGTACCCTATCCACCCAAAGCCTTTCGATGGCGCGGCCGGCTTCGAAGATCCGTAAAGTCTCAATCGGTTTCGGTTGAGGGTCAATAATATCGAGATATGACTGACGCAGACATGTCTTCACGAGGTCCGTGACCCAGAATATACCCACCTCTCGGGGCTTATCCGGCTGAGTCAAGAGATACTCGTCGAATAGACTGGTCATGTCACTGTACCTTCTGCTTGTTTTTCCCAGAAGCTGTACGTAGGGTTCAACTGTGGCGCTGATCCACGCGCCGCGAGCCACCGATAGAGAAGGCAACCCTCCCCCATACAGTAGCCCTTCCCAGCTATGGTCCCACATTTTACCCTCTTATCCCCCTTACACTGGTAGACCCAGTGAACATGGTAGTCGGTCTTCTCCTCATCGTACTTTGGCATATTCTTGAAGAGGGCCTTCACCTCCGCCTCCTTTACGCCTAGGCGGCGAAGCTCAAACACGGCCTGGGCCCTCAGCCAGCCATCATCATCCATAGTGCCGGTTCTCAGAATACCATCGAGGCATGGGCGTAGCTTCTTGGGGTACTTTGACTTCTTCACAGGCGGCGTCTGCGGCTTAGGTTTGTCTAGGTTCATCTCTGCGCGGTGAACCACCTCGGAAGGAACCCCGTGGCTGCGGTAGTAATCAGTGAATCCTGGTTCTATTGGATGGACCTCGGGTAGCTCATTCACTACCTCAACGGGTCGGCAGAAGTCACCGGTTTTCTGGTGGAGGGTGAAGGGTGCCCTCATCTGGTGCTTGGGGTAGTCGAGGCTGGTGTCGATGGTTTCGAGGGTGAGGCCGTAGGTGCTCATTCTGTATAGTTCTCGGTAGACATCAACGATCCTCTTCGCGTCAGGGTTTGTGTACGGGACTTTTAACCAAAAATAAAGGTGATATCCCCTGCCGCCGGTGAAGATGAGTAAGGATTCGCAGCCCCACCTCTCCCTGAGGGTCTTACGCAGGAGCTGTGCATCCTCAAAGGCCTTGCGGCAGCCATCCTTCCCGTCGAAGTCGTAGCCAATTTTAAGAATTAAATCAGTGTGGTCGAGGTCACGCATGGGGTTCACTGTGAGGTAAACGCCGGGTACGCTACTCTTGATTAGCTCTGCGTAGTATTCAGGATACTTGTGAAGAATGAACTGCTGGGATAGGTTCTTCGTTTCAGGATCATATATGGCGAATCTCCAATCATACCCAGCCATCCACTCCCGGCAGAAGTCAACCTCATTCACGCCGGGGTACTCTCCAAACCCTCTAAGCTGAGGGCCTTTTTCAGTCTGGCCAGGTCGAGGCCGACCGCCCTTTTGGATGCCTTCTTTAGCCTCATTTGACCGACCCCATCATCTGAACCTATATCCTCGGAGTCAATAATGATCCCGCGCACCTTTCCCGTTCTCTTGATGACGGTGATGCCAACAGCTCTTAGCGGCCCGATTATCTTATTGAGCTCCTTACTGAACGGCACCACACCTCCCGGCCAGCCGTCAGCTCTTCCCAGATCCTTTTTCAGGATTTCCTTAGCGTAGTTCTCAATGGCTCTTAGTATCTCCGCAGCTGTGGTCTCAATGTGGGAGTTTTCATCCCACTGTAGATATTTTATGAGGTAGTTGGCGACGATTGAGTTCTCTATAGTCTTTTCGTTCTGAGAGTCCACGTTGAGGGCGTAAGCCTCCTCGAAGTGGCGACCCTCAAAACCAAGAGCCTCAGTTATTGCGACTCCCCACTCAGTAAAGTCAGCCAATCGGAAGTATCGAACCAGCTTTACAGTTGGGAGCCTCTTCATAGCGGCTGGGATTATTCTGAGGCACCCACCCAGTATCACGGGGGCGTCCTCCTCGATCATCTTCAACATTTTTTTGTCAGGGATGCGGGACTCATCAGGTAGATCCGGCACATCCTCAAGGATCAGACGGCTCATAAGGTCAGCCTGGTCAACGGGGATGTTCACCCCGTTCATCATCATTGGGCGTTTAAATGAACGGTTAATGGACTCATCATCGGTGTATAACTTCCGCTTTTCAGAACCGAATCCCGTCACCAGCCCACATAAAGTATCACTCTGATTCTGATCTACATTGCTGACGTTATCCCAGATCGGAAAGTAATGGTGATCAGCTATGTGGACTATTTCATCGGGGTCCTTTGGTAGCCTCAGCAAAGGCGTCGAACTTGGGTCCACTACCCTACGCTTTATCAGCTGCTTGGTAGACTTCCCCGCCCCCGGCTGACCATAGGCATCGTCCATCGGATGCGAAATATCGGGAACCAGCGCGGTAACTAGATGAACCACGTTAAGCAATATCGAGTATGAGTCCTGGTTTGGTAGGTATTTCAGAAGCGGCTCGAAGTTTCCCTTTTCGTCTGGTTTAGATAGGGGTAGTTGATGGGAATAACGCATGAAAACTTGAGGTGGATCATCCAAGTATCTGAACCCCTTTTCATCAACCTCTAAGACACTCCCCGCATCGTCGGCTACATCATACCATATCGCGCCATTGAGTCCAGGGGCCACGCGATTGTATAGTGTCCGGCGCGGGTGCCTGTAAGCATCGCCCTCAAGGATCAGCTTCGCCCCGGCTATGGTTTCGCCTGAAGGGGGCCTTCCCTTCTCCTTGAAGAATATTTCCCCCATCCATATCCGCGCCTTGGTTGAGCCAAGGGCTACGGTCCTCTTAGGCTTGGGCGCGACAGTAGCAGCAGTAACGACAGTATTCTCTATATGGTATGGGGGCTGTATGGAAGGGTTATCACCGTTGACACCCTTTCCAGCAATCACAGAGGAACATATAGGATCTACCGTCGTTACTGTCGTAGTGTCGTAGAATGTTATGTATGGAATGTCGTGCTGGTTCCTGAATAGGTCGAGGGCATTGGCTCGGGCTAGGTCGATGAGTTTTCGGGCGTCGGATTCCTTGTCGGCGTCGAGTGTCTTCTCTGGTGGCGGTGTAGCCAGTATGTCTGCGAATCGTCTGTTGACTAAGCTGAGGGGTACTTTGAAGGCGGCGGCTACCTTCTCCGCGTTGACTGATCCAAGGCTGGTTACG
>Ga0209777_10009646_pt1 | contig 10357 bp, 8 predicted proteins | sample FrelakmetHBP12HB_FD_187147 | JGI IMG/M metagenome (GOLD analysis project Ga0209777, IMG submission 187147) | Freshwater lake sediment microbial communities from the University of Notre Dame, USA, for methane emissions studies -HBP12 HB (SPAdes)... | ecosystem: Environmental > Aquatic >... | reverse complement strand
AGTAACTACGTCAATGCCAACTAGGAGTTCGACTCCCGCCGCCTCCACTCTCTTTTCTTTTTTAATCTTAAATAGTTACGACTATTAAGATGCTAAGTGGTGTGATTTGTGGTGTGAATTTTTCGATGAATTTTTTAAGATTACCAAAAGTATTCTTAGATGTGGTTATTTGAGTGATCTCGGGTCAGCATATCAAACGAAGGAACACGGTCAATCTCGCTCGACAAATGTGCATAGCGCATTGTTGTCGATATATCGGAGTGACCTAAAACTTTCATCAGCTTCCAAATATCTCCCCCACGTTTCATAAACCATGATGCGAATGTATGGCGCAGCCCATGGAAAGTTAAAGTAGGTAAACCAAGCTTTTCAATCCATTCCATGAAATAAATACTAGATAGCTTATCAGCCCTCATCCTCTCACCGCTTAGCGCAACGAAAATAATCTCTGGATCAGGACTAGCGGCTATCGTTTCCTTTAACAGTTTTGCAAGATCACCACTGGGATCAAAGCCAATATACCTAACCTGATTTTGTTTAGTCGGACCATAACAGTCCTTCTTAACCAACCATTGTCTATGTACATGGATCTGACCACGTTCAAAATCCACATCCTGTTTAGATAAGCCAATTACTTCCCCAAGCCTCATACCGCATTCTAGAGCTAACCTGTATGCTGCCCTACATGGATCTAGCTTACCCTCGAAAAATTCAATTCCTAATGGCTGCGTTGCTATCGCAGTTAAAAACTTTTGAATATCTTCAGGCCGTTCCCACCAAAGGTATTTCTTTTTGGCTATCTTAAGAAGTTTAGCCCTTCGAGTTGGATTCGTATCGATCATCCCTATCGTTTCGCCGAAATTAAACATACCTTTTAGCACAGCCAAACAGTTATTAACCGATTTTGGCGATAATGATTTTAGCAATTCAGCTTGGAATTCAAGTACCATTGCAGGTGTAATATTTTTTAACTTATAGAACTTAAACTTAGGAATTATTCTAAGATTAAGGTCTGTTTCGTACCTCTCCTGCGTTTGTACTCTTACTTTGGGAAGGTGCAGCTTTCGATAAGTTTCAACAAGCTGCTCAAAGGTTGGATCTGTTTTTGATGCTTCTTTATTTGCTAGGGGGTCCGCCTCATATTCCCTGCGGGCATCCTCAATCCAACGCTTGGCTTCCTTTTTGGTTTGAAAGCCCCTTTTAGTACCGATGCGTTTATGATTGATGTAAAGTTCAGCCCTGTAACCTGTGTTAGTTTTTGAAATAGCCATAATTAAGTCCTTTCCAGCCAAAGAATTACTTCATCCTTTGGAAACCAGAACCGACTTCGTATCCGCTTATATGGCATTCCTTGATTAATCCATCTATATATCGTTCTCCGGCAATACTGATGCTTCAGCATTGCCATCAACTCATCCATCGTTATTAGATTGTCAAAGAGCGTGGAAGATTTAACTTCCATTCTGGTCTTTATAACATTGTTATTTTTATAAGCAAGATTCATTTGTGTCTCCTTTTTAAATGCCTTGGTTGGCATTCAAGAGACATTACGGGACATGGTGTGACATTTGAGGACAATGCGAATTTACTAATTAATTTACAATACGTTACATCGTACCACATTAAGTTTAGATAGAAGATGTCGATCATACATCGATGATCTATAATTAGGGAGACACATAATGATAAAAAAAGACTTCGATCCTTCCAAAATAGACGACAAATGGAATGAGACTGAATTGATTGTAAATTGGTTGAGTAAAATTTTAGATCCCTACTGGAGTGGCTTCACAACACCTCAAATTGGTTTTAGGTATCGACAAGAAGCAAAAAGTTCGGGAAGAGATCGTTTGGATATCGCTTTATGGCACGATAAACATGTTGTCGGTTGTATAGAGGCAAAAAGACCAAAATGTCATTTAACATCTAAAGAAGGAGCAGTTAAAGAGATTTTTTTAAAACAAGCAATACGGTACACCTCAACACGATGCCAATATCACCATGGTAAAATAGTTAGTCCTATAGGCATTTTAGTCAACGGACATGAAGCAATAATTTTTGATGGTAGTCTTGCGTTGGACGATGTAAAAAACTTTTACGATTACTTTGATTTTCAAAAAGATGGTCAACTTGATTTATTTTTAAAAATTTTTAATACAGATAATTGGGATAATAAAACAGGAGTGTCGGAGTATCCATATGCTAAAATTAAGTGTCAAGAAACAAAAAAGGCTAAAATAAAAAGTTGCGATGACCATTTAGCAAAAGATATTTTTGATCTTTATACGGAGATATATAAAAATATTGAAGATAAAAAGGCAGCATTTAGCACGACGATTACATTGTATATTTTAGCCCTGCTAAGGGATTGTGGCCTATATCCGAATGATGTGATAAAAGAATTAGAAAATAGAAGATCGACAGAATCTTGGTCTGCCATATTAGACGGCATAAGTGAAATTTTGCAGACTGATTTTTCAAATTTAAAACAATATTATTGTGAACAAATTTGGGATTTTTATAAAAAAACATCTTGGTTTAACGGGAATTTGGCAACATTTCCACCAACAGGGTTGGGAAAAGCATATGAAAATTTATTATCAAAACTAGCTAATAATGGCACTAGTTATTATACCCCCCCTGATTTAATTGCAGAAATCTTAACCGAAATAAAACCTAACAGTAAAACTAAAATATTAGATCCAACTTGTGGCTCTGCTTCATTTTTATCGGCAATAACAGAGTACATTACCAACAATGAGGACATAACTTCTAAAGAAGATATTAGAAATTATATAGAAACAAAAATATATGGTGTGGATAAAGATTGGTTTGCTTGTCAAATTGCTAAATCTGTGCTTGTATCCATTTATGCAAATAAAATTCCATATAGTGAAGAAGAAAGAAATAGATTCAAAGCACCAAAAATCAATATAATTGAGGCAGATTTTTTTAGCTGGGAAACTAACAATAAATTTGATTTGATACTTGGTAATCCTCCTTGGGGAAATATAGATCAACACGTTAATCCTGAAATATACGAACAGCTAAAGAGTTATAAAAGTTATGAAAAATTTTCTGATGTGGGCTGCGCTGTAGTTGAACGGTCTTTAAAGCATCTTAAAGAAAATGGAAAATTTTCATTTGTTTGTAAACATGAAGTATTAGATGGTCACAATCAAACAAACCATCGAGAGAACATATGGAAAAATAACGGTGTTTATGTTTGGGATTATGGGAGATATCATTGGTTCAATAACTCCTCTTGTTCCATTGTGATTTATGGGCAAAAAGGTAGCGAATATAAAGAATATTCTGTTATATCTAAACATATATCAGCTAAAAAGGAAATTGAAAAATATGACGGTATGAAATTGGGAGAAATTTTTAAATGCCATGAAGGTAATATTTCAGGTAGGGATAAATTATATCGTCATTTGGGTAACAAGTTTAAAGCACATAAACAGTCTAAACTTGAAATAGAAGATCGATGCATCACACCATTTAAAATACATGCCGATAATCGTACTTTTTTTCTAATGAGAAATGAGAAGATACCTTTAGATATCAGAGAATATTGTGAGAATACCGAAGTAGAGATCCAATATAAGAAATCTAAAATTTTAGGAATTCCGAAACCGACAATTATTGTAGATACTATTTTAAACCATATACATAATCGATCGGGTTGTGTGCAATCGAAACAGTGCTATGATGGATGGGCACGAGTATTTTCGAACCCTGAAGAATATATTGTATTGCCCACATTCATTAGAGATGGACGGATACGAGCAGCGTATGCAAATAAGGAAATGGTTCCCACGTCTACTACGCTATATTTATATATGAATCAAATAAATAAAATAGACTTATTTTATTCGTTAGCTTTTCTAAATACCGCTTTTGCATTTGATGTCATGCTAAATCATCCAGAGATTCGCCAATGTCAGGCGAAAGCGACCATAGCTGTAAAACCAACTACGCTAGAAAATGTATTAGTTCCAAATTGTTCGTCTGAGGTGAAAGGTGTAATAGCCAAAATCACGGAAACAATATCTTTAAAAGAAATCACTCAAATTTATGTTGAGGACTTTCTTTCAATTATTGATCGTATTTTCCCTATTATTGCGTATACAAATGATGAGATTGAGATGAGAAAAATTAAATCTACTTTAAAGCAATTTGAAAGAAAATTGGAGCAACATTTAACTAAGGAAGCTGTATAGATAAAGGACTTTCAAAAAGGATATATTGGAGTACCTATGCAAGAAATATCGATTATAGAAAAGAAATTTGATTTTGAGGGTTTTACTAAAGCCATACTCGGTTCTGTAAAACATTTTGATGCTGATCTCAGTGAAGACGATTCCCCCGATCTGTTATTAGGCATAAATAGTGAGGGCGATATTCTCTACTTGGATAAGAATGATCTATATACTACCGATAATAAATTGACCGTAGATGTGCTTAGAATAAAGCTAAAAGAAGGTTTTTCAATATGTTTCCCGTTTACCAATATCTTTGCGGAGATCGAAGAGAAGGGGCATTTAACCTGCGCTGATGGCAAAAAGTATAAGATAAAAATGACTACTGATGGAAACGATTGGTGCAAATTTGTAGATCCCGATGCACCTGATTACTATGACACAGGCGCATATGGCTTGGTACTTCGGTGGGAAAAGGATAAGTTTATATTTTGTGGTGGTATGCGAGATAGTGGGGATGACGGTATTGAAGTATGGCAAAAGCCATGGCAAGAAATCGATGTACCCATGGAGAAGTTTCTCAGAAAGTTTGTGAAAAGCTGATTCATTATATTTACCAGATGAAATTCTGACAAAATAGATTATATTTATAGGGAGAAGGTAGGGCGGTTAAAACCGCCTTTCAGCAATTAACGAAGGTTATTCATTTTTTCAGTAAATTTGCGTATCATACGTAAATCTCTCTGATTATGCCCATTCTGGATAGCTACATCGATTTCGTGCTGCGTAGGAAAGTCATAATTTTTATAAACTTTGTGAATACAGGGCTTCCTTGCTTGGCTTTTTCATAAGTCTTTTCCTTTTATGGAGTACCTGTTAGCTAGATTCTCAGGCCCAGATAATAGGTACGAATTTAAATTCCGTCACTATGACGGTTAAAGAGCTAACTGCGCTAACAGTTAGCTCTTTTTCATTTTAGTTCAGATTTTAGTAAAAAGTAAAATAAAAAAGTGTAATAAAACTTGTAAGTTAAATAATTTCCAAATTTCTATTGATGCAAATTGACCGGAAGAAATCTTATCCCACTTTTAGGTGTGGTGTGAAAGTGGTGTGAAACGCATGTCATATAGAGGTCAAGGATGTCAAAAAAGCGTGGTACTAAGTGGTCCTAAATGTTAATAAAAGTCACGAATGTCATATGTTTTCTCAGAGCCATCTCAAAATTCGACTCCCGCCGCCTCCATCCCTTTAACCTATCATTTTAATTAACTTATTTTATGGTTTTGATTTTGAAGGTTTCACTAAAGCCATACTCGGCTCCCTAAAACATTTTGGCACTGATATCAGTGAAGATGAAGCTACCGATCTGTTATTAGGCATTAACAGCGAAGGTGATATCCTATATTTAGACAAGAATGATTTGTATACCACCGATAATAAATTGACCGTAGACGTGCTTAAAATAAAGCTAAGAGAGGGATTTTCGATCTGCTTTCCGTTTGATGACTTTATTGGGTTATTGTTTTGAAAGATATTGCTTAACTTAAATTTGTAATGAGTAAGATTAGATAGCGATAAGCATAACCATTAGATTTTGGAGATAATTATGGGGTTTATATCGAAAGTCGAGTTGAGGTATCAACTGAGGCAAATGGGGATTAAGGTCGAGGGCAACTATGTTAAAAAATCCGATATTGAGAGAATAGTAACAGCAGGAACAATAGACGTTGAAACTTTTCTTTTGGGTGGGGAATTTGGTAACCCCTATAATCGACGTTTATCTGAGGGATTTCATTGTTTAGTTAAACATGACGAAAATGACGATGCATTAGCGTCATTTGCAGAGTTTAAAAAAACAATTAAGATTCTATTGGAAGATTTTGCTTGGGATATAAAAGAAAATACGACAGTAGACAGACCGGGTGCCCCCTATAAAGGAATTCAAGAATACAAGTTACCCTCAGATACGGTATTGAAAAAGTGGTACACTGAATTGCTTCAAGCAAAAAAAGAGTATAATCATATCTATCTCCCCGTTTATTCTTGCTTTGATGAGAATCCAACCATTAGGTTACTTAAATACCAGTAATTATTAAGTGTATTTGGATTTGACAGTAACTACGTCAATGCCAACTAGGAGTTCGATAACCAGCTACGAAAAATTCTTCTAATAGTCTCTCTTGAAAACTACTCGTAAATCATTCCCATAATCATTTCCTTTCTTTGAATAGGGCTGATCAAGCCTTATGATCATATACAATTTTATGCCAGATTGACGTATTTGATTTTATTTTGAATTTTTTATAATTTCTGTCCGGCTACTGGACAGTGTATGTATGTTAGACAAAACATAACTTTTGTTATAATTATAGTAGCTTACTCACTATTAGGTAGTTCTAAGCTATTAACTACCGGCATGGCATGTCCTACAATCCCCCTGCACTCCCCATATAGCCCAACTAGAAAATACTGCGCCTTTTTGATTTGCATCTCCCTAATAGACCAAATTTTCTGCATAGCCCTTTTTTCTTTTTCGAATTCTTCCCTAGAAATGTTTATAAGGTCCACAAGAGATTCAACCTTATTAACAAAATTCTTGCCGGTTACATACTCATACAGAAGGGCCATAGTACCCTCTGTAGCCTCTGTAGATGACTTAGCCTGATAAATCCCTACCACGCTCTGTCGCAACGCTACAGCGAGGCTTAAATAGTTCTGGTAGTCAGTAACCCATACCCCATCTATATATCGAAACCTAAGTACACCTTTTGGCATTGTCTGCGTCACAATAACAGCTATCTCAGCACCAGCCTCGCGTTGATCCTGTTTCAATTTTTCCAACCACTCATCTTTCCAGTGCATGGTTCTTTTAGATTCCCAAATAATGCTACCCATCGAATGGCCATTAATAGATCTAATTTTTTGTACAATGTCAGCACCCCGTACTCCCTTGGGTACCGGTTCAATAAGATCGGTTTTAAAATCTTCTCTTAACGTTTCTTCTATCGTAACTTCTAAACCCTCGCCTTGAGCTTGCATAGACCCCTGTTCCGATTTTCGCTGTAGATCCTTTATCTGTCGCTGCATAGCTTCCAGTTGACTATTTTTCTCTGCTACCTTTAGATTAGATTCAAACGTAATTTTCTCAACTAACTCATCTTCAATCTTTTTACGTTCGGTATCTAAATACCTTTGCATTTCAAGTTTAGAAGCACGTTCTTTTTCTATATACTCTCTTTGCAATCTTCTTAACCCTAGCTCATGCTTTTCATGCTCAAGTATCTTCTCAGTCTTTTCCTCTATTACACTTTCCAAATCTTTAATTTTTACTCTTATGTTGTCTTCAAATTTCTGGCGAAGACGATCTTCAATCACTTTATACTCAGCAGTATTTTTAAAATTTTCAAATAACCCCTCTGGTGATAACGATGCACCACAATGAGGACAATCCGATATCGTTTTGCCGCAACTAGGACAATCAAATTTATGTTTCATATAAAATCCTTTATAATTTATGATACGGTTTCAGCGATAAAATCCACACCTTTTCTAGTGAGCTTGCGGCCCATAGTCGTTGTGGTAATTAAATGCTTGCGTAATAATGTTGGTTCAATTGTATGTTGGATAAGTTTAGTGTCGATACCTAATATAGATGCTAAAACCCCAAGCCTAGCAGTATACCCGGGCTGCTTAAAAAGGAAATTTAACATCTTCATATGGTAGTAACTAAAACCAGTAGAACTTATTTTCTTGAGTGAGAAGAAATTATCAATGATAGCTAAATCAATTTTATGACCCGCACTAAACAATGAAATCTCTTTAAGCAACATAAGCCCAGTTCGAGGTACACTCTGAGAAGCTAGTACTAATTTTTCAATTGCTTTCTCATCAATACTAAGACCTTTTTTTCTACTTCCCTGCAATAAAATTTGTTTTAGCTCATCAAAAGAATAGTCATCTAGTTCAATAGATATCAATCTGTTTCTTAGTTCTTTCTTTATGGCACCCGGTTTGTTACCACTAAAAATTACAACTAAGTTCTGAATTTTTCTGGTAACTAAAGGGTCCATATCAAATTCATCAGCAGATCTCGGCAACCGACTAGTCTCAATAAAAGAATAAAACATTTCTGTTAGTCTGTTGTTTAAATTATGTGCCTCATCCAAATGAAATACTAAAAGTTTATCAGGGTACTTCTCCTCTGCCTTATCAACCAAATGTAAAAAATCACATTCAGAAAGATCCGGTGTTACCATAATTCTATGGTATACAGCCCCTATCTTTTCTGTTGTTATACGAACAATTTCAGTTTTCCCACCACCGGATGGACCAGTGAATAACATATGTGGCATTATTGCATTTGATAAACGACACCCCTCAAACAAAGCTAATATAAGTTTTTTGGCGTGCTCCTGACCAATATACTCATCAAAGTTTTTTGGTGTTGGTAAATAGCTAGTATCTATCGGTTTATTTCTAACCAGTTTCAAATTTTCGTTTTTCATTTTTAATCCTTGAAAATTTGACTATGGGCTGGTAGAATACTACCTGCAAAAAGGTAAAGTCCCACCGGGTCACAGTCTTTTTGTAATTGGGGAAGCTAGCGTTGTTTTAGCTGTACGGCACTAGCTTTCCCGCCCCTTCATTTACTTCCGTTTCCGTTTTTGTTTCATTAACTACCCTTAAAATACCCCCTTTCATCCTCTGTAACTCTTTTTAAGAGATGCAGAGATTTAATTTCGTACTATGACGAAATGACAACTACCAAATTGAAAGTTGATTTACAATGAAAAAATGAATACAATAGGAAATAAAATCCCAACCGCCTGATTTAGCAGTGGGAAAAAACAAGAAGGAAAAGTTATCACTCGTCAAGTTTTTATTGCGGTACAATTCAAACAACAACAACCATTTCTGGCCTCGACAATAAATTAAATAACACAGCCCAAAAAAAAATAACAACAAAAAAAATACGCCATCTGAGAAGCGGTTTCTTTGGTTTCAACCGCATCGAAGATGTCGTATTATAACTCCAAAATCAAAACTGTCAACAGAAAAATATAACTTGGTATAACTACTTAAAAAACAACCTAAGCAATACCAATACAAACAAAGGCAATATAAAATAAAAAAAGAACTTAACAAACACTTGTAGAATACGAAACCTATTGTCAAGCAGCCATTTATAAAAACACAAAACGCACCACACGCTTAACATAAACAAACAGATACTAAGAAATTTTAATCCAGTAATGAATTTTTTCAGAATGAAAATAAAAGGATCTTCAACCCAGTCACACCAAAAACTAGTAATACGCCACCAATAGCTTTCATGTCTTTGCATAATCAATTACTTTTTTAGTGTTTTAGCTAAAGCTTTTAAAAAAACTTGCAACTTTCTTTTTCGACTTATCCAGTTCTCTTTTAAGTTCATTTTCACTATGAGCAAATGCAGTATATTCGATATCATCCAAACCAAGAAATTCTTGCAAAGTCATTCCGTTTGAATTTTTATGCCACATGTCAACAAAATCATCTAAGGATTTAATATCAATGATACCTTGTAAATATTGTTCTTTAAAATTATTCATTTTATATTTCTCCCTGCTTTTGGTTGTTTCTTACTTAGCGTACCCCTCCTTTGATGCAAAAAACAGTAGCTATGTAACTATTTGAAATTAATATAATATATAAAACAAAAGTGTTTAATTATTAGACATATGTCAATAAATAATTTATCATTCCCAAAAAAAGAATCCACCACATACATGTTCATATTCTGCATACATTAATGAATCTTTATCCAGTTCTTGTCGAGTAACACCTAAGATACGACAAGCAACATCCCTTGATAATGACTCACCCGTCATTGAACATTCATACCCTTAACTTAAATGTTCTTTTTTTAATCTTTTTTTCCATTAGAGACTTTCTTTGCTTTCTTGGTTTTCATATTCTCCCTTTCTTGTACTAATTTGCTTTTTTAGCAGTAATCTTTTTAGGGGTTTGTTTTTCAGCGGCCATCAGTGAAGCCTCCCCGCCCTAAAGGGCGGGGCTTCTTAAGCAGATTTTAATTGCTTAAGCGATTCGCTTCCGAATCGGATACTTTTTAGTTGGTACTAAATTTCTCTTTTTTTAGCTAAATTTCTTAG
>Ga0209777_10009645_pt1 | contig 10357 bp, 6 predicted proteins | sample FrelakmetHBP12HB_FD_187147 | JGI IMG/M metagenome (GOLD analysis project Ga0209777, IMG submission 187147) | Freshwater lake sediment microbial communities from the University of Notre Dame, USA, for methane emissions studies -HBP12 HB (SPAdes)... | ecosystem: Environmental > Aquatic >... | reverse complement strand
ATTCGTCTTTGAAGCTTTGCGAGGAAACTACTGCCTGTATCACACCAAGATTGGTGACGTGGGGACCGAAGATAACCGCTGGCAGGATGACTGGATCGATCCGCTGGCCTCATTCACTCAGTTGGCGCACAGTCATGGTCTGAAGATATGTGCCAGCCTGCGCATGGTCGGACCACAGTACCCGACGAACCGCTCGCCGATTGCCTGGGCCAGGCACTATTGGAAGCATCCGGAATGGACCAAACTGGATCGCAAGGGTATCCCCGTCTCCAACTGGAGCCTAGCTTATGCCGGAGCGCGCCAGTACTGGCTGAGCCTGCTCCGCGAAACCCTCGAATATGGCACCGACGGAATTCAGCTCCACTTGAACCGCTCCACGCCCTTCGTGTTATACGAGGAGCCGGTAGTCAGGTCTTTTCAGGAGCAACATGGCGAGGACCCGCGGAAGCTTCCGGCCGATGATCCTCGCTGGCTAGCCCACTGCGCAGGGTATCTTACCCGGTTTGTTCGCGAGGTTCGCGCGTTGGTGGATGAAAAACCGGGGCGGCAGCTTGGTGTGACCGTCTATGGAGAAAACCCCAAGAACAGTCGGGACCCAGACCTTCAGCTCAAACACTGCGTTTGCGATGTGGAAACCTGGTTGCGCGAGCGGTTGGTAGATTACGTTATGCCCTCTCCCTATATCGACGTGTCGCTGCTAAAGGCATGGCGCGCGCTGGCCGGGGATCGGGTGCATTTGTGGCCCGACCTGATGCCGCGCATCCAGCCGCCCGAAGGCTATGTCCGGCTGGCGAAAAGATACTACGACGCAGGTGCCGACGGGCTTTGCCTTTGGGATGGGGATTGTCGCCCGCCCCATATCAGCCAGTGGGCCGTCGTTCAAACGCTCGGCCATAAGCACCTCTTGAATCGGCTGGTCCGGGAATGCCCTTCCTATCATCGGCGAATTCCGCTCAAAATGCTAGGAGGCTTCTCTGTGCAGGATTCCTCTCGGGACGGTTGAACCGATGAGCGGTCTCCGGTTCTTACCCATTATTTGTTTCGCTGGCAACAATAACTTAACCATGACGACAACAGCTATGGACACAACAAGAAGACACAGATTCCAGCAGCCCCGGGGTCATCAGGCTGCCCGTTTGCAGCCGCCCAAGCTGGCAGTCCTGGGCTTCCTCGCCCTGTTTACGGCGGTCAGGCCAGTCGAAGTCGCCCAGCAGCCCCCGTCATTAGCGGACTCAGCCGGCGAACCGGTGAAGTATGTAGGCAAGCAGACGACCGACAAACGCTTTTACGACGGCGCGCTGCGGCACGCGGTGGGAGTTCACCAGTACCAGGCCCTGCGCGCCAATCGCACCACTCCGCCCGAAGGCGGGAAGATCGGCTGGACCTACAACCATCAGCCGTACCTGGCGTTCTGGAACGGGCAATTCTTCCTCCAATACCTAAGCAACTTGAAAGAGGAGCATGGTGCGCCTGGCCGCACGCTGCTGATGACCTCTCGAGATGGCCGCGTCTGGTCCAATCCGCAGGTGGTGTTTCCCGAATACGCGCTGCCGGAGATCAAATGTGCCGACGGCCACCGCCCGGCCGGCACCTTCTCCGTTATGCATCAGCGTATGGGATTTTACACCGCGCCCAACGGGCGGCTGCTCACGCTGGGTTTTTACAGCTATTGCGTGGACCCACGGCACGCTCCCAACAAGGGCCAGGGGCTGGGTCGGGTAGTGCGGGAAATTTACAAGGACAACCAGTTGGGCCCCATTTATTTCATCCGCTACAACCGCCATGCCGGGTGGAACGAAACCAATACCTCCTATCCTTTTTACACGACCAGCAAGGACAAGGAATTTGTTGAGGCCTGCGATGCCCTGCTGGCGGACAAGCTCGTGACGCTGCAATGGTGGGAGGAGGACAGAAGCACGGATGGGTTCTACACGCTCCCGCTGGATGGCCTCGAGCCCAAGGCCTTCTCCTATGCTCACCGGCCGGATGGGGTGGTAGTGGGAGTATGGAAGGCGCAATTAGCTGCGCTTAGCCCAGACGAAGGCAAGACCTGGACCAGGCTCGTCCGGTGCCCCAGCATTTTGGAGTGCAACGCGAAGACCTGGATCCAGCGCACCGAGGATGGCCGCTACGCGCTGGTCTATGATCATTCGGCCACGCGGCGGAACCGCTTCCCGCTAGTGGTCATGACCAGCGAGGATGGTTATGCCTTTGATCAGATGCTCTGCCTGCACGGCGAGGTGCCTCCGATCCGATACAGGGGGCTGCACAAGAACCTCGGCCCGCAGTACGTGCGAGGTTTCGACGAGAACAACGGCCATCCGCCAAGCCCTTACCTCTGGAACACCTACAGCATGCACAAAGAGGATCTCTGGGTTAGCCGCATCCGGCTGCCCGTGAAAGGGACCGTCGAGCAGGACGTGGAAGAGCATTTCGACAGCGCCAAGACGGAAGCGGACCTGGAACTCTGGAACCTGTACATGCCTCAATGGGCGCCGATAACCATCGCAAAAGACCCCGTGGACGGGAACAACAGGTGTCTCCGGCTATGCGATGAAGAGCCCTACGATTACGCCGCGGCCGAGCGCGCTTTTCCCGAGAGTTCCAAAGTCACCGTTGAGTTCCGTGTCCTGCCTCAGCAGGTCGGCGTGGCGGCGCTCGATTTCGAAGTGCAGGATGGCCGCGGGCATCGTCCGATGCGCCTGCACCTGGATGCCGAGTGGCTCTCGATGGACCTGGGCCGGGAGCAACCTAGCCCGATACGTGTCTCCTTGGGGAAGTGGCTGCCGCTCCGTGTGACTCTGGATTGCGCTGCCCAGAAATACGATCTGGCCGTGAACGGCCAAGTAGTTCGAAAAGATATTGCCTTCGCGGAAAAGGTGGAGACGGTCGAACGGCTGGTCTTCCGCACCGGCCCCTGGCGCGGCGATGTCCGCGCGAGCGTCGTGGACGGCCAACCGCAGACACTGGGCCTGGACCAGGAAGACCTCCCCGGCGCCGACCAAAAAGCGCCTCTGAGCGAATATTCCATTGATGACGTGAGAACGAAGTCACCGAAGCAATAATGACCGCGCTGGCGCAGCGAAGGCCCGGGAACGGACGCCACGCTCGGCCTGGCGCTGGCAAAGACGGGCGCGCTGTATCCCTTTTCGGCACGCTGCTGGGCTGGTTGGGAGTGGCGCTGACCGGCTCGGACACGGCTTCGAAGGTGCTGTGCCCTATTAATCCACCCAGGCCGGGACTTCTGCGTCCGCTTCCTTCTTCCTGCCGTGCCCCACCCGATGAGCGAAGCCCTCAGCCCCCTCCAGCCCCGGCACTGCCAGCCAGCACCCAGGCTGCTAACAGCGTGTGCGCAGCGTGTTGTTCCCTATGGTTTCGCTATGGTTTCGCTATGGTTTCGCTGGGTTTGCTCGGCCCCTCCGCCTCCGCGCCGCCCCATTCCCACTGTGCGTTCCGCACTGCGCACACAACAGCCTTCCACCATAGAGACGCTGCCGCGCCCGAAAAAGTTACGGCGCTTTTGCGGCGCAAATCCTCCGTTCAGCCTTCCAAAGGCCTGCAATTCAATCCGCTTACCACCCAGGCACAAACTTCCCGGATGAGCCCCCAGTCCAGAGCCGGTGGCAATCGATCACGGGCCGCTGGGTTCTCATTCGAGCGCTTCGCGCGGCCAGCAAGCAAATCAATGATTGAGCACGACATGCGCCAATGTTTTTTGGGCATAGACCCGATGTCATTCCGTCATCGAATGTGCATAAGTGACAGAAGAAAAGGCACTTACATACTCACAGTTTCTTTACCGCCGGATTCATTGCGATGCCGGTTGACCGATTAAGCCTTGCGTTCTCTTGGGGCAACGTCTTACCGTACATGAGAAAGCTCAGCCTATGCAAAGTAATCAATTCTTCCAATGGCAGTCTGTCTACTCCTCTCAAAGATTCACACACAAGCGCGGGAGTAGTTGCTCGCGGATTGTGCTTGGGGCCGTGGCTCCAGTTTTGGCCATGACCGGATTTTTCGCGTTCTCGCTGGTATCGACGTCCCTTCACGCGGCCTCCTCCTTCCAGGACAGCGGCGGGTTCCTGGTGATGGAAGCGGAGGACTTTGATCTGAACTTCACGCAGTCAGATGGATTCTATCAGTTTGATAACCTCTATCCAATCGCTTATGTAGAAGATTACTACTCTGGCTGGGGCTACATGAAAGGGCTGTATAACGGCGGCACGGACATGAACCTCAGCCCGCGGATGGATTTCAAGGTCAACTTCACGACTGCGGGGATCTGGTATATCTGGGTGCTGGGCAGCGATATGGGAGGCAAGGCATTGAGCATGGGGCTGGACGGCGTGGTGCCGGCCTCAGCAGGTTTTATCAGCGGCCCGGATGCCGTTTTCGGCACGCGCAATACCGGCGCGTTGGACTGGAACGGCACCAACAACACCGGCGGTGGTTACAACGTCCAGGCCTACCTTACCGTCCCCACCGCGGGCGATCATACCATCAACGTGTTCATTCGCGAGCCGGGGCTTTACCTGGATCGGTTCTGTCTGACGACCAACAGTTGGGACAGCTTTGTGCCGATACCGACTGAAGGCGGCACGAACAGCGGGCTGAACGTCCCGGCGCAGGAGACGCTGGCGCCGGCGGCGAGCCTGGCGGCGGCGCTCACCCAGCCGGCCAACAACCAGGTTTTGTACGGCGGCTCGAATACTCCGGTGACGCTCTCGGCCAAGGCCTTCACCAACGGCACGGCCGTGAGCAAAATGGAGTTCTTCTCCAAGCTGGCATCGGCCAGCACTTATACGAAGATCGGGGAGGCCACGGCCAAACCTTACATGTACACCTGGACCAACTCGCCCATCGGCACCAACAACTTGAGGGCCGTGGTGACGGACTCGCTCAACAACAAGGCCACCGGCGCCGTGGTGACCGTAATCAGAGCCTTGCCGATTCCCGGCACTCCGCTCGTGTGGGAGACGAACAAATTTGACACGGGCCTGGGCAGCTTCACCATCCAGGGTAACAATCATGATGGGGCCTTCGATTTCGGCTGGTTAAACTCCACCAATGCGGGCGGCACCGCCGGCGAGCTCGGCGGCAAGTTCGTCCGCAGGCTGGAGTATGTGGCCTACGTCGCTGAGCCGCTCTTCCGGCCGGTGGCGCTCAACGAGGAGCTCTGGTTCTATGGAAGCATGATGCTTACGAATTCTGTTAAAGGCAACAACGACATCTTTCTTGGCTACTTCGATACCGTCAGCGGAAATCGAATGGGGCTCAAGATTCGCGAGCCTAGCAGTGAGCCGGCAGGTAATTTCCGCTTTTCAGTTGAGCCCAACGGCGTTAAACTCACCCAGCAGTTGCCTTCGGGAACACTCGACCGGTTCGAGCTGCACTGGGTCCCCTTTACGAACTACGACGGCACGGTTGACGGCTCCGGAGACCTCAGCGGCACGGTCGCAGGAGTTCCATTTGATGTGACTTATTCCGCGCCCAACGGGTCCACGTTCAACGCCTTCGGCCTTCTGGCTCCGACCCAGGGAAGTACCGACACGAACATTTACTACTACGCCTATTTTGACAACCTGGAGTATAGGGTCCCGCAGGTGCCGCTGCTGAACATCCAGTTGATACCCGGCAGCAAAGCGCTTTTGAGCTGGGGCGTCACGAACTTCATCCTCCAATATCGGGACGGCGCCATCGTGGGTTCGCCCTGGACTGACAACAGCAGCACCGTTGTTCAGGTGGGCAACACCTGGTACGTGACCAACACGGTTGGATCGAATCCGAAGTTCTACCGCCTGCGGAGCCAATAGGCGCAAGGTTTGCCCCCTGAGGGGGCGGGCTTGACGGGGCTCAATTCAGGTGCAACGCGAGGGTCTGCGGCGTTGCACCTGTTTTGTTTTCCCGGATGTCCGCCGCAAGCGGCTGGGATGAACTTCCCGGCGGTGTTCCGGGTGGGGCTCATTCAAAGCCTCTCGAGGCCACGGCCACCGCATGCGCGAGAAGCGTTTTCGTGTTGCTCCAATGCCGCATTTTCACCTGGTAAAGGCGCCACCTCCTCCACCTTTCATGCTGTTTTGGCATAACCGCTATGCCGGGGTGTCCACGGCTCTTATAAATGCATCAGTTTCAGGTACTTACGTTCGCAATTCCTCCCTCCGGAATGCTCGTTCACTGGGTTCTACCACCGAACTTTTTGCTGGACTGTTGTTCGCGTTCCAGCCAATGTATGCGTGTCTCTTGAGAAAGAGATGGCCTGTCTGGCAGGCAGCAGTCGTGTGTTGAGCAATGTGACTAGAATAACTTGCACGAAGAAGAAACCTCAAACTGAAGGATACGTATGACCAAACCCATCTCCCTCCTGACCGCGGTATTGTTTGCGAGCGCGCTCTGCGCTTCTGCGAATTCGAACACCGAAACATTTGACACCAGCCTTGGGTCGTGGACGACCACCGCCCACCTCACCGACTACGGGATGAACCTCGGCTGGCAAAACAGCGCCAATGCCGGCGGAACCGCAGGCGAAGTGGGCGGCCTAATTACGAGGTACCTTGGGGGCGGAGCGAACGACATGCCACGCATCCTCGATACGGTGCACTTCGCTACGCCACTGGACCTTACCTACTCGATCACCGTCAGCGGGAGCATGTACTTGAAGGACGTGGCCGCAAGCCAGGATGTCAATTTCGGTTACTTTGATTCCGCCGCCACCGACCCGAATGCTGAGCGGCTCGTTTTGCGTATACAAAGTCCAAGCTCCGCCGGCACCGGGCTTTGGCGCTTCCGGACCGCTGTAAATGGCAGCAGTGGGAGCAGGGTCACCGTTGCGAATAATACTTGGGATAGTGCGCCGCTAACATTCGACCTGACGTGGACGCCTACTGGGCTCGGGGCGGGCACGCTCTCAGGCGACGTTTGGAACGGGGCAACCCAGCTTGTCCTGCCGAGCGCCAGTGTTGGCGCGAACAGCGCCGTATTCGACTGTTTTGGCGTGTGGGTTGATAACGCCAGCTCAACGGATGCTACCAAAACCCAATACGAATACTTCGACAACGTCACCTACACGATCGTTCCGGAACCCACGGCCGGATTATTGTTGGTCATGGGGATGGCGGCCCTGGCGTTCCGCAAGCGGAGCTAAGAGATCTTCGGTTGTTCACACGACTGGGGGAGAGGATTGCGATGAGGACGGCGCCGGTGCGCCGTCCTCATTGTTTTTATGCCTCCAAAGCATGATTACTATGCCCAAAAAGCATTTGCCGACCGCCGGGAACCCCTCTAAAGTGGAGTAGTTGTAAGATTAGAGACTGCGGCAAGGCGACTTCAAGAGCGCCTGCGTGAGCGTTTCATGCCGGTTCCTTGCGAGGTCCAGTGAAAGACTAATTCCGTTATGAAGACGACGAACCAATCGTCACGAGCGTTCACGTTAATCGAACTGCTGGTGGTGATTGCCATCATTGCGATTCTGGCAGCCCTGCTCTTGCCCGCGCTGGCGCGGGCCAAAGGGAAGGCCCAAACCATAAAATGTCTGAGCAACGTCCGCAACCTTGCCCAGGCGGCGCACATGTACGCGGCGGACAACAACGATTATCTGCCCAATATGGCGGGCGGAAACAACGCCTTCTTTTTTGGCAGCACCTTAATGCCTTACCTGGCGTCGGCATTGAACATTAATGCAGCAACACCACCCACTAATGACCAACTCACCAATTACTACGCGAAGGTGGGCGTTTTCCAGTGCCCTTCCTTCCCCAAGACGTTGCCTGGAGCGGCGCTTTATTTGCACTACACCATGGCCAATGTTGACTTTGCCGCCTATGCAAGAGGAGAAGGGTATCAGTGCGCCGGTTGGCGAAAACTCTCGTCGTTCCCTGGCAACATTGCAGCAATCGGCCTTATCGTTGAAGTGGGCCCCGGCGCGGTCGGCCCAATATGGTATGACGTTTGGAGGGAAGAATCCTTTACGTTTGACCATAATGCCGCTCCCAACGGCCTTCCCGGGTCCAACCCCACCAGAATGATCTCATTCGACGACAAACGCCACATGGGAAGCACAATCGTCTCCTTTGTTGACACGCATGCCGAAGTGAGGAAAATCGACAAAGTGCACCTTTCATTGCGGATTTTCAATCCTTTGGATACACGCATTAAGTAGTAAACGAAGGCCTGCCTCGTTGCACGACCGCGGGCCGGTCCACGTTCAACACAGCATTGTTCTACGAGGTCTAGCCGCTGAATAAAGACCTGGCATTTTGTCCGAGAATGCGCGCCTCATCGGCTTTGGGAAGTTTAAGAGAACGCAAGGCTTCCAGAATGAGCCGCGGTTCCACCCAGGGATGGTCCGAAGCGAAGAGCAGCCGCTCGGGGCCGAGCAAGTCATAAGCGAAGCGCATCGCGGCTGGAAGCGGAGAGACGATATCGAGCCAGACCTGGCGCAAGTATTCACTCGGTAGCCGCGGCAGGCCCTTGGGTCCGCGCCGTAAGACCTGCACCTGATGATCCAGCCGGCCGATGATGTAGGGCAGAGTGCCGCCGAGGTGCGGGCACACCAGTTTGAGCTTGGGAAACCGGTCGAGCACGCCCGACATGATCAAACGTGTCAGTGCGATCGTGTCCTCGAACATGTTGCCCACCGCGCTAATCATCTCGTAATCTTTGAGCCAGTCGGCGGTGACCGGCTTGGCCGGGTGCAACAGGACGGGAACGCGCAACTCGCTCGCGCGGGCATACAGCCATTGATACTGCGGTTCATCGGGGAAGCGTCCGGCCAGGTTCGTGTAGAGCAGGAGACCCTTCATGCCGAGCCGGCTGATGCAGCGCTCCAATTCGGCCTGGGCGGCCCGCTCGTCCTGCATCGGCAGCACGCAAAGCCCGATAAAGCGCCGCGGGTGCCGCCGCGCGATTCCCGCAATGAAGTCATTAGCCATCTTCGCCACGGCTGGACCTTGGTCGCCAAACCATTCCGGTCCGGGGTCATTGATACTGAGTGCGGTGACCGCAATTCCATTGGCGTCCATGTCCGCAAGCTTGGCGTCCACGTCCATGTGGTTGGGCAGGATTTTCCTGTGCCAGGGGCCCATCTGAACATAGCGCTCGCCGTCTTTTCGATAAACCAGGGGGTCGGTCTTGCGCTGCTCCATTATCCCTATTATGTCCGGGCAAAAGAGGTGGCTTTGGCAATCGATGATGCGGGGCTCGCTCCGTGATGGCACGGCCGATTCCCCAGTGGGTGCTAATGTCAGGTTTGTTTCCATAGCGATGGCGGGCCAGACTATTAATGCTGAGCCGGTCCTGGTAATGAATTTTCGCCGCGAGATCTTCATCTCAAAGCATCTATTGTTTGAAGCCATTCTTGAAGGTCACTTCAGAAATCAACCTTCCGTTGCGATCCCAACACTTGGCGGCGTCCTCAGCACGGCGGTTGCGCCAGGTCGATTCCGCTCTTTTCTGGCCGTTCTCCCAGTACTGTGTCCACCGGCTGACACCGTTCTCATCATGTTGCCATTGCCACTCGAGGGCGCCGTCTGGCCGCCACAAGGTTTCGGTGCCCGATTTTTGCCCGAGCCGGTAGTGGGCCTCATAGTGCTTCTTTCCATCCGGGAAGAACCAAGTCTCCGCTCCGTCCAGCAGGTAGCGGCCATCGTCGCCGATGCCGGCGCTCCAGGTGGCGCGCGGTTTGCCATCTGCCTGCTGCTGAGAATACTCCTTTAGACCGGTGATTGATTTTGTGCGCGACACCATTAACTCCGCGTCTGTGTCATTGGCACCAGCATCAGACAATATCCAGGTCTCGTTCAGCTCGAAATGCAGGCAGGGCGCATTCATCGAGGTAATCAAGTGAATCATGCCGTTGGGCGCCTGGGCGCCGGCAGAATAGCCGAGTGTTGGGTCTCGATGGTCCAGTTCATGGGGCTGGGCCACCGGAATCCGTTTGATGTGCCAGGTCTCGCCCTCATCTTCCGAGAGGGCGACCAGCGAACCCCTTTCCTTGATTCCTACAGGCTGCTTGCCATTTCGCGCCTGCAAATCGCTGGCAAAGAACAGCCGCCCGCTTTGCAGCCTCAGAACTGTGGGGCGCTGGTTGTTGGCCAGGGAGGGGAACGGCGTCTTGCTGATCTTCCAGGTCTTGCCACCGTCGCTCGAGATGGCTTTGGGCATGTAACCGTCAATGTCCGTATTCTTGCCGCCCAGGCCCAGGATGCGGCCATCTTTGAGCAGGCAGTAGGTTGTATGACGGCCCGCGCTCCTGCCGCCGGTGTCGAACCAGGTCTTGGTATCATCCTTAGTGGCCCACAACACCGAACTGCCGCCAATCGCATCGCTGGCCAGATAAAGGGTTCCGTCGCGATCGCGAACA
>Ga0209777_10009644_pt1 | contig 10358 bp, 8 predicted proteins | sample FrelakmetHBP12HB_FD_187147 | JGI IMG/M metagenome (GOLD analysis project Ga0209777, IMG submission 187147) | Freshwater lake sediment microbial communities from the University of Notre Dame, USA, for methane emissions studies -HBP12 HB (SPAdes)... | ecosystem: Environmental > Aquatic >... | reverse complement strand
TCATGGAACATTGCACCACCATCGCCTACCGTTTCGCCACCGCCTTCGGCCTGTCGCCCCGGCCGCGCCTCGACCTCCTGGTCAATGACTTCGTCTATCAGGCCTTGAAACTGCGCTACCTGGTGGTTTACGAGTCGCATTTCATGCGCAGTTTTATCCACGTTTTCGATATTGCGCGCTCGTTCCTGTTCGGGATTGAGAACGCCCGGCAGATGCAAGGCCAGGTCTATAACGTAGGCTCGGAAAGCATGAACTACAGCAAGGCCGACGTCTGTCATAAGATCAAGGAGAAGGTGGATTATTATCTGCATTTGGCCGACGTGGGCGAGGACGCGGACAAGCGCAACTATATGGTCAGCTATGAAAAGATCCGCAGCCTGGGCTTTGACACCAGCATCACCCTGGAGCAAGGGATAGACGAACTGGTGCGCGGCCTGCAGGTCTTGGATCTTCCCAATCCCTATTCTAACGTCTAACCTGGATCATGCTTGGATGAGGGATCATCAAACGCGCGAGATGAGACCATGCCGGAAGGCAATCGAACCTTGCTTTTAGGGTTTTTCCCGGCCGGCTTCCAGATGACCGCCCTGGTCCGCCGCCTGCGCAGGTCTTCGTTTTTCCTGAACTTGTCTTCGGTGGCCGGGGCCAACCTGGTCTCGAAGCTGATCGGGCTGATCACTCTGGGCTATGCCGCCCGCGTCTTGGGCCCTAACAATTATGGTCTGCTTGGATTTGGGGCCTCCGTTGTGGCTTATGCCGGCATCTTGATCTCCCCCGGCCTCTTGACCTGGGGAGCCCGATCCATTGCCCAGGATCGAACGAAAGCCGGGCAATTTCTCATTATCATAAATTTTTCTCAATTGATCCTGGCCTCCCTGACCTTCGCGGGCCTATTTCTTTTCACCCAATATTTTCTGGAAGATTCGGTCGAAAAAAAAATCGTCCTGATCTATGGGCTGGTGCTCTTTCAAATTGCCCTTTCCGTGGATTGGGTTTTTAATGGCTTGGAATTGATGCGGATTCCGGCCCTGCTCGGGGTGCTCTCCTCCACCTTAGGCACGATTGGATTGTTCACCCTGATCCGGTCTCCGGATGATCTTTTCATCTATCCCTTTATCGGCTATGGCGTCAGCGTGATTAGTTACGCCGTCGTTTATGGCCTGCTCTATTTCAAGCTGAAAATAGGATTTTCCTGGCCCCAGCCGGCGCAATTCAAACAGGCCCTGCTCGCCTCATTACCTTTAGGCCTGATGATGGCGCTGGTGGTGATTCTCCATTATGCCAACAATTTGATTGTCAAAGCCTACCTGGGTTCCGCAACCCTGGGAATTTTTTTGGCGTCCTATCGGCTTTTAGAGCTGGCGTCCACGATCCCCGGGATCCTCAGCAGTGTTTTCTTGCCCCGCCTGGCGCGTGTGGTGGCCAACTCGGGCCGGAACGCCCAACTCGAAGCGCGCTATTTTGCCCAGGTGCACATGATGATCGGATTTTTTATCGCGGCTTTTATGTTGGCCGAGGCCCCGGCGATCATCGGCCTTATTTATGGCCAGAAATATGTGGCGGCCGTGAATTTGTTGAGGATCATGTCGGTCGGAGTCCTCTTCAATTTTGCGATTGGCGGCTACACCAACTGTTTGATCTCCTTCGGCCAGGACCGGGTCATGATCCTGGTGGTGGTGGTTTCCGCGGTGGTCGCCGTGGGCGGCGGATTCTGGCTCGTGCCTCGGATCGGAGCCTTGGGCGCCGCCTTGGTCATCTCTTCCATTGACCTCTGCGGCTGGCTGGTTTCCCTGCCCTTTTACCGGGAAAAAATCGGCTCGCTGCAATTCCGCACCTGGCTCCTGCCCCTGTTGGGCGCCGGCGGGATTATCGCTTCTTCCTTCTTCCTCCAACAGGCCGGGCTGCCGGTTTGGGGCCGGATTCCTGTCTCCGCCCTGATCTACGCTCCCTTCGTCCTAATCGAAATCAGGAAGTTGCTTAAATGAGTGAATGGCCTAAAATCTCGGTGGTGATTGCCACCTTAAATCGCTCTCCCTATTTAAAAAAGATGTTAGACAACCTTTTTAAGGACGACTATCCGAATCTGGAAGTAATCGTAATAGATGGCGCGTCGAAGGATGATACGGTCGAATTACTCAAATCCTACGGAAACAAGATTTCCAAATGGAAATCAGAACCGGATCAAGGTGAATATTTCGCTATAAATAAAGGGTTGCAAATGGCGACCGGTGAAATTATCAAGCCGATGACGGATGACGACATCCTGCGGCCGGGCGTTTTTTTCCTGGCAGCTGAATATTTTGCCACCCATCCCGACATTGACATAGTCTTTGGCCAGGCCGCCTCTTGGCGCGAAGAAAATGGGAAGGTCAGTTTTATCGAGGAATCAAGTTGTCACCCGGAGCGGTTATCTTTACACCACTGGCTCCGAGAAACGCACGGATTTAACAGTATCGCAGCATTTATTCGTTCCAGTGTCTTCCGACGAATAGGACTATTTTCCACCGAGTATTGTGCCGGAGACGTTGAATATTGGACAAGGGCTGCCCATTTGAGGATCAAAATGGGTCTTATGCCCCAGGTTGTGGTTGACTATTATTATCGTGATTTTATGGGCGTGATTACTAAATGGCGAGAAATCGCTCGCGACCGGTTCCGCATCAACGTCAGGTATGGCTCCATTCCAGATATTGCGGTTAGCTTTTGGAAAGACCTTGCGAAGTTTTATATTTACGCCCAACTGGTAAAATTTGAGAATTATTTCGGCTTTGGTCCCTTGCGCGTTTGGCGCAAATGGCGCCATCGGACTTAGGCTGGGACTGGTTTTTCCGGGCCAGTGGCCGCAAGCACTTGTCTCAGAGGAATCAATCCGGGAGAAAGCACAGTTCCCTGATGCCGGCCCAGCTTCCCAATCATTTCCGGTCTTCGGAGCAGGACGATTACTACGATCTCCCATAACCTCAGAAGGGCCTCTGGCCAGGAGAGAAGACTGATTCTGGTCTTCGAACCTCAGTGCCGGGGCTTTGAACATGCGTATTTTAATGCGGCTCTGCTCCAGACCATCCAGTTGGCTTACCCGGAAAGGATTTTCGCCGGTTGACTGGAGGCAGGTGCGGCAGGGGGAAAATGTCGCCTGGATTCGCCGCTGAGGAAATCCTGTTGCCGGATTGAGGAAAAAATGAAGCGCGAGGCTGGAATACCTGCTATTTCCGTGGTGATCCCCTTGTATAACAAGGGTCCCTACATCCGGAGGACGCTAACGTCCGTGCTGGCCCAGACTTTCCAGGACTTTACCGTCCTGGTCGTGGACGATGGCTCGACCGATGAAGGGCCGGAGGCGGTGCAATCTCTCCGCGACTCCAGAATCGCTTATCTTCGGCAAAACAATCAAGGACCGGGGGCGGCACGCAACACCGGCCTGGCGCGGGTTCAAAGCCCGTTCGTGGCCTTCCTGGATGCCGACGACGAGTGGTCGCCAGAATTCCTGGCCATCACTCATGACCTGATTACCCGGAACGAAGTGGCCGCGGTTTCCATGGGTTTTTGCATGTCCCCGCAAAACCGCCGGAGCACGGAAAAATATTCTCTTCCCCAAGGAGTCTATTCCTGCTCCGCTTCGGATAGCGTAGAAAAAATGATCACCTTATGGGTATTTATTTCTCCCTGCACCACGCTCATTAAGACTGAAGTCGTGAAAAAATATGGCGGCTATTACGATAAAAACCATATTTGCCACGGCGAAGACGGTCATTTTCAACTCAAACTATTAATGAATGAAAAAGTCTACATTTATAACGAACCCCTTGTAACCATTCATTCCGAATGTTCTGACCTTCATATTGTATACAAGCAGGATCAGCCGCTCCCACTCCCGGCTTATTTAGTCGATCCAGAAGACGTCATTTCCTTTACGCCCCCGGAAAAAGGGAATCTTATCCATCGCGTTCTGGCACGACTGGCCCTGGATCATGCTTGGCATAATGCATTCCGAGGGCAGGGCGCCCAAGCCCGGCACTTGCTGCAGCGCTTCCCCCTCGCTACTTCTTTCCCACAAAAATATTATTCAACTCGCCTGATTGCCGGACTGTCGCCCTTGATGCCTCGGGTTCGAAAAGCTTATTGGTGGTGGAAGGGCCTGACTTTTTAGCGGCCTCCGACCATGGGCACGTCTTCGGTTCTGATTTTTTCGTTTGACTATCCTCCAGGCTCGGGCGGCGGGAGTACGACGTGCTTCTGCGTCGCCGCCATCCTCGACTCTTTCGGGAAACCCTCGGCCCCTTGACGAATAAAACGGAAATTTCATTAGCCCGCACCTTTTTGCGGCGGTGGCTTTCTTCTGGGCAGGTTTCCCCGCCGCCGGCCGAATCGCTTTGCTCTTGCACCAGGTCGCCTATGGGCAGGTACTGCAGCGCAAGCTGGCCCGCAAGCCGAATCTGCACCGCCAAGATTACCTCCGGGCGTATTCGCAATTCTGGCCTTCTCTGCCCTGCTCAAGGGCTGGGTGAAGGATCGGGGCGAGACCCGGGAACGCAGGTAATGGCCGCGATTCTGCCATCGGCTAGCCCGAACCATCCCCCTCGGCCAAGGTCTCGGAGTTATCCGGGTGAAATGAACCCGTGCCAGATTCTTTTCAGGAGCACCGCGGCAGTCCTGGCCGAAACCTTGGCCTCGGTTTCTCTGGAGGTGGGCCTTGTTTAGGCTCTATGAAAAAGCCCGTTCCGCGTTCCGCCATCCGGTCACCCAGCAGACCCGGAAGATAGGTTTGCGGCGCTTGACCAATGCCGCTGTTGCCAAGCTGGAGCAGAAACTCATCCGACCTAGACCTTGGGGTTGGCCGATAACGGCGGTGATTGAACCTACCAACATTTGTAACCTGCAATGCCCCCTTTGCCCCACGGGGGTTAGAAAGCCGGGACGGAAGAAGGGGATGCTCTCCTGGGATCTCTTGAAAAAGTTTACCGATGAACTGGGACCGTACCTTTGGGAGGTGGAACTTAATAATTGGGGAGAGTCTACGTTGCATCATCAACTTCCCGAGATCATCGCCAGCCTCAAGGGCTATGGCATCCATGTTTCTCTCTCCTCCAATCTGGTCCAGGCCAAACCTGAAATTTTGCGCGGGCTCATTACCAGCGGCTTGGACTACCTGGTCATCTCCACAGACGGGGCCTCGCCCGAGACATATGCGCAATATCGAAGGGGAGGCAATTTTCAAGAGGTTTGCGATCACGTTCAACAACTGGTCGCCCTGAAGAAGGAACTGGCCGCGGCTAATCCTTTTGTTTCCATGAAATTTTTAGTCTTCAAACACAATCAACATGAGATGAAAGAATTTCAGAATTTAGCCTGGCGGTTGGGCGCGGATCGTGTCCAGTTTACTCAACCTTATATTGAGAAAGAGGTGCGGAAGCAATGGGCCAGCGACCTGCCCGAGTTCAACCGCTACGCTTCCTCCGAATACGGCGAAACCGGAATCGCCCCTTGCCACTGGCTTTGGTATGGGGTGACCTTGAATTGGGACGGCACCATCTCCCCCTGCTGCGGCGGCAATTCCTATCACCCGGAACTGGATTTCGGGTCTATCTTGGATAACACCTTCCGAGAAATCTGGTGGAACAAACATTATCAGGCGGCCCGGAGCCGATTTAACCTCCGGACAAGACCTTCCGTTGATTTTAAGGTCGCCTGCGACGATTGTGACTACCTGAAGGCATATTTCCAACACCACCGCACGCAACCGTAATACCATTGTAGTTTTTCAGATTATGCTCCAAATTGGTATAGACGCGCGACCGGCCACCACCGAAGCGCGGGGCTTGCGCACTTATTCCCGCAGCCTGCTGCGGGAATTGGCGGCCAAGGACCGAGGCGTCAAGCTCACCCTTTACACTCATGACGCCAAACTCTACGAATTGCTGAGTCCTTCTTCCTTTTGCTCGATCCACTTAATTCCGGAGTGGACGCCGATTAAAACGCACACGCTCCTGCCCCGGCTCGTCCGCCGGCAGGGAATCCAAGTTATGGCGTTCCTGGCCAACAGCGCGTGGATGTTCCCTTCCTGTCCGACGGTGGTCACCATCCATGATTTGACCTCTGAGCTTTTTCCTTCGATATTCTATCCAACTTTAGGCAGCCGCATGCTTCGTCTCATCCGCCAGAGATTCTTTTTTCGGCCGAAGCTAGTGATTACCATTTCGGAGACCAGTCGCAAGCAGATTCTAGAACATTTCAAAATCTCTCCTACCCGCGTTCAGGTCGTGTTTAATGGTGTGAACGGGATCTTTCAACCTGAGCAGCCCCTGGGTCCTGGTCGGTCTCGATTCCAAAGACTGAAACCTTACCTGCTTTATGTCGGCGCCCTGGATTTTCGGAAAAACCTGGAGACGCTCCTGGCAGCGTTCGCCTGGCTCAAAGGCCACACGGACCTGCCCCACCGGTTGATCCTGGCCGGGAATTCGGATCCGACCCGTCCCGCCCTTTATCCTGATCTGCGGACCCTGGCACGAAAATTGGGGATCGAGCAGCAGGTGGACTTCTTGGGATACGTGGCCGATGAAGAACTGCCTTCCTGGTATCGCCACGCGGCGCTGTTCGTTTTCCCCTCCCTCTACGAGGGATTCGGATTACCGCCGCTCGAGGCCATGGCCTCCGGCGTGCCGGTGGTGTGCTCCCATGCCGCCTCTTTGCCCGAAGTAGTAGGCGATGCCGGCATCTTAGTGGATGCCCGGGACGCTCATGCCCTGGCCGGGGCGATTCAGCGGGTGCTTGAAGATCCGGTCTTGGCTCAGGAGCTACGGGCGCGGGGGCTGGCCCGGGCGCAACACTTCACCTGGGAAAAGACCGCGGATCAGTGGGTGGCTTGCATTCGGTCTTTGCTTTCCGTGCCGGCTTGAGTCATGGGAATCCCATCCAACTTGCACTCACTTTTGTGCTGTCCCTTGTGCCACGGCGCCTTGTCCTTCGCCGAGAAGGAAATCGTTTGCACCTCCTGCGGCGAGGGCTATTCCTGGGTCGAGGGGAAGCCCAACCTGATGGCCGGCGGTTCCCGGAAAGAAATGGGGGAACTTTACCAGACCATAGAATCCGGCCGAGTTACCCACCGGATGACCGACCGCGTCGGTAGTTATTCGCCGCGCCTGACCCAGTTGCTGCGCGGGTTGGCTCATCTTCTCAGCCCACCAGACCCCTGGTTCAATTACAGCCGTCAGAAAGTTAAAAATACCCTCTTCCCGCCCCGGGATCCTGGGCTGGTCCTCGACGTGGGTTGCGGGCCCAGCAAGTTCGACTCTCGTTGTCTGGGGATTGATGCTTACCCCCATCCGGCGGTGGACGTGGTGGCCGATTCAGATTCCCTGCCTCTCTTGTCCAGCTCGGCGGATGCCGTGGTTTCGTGCAGCTTGTTGGAACACGTTTTCAATCCTGAGCGAGTGGTCCGGGAGTTCATTCGCGTCCTCAAACCCCTTGGCTATCTTTACATTGAGATGCCGTTCTTGCAGGGTTATCACCCCAGTCCTTACGACGGACAACGATACTCTCATGCCGGCCTCGAGCATCTCCTCCGAGAACAGGGCTTAGTCCCGATCCGAACGGGAATGTGCTCCGGACCCAGTTCTTCCTTAAGCTTCCTCTTGCGCAAATGGCTGGCCCTGGTTTTTTCCTTCCGTTCCCAGTTGCTCTACGAACTCGCCGGGATGGTCTGGGGCTGGATCACCTTCCCGATCAAATATGGCGATTTGCTCCTCGCCCGACATACCCAGGCGATCGAAAATGCCTTCGGGATTTATTGCCTGAGTCAGAAACCCGCGGCGGAGAAAAATTCGGAATGAATGTGCTTTGGATCGGTTACTACGATCCTGAATATCCTCGCAACGCCGCCATCCTGAAAGGTCTGCGAGCCAACGGATTCATCGTGCACGAAGTGCGCGTGGAACTCTCCCGGCCCCGGCGTTTAATCAATTTAGTGAAAGCCTGGCGTGAATATCGGAAAAGCAGCCCCCCTCCTGACATCATTATCGTTCCGATGATTGATCTGGAGACCGCGCCTTTTGCCCTGGCCCTCACCCAGTGGTATAAGGTTCCCTTGGTCTATGATGCTTTCGAGTGCCGGTATACCGCCAACGTCATTGAGCGGAACATTTCTCTCGGAAGCTTTAAGGCGCGCGCGCTCTTTTACTTGGAACGATGGGTGTTAAACCATGCCCGATTAATCTTGGTAGACACCAGGGAGCACGCCAAACTTTTCCAGAAGGTTTATCAGATCGCCCCGGAAAAATTTCATGTCATCTACATCAGCCTCGACGATGACCTCTTCCGGCCCTCCCCGGAACCACCGGAGGATGGCTTCCTGGTCCAGTTCCTGGGTTATTTTCATCCCTTGACCGGGAGCGATACCATTATTCAAGCCGCGGCCTTGCTGAAAAACCATCCGGAGATTCGTTTCGAGGTCATCGGGCTCAAAGACAATCCGTCCAGCCGGAAAATCCGAGACTTGGTCGCGGCCCTGGGCCTGGAAAATGTCACCCTGAGAGATTCCATTCCCTATGCCGATCAACCCCGGGAAATCAAGCGCGCTTCGGTCTGCCTGGGGGTGTTCGGAGACACCGACCAGGCGGCCCGGGTTATCCCCAACAAAGGCTATCAAGCCTTGGCCATGGCCAAGCCCTTGCTTACCCGGGATTGCCCGGCGCTGCGGGAGGTTTTGGAGCCAGGGATCCATGTCGAAACAGTCGATCCCGCGCATCCGCAATCCTTGGCGGATGCCGTCCTCAGACTGAAACATGATCCGGATTACCGGGAGCGAATAGCACGGCAGGGGTATCAAAAGTTCAAATCCGAGTTAACTCCGGCGATTTTAGGGAAAGCACTCGTCGCAAGACTTCATCAAATAAAGGCCAAACCGAGATCCTTTTCCGAGGTTAAGGTAAGGGCTAAGCCATGAGTTTCTTCTTTTTCATCCTTGTTTTTCCGCTCGTTTTCCTTCCCGATGCGGGCATCTCTGTGCCCACAGCATACGGCCTCCTGGCACCTTCTGACTTCGTGCTCCCGATCCTATACCTTTTTCTCCTGCCCAATCTCCTTTATCGGTCCTCCCAGCCCATCTTCCATCGAAACGTGACGATCTTCTATGTGCTTTTTGCCTTTATCGCTGCTTTAACCACCCTGCTGATTCCAACCCGGTATCCCCAAATGGCGCTCTCGGGTGACAAAGTGCTCTTCGGATTTTTAAAACTCGCCAAATTTCTGGAATACAGTTTCTTTGGCTATCTCCTCGCTCGTTCTTTAAATACCCCAAGAAGAATTAGGTTCTTTGAGCTGAGCTTTGCGGCAGGATGTCTCCTTCTCGCTTGCTCTATCTTCTATAATTATTCTATCGGCTATGAAGATAGTTACTTTTATCTGGATAACGGCATCGCTTTGACCTTGGCCGGCCTGATTATCTTTTGGATTGGCTCGAGTCTCAGAAAATCCTCTCGACCGATTATGTATTTGAAATTGGCTCTGGTGGTTATCCTGCTCCTGGCCATGTTTATTGAACAGGGGCGGGGCGGCTGGATTGCCGCCATGGTGGGGATAGGGTACCTGGTTATCCTCCGACGTCCCAACCTCCGGAAATTTATAATTGCCGCCATCATTCTTATTAGCATCGCTTATGCCTATAATGTGTTGGTTCCGTTCAAGGATGAAGTCATTAAAACTTTTCCTAGAATATTTAATTCCGATTCCGGAGATGATTTTGCTGATAAATATGGAATTGACGACGGGGGCCGCATTGGCATTTGGGGATTATATTTTAAAAAAATATCTCTGGAGCCGATCTTGGGAGCCGGCTTTTTCAATCGTACCCCGGAATCCGGTTTAGACTGGTGGGGCTCCCATAACTTTTTTCTGCAAATGGCTTTGGAGACCGGGCTCCTGGGTTTGTTCTGTCTCCTGGCCGTCTTTTACTATTTGTGGGTTGATACCACCGCCCGGTCCCGGGATCCCACGCAACTGCAGACTTATCGGGCCGTTTTAATTGCGGTAGTCGTGGGTTGCCAGAGCGGCGAATATCTCTATGGCGGGTCCGTTCTTCTTATGCTCTCGATCATCACGGCATATCATTTTGCTTTTTGTAATCAAAAGAAATTCCTTTGGGTGGGCGCTTCTGCTGAATCTCTTCATGATTATCCAGATGAGGTTTTATTGGAGAAACAACCGATCAAACATGGATCCTTAAGTTTTTAAGCGCGGGAAGGCATCTTCGGAAAATCCATAATTTCTTAATTACGATTTTACCGAGCCTCTTGCAAAAGTCCCATTTTGGAGTCATCATGTAGAAGGGCAAGAAGAGGTCGGTGGCCTCGACGGGCGTGATGGTA
>Ga0209777_10009643_pt1 | contig 10359 bp, 12 predicted proteins | sample FrelakmetHBP12HB_FD_187147 | JGI IMG/M metagenome (GOLD analysis project Ga0209777, IMG submission 187147) | Freshwater lake sediment microbial communities from the University of Notre Dame, USA, for methane emissions studies -HBP12 HB (SPAdes)... | ecosystem: Environmental > Aquatic >... | reverse complement strand
TAGAGTTCGAAGAGGGATTAGATAGCACTATTACTTCAGCATATAGGCTAACTGACCTTGAGAACAGGGACTTTAACATACTCGGAAAGACCCTAACCTTGACCAGAGCTGAGACAACCAGTGCCAGTGCCAACAAAAGAGCATTGACATTGACATTCCTCGGCGGCGAGTGGAGCGACACTATGTCTGAGGGCCAGAAGGAGACCGTCACGATCGGCGATAAGAGTTTCGACATTGAGGTTGTTATCATAACAACTGGAACTACGCCGACAGTCAAGCTCAAGATAAACGGCGAGCTGACTGACAAGCTGGAAGAAGGCGAGACAACAATTTTGTCAGACGGCACCACAATTGGTGTTAGGGAAATCCTGTTGCAGACAAGTGCCAAGGAAGGCACGCCCAACTCCATGGTAGAATTCTACATTGGAGCTGAAAAAGTAGTCCTGTATGATGACGACATACGTCCTACAGGCACAGGCTACAATACCGCAGGTGCAACCAAAGTCAATGACGAATCTGTTACAAACGGAGAAGTCCAGATTAAGGGATCAATGAGCGGTTCAGATGCAACAATCAACGACATCAAGTACAGGCTTAGGGCAGAACCCCTATCTAGCGAAGACCACGTGCTTATTCCATCAGGAGAGGGCTTAAGGGCCAACCTGAAGGAAAAAACGGCACTTGGAATGCTGCATGATGGATGGGACATTGTCTACAGGGGACTTGCACCAGAAGCGACAAACGTCTTTAAGATTGACGCATCCAGCGACAACAAGTACCAGCTGAACTTCGTGAACGTGAACGGCGACGAGTACACAGGCGTGCCGATAATTGACAACTCAGACGGAAACTTTATTGTCGGCAAGGACGGAACCACTGCCAAACATATTTGGTGGGTTGAGCACGCAACAGGAGTAGGCAACGCATGGATAGCCAAGAACGACTGGTTCATTACAAGCAGCAAGGACGACACCAACGGCATTACCCACGTTCTAAAGCTGGACTCAATTGATACCTCAAGCAAGAAGGTAGAGTTCACTGATTTGGCAACTGGAACAATTCAGGCAACCTACACCAATAGCACGACGGGCATGGAAGGCAGTTTGATCCTTAGCGGAAAGTCCTACCAGATGTACGTGAACGAGACAGCCTCCAAGATAGGTGTTGACTTGAATGGAAACGGTTCAATCAACGATGCTTCGAAGGCAGTGATCGTCATTAAGGGCGGCGGAGAGGTTTATCTTGGCTATAACGCGGCAAACGAGTCAGCGATACATGGGAGTAAAGATATGCTCATCAAGCTGTCGACTGCGGCAAAGCTATTTGACCAGTCCGCAGTAGCTGAGGACCTCTACTTCAACGCAGCTCAGGGACCAGTAGGCACCACAGACCAGGTTGATGTTTCCCTGGTGAACGCTACAGCAGCAACCTGCAGCATGCAAACACTGGAGAACATTGACGACCAGAAGCAGCAGTGCTTGACAACATACGGTGTGCTTGTTGAGAAATACAAACAAACAGGAACAAACTCAGCTGCAGAGATAACTGTTACCTATCCGGAAGCGGAGAGGAACCCCTTGGTGTTTGTTGAATCTGGAAAGACGACAAGCCAGACCAGTGGCGGCGGCACAATCGAGACCGAGACAGTAGTGCCAATCCCGTCAACAGCATCAGTTTTGGACTCTGAGGTTACAAACGCAAAGAGCCAGAACCTGATAATTGTTGGTGGACCATGCGCAAACACAGTGGCACAGGCAATTACCGGATTACCGGCAACATGGCCAGAATGCGCAGCTGGAGTCGAGGCTGGAGAGGCAGTAATCAAGCTGCTTGACAGCGCAGATGGCATGGCAGCCGGCAAGGTTGCAATGCTGGTCTACGGCTTTAACGCCAAGGACACCAGGTTGGCATCGCAGATTGTGGCGAACTACAAGGACTACAAAGCAAAGTTCAAGGGCAAGGAACTGGAAGTCACCGGAACCTCCTTGACAGATGTGGTCATTGCAGCACCAGCAACCCAATAAAAGGCTAAAAACCTTTTTTTTCTTTTTTTTTCTTTTTCTTCAAAATCTAAATAGAACCAGTCAGAGCGCTATTGCCGAATAGATGTTATGCTTTGTCCTGAGAATTCTTCCGATCTCCTCGCCTTCCAGCCTGTGGCAGTTCCTTATAAGGATGGCGCGGCCTCTTGCAGCTGCAACAGCCTCGCCAGCATACCTGCCGGGGCACATTATGGCTGCCTTTATGGTTTCATCCTTTCTGAAAGAGAGCGGCAGTTTCCTTGTTTCAGTGATGTTAAAGTCCTCCTTTGACACTACCAGCCTTACGCCAAACCTGGCCTCCCACTGGCCAAGCTTTTTGAAGAAATCCTCCATTGGCAGCTGCCTGACAGGGTTCCTGCCGCGCTGGTAGCTCATGAAGTTCTGTATGCCAATCTTTACCCTGCCCGGGTGCTTGGCAGCAAGCTCCCTGTAAAGCAGGATTATTGCCTCAATGTCAGCCTCGTTAATGCCAGGCACAAGTATCGGGGCAATGTTCAGTAACATTTTTTTAGGGATATACCTGGCAATCTCTATTATCCTGGCCGGGTCCGCCCTTATCCCGGCCAGCCTTGAGGCTGTTTCCCGGGTTACTGCATTAAGGGAAAGGTTAATCTGTGTCATGCCTGCTGCTGCCAGCCTGTCCACAACTGCCTTGGTCAGAAGAATGCCATTGGTGTCCATTGAAACAGCCTTAACATTGGGTATTTGTGCAAGGCCATGCACAAGCTCAGCCAAAGGCGCGTAAAGCAGCGGCTCTCCGTGCGGATTGATGTTTGCCTCAATCTGGCTGCATTGTTTGAAACTAGCCAGCCTGCTGAACTCCTCCACTAAATAGTCTTTTTCCACGACGAAATCAACTGCTTTCTTTGATGAAATTCCCTCATCAACAGAGCAGAATATGCAGTTCAGGTTGCAGCCTGTCAATGGCTTGACCTCAATAAGGTTGGTGTTCCTGTCCACAAGGCCGAAGAAATTGCTGCCAATAAGCGGAATGCCTGAATTCCTGTGGACATAGACTGTTTTCCTGCCTGAAATGCTGCTTTTAAGGCCTTCAAAGCCCTTCTGCAGCAGGAAATTGAAGCTGCTGCCTGCCCTTTTGTCGCTGGCATCAAAGCTTATGCTGTTCTTTGCAACCTTAAACCTGCCAATGGCCTCCAGGTCCTGCTTCCCCAGGAAGAAATAATAGTTCTTCAGAAAGGTAATCTTCACCCTGTCTTTTTCCCCACTAAACTCAAGGTCCTGGAATTCCAGCTTTGCCATTATTATAAGGGGTTTGAGCATTATATATATTCTTTACCTAAAAATTTAAATATCCCTGAAAGTTTCATGCCTTTTATGGGGGAGGAGCTGAAGCAGGACGAAAAAAAGGTTAATATTTCATACCAGGTACTTTTCGAGCTGGCAAGGCGGGAAAAGACCAGGGATGAGCTGCAGAAGCTTGAGCCCACTTTCTTTAACGATGTTGTTGAATACCTGAATGAGAAGAAGCAGCTGCTCAAGGAGCAGAAGCAGAAGCTTGACACCTATTCTGTTGACGAGCAGGAAAAGACCGAGAGGCAGCTTGACAATATATACAGGCTAATCCGGGACCTTTACGAGCGCCGGGAGAAGAAAATCATCATGATGGCGCTCTCCCAGTCCAGGACAAAGGGGGCCATAACCAACACCACAAACCTGCTTGCGGAGGAGAGAGAGTTCTACGATTCCCTGGTGCAGACCTTTGACAGCTCCAAGGCTAAAATACTTACGGCCATTATTCAGGGCAGGAAGGTTGAATCTGAGCAGGCTGAACCTGCAGCTGAGCCAGAGGAGAAAAAGCCGGAGAAGATGAAAATGGTCAGGTTCCTGCACCCTGTGCCAAAATTCCTGGGCAAGGAGCTTGAGGTCTACGGCCCGTTTGACGAGGAGGATGTGGCCTCGCTGCCAGAGGATATTGCTGATGTCCTCATAACCAAGGGCAAGGCAGAGGAGCTGGGCGGGTAAATACAAAACGTTTAAATACTCCTGATTTTTCCTCATTCTTAGGATTAGACGATAACAAGGTGCACAATATGAAGATTCCAAAATCAATCAAAAGATACTGCCCGTTCTGCAAGAAGCATACAGAGCACAAGGTCAGCCAGAACAAGAAGAAGAACCCAAGCTCTCTGAAAAAGGGCTCAAAATACAGGGCCAGGAGAAGGGGCCAGGCAAGGGGCTTTGGCAACCTTGGCAGATATTCAAAGCCGGCCATCTCAAAGTTCAAGAGGACTGGCGCAAAAACAACAAAAAAGACCGACCTGCGCTATGAGTGCAAGATATGCAAAAAGACACATGCCCAGAAGCAGGGAATAAGGGCAAAGAAAGTGGAGTTTGTCTAGGTGATTATGATGTATGAGGTCAAGGAGCCGGTTTCAAGGTTTGTAAAGGTAAGATGCCCAAAATGCAAGAATGAGCAAATCATTTTTGGCAAGACGTCTACTGTGATAAACTGCCTGGTGTGCGGCAAGTCTGTAGCTGAGCCCTCGGGCGGCAAGTCCAGGGTTAAGGCAAGAATCCTTGAAGTGCTCGAATAAAAATGCTAACTTTAAAGCAGGGGTTTCCTGAAGAGGATGAGCTTGTTCTTTGTACTGTAATGAAAGTGCAGATGCACTCTGTTTTCTGCAACCTTGACGAATACAACAAGCAGGGCGTAATCCACATCTCAGAAGTTTCTCCGGGAAGGATTAGAAACATCCGTGACTTTGTCCGCGAGGGAAAAACCATTGTGTGCAAGGTGCTCAGGATAAACCTTGAGAGGGGCCACATTGACCTGTCGCTGAGAAGGGTTTCCGAGTCCCAGAAACGGGAAAAGGCAAACCAGATGAAGCAGCAGCAGCTGTCTGAGAAGATTGTGGAGCACGTTGCAAAGGCCATGAAAAAGGACCCCCAGCAGGTGTTTGATGCTGTGTGGAGCAGGGTTTCTGCAAAATACGATTCGCTGTTTTCATGCTTTGAGGAGGTTGTAAAGAACGAGAACCTGCTCAAGGAGCTTGGCATTGCTGCGGACATAGCAAAGCCGCTGCTTGAGGCAATACAGCTGAGGATAAAGCCACAGGAAGTGAGGATAAGCGGCAAGCTCAGCCTGAAGAGCTACGCGCCTGACGGCATAGAGATTATCAGGCAGTGCCTGAAGGCAGTGGAGGCAGCCGGCGGGGAGAGCCTTAAGATGACTTACCTTGGGGCAGGCCACTACAATATTGTCATCACATCAACAGACTACAAGACAGCTGAAAAGATTCTTGAGAAGGCGACGAAAAAGGCAGCAGAGCACATGGCAAAGCACAGGAGCGAAGCCACCTTTGAAAGGGAATCCAGATGAAGCACATTCTTAAATGCCCGGGCTGCGGAAAATACACAATGAAGGAGAAGTGCAGCTGCGGCGGGACAGCCATTACGCCAAGGCCGCCAAAGTACAGCCCCGATGACAAGTACGCAGACTACAGGAGGCAGACCAAGAAGCCTGCGCTGGCTGAGAAGGGGCTGCTGTAAATCCTGCAATTTTCTATGCACAAACTATTTAAATCCAGTTTCATTCCCCACAAAAATGACCTGGAAGATTGAGCCGCTTGTAAAAAACATGCCTGTTCTTCACAATCCAATACTGATTGAGGGCCTGCCGGGCATTGGCAATGTGGGCAAGGTGGCTGTTGACTTTATTGTTGATAAAATCAAGGCAAAAAAGCTTTTCAGGCTAAGCTCCTACACCATGCCGCATTCTGTTTTTGTCAATGAGCAGAACCTGGTTGAGCTGCCCTGCATTGAGGTTTACTGCAAGCAGTTCAATGACAAGAGAAACGACCTGCTGTTGCTTACCGGAGATGTGCAGCCAATTGATGAGGTTAGCTCCTACGAGTTCTGCGACGAGGTGCTGAGGCTGGCGAAGAGGTTCAACGGCAAAGAGATTATCACGCTTGGAGGCATTGGCCTGCCGACTGCGCCGAAAAAGCCGGTTGTCTACTGCACAGGCAACTCAAAAAAGCTCATTGCCAAATACAAAAAGGCAACAGCGCTCAATGACAAGCTCTACGGAGTTGTGGGGCCCATTGTGGGAGTTTCCGGGCTGCTGCTCGGGCTTGCCAGCAAGTATGACATTGAAGCCATATCCCTGCTGGCAGAAACATACGGCCATCCCATGTATCTGGGCGTCAAGGGAGCAAGGGAAATACTCACTGTGCTTAACAAGAAGCTTGGCCTGAAGATTGACCTGAACGAGATAGAGAAGGAGATAAAGCAGCTGGAGACAGACTCGCTGAGAAAGGCGGACGAGCTCACCGGCGTTTCAAAGGCAACTGCGCTCAGGAAGCTGAAAGGAAAGTTCGCAAAGGATTTGGAGTATATTGGGTAACAAACAAGCTGATTCTTTACTTTTGATTGCCATCGTAAAAAAACCGCAAGCTATTTATATCCAACCTTACTGGGTCTAACTATATGAGAGACATAAAAATCTCAAAAATAACAGCACGCGAGGTGCTTGATTCACGGGGAAACCCAACAATAGCAGCAACGGCATTTGCAGGAGAGCTTTCTGCAACAGCAATGGTTCCTTCTGGCATATCAACCGGCACCCATGAGGCGCTGGAGCTCAGGGACAGGGATTCAAGGTATAACGGCAAGGGCGTTTTAAAGGCTGTTTCCAATGTAAACAACGTGCTTGCAAAAAGGCTCTTTGGCGAGGACTGCACCGGGCAGAGGGAGATTGATAATGTCATGATATCCCTTGACGGCACTGACAACAAGATAAAGCTCGGCGGAAACTCAATCCTTGCAGTGTCAATGGCTGTATGCAGGCTTGGCGCAATGGCCAGGGGAATTCCTTTGTATGAATACATTGCACAGCTTTCAGGCAGGAAGGCATTCCAGCTTCCTGTTCCTCAGCTTAATGTTATCAACGGCGGAAAGCACGCCGACCAGGAGAATGACATACAGGAGCACTCAATCATGCCGGTCAAGGCAAAGTCATTTGCAGAAGGCCTCAGGATGTCAACAGAGACCTATTACATATTAAAGGGAATGCTGCATGTAAAGTATGGTGCCAGAGGCACACTGATTGGGGATGAGGGCGGCTTTGTCCCTCCGATTGGCAATGTGCAGGACAGGCTGGCAATAATGTCTGATGCAATCAATGCAGCTGGCTACAGGGGAAAAATCAAGCTTGCCATTGACTGCGCGTCATCTCAGTTCTACAGGAATGGGAAATACAATGTTGCCGGAAAACTCTATTCTCCCGGAGAGCTTGTTGACTTTTATTCAGAGCTGTGCAGCAGGTTTGACGTAATTTCCGTTGAAGACGGCATGGCTGAGGATGACTGGGCTGGCTGGGCAGAGCTGACAAGGAAGCTTGGCAAAAAAGTGCAGATAATAGGCGATGATTTGACTGCCACAAATGTGAAGAGGATAAAGCAGGCAATTGAGAAGAAGGCAATGAACAGCCTCCTCCTTAAGCTGAACCAGATAGGAACAGTTTCAGAGGCAATTGACGCTGCAACCCTTGCATTCAGCCAGAAGTGGGCTGTTGTTGTCAGCCACAGGAGCGGGGAGACTGAAGACACATTCATTGCAGATGCCGTTGTCGGCCTGCAGGCAAACCAGAGCAAGTTCGGCGCTCCGGCAAGGTCAGAGAGGACTGCAAAATACAACAGGCTGCTGGAAATTGAGCAGGAGCTTGGCAAAAAGGCAGTGTATGCCCGGATGTAAAATGAAAAAGATATTATTAATAATCCTCGACGGCGCAGGGGACAGGCCCATTGGCAGGTTTGGCGGCAAAACCCCTCTTGAGGCAGCAAACAAGCCAAACATGGACAGGCTTGCTGCTGAAGGCGTATGCGGAACAATGTATGTCATTGGAAAAGGCATTGTGCCAGAGTCTGACAATGCGCATCTGACGCTTTTTGGCTATGACCTTTCAAAATTCTACCCCGGCAGAGGCCCAATTGAAGCAATGGGTATTGGAGCCAGGCTTGAGCACGGCGACATTGCGCTAAGGGCAAACCTTGCAACTATTGACAAGAATTGGATTATTAAGGACAGGAGGGCTGGAAGGATAAAGACAACAGCACCATTCTGCAAGCTTGTCAGCGGAATGGAAATAGATGGTGTTAAGTTCCTGGTCTTTCCCGGGCTTGAGCACAGGGCTGTCATTTTGATAAGAGGCAACAACCTCAGCGATAAAATCTCAAATTCTGACCCGCACGAAGAGGGAATGAGGGTTTTAACTGTTCAGGCAACTGATGGAAGCAAGGAGGCAAAAATAACTGCAGGTGCGCTCAACAAGTTCCTGATAAAATCACATGAAATATTCAATGACTCCAAGCTTAACAAAGAGAGATTGAAACAGGAACTGTTGCCTGGCAACTTTTTCCTGACAAGGGGAGCTGGCCATTACACAGAGATACCTTCTTTTATGGATATGTACCTAAGAAAGGCAGCCTGCATTGCAGGAGGGCCGCTCTACAAGGGCCTTGGCGCAGCTGCCGGCATGGACATTATTGATGTTAAGGGCGCAACAGGAACGCCAGACACTGACCTCAGGGAAAAGTTTGCTGCTGCAGCTGATGCCCTGAAAAAATACGACTTTGTGTTCCTGCACATCAAGGGCACTGACGTGTTTGGCCACGACGGAAAACCAGAAGAGAAGAAAAAGTTTATTGAAAAGATTGACCAGTTTATCCCACTAATTGCAGATGCTGACGCGGTCATTGCAATAACCTCAGACCACTGCACACCCTGCGAGGCAAAGGACCATGCTGATGACCCTGTGCCATTCCTGATACATGCAAAGGGCATGACACCGGATTCAGTTAAGGTTTATGGCGAGAGTTATTGCAGAAAAGGCAGGTTGGGCCTGATAAACGGAAAAGATTTCATGAAGAATGTGCTGAAGTTTGCAGAGTGACTTACTGGGTGGTCACTGGCTTTTTGTCTTCTTTTTTTCCGATTATCCCCGCTACTAAATCATCAACACTGCCAACAACCATTCCAGTGCCTCCAGTATTCTGTATAAATTCAATGAGCCTGACCGAGATATAAATCCCATTATCAGGGCCGTCTGCATTATATAACTTCAGGCACTTGCCGCAGAGGATTTCTGCCTGGTTGGTATTAGGATCAATCCTTAGGGCTTTGCCCTCGCTATGGCATTCATCGCATTTGTAGTCCCCCATAGCCCAATGGGTTAATCATAACCTATTTATACTTTGCCTTTATTCAAATTTCCATGCTTGTTTCAGAGATAAAAGGCAGGATTCCGGGAAAAGTGTTCGACATACTGGAGAAGGAGATAAAAGAGCTGCGGCCGGCGCAGGAAAAGGCAATTCAGGCTGGGCTTCTCGACGGAAAATCACTTCTGGTGTGCACGCCGACTGCATCTGGAAAAACATTGATTGCAGAGCTTGCCGCTGCAAAACAGATTATTGAGAAGCACGCAAAAACAATTTACCTTGTGCCGCTGAAGGCGCTGGCAAGCGAGAAATATAAGGACTTTAAGAAAAGATACGGCAGCATAATGAAGATTGCCCTTTCCATAGGAGACTTTGACTCTGCTGATTCCTATCTGGCTGACTATGACCTGATTATTGCAACAAGCGAGAAGCTTGACAGCCTTATAAGGCACCACACGCCCTGGCTTTCTTCGGTTGGCTGTGTTGTCGTTGACGAGGTGCACCTGCTTAATGACCCGGGCAGGGGCCCGACGCTGGAGATACTCCTTACCATGCTCAGGCAGCTGCTGAAGAACGTGCAGATAATCGCGCTCTCTGCCACCATAGGCAATGCAGAGGAGCTTGCAGCCTGGCTTGAGGCAAGCCTTGTTGTTGACGACTGGCGGCCTGTGAAGCTGCACAAGGGCGTTTACCTCAGGGGAGAAGTTGAGTTTGACTAAACCAGCAGCGCCAGCACAAGGCTGAGCAGGGCTATTACCAGTATGTAGAGGATGAACCACTCAATCCAGAAATGGAATGTTTTCTTCCAGTTGAGTTTATAGAGTTCCTTGATTAGGATAAACGGCAGGATTGTGCCGCCCAGAATCATGAAGACTGCCTTCCACCTGGGCAGGTAGCTCACCACGAACATAATGGTGCCAAGCACAAGCGCAATGGTGGTTGAATTGTCAAAGCCCTTTTCCTCAAGGTTAAGCTTTGAGCTGACAAACTGGATTAGGATTGAGTTTATGGCTACAAAAAGCACTGCAACCCCGACCCGCATCACTATATCCAAAAATACTGCCATAGCGAGGATAAAACCCCTTTGAGTATTTAATGGTTTTTATCTATTGAGAAATGAAGACTCAGAGGGGTTTTAT
>Ga0209777_10009642_pt1 | contig 10359 bp, 6 predicted proteins | sample FrelakmetHBP12HB_FD_187147 | JGI IMG/M metagenome (GOLD analysis project Ga0209777, IMG submission 187147) | Freshwater lake sediment microbial communities from the University of Notre Dame, USA, for methane emissions studies -HBP12 HB (SPAdes)... | ecosystem: Environmental > Aquatic >... | reverse complement strand
CCGCGCCCTCGGCTACGCGATCGAGCGCCCCAAGTCGGTCACGACGAAGATGCTGGAGGACGTGGCCTCGCAGGCGATCAAGGCTGACGACCTCGGCTCAGACTAGGGCAGAGGAAGGGACGCAGGGATCGGAAAAGAAACAGAAGGTCAGGACAGCACATTGTTACTACAGCGCCCGGGGCAACCCGGGCGCTTTTTTGTTGAGACTTGAAGGTGTGCCCATCGCCCGTCCGCCCAGGCTCGAAGTCGTGAGGCGCGCTCCGGCCCTGCTGCCTCAGGTCTTCAGGCTTCCAGTAGTCACGTCGACAGCAAGGACCATCGAGCGCGACTACCTGTCCCGGGAAGATTGACCTACTGCGTGCGGGACGCGGGAGCGCGCTGTCGTGTACTACAGGGCCACTCGTGCGCTTCTCGATCTCCTGCGGCTCCTCTCAAGCCCGCCAGCGTTCGTGGCCTTGACTGCGGTTACCGCTGAACCCAGAATCATGACAGCCGGAGAATGGCAGGAGGGCGGGAGATTCGTTTGCGGTTTCGCCAGGACGAACGAGATGCCTGGCAACACCAATCGAATCAGCGCCGATGGCGCGCAGGATCGGGATTGAATCGAAACTGCCAATGCAGAGCCTGGATCGCTTGGAGATCGAGTCTTCGACATGCGTGTCCGCACTCACCTGATCGCAATGCCCTGGGCGCAGCCGGACGCCCCTTCGATCCAGCTCGCCAGCCTCAAGGCCCATCTCGACAGCACCCTGCAGTGGCGGGACGGTTGCCGCACCTATCCGGCCTACTTCTCGATTCTCCACGATTTCAAGGGCCGGGCATTCCAGAAGTTCTTCCGGACCTGCGCGTTCTACGGCGAGTACGTCTATCTGCCTCTTTACTTGCGCCGCTTCGGCCCTTCGCAATTCCGCGGCGGCACTGCCATCAGGAACCTGCTGGAGGCGATCCGAATCCCCCGTGCAACCCCCCTTTCTTTGTCGGTGCTCAATGGTCTCGAACGCGCTACCCGCAGCTTCCTGGATCGGCACGTCGGGCCCCACCTGATTACCAGAGGTCTGAATCTGGTCGGATTTACTCTGAGCTTCAATCAGGGCTACTCCTCCTTCTACGCTGCCGAACACCTGCGGCGATCCTTTCCTGAGCGGCACTTTCTGTTCGTTTACGGCGGCTGGGGCGTCAGCCTGCCGTCTGTCCACAAGTTGCTGACGGAGCTGGGTGTTCCCGGAGTTGTCGTTCTCGGTGAGGGCGAAAGAAAGCTCGAACTCCTGGTGCGCACCTTTGAGAGGCTGCCTCTTTCAAGTGCCGGGGCTGTTCTGGCTGCGGCCGCCGGCCTGGACCCCGGCATTGTTGTGATCGGCGAAAAGGTCGATTTCAGTTCTCGCAACCCGGCCCCCCATGCTACTCAGATGAAGTCCTTACATGAGCTTGCCCTGCCTGATTTCGACGAGTACTTTGCCGCGTTGAGGCGGGCATGCGCCGACGAGAAGACGTATGCCGCTTTTTGCGCGTCCACGAACATTCTCGTGGAGGGCTCGCGGGGATGCTTCGGCACGTGCGACTTCTGCGACGTGAACCGGTCGTGGCACGGATTCCGGAAGCGATCTGCCAACCAGATCGTGCGCGGCACGTTGGCCCTGACCCGGAAATATAAGACCTCGCACGTCAGGTTTGTCGATAACGTTTGTGACCGATGGGCCGCAGATTATGCGCGAATGCTGATGCAGGGGGGTGTCCGGCAACGGTCGTTCATGGAACTGCGCGCTCATCACCGGGAGCAGTTCTGGACCTTGCTCGCTCTGGCGGGTGTCGAGGGCGTCCAGATCGGGGTTGAGGCTCTGTCGTCCGCGTTGCTGAAGGCAATGGGGAAGGGGACAAGGACGGTGCAGAACCTGGCAGCCCAGAAATACCTCGCCGAGCTTGGTATCGGGACCGACAACCTGTTGATCACCCATCATCCAGCTTCGACGTTGGCTGACGTCCGGGAGACGCGGCGCATCCTCGAGCAGATCCCGCACCTGGATCCGTTCGGGCTGTCGAAGTTCCAGTTGCTGGCCGGCAGCCCGCTCTACGAAGGCCTGAGCAGGCAAGAGCGTGCCGGGCTGAGGCTGAACCGGCTTTTTCGCTTGCCCGCCGGCGCCGCACGATTCACCCTCGCGTATTCCTTCGAGGTGCCGCGAAGGCTCCAGCCCGGGCGAGATGTCCGGCGGACCTGGAGCTCATTCGAACGTGAATATGAGCGAGCGAGGGCACAGCGTAAGGCCCGGCGGCCGCGGCTCGAAGTCATGAGGGTGGCTTCGGACACGCTGCGCATCACCGACACCCGCGACGGCAAGATGCTCTGCCATGATTTCTCCGGGGCAGCCGCCTGGATCTACGATGCCTGCCACTGCGGATTGAAGCTCGGCGGGATTGTCCAGGCGACTGGGCTTCCGCCCCAAACCGTGAAAGCCAAGCTCGCACGGTTTTTGCACTTGAAGCTCGTGCTGCGCGTCGATGACGATTATCTTTCGCTGGCAACCCGCCCGCGCGACGAACTCCTGCACAGATTCTTCGACACCCGCCGGCAGGGCCAGGCAACTCCCGCAGGTGCCGACGAAGACCACTGCGGGGAGCCGGACGGGATGAGCAGAGTTCATATGATTCCCCTGCTTGACATGTGCCAAACCCGAGAGGAAGATCAATTACACGCGGCTGTTCGCCGCGTGTGCTAGGGAGAGAGGCTAGATTCCTCAACGCCACAAGGGAGGGCGCATGGCAACCAAGAAGACTCCGGACGTGAAGGACACGAAGAAGCTGAGGATCAAGGACTTGACCGGCAAGGACGTACCGGGCAGGGACGCGGCGAAGGTCAAGGGCGGCGTGAGGATCATATGCTACAGTCAGTCGAATTCAGGGGGCGTACACCCGAGGTAGCCCTTTTCCGAAAGCTCGCCTCAGCGTGTTTCAGAGACAAGCAGACCGGCGAGGCCGGTGGCGGCACTGGCTTGGGGTAGCGCCAAGACCTGGAGCGTGGAGTCTCGGCGAGGGTGTGCACGGCCCAAGCCGGTGTGCCCGAACGAGCACTATCGCCAGTAAGACCGGTTCGACAGAGTGAACATCGGAGATCAAGGACCGTAATGGGAGCCGGCGATCGTGCGGTGGGGCGCTCGGTGCGCTGGTGACAGACCAGGCCGGGCAATCAGCAGGCTAGTTCCGGATATGCGTGTCCGCACTCACCTGATCGCAATGCCCTGGGCGCAGCCGGACGCCCCTTCGATCCAGCTCGCCAGCCTCAAGGCCCATCTCGACAGCACCCTGCAGCGGCGGGAGGGTTGCCGCACCTATCCGGCCTACTTCTCGATTCTCCACGATTTCAGGGGGCGTGCCTGCCAGAGGTTCTTCCAGGCTGTCAAGGTCTACTGCGAGTACGTCTATCTGCCTCTCTTCTTGCGCCGCTTTGGACCTTCAGAGTATCGCGGCCGGTCTGCGATCGCGCGCCTGCTGAAGGCGATTCGAGAGCCTGGGGCCAAGACGCTTTCCTTGTCCGTGCTCAATGGGCTGGAGCGGGCCACCCGCGGGTTCCTGGATCGTCATGTCGCTCCCAACCTGATCGACGGAGGCCTGAATCTGGTCGGGTTCACTCTGAATTATGATCAGGTCTACGCGTCCCTGTACGCTGCCGAGCACCTGCGGCGGCGCTTTCCCGAGCGGCACTTCTTGTTTGTCTACGGCGGCAGCAGTGCCAGCCTGCCAACCGTCTACAAGCTCCTGACCGACCTGGGCGTTCCGGGGGTCGTGGTAGTCGGCGAGGGTGAGAAAAAGCTCGAACTCCTGGTGCGCACTTTCCAGGAGAGGCCGCTGGCCGAGGGCCGGACCGCCCTGGGCGTGGTCGCCGGTCTGGACCCCGGCATCGTCGTGATCGGCGAAAGGGAGGATTTCGGTTCCCGCAACCCTGCCCACTACGCTACTCAGGTGAAGTCCTTGGACCAGCTTGCCCTGCCGGATTTCGACGATTACTTTGCTGCATTGAGGCGGGCATGCGCCGACGAGAAGACCTATGCCGCTTTCCGCGAGGCCACGGAGGTTCTCGTGGAGGGCTCGCGCGGATGCTTCGGCAAGTGCAATTTCTGCGCTATGAACAGGTCGTGGCACGGCTTTCGGAAACGATCTGCCGACCAGGTCGTGCGCGACACGCTGGCACTGACCCGCAAATACCGCACCTCGCGCGTTCAGTTCATCGACAACGTTTGCGACACGTGGGCCGAAGACTATGCGCGAATTCTGTTGCGCAAGGGCATCCGGCTACCGTCGCACATGGAGCTGCGCGCCAATCATCCCGAGCAGTTCTGGACCTTGCTTGCTCTGGCCGGTGTCTGGTGTATCCAGGTCGGTGTCGAGGCCCTGTCGTCTCCGCTGCTGAAGGCGATGGGAAAAGGCACCCGCGCGGTGCACAACCTGGCGGCCCACAAATACCTTGCCGAGCTCGGTATCATGTCGGGTAGCAATCTGATCGCGGAGCATCCGGCTTCGACCCTGGCCGACATCGACGAGACACGCCGAATCATCGAGCAGATCCCGCACTGGGGTCCGTTCCAACTGAGCAGATTCCGGTTGATGGCCGGCAGCCCGCTCTATGAGGGGCTGAGTGAGCAAGAGCGGGCGGGGCTCAGGCCAATCCGCTCTTATCGTCTACCTCCCGGCACCGCCCGCTACGCCCTCGAGTTCTCGTTCGAGGTACCGGAGAGGCTGAAGCTCAGGCGCGACATCAGGCGGGCCTGGAGTTCATTCAAACGCGATTACGAGCGTGAATTGGCGCGGCACGAGGCCCGGCGGCCACGGCTCGATCTCGAGAGGGTGGGCCCGGACACGCTGCGAATCACTGATACCCGCAACGGCAAGATGCTCTGCCATGATGTTACCGGGGCCGCCGCTCGAACATACGATGCCTGTCACCGCGGATTGAAGCTCGGCGAGATTGTCCAGGCGACGGGGCTTTCGCCCCAAACCGTTAAAGCCGAGCTCGCGCGGTTCGTGCGGTCAAGGCTCGTGGTGCGGGTCGACGACTGTTACCTTTCACTGGCCACCCGGCCCCGCGACGAGCTCCTGCGCAGATTTCTCGTCAGCCACGGACAGGCGCTGCAGCTGTGACATCCGCCGGCGGAGGCCCACCCCGCTGCCTGCATGACGGGTTGAGATCGGGAAGGGTCATGGCGGATTCGCGGAGCAGGAGATTGCGTTTTCGCCAGCTGCAGCCGGACTGGATTGGGGCGGCCGCCCCATGAAAGTCGGGTACGCGAAAATCACTGTTGGCGACGCCTGCTACCTTTATGACACCACCACCAATGCCATTGTCTCCGTCACCCCTGCGGTGCATGCCGTCCTGGAAGACTATCTCCGTCTGGGCTCCCGGGCCGTCCTGCGGAAGTACGCCGGGCAATTGCCCGCAGAGGAACTTGGCCACGCCGTGGAGTTCCTCCGGGCTTGCCGCGGTCGCGGCATGCTCCAGCCGATGCGCCTGCTGAATTACCTGCCCAGCACCAACGCCACCCGTCTGCGCCGGTTGTATGCCCAGGGATTGAGCCGCATGACCCTGATGATTACCGAACAGTGCAACCAGCGGTGCCGGTACTGCCAGTTTGGAGGTGCGGGCCGCGGCGCACGGCGTAGCGGCACCATGGACTGGGGAACCGCCCGTCAGAGCATCGACTACCTTCTCTCCCACGCCGCCGGTCGGCGCGCGCCAACCCTCGAGCTCTTCGGCGGCGAGCCGGTGCTGAGTTGGCCGGTTATCCGGCAGGCGATACTCTATCTTCGTCAGCACCTGCGGCGGCCTGATGTGGAGATCGTGCTCTACACCAACGCCACGCTCCTGGACCGGGCCAAACTGGAGCTGCTCGTCGTCAACAAGGTCGTTCTGCAGGTCAGCCTGGATGGTCCTGCGCAGGTGCATGACAGGGATCGAGTTCTGGCCGACGGCCGCGGAACTCACTCCGACGTTCTGCGGGTGCTGAACCGGATTCGCCGCCGCGATCCCGTCTATTACCGCAAATACCTGAGGCTGCGTTGCACCTTCAGCCTCGAGAGTGACCTGCTGGAGGTCTTTCAGTATTTCAGTCGGGCCATGTTCCGGGACTTGCGGATCAGTTTCGGCTATCGCGTGAGCCCCTTCCGCATCCCCAAGGCGGTCCGGATCCGCCACGAGAGGCAGTTGGATGAACTGGTCGGTCGGTATCTCCGGGCTATGCGGGAGCGCCGCCCATTCCACCGGGCCCTGTTTGCGAGAATCGTGGGCAGCGGCTTTGGGGCGTTGGAACTGCGCAGGGTTGGCAAGGCCGGTAGGTGGCCCATGCCCAACAGCGTGTGCGTCCCCGGGCAAACAAAGCTCTTTGTCTCCGGGGACGGGACGTTCTCCCCGTGCGAGCACTACAATCAGACCGGCAGCACGATAGGCTGTTGCCGGCGCGGCATCGACTTCCGCAAGGCAGAGAAACTTCTGCAGGACTATGCCCGGCTGTGCAGTCGCATGTGCCAGGGCTGCTGGGCGTGGCGGCTCTGCGCGCACTGCTTCATCCATTCCACCGACAAGGACGGTTGCCTCTCGCGAATCTGCAAGGAAAAGAACTGCCGATTCGAGAAGGAGGACATCGTCAAAGCGCTGCACCGCTACGTCTCCATTCTGCGGAACGAGCCTGCGCGGGCGTCCAAGATGAAACACACGCTTCGCTATTCAGTGCGGCACCAGGAAATCGAGCCCTAGGCATGCGTGTCCGCACTCACCTGATCGCGATGCCCTGGGCGCCGCCGGACGCACCTTCGATCCAGATCGCGAGCCTCAAAGCCCATCTCGACGGCGCCCTGCAGCGGCGGGACGATTGCCGCGCCTATTCGGCTTTCTTCTCGATTCTCCACGATTTCAGGGGGCGTGCCTACCAGAGGTTCTTCCGGGCTGTCAATGTCTACGGCGAGTACGTCTATCTGCCTCTCTTCTTGCGCCGCTTTGGACCTTCAGAGTATCGCGGCCGGCCTGCGATCGCGCGCCTGCTGAAGGCGATTCGAGAGCCCGGGGCCAAGGCGCTTCCCTTGTCCGTGCTCAATGGGCTGGAGCGGGCCACCCGCGGGTTCCTGGATCGTCATGTCGCTCCCAACCTGATCGCCGGAGGCCTGAATCTGGTCGGATTCACTCTAAATTATGATCAGGTTTACGCGTCCCTGTACGCTGCCGAGCACCTGCGGCGGCGCTTTCCCGAGCGGCACTTCTTGTTCGTCTACGGCGGCTGCAGCGTCAGCCTGCCGCCCGTCTACAAGCTCCTGACCGACCTGGGCGTTCCGGGGGTCGTGGTGGTCGGTGAGGGTGAAAGAAAACTCGAACTTCTGGTACGGACCTTCGCGAGCTTGCCTCTCTCGAAGGCGAGGACCCCTCTGGCTGCGGCCGCCGGGCTGGACTCCGGCATCATCGTGATCGGCGAGAAGGTCGCTCTCGATCCACGCAATCCGGCTCACTACGCGACACAGGTCGAGAACCTGAGCAAGCTTGCGATGCCTGACTATGACGAATACTTTGCTGCATTGAGGCGGGCATGCGCCGACGAGAAGACCTATGCCGTTTTTTGCGCGTCCACGGACATTCTTGTGGAGGGCTCACGCGGATGCTTCGGGAGATGCGACTTCTGCGCCCTGAACCGGACCTGGCACGGCTTTCGGAAACGATCTGCCGACCAGGTCGTGCGCATGACGCTGGCTCTGACTCGGAAGTATCGTGCCTCCCGCGTCGAGTTCATCGACAGCGTCTGCAACACGTGGGCCGAAGACTATGCGCGAATTCTGTTGCGCAAGGGCATCCGGCTACCGTCGAAGATGGAGCTGCGCGCCAATCATCCCGAGCAGTTCTGGACCTTGCTTGCTCTGGCCGGTGTCAAGGGCATCCAGGTCGGTGTCGAGGCCCTGTCGTCTCCGCTGCTGAAGGCGATGGGAAAAGGCACCCGCGCGGTGCAGAACCTGGCGGCCCACAAATACCTCGCCGAGCTCGGCATCAGCTCCGCGAACAATCTGATCACGCATCATCCGGCTTCGAATTTGGCTGACGTCCGGGAGACGCGGCGAATCCTCGAGCAGATCCCGCATTGGGCTCCGTTCAAGCCGACGGGATTCCAGTTGATGGCAGGCAGCCTGCTCTACGAAGAGCTGAGTCAGCAAGAGCGCGGGGCGCTGAGGATAACCCGGTCGTTTCGCTTGTCTCCCAGTGCCGCTCCCTACGCCCTCGAGTATTCCTTCGAGGTGCCGCAGAGGCTCCGACCCGGGCGGGACGTCAGACGGGCCTGGAACGCATTTGAACGTCACTTCGAGCGGGCGAGGGTACGGCACAAGGCTCAGCGGCCACGACTCGATGTCGTGAGGGTGGCCCCGGACACGCTGCGAATCACTGATACCCGCAACGGCAAGATGCTCTGCCATGATTTCTCCGGGGCCGCCGCCCGGATCTACGATGCCTGCCACTGCGGATTGAAGCTCGGCGAGATTGTCCAGGCGACGGGGCTTTCGCCCCAAACCGTTAAAGCCGGGCTCGCGCGGTTCTTGCGCTCGAAGCTCGTGCTGCGCGTCGACGACGATTATCTTTCGCTGGCAACCCGCCATCGCGACGAGCTCCTGCGCAGATTCTTCGTACGCCACGAAGTCTGAGCCGGAGCGGCGGGTGCAAATATAGAAAGCAGCGAATTCACAAGCCGGAGTGCTCAGGGCTCCCACAAGAGCAGATGGCCGCCTCGGCAGGCTGGCAGGCCCTACCGGGTTTCTTATCGCGGATTGTGGGGCTTCCCCGCTCTGTTGTGTTTGGTCCTGCACCACGTATACTAAAAAACCGATCGCCTTTTCAGTACCGGACGCGCAGCGAGGTCATGCAAGGCGGGAGTGCTCGGGTGGGGATGCACAGAGAGAAGTCGGCGTGGTGACCGCGGCGGACTCGCCAGCGACGGACCCTGCCACGAGGGCTCGCGGCGAGATTCTCCGGGCAGCGGGGCGGCCGTACTCCTGGCGGCAGGTCCTCGCCGGCGCCTATTTCCGCGGCGCGGCCGCAGCCCTGCACGCGGAGGTCGCCGATGCTGTCGCCGCAATGAGCTATGCCAAGGAGGAGGGCTTCGAGATCCCGGAGGACGCAGGTGACGCCGGGGAGGCCTTCCGGGTCGAGCACAGCCTGATCACCGGCGAGGAGACGGAGCGCTGGCTCGACCACTGCGGGATAGCGATCGAGGAGTTCGACGCGCACTTCGCATCCCGGCTTCTTGCTTCCCGATTCAAGGCAGAGCTCGATGCGATCCGGCGAGATTATGCGCCGGCGGCCGGCGAGGTGGTGGATACAATGTGGACTGCGACGATCCTTTCCGGGAGCTTCGAGGCGTTCACGCTTCCCTTCGCGCGGCGGGTCGCTAACCTGGTCGTCACCTGCGCCGCCCCCGACCCTCGCGAACTCGCCACCGCTCTGCAGGCGGGGGAGCCGCGCCTCCCTGAGACGCTCCGCGCCCCGGGTCTCCTGGAGGAACTGGCCGCGATGGACGTGCTCGATGAAGCTGCCGAGCGCGACGCGCTCTCCACCGCACGCCGCGCAGAGGAACTGCGGGAGCGCGAGTACCTGCTGACGCGGATCGTCGTCGCGGAGGCGGTCTTCCCCTCGCTTGATCAGGCGAATGAAGCCTATCAGGGCGTCGCGGCGGACGGTCTCGGCCTCGAGGAGGTCGCGCAGCGGGCCGGCGTCGAGCCGACCGAAAGGACGCTTTTCGCCGACGAGACGCCTGAGGGCGCGGCGCCCCTGCTCTCGGCGCTCCCCGGGCGGGTGCTCGAACCGGAAGCGGTCGAGGGCGGCTTTCTCGTCCGGTGCCTGCGCCGGCGCATCGCACCCGACCTGGCCGACCCAGACGTGGCGGTGCGGGTTCGGGAGCGGCTACTCGCCGCGCGCTCCGGCGCGCTGCTCTCGACGCACGTGACCTGGAGCTTCGACCCATGGACCATGACCTGAGCCGGGCGCAAGACACGGCGGTCGAGAACGCTGCGTTCCTCCGGCTGCTGCCGCCGGCGCAGCGGGAGCAGGTCGTCGCGCTCTTCGTCCCGCAGTCCTCCCATTTCGGCGATGTCGTGATCGCCGAGGGCTCCCCGGCGGAAGCGTTCCGCCTCGTCGTCTCCGGCCGGCTGCGGGTGGTCAAGCAGGGGCGGGGCGGCGAGGAGATCACGCTGAACGTCCTGAAGGCGGGCGACAGCTTCGGAGAGCAGGCCCTCCTCGAGGGCGGGGTGCACGAGGCCACGGTGCGCTGCAGCGCCGACGCCGAGCTGCTCGTCATTGCGGCCGCGGATTTCCGCAAGCTCCTCGAGCAGACACCTGACCTGCGGGCCGAG
>Ga0209777_10009641_pt1 | contig 10360 bp, 8 predicted proteins | sample FrelakmetHBP12HB_FD_187147 | JGI IMG/M metagenome (GOLD analysis project Ga0209777, IMG submission 187147) | Freshwater lake sediment microbial communities from the University of Notre Dame, USA, for methane emissions studies -HBP12 HB (SPAdes)... | ecosystem: Environmental > Aquatic >... | reverse complement strand
GAACATCAGGCCCGGCTCCCTGACATGGGCATTACCGAGCCCCTGGACCGGTTCGCCGTGGACGGCAAGGCAGTGAGCGTGGTGCGCATGGAAAACCTGATGAGCATGTGCGACTCCCTGTGCACCTGCAAGTTCATGCTCTTCTGCGCCATCACCCTGGAGCCGCTCGTGAGGGAACTCGACTACGTGACCGGGTTCGGGCTCGATTCGGCTGAGTTCCTGAAGACCGGTGAGCGGATATTCAACCTGAAACGATTGTACAACAACGCTTGCGGAATCACCCGCAAGGACGACACCCTCCCGCCACGGCTTCTCACACTGAAGAGGGGAACCGGGGAGGAAGAAGATCAGCTTCCCCCGTTGGGCAGGATGCTGGATGAGTACTACCGAATCAGGGGATGGGACGAGATCGGCCGGCCCTCGATTTCGAAGCTGGAGGAACTCGGTCTGACGGATTTCATGGCACAGCCGACGGGGAAACCAGGAACAAAGGGGGGAGTGCCTATGGCATGACGGCCCGCAGTGAATGGCAGGCCCGCGGCCTGCCTGGTCGTGGCTCCCTCATGACGATTCGTGATTCGTGACAAAAGGAGAGAAGCATGAAAAAGATTACCGGTTGTGTCCTCCTCCTGGCGCTGGTTGCCGGGAGCGCGGTGTTCGCGCAAACCCCGGTATGGCCGGGCAAGTCCTCAACACCGCTTGTCTATCCGTACATCAGCGCGGTCCTCGAGCTGCCGTACTTCATCGACCACAGGATCAGCGTGGACCTGGCGGGTAAATTCTACGGGGCCAAATCCCTGTTCCTCGGACCTGGCGGGTACGACATGGCCGCCGAAACCTCCATCATCGAGCAGCAAATCGCGCAGAAGCCGACGGCAATGTTCATTTCCGCCTTTGAAGACACGCTTGCTCCGTCCATCGACAGCGCGGTGAAGGCCGGGATACCCGTTTTCACAATCGACATGGACACGATCAAGAGCCAGCGGCAGGTGTTCATCGGCGGTGACACCATCGATTACGGCCGCGTGCACGCCAGAACGATGAATCAGGCGCTGAACGGCAAGGGCAAGGTACTGCTGATGTGGAAGCAGGGGCAGAACAGCCAGGACCAGCGGGCATGGGGATTCAAGGATGAAATGAAAAAATTCCCCGGCATCCAGATCGTCCAGGACGTGGCCTCGGAGACCGATACCTCCAAGGACGCCGACGCCCTGAAAGCCGCGCTTCAGGCGCATCCCGATGTCACGGGGATCGCCACGCTCGTGGCTTCCGGCCCAGTCGGCGCTGCAACTGCCGTGCGCGAGATGGGGATGCAGGGCAAGGTGAAGATCGTCGGGGACTCCAAGGACGATGCAACCCTGAAGCTTATTGAGAACGGCGAGCTGTACGGCACTGTCGCGATCAAGACGGTCTGCGAGAATTGGTACGGCGCCATGCTCTCCGACGGCCTTCTGAGGAAGACCGTGAGCATTTCCACCAACGACAAGGCTGCCGGGATCACCTCCCTTCCGTCGTTCATCGACATCGGCACATTCGCCATCACCAAGAACACGGCAAAGTACTTCTACAGCGCCAAGAACCCGTTCGACTACAGCGGGTTCAAGGTTACGCCCCCGGCGCGGAACGAAACGTACTACTGCATCGGCGCGGTTCTCGAGCTGCCGTACTTCATCGACCACAAGCTGGGCTTCGACGCAGCGTGCAAGGAGCTGGGCGTTCAGGGCAAGTTCCTCGGGCCGGGCGGATACGACATGGCCGCGGAAATGGCGATCATCGAGCAGGCCATCGCACAGAAGCCAGCCGGAATCCTCGTCATGGCATTCGAGGACACGCTGGCGCCCGTGATCGACAAGGCGGTCGACGCCGGCATCCCCGTGATCACCCTCGACATGGACACGATCAAGAGCAAGCGACAGACCTTCGTCGGCGGGGACACCGTGGAATACGGCCGCATTCACGCGCGCACAATGAACCAGGCGCTGAACGGCAAGGGCAAGGTGCTCCTGATGTGGAAGCAGGGCCAGAACAGCCAGGACCAGCGGGCGTTCGGGTTCAAGGACGAGCTGAAAAAATTCCCCGGCATCCAGATCGTTGCGGACGTGGCCTCGGAGACTGACACCTCCAAGGACGCCGACGCCCTGAAAGCCGCGCTGCAGGCGCACCCTGACGTAACGGGCATCGCCACGCTGGTGGCCTCCGGCCCCGTCGGGGCGGCAACTGCCGTGCGCGAGATGGGGATGCAGGGCAAGGTGAGAATCGTCGGGGACTCCAAGGATGACGCCACATTGAAGCTGCTGGAGAAAGGCGAGCTGTATGCCACCGTGGCGATCAAGACCCGGATCGAGCCCTACACGGCAATGAAGATGCTGTACCTCCTGAACCACACGAGTCTTTCAGTGTCGCAGAACGACATGGCTGCTGGAATCAACGTGCTTCCCAACCGCGTTGACATCGGCACCTTCGTCATCTACAAGGACACTGCGAAGTATTTCTACCTGGGCAAGTAGCAGCGGATCAGCGGGGAGCGGGGCGAAGGCCCCGCTCCCCGTATCGCGAAAGGTCGGACTCATGGTGGAGACGGCGGAAGCGAAACTCCTCGAGGTGCAGGGCGCCACAAAGGCCTTCTACGGTCACACGGTGCTCGACGACGTGAGCTTCGACCTGGACTACGGCGAGGTTCTCGGCCTCGTGGGCCAGAACGGGGCCGGAAAGAGCACCCTGGTAAAAATCCTCACGGGAGCGTACCAGCCGGATGGAGGAAGGATTCTCATCGATGGCAGGCCCACGGAACTGCCCGACATCCGTACCGCGAACGCGAACGGGATCGCGGAAGTCTTCCAGGAGCTCAGCCTGGCCCCGAACATGTCGGTGGCGGACAACATCTTCATCGGGAACATACCGACGAACCGCATCGGCCTCGTGAAGACGCGGGCATTCCATTCTCAGGCCAGGGAGCTCATCCGGCGGTTCGGCGTCTCCATACAGCCCCATGACCTCGTGCAGGACCTGTCAATAGGAAAGCGGCAGATCGTGGAAATCCTCAAGGCGATCTCCAAGAAGCCCAAACTCCTCATCCTTGACGAGCCCACGTCCTCGCTGGAGGAGGACGAGATACGGATCCTTTTCGACTTCATTGCGGAGCTGAAGAAGAACCGTTTCTCCATCATCTACATCTCGCATCACCTGAGCGAGATCTTCCGTATCGTGGACAGGGTGATGGTGCTGAGGGACGGCAGGAAAGTCGGGATCTATGATCGAAACGAGATCGACACCCGGCAGCTCATCCGGCTGATGATCAACCAGGACCTCGATGCCTTTTTCGGACGGCAGGCAGGCATGAGCCGGAATGACCCCGTCCTGGAGGTGCGGAACTTCACGCGCGAGCCGTACTTTCGAAATGCGGCTTTCACGGTGAACAGGAGTGAAATCCTCGGCCTGGCGGGCATCGTCGGGTCGGGCAAATCCGAATTGTGCCAGGCCCTCTACGGGGTCATCCGCCTGGATTCCGGGGAGGCGTTCCTGGAAGGAAACCCTGTCCGGCTCTCCCGTCCGAGCGACGCAAAGCGCGAAGGCATTCTCTTTCTTCCCGAGAACAGGAAAACCCAGGGGCTCTTCCTGAACGACATCGTGCGGCACAACATGATCGCATGCGTTCTCCAGAAGGTCTCCCGCCGGGGCTTCCTCCAGCCCCGGAAGATCCGGGACCTGGCCGAACAGTTCGTGAAACGGCTGGACATCAAGCTGCGGTCTCTCGAGCAGATCGTGCGGTTCCTGTCGGGTGGAAACCAGCAGAAGGTGCTTGTGGCCAAGAGCATCGCCCTGGAGCCGCGGCTGATCGTGGCCATGGACCCGACACGCGGAATCGACGTGGGCTCGAAGGCCGACATCCACCGGATTCTCCACGAGCTCACAGATTCGGGCATGGCGATCATCATGGTGTCATCGGAGTTGGACGAGCTCATCCACATGTGCGACCGCATCATCGTCATGAACGACGGACGGATCACGGACGAGTTTCCGCGGGACCAGTTCGCCACGGAGAAGATCCTCCTGGCCATGCACCAGTCGAACGAGCAAGGAGTCTGAGGGATGGAACGACAAGACGCATCGGCACCGAGTCTGCTTGGCCGCTTCCTCCTCCTGAAGGAAGCCCCCCTTGCCCTGGTAATCCTTGCGGCCGTCATCGTTCTCTCCATTGCGAAGCCTACTTTCCTCATCCCCGGGAACATCCACGCTGTCTTCCTCGGCGCGTCCTTCGAGATGATCATCGCCATCGGCATGACCCTCCTGTTCATCATGGGAGGCTTCGATCTCTCGGTCGGCTCCGTGGCAGGGTTCAGCGGAGTGATTCTCGGGCTCGCGATCTCCAGCGGTTCGGGAGTGCCGGGCGGGATCGTGTTCGGCCTTGCGGCGGCAACCCTCGTGGGGTTGGTGAACGGGCTGGTCATCGCCAAGCTGCGTGTCAACGCGCTCATCACGACTCTCGCCATGCAATCCATCGTGCGCGGCGTGATCTATATCCTCACCCAGGGCGTGGGCAAGCCGAATCTTCCCGATGAGTTCAACATCATCGGCCGCGCGACGTGGTTCGGCATCCAGACACCCATCTATCTCTCAATGGGCCTCATGATCGTGTTCGGGGTTCTCTTCGCCCGCTCGGGGTGGTACCGGCAGTACTACTTCATCGGTGGAAATGAAGAGGCAGCGAAGCTCTCGGGGATCCAGGTGGACCGCCTGCGGATCTCCGCGTACACCTTCATTGGTTTCATGTCGGGACTGTCAGGAATCTTCCTGGCCTCGAGAATGGGCGGCGCCATTCCAACCCAGGGCCAGGGCATGGAGATGGACGTCATTGCCGGCTGCGTGATCGGCGGCTGCTCCCTGGCCGGCGGGGAAGGGTCCATGTTCGGGTCGTTCCTCGGCATGCTGATCATGACTCTCGTGCTCAACGCCTTCAACCTCATCGGGGTGAACGTGTACTGGCAGAGGCTCATCCTCGGGGTGATCCTCCTTGCAGCGGTGCTCGGCGACGTCCTGCGGAAGCGCAGGCTGGAGGGATGATGAGAACGGTCATTGTCAATGCCGCGGTGATTCTGCCTGATCGAGTCATTCCCCGTGGCGGCCTCGTCGTCGAGGAAGGCAGGATTCTCCATCTCTTCGAAGGGCGCGCTCCCGCGGCGGTCCCCGGCGATAGGACGATCGACGCGAAGGGCTTGTACGTCTCACCGGGGTTTGTCGACATTCACACCCACGGGGCGGGCAACGCGGATTTCATGGACGGCTCGGTGGAGGCTGTGAAGACGGTCTGCCGGACCCACCTCGGCTTCGGCACCACGTCGATCGTTCCTTCTACTTTGACCAGCACGAACGAGGAGCTTTTTGCGAATCTCGCCCACATTGAGAGCGCGGCGAAAACCGCGGAAGGGATGCCCGAGATACTCGGCGTGCACCTGGAAGGCCCCTATTTCTCTCCGGAGCAGAAAGGGGCCCAGGACCCGCGCTACTTGAGAAACCCGGACCCCGGCGAATACGCGCGCCTCCTCGAGGCCTGTCCCTCAATCGTGCGCTGGACGGTGGCCCCGGAGCTGCCGGGGGCGCTGGAGATGGGGCGGTGGCTGCGGAAGAAGCGGATCGTCGCCTCCATCGGGCACTCCAACGCGGTATTCGAGGAAGTGGAGCGTGCCTGCGCGAACGGCTACACCCTTGTGACGCACCTGTTCAACGGCATGTCGCGCCTGGTGCGGAAGAAGGCGATCATGTACCTCGGGGTGGCGGAAAGCGCTCTCCTGCTGGAGGAGCTCGACGTGGAGATAATCGCGGACGGGAAGCACCTCCCGCCGAGCCTCCTGAAGCTCATTTACAAGTGCAAGGGGCCAGACAAGATCTGCCTGATCACTGATTCCATCCGGGCGGCCGGGCTGGACGTGAAGGAGAGCGTGCTCGGCAGCCTCGCCAACGGCCAGCGGGTAGAAATCGAGGACGGCGTGGCGTACATGCCCGACAGGAGCAGCTTCGGCGGGAGCATCGCGACATCGAACCGGCTCGTGCGTACCATGGCACAGCAGGCGGCCGTCCCGCTGCCGGAGGCCGTCAGGATGATGAGCCTCACACCCGCGCGCGTGATGGGCGTCTCGGATCGCAAGGGAAGCCTGGAGCGGGGAAAGGAAGCGGATATCGTGGCATTTGACGGGGACATCGATGTGCGGCTCGTCATGACCCGGGGGAGGATCCAGGTGGACCGGCTGTGAGGGTGCGGGTGAAGTATCTGGGTTCGGCTCTCCGGGAACTTGTCGGAGCCTCCGAAGAGTGGATGGAGCTGGAGGGTCAGGAACACACCGTTGCCGGCGTTCTCGCGGCGATCGCGCGCGCCCACGGTGAGGCTTTCCGGTACGTCCAGTCCAGCTCGCTGCTGCTCGTCAACGGAGCCATGACGCGCGACACCAGCAGGCTCTTGTCGGAGGGAGACATCGTCGAGATACTCCCCCTTCCTGTCGGCGGATGAGGCGGCGATGGCGGCGACGATAAAGGATGTGGCACAGAGGGCAGGCGTGTCGATTGCGACCGTCTCCCACGTGCAGAACAAGACTCGATTCGTCAGCGTCGAGCTGACGGCCCGGGTGAACGAGGCTATCCGCGAGCTCGCGTACTACCCCAACCTGCTCGTGGGAAGCCTTCGGGGAAAGAAGACTCACACCGTGGGGCTCGTACTGCCAAGCATCTCGAACGAGACATTCGGGCTCCTTGCGGAGACCATCCAGAAGATGCTCTTCAAGCTGGGCTACAACCTCATCATCTGCAACACCTCCTACGATCCTGCAATCGAATGGGAGGCATACAACACCCTGCTGATGAAAAAAGCGGACGCCATCATCGCCATCCCGACGAGTAGGGAGCCCGACAAGCTCGCCGAGATCAAGAGACGGCGCATCCCGATCGTTCTCATCGACCGGGTGATTCCCGGGCTGACCGCGGACACGGTGCGGGTGGACAATGTGAAGGGCACCCACGACGCCATTGCGCACCTCATCGGCCTGGGGCACACGGCCATCGGCTACATCGACAGGAAAATCGACCATTCGCACTCCCTCGAGCAGAAGGCGGGCTACAGGAAGGCGCTGGAGGAGCACGGCATCGCATTCGAGAAGGAGAACCTCGTCCGCGCCGACGGCTTCGACTACCATTCGGGGCTCGTCGCGGTGAAGGTACTGCTCGCCCACAGGCCGCGATTGACCGCGGTCTTCGCGTACTATGACATCACCGCAATGGGGGCGATGAGGGGGATCCTCGACCTGGGCCTGAGGATCCCGGAAGACGTTTCCGTGGTCGGCTACGACGGCATGCCGTTCACGATCGCCTCCTCGCCGCGGCTGACGACCATCGAATTCCCGGTGCACAAGATCGCCAAGAGCACGTGCGACCTGCTGATGCGGAGGCTGGAGGAAACGGATGGGATGGACGGACCGGAAACAGACATCGTGATTACGCCGCGACTGACGGTGCGCGATTCAACGGCACGGCTCAAGGAGAAAGGGGACAGAACGTGACCAACGGAACGATGAGCGGGCTGGACGTCACCATCGTCGGCGGTGGCATGATCACGGCGGACCAGATCCTTCCCACCATTTACCACCTGCAGCGGACGGGTGAGGCCGGGCGTATCCAGGTGTGCGCCCTGGACTCCTCTCCCCTGCGCGGGCTCGCGGAGAATGCCCTGCTTGCGGAAGCATTTCCGGGCCAGTGCTTCACGCCTCACCCGGAGCTGTCCTCGCCGCCGGAGAGCAAGCATCCCCGGCTGTATAAAGAAGTCCTTGCCGGCATGAAGAAGCGTCAGACCGTCATTGTGGCAATGCCTGACCCCCAGCACCACGAGGTCGTCATGTCTGCGCTGGACGCCGATCAGAACGTGCTCTGCGTGAAGCCCCTGGTGCTGAGCTACGCGCATTCCGAAGAGATCAGGAAGGCCGCCTGGGAGAAGGGGCTTTTCGTCGGCGTTGAGTACCACAAGCGGTTCGACCGGCGGGCGCTTCTGGCGCGTCGCCAGTACGCCAAGGGGCATTTCGGCGTCTTTGCAATGGGCGAGGCGAAGATGATCGAACCGTACTACTACAGGAACTCCAACTTCCAGAACTGGTTCACCACCGACAGGACGGATCCCTTCACGTACGTCGGCTGCCACTACGTGGACCTGGTGTGGTTCATCACCGGCCTGAAGCCAGTCGAGCTCACCGTGAGCGGGGTGAAGGGACGGTTCCCGAACGGGAATGAAGGCTACATGTGGGCAAACGGCAGGGTACGGTACGAGAATGGGGCGATCCTCTCCGTGACCAACGGGCTCGGGTATCCGGACGCAGGGGCGGGGAGCAATGTCCAGAGCCTGGTCATGTACTGCGAGGGCGAAGGGAAAACAGGACTCATCGAGCACGAAGACCAGTTCCGGGGCGTCACCCACTGTTACCTGGATGGGGTAGGCCTCGCGGGGTCTCACTACAACAACATCCATCCGGACTTCTGCCGCCTGGTCCCCTGGGAGAGACAGGGTCTCAAGGCGGTCGGCTACGGGTGCGACTCTATCGCTGCCAGCCTGGGCATCATGAGACGGATGGCGGAGGAAACGGCCGGGATGAAGGAAAAAGACGCGCTCGAGCGCCGCCGGCAGATCATCCGCGAAGTGGACGACGCGGGGATCATCGCCACGCCGGCAAACAGCTTCGTGAACGAGCTGGTCACGGAAGCGACCCGGATTTCCATCACGCAGGACGGAGAGCCCGTGCGGATCCTCTATGGCGACACGCCGCGAGTGGAGCTTCGCCCAGGGAGGAAGCAGTAAGTCATGGCAACGTACAGCCTCGAACCAGTCGACGTGCCCCGGGTGAGAACCCGCTACCGGACCATTCAGACGCGTCTTCCCGTCCCTGAGTCACTGCCGATCTTCAGGGCGCTGGAAAAGTCGGAATCTCCGACCATGATGGGGCAACCGCCGGTCGTCTGGCACCGTGCCGAGGGCTTCCAGGTCCAGGACCGCTGGGGCAACCGGTGGATCGACTGGTCCTCCGGGGTCATCATCTCCAACGCCGGCCACGGCAGGAAGGAGATCCGGCGGGCCCTGCGCGAAATCGTGGACCGTGGCCTGCTCATGAGCTACTGCTTCGTGCACGAGCAGAGGGCCGAGCTCACGCAGCTCCTCGCCTCCCTCTCCCCCGACCCGCCGAACTATCAGGTCTTCCTCCTCTCCACGGGAAGCGAGGCGGTGGAGAACGCGATCAAGCTGGCACGCACGTGGGCGCTGGACACGCACGGGCCGGAGAAGCGGGTCATCCTCTCATTCGAGAACGCGTTCCACGGGCGAACCCTGGGCGCGCAGCTCGCCGGGGGAATGCAGAAACAGAAACGATGGATCGTCGGGGAAGGGAGCACATTCGTGCAGGTGCCGTTTCCCGACGGATACTACTGCCAGGACACTTCGTTCGACCTGTTCCTCAGGACGCTCTCGGAGAAGAACATCCGGCCTGCACAGATCGCCGGGATGATCACGGAGAGCTTCCAGGGCGCAGGGGTGAACTTCTTTCCGCTGGAATACGCGCAAAAGCTCGATGCTTTCTGCAAGGAGAACGACATCGTCACCATCTACGACGAGGTGCAGGCCGGGTTCGGCCGTTCGGGCAAAATGTTCACCTATGAGCACTACGGCGTGAAACCGGACCTCATCACCTGCGGCAAGGGCATCACCTCGTCGCTTCCCCTCTCCGCCGTGATCGGGCGCAAGGACCTGATGTCCCAGTACCCGCCGGGGTCGGCCACATCCACCCACTCCGCGAGTCCCCTTCCCGTTGCCGCGGCCCTGGCGAGCATCAAGCTCATCCAGAAGGAGAACCAGGTGGAAAACTCCCGGGCGCTGGGAGAAATGCTGGAGCGGGAGTTCCTGAGAATTCAGCAGAAATATCCGTCGGTCATCGGATGCGTGCACGTCAAGGGTCTTGTCGGGGGAATCATGATCGCGAAAAAGGGGACCCGCGAGCCCGATCCTGAGACTGCCCTGCGGATCAACGTCGCATGCTTCCACAAGGGGCTCCTGATGACGGCTCCCGTGGGAACGTACGGTGAGTGCCACAAGGTGGCTCCTCCTCTCATGATCAACGAGGACGCACTCCAGGAGTCCATCGGGGTATACGAGGATGCCTGCCGCGAAGTGCTGGGTTGAATGGAGGCTTGAAAAGTGAAACGTTACGGGCTGTTTATCGACAACACGTGGGTGCCGGCCGCGGACGGCGCATTCTTTGTCTCCCACGGCCCCGCTGACGGCGAGCCGATTGCGGAGTTCGCGGCTGCCGCTGCCTCGGACGTGGACGCCGCTTGCAGGGCG
>Ga0209777_10009640_pt1 | contig 10360 bp, 13 predicted proteins | sample FrelakmetHBP12HB_FD_187147 | JGI IMG/M metagenome (GOLD analysis project Ga0209777, IMG submission 187147) | Freshwater lake sediment microbial communities from the University of Notre Dame, USA, for methane emissions studies -HBP12 HB (SPAdes)... | ecosystem: Environmental > Aquatic >... | reverse complement strand
TTGCTATAACTGCGTGTTTCCGTAAGCTTGGTAAAAAAAAGCGAGGTTTTCATGCCTTCAATTTTTTCTAAGGAGGAATTGGCCTTGGATTGGCAATCTTTCAGCACCATCGCCTGTTTTTTTGCGGCTGATGGCTGAGCGGTATTTGGCGCGGTATTTTTATTATTTTTAAACAATAGCCAGACTACAAAGATGATAATTAAGATAATCAATAAAATCGCGATGATCCACCAAATTTTACGCTTTTTTTGTTCCATTTTTCCCTCCAAAATTCTTGCCCGCCTAGAGCGAAATCTAATTGCAGATTTCTTAGATTAAGAATACTGCAAGAGATTGAGCGATGGCGGGTTATTGATATTATTTATTTTGAAATGAGTCCTTTATTTTATTACCAGGCTTTCCGCCATTTTGCGGAAGATATCCATGTCGGATTGAGTTCTAGCCCAAGACACAATTAACCATGTTCTTTGAGTCTGATTCAGGGTTTGATACAGGTCCCAGCTTAACAATGTAAACAAATCGGGAGAACCGCTCTTCATTTTTGTTCGACTGCTTTCGCAACCAGCTATTCCCGCCAATGTGACGCTCTTGGAATAAAGCAGTGTTTCTCCCTCACTTGTAGATCCCGCACATGAATAAGCGTTTGCTGGTCCATCAATCCAAGAAAACACAATATGATCGTCATATTTTGGAAGCTTGTCATTATTAACCCAAGTTGATCTTTCATTTTCATCGATCGTATAGCATTTCGGATATTTGAAAGTAAAATATTGTGAATTTGGCCCGGTATAATCCACCCACTCGCTGCAATCATTTGAAGAAACAGAACCGCTGGAACTTGACGTGTTTGATACCGGATTATTGGTAGCTGTTTTATTTCGACTGCCCCTAGAAATAGCAAAGGTAAATGACAAAATAATAGTCAGAAAAAATATCAATCCAAAAGGTATAAAGAGAAATTTAAAACCAAGTATAAATAAACGAAACCAAAATGCGATAAGAAACACTATCCACAGGATAAGCAATATCCAAAACCAAATGACAAAACCAACCAAAACAACAAAAAGAACCATTGAAAAAAGGAAAAGCAGGGCAAAAAGCGGCAACCATTTTTTATTATTTTTTTGTTCCATAATTTTATTTTTACTAATATTGTTTTTATTTTTGCACAAAATATTTTAAAAATCAATCTTGTAATTCCACTCCCAATTCGCGCACTCGCCCGCGTAATCCACACCGATTCTTTTGCTTGCGATAATATTATTTTTTTCAATATCAATTCCATCCTCAACCCAAATTCTTTTGCTCTTGGTCAAATCCTCGCCGTAAAAAGATTTATCGATTTGCAATATTTTACAAACCCTACCCGGACCATTAATTTCAGTATTATGTATTAAGTAGTAAGTATTAAGCTTTTTGGGATTTTGAATTTGTGATTCTTGCCCCGTCAAATTGCTCTGCAAGATTTGGCGGGGTGAATTTGTTATTTGGTGCTTGGGACCTGCCTCGCCGGCAGGCAGGTTTGGAATTTCGAGTGCGATTCCCCTTATCAAAACTGCTGCCGGGAATCCTTCCGGCATAGTCGTAAAATTCAAACAATAGTGCATTCCATAAACCAAATAAACATAAACCAAACCGGCTTTTTCAAACATCACTTTATTGCGCTCGGTTTTTTTAGCCGATGCGTGTGAAGCTTTGTCAGTAAACCCATGATAAGCTTCGGTTTCGGTAATAATGGCTTCCAATATTTGTCCGCTATTAAAAACGCGAACTATTTTCTTGCCCAGTAGTTCGCGCGCGACTTCATTTGTGTCAGAATTAAAAAAAGATCTTTTTAAACGCATACTCAACTAATAGAAAAATAAAATAGCTCCAAAAACTAAAACTAAAATTAAAATCAGCCACCCAAGCGTATAAAGAAATAATTTAATGGCTTCTTTCTTTTGATCATTAAAATAAAATAAAACCGGTTCACCTAAGAATAAAGTTCCCGTGACAGCAGCCGATAAAACGAAAAGTAAGAGAAATGCAACCGGACCCAAAAACCCCGGCATTTTAGCTGATAAACGGCTAGCATGATTCATTAAAGCAACCACTAAAGAAACATAAAGCATTATCCCTAAAGCATTCACCAAACTATTTAAAACCAGATTTTTGATTTTCATAAAATTATATTATTTATATTTTCTCGCAAAATAAACCAAGATGTTTTTCCCTTCAATAACAAAGGCTTCAATCGAAACCATCAAAATAATTCCCAAAATATAAGGCGCTACGATTACCCCGTACTGGCCAAAAATCTTGGATAAGGGCCAAGTAAAAAGAACGCCCATAACCAAGCCCATAAAAATTCCCAGCGACCCATAAACCAGATAACGCGGTGCAATCTTAAAAAACTTTCTAATAATGAGATAGGAAATAATAGTAGTTAAAATAACAATAATAGCGAAAGTTTTAGTATCCACAGGAATTTTTTAAATAATATTTAAAAAATAAATCTCAAGCACCAAATCTCAAATCCCAAATAAATTCAAAATCATAATGACCAAAAAGCTTGGAATTTAGAATTTGAGATTTGTCACGAAGTGATCACTTAGTGATTTGTAATTTGTAATTTGTTATTTGTTATTTTAATATTTCCATTGCATCTTTCAGCGTTCTTACTTCCATAAACTTCACTTTACCCACAGCTTTGAACTTGCTCCCACCATTTTGCTTCGGGATGACTATTTTGTCAAATCCTAAACGAACCGCTTCTTCAATTCTTCTCTCAATATTGGGAATGGAGCGCACTTCGCCGGACAAACCCAGCTCGCCAAAAACCGCTGTGTCGCTCGCGATCGGTTTATTTTTGGCTGCAGAAATTATAGCGACTGCAGCTGCTAAATCCACTGAATTTTCACGAATGCGGATTCCGCCGACAACGTTAAGATAAACATCATATTGCCCCATATCGAGTCCAGCTCTTTTTTCAATAATCGCGATCAAAAGATTAAGGCGATTCAAATCAATTCCACTCGCAGTTCTTTTGGGATAACCAAAATAACTTTTGGCGCACAGCGCTTGAATTTCCACCAGAAAGGGCCGATTGCCTTCAATGATGGAACTCACCGCAACTCCGGATGCGCCTTCCAATCTTTCTTCGAGAAACACTTTGGAGGGATTTTTAACTTCCACCATTCCTTCTTCTTCCATTTCAAAGATTCCGACCTCACTCGTTTTGCCAAACCGATTTTTTATCCCGCGCAAGATTCGGAAAGATTGATAGCGGTCGCCTTCGAGATAAAGGACGACATCAACTAAATGCTCCAGTGTTTTGGGTCCGGCAATTCCGCCTTCTTTGGTCACGTGCCCAATAATAAAAACCGGCACATTGGTGGTTTTAGCCGCTCGCATCAAATTTTCTGTGGCATTTTTTACCTGGACGATACTCCCTGATGCCGAAGCGATTTCAGGCGAATAAACAGTCTGGATTGAATCAATAATAACCAAATTAGGTTTTTCCATTTCAATCGTAGCCAGAATCGTTTCCAGATCATTTTCGGCAAGGAGAAAAATCTTTTCGTTTTTAATTTTCAACCGCTCAGCCCTTAGCTTAATCTGCTGCGCCGATTCCTCGCCGCTGACATAAAGGATTTTACTGACATTTTTATTTTGCGAAATGCCAACCAGACTTTGTAAAAGCAAAGTACTCTTTCCTATTCCCGGATCGCCGCCCAGTAAAACCAGCGAACCCAAAACCACTCCCCCGCCCAAAACACGGTCAAATTCAGTAATATTAGTTTTAATCCGCTCAAAATTCTTTGAATCAACTTTATCCAAAGATTGAATTTGTACCGCTGAACCGCCTTTTGTTCCTACCGATCTTAATTTTTGATTTGGCGCAACTTTAACTTCTTGTAGGCTTTCCCACTCGTTGCAACTCGAACACTTTCCTTGCCAACGAAGAAACTCCGCCCCGCAGTTATTACAAATAAATTTTGAATTGCTTTTTGCCATAAAATTTTCTTTATAGTGAGAGTCAAGGCCCTGCCTTGACCTATTAATAATTTCTTAATTTTTTAGTTTCTTATTTTCTTCTCTCACATTCTATGCTAAAATGAAAAAGAAAAAAAGAGGGCTTTGGCCTTTAAAAACAAGGGAGGTATAAAAATGTCACAATGGCACATGGATAGTGGAGTAAATGAAGCCTTCGTAGCACTCTTTGACCTTTTGAGCCAATGGGAAAGGACAACCGGAAGACAGACAACAGTTATTGCAATCCCCCATATAAATGATGAGGAAATTATTATGTGGGAGAGCAAAAGCCCACGCTTAACAGAGCACGATATACATCCTCAGGAGCTTTTAACCATCGCGCTCACAGAACATACACCATTAAGAAGGATTAATACTTCTCCTATATTACATATGGATCCCAATGTCTCTAGTGCCATTATAAAACTTGATGATGTGATCTGCATGTGGGAGAGAGCAACAAGCCGCGAAATCATGCTCATTATTGTGCCACACTCAGCAAATGAGTCTATTCAAATTTCACAAAGCGGAAAACCTCTTCCTATAAATTTCGATATGAGTCCTGAAGAGCTTCTCAAGTTCGCGCTAGATATGCGTTCCAAAAACTGAAAATGGGAATTTACATCCCCAACCGCCTGAAAAGGCGGTTTTTGTTTGGGAAAAATTATTTAAGATTGATTTTACTTGTATTTTTACGATTTTTTTGATAAAATAAAGAAAAAAGTTCTTTAAGAAAAGGAGCGTGATAAAAATGGCGCAATACCATCCGGATCCGGAAATAAATCAGGATGTTTTAAATTTGCTGGAAAAAATCAAGAAGTATTGCGAAAGCCAAACCAGCAAGAAGGCAAAAGATTTAACTCATTTGATTATTATTTCCACAATCCCAGAAACAAATATATTATTTTCAGAAAATGGCGTTGATTATCCCTCATCAGCATCAGACATAACAGCCGCAACCGATTTTGCTCTTAAGAGACGCAGAATTTATCTCGCTGCAGTCTTAGAAAAGAACCCCAAAAAATAATTTCATTTTCCCATTACCACCAGCAACCGCTCGCAAGAGCGGTTTTTATTTGGGGAAAATCAAATAAAAAAATCCCGCCTGTATTTCAAGGCGGGTTTTAATGAACAAATATTTAAACTTACATTCCATCGTACAAATTTTCGATTTCGGCTCCCATTCTTGCGTTCAAGAGATCTTCATCTGAGTCGAATAATCTTACAAGAAGATCTTTAAGTTCTTGATCCTCTCGGACAAGCCAAAATAAAATCATTCCCATGTCTTTCACAGCTTCGGCTCGGATTCTGTTATAGGAATTACTTTTGATAACATTGAGCACTGTGATCTTGAAAGAGTCGAAATTCTCGAGATACATCTTTTTGATGCTTCCGGCAATGTTAGATTCACGATTCCTATCGATTTTGGTGTAAATAAAATCAAACATATTGAAAAGCGTTATAGGATCAGTCTCGAAGGATGAGTACATAGCCTGATCGAATGGTTCTCCGAGTTTGTGGAAAGCAAATTTATTCGCTGTTGCTATCAACTCAGGTATTTCGAATGAACTTGCATTGGCTTTGCCGACTTTTTCCGGATTGCCGGAAAACGAAATATAATTGCATTCGGCAATTTGCTTTACATCACCACTATAAACTGTGGCATTAGCTTTCCCTACCGCTTCCGGATTATCTCCGAGTTTTATCCGATTTGCCAAAGCGATTCTATTCCGATCATTCGTCCCAAAATCAAATGCATGTTGACGCCCGACTTCTTCGGGATTCAATACCGATTCTTTTTCTAGTAAGGCAAGCGGGTTTGCGCAAAAATGCATTGACCAGAAATGGTGGATTAGCAGTGCTTGAGCTCTGATCATACGAATATAGGGGAGAATATCATGCCCGAGTCTATGCTGCGAAGTACTGCGCGGCGCTGGTATCCATTTTTTGTCGCGAATGTCTTGAAATTCTACTTCATTTTCTATGCCTGTTATCGTTGTGCGCAGCATGTACCTGATTTTAGACTCATCATCGGTCAGAAGAGCTTTTTCATCCAGACCATAATATAAGATCTGGTCATCCTTTGAAATCCTTCCAAACAGCAATTTTTTTGTGTCCGCATTCATGCGAGCACCTCCTTTTGGTTTTTTTGCCCTCCGACGTAACGTCGGAGTGGCTTGGCCTCCATTAAACAGAGTGCCAACAAGCGACCAGAAAACAGTCTGCTTGTTAAAGAACATGATTAAATTATACATGATAAAGCCAAAAAAAACAATCAATATTCCAAAGAATAATTTTCCCACTTCCATTCTAAAACACATGTGTTAAAATCCAAAATGATGTTGTTCTTTAATATCGAAAAACCAAAAATCACACGGAGGTGAAAAAATGAAAGAAAAGGATTTCTTCCCTCGAGGTGTTTTTTTTCCACAAGAAGAATGTGATGCTATCTGCCTTCTCTGTGGAACTAAATCAGTTATTGCCAAATATGGTTTACGCTGCCCCGAATGCGAAAATACTGATCTTAACCAAATGGAAATCCAAACTAACAAAAGTAGTGGCATCCCAAAAAGTTTAGAAACAACCCACCATCAAGATTGGGTGCCAGAAATTAAGGAAAAATTTTTTTATCCCATTAGCTTATAACTTTTTACTGATTCCTAAATCCCTTGCCGGCTTTTAAAATTTAAAAAAGCCGGTTTTTATTTTTGGCTACTTTACACTCTCTTTTTTTTATGCTAAAATTTAAGCAATTATTCATGTCATATTTATGGCCAAAATAACCAAAAAACTTTACCGTTCATCCACTAATCGAGTTTTCTTTGGCGTTTGCGGCGGATTAGCGGAATATTTTGACGTTGACCCGACCCTTGTGCGGGTCATTTTTATTATTTTAAGCTTTTTCTCGGGACTCGGAATTGCGTTATATATCGCGCTTTTAATTTTAATGCCAATTAATAAACCATCCGAATTTGAAAATAAAGCCAAAGATTTTGCATTTGAAATTAAAGAAAGAAGCGAAGAATTTTTTCAAAAAATGCAAAAGGAATTTAAATCCAAGAAAAGGAAAAAGAAAAAATAATGTATTTTATAACCAAAAACCATGGAAAAAAGTCGATTAATGTTTGCTTTTAAATTGATTTTTAGCTTGGTAGTTTGCCAATTTGCGGGATTGGTTGGTTCGATTTTTACGATACCCAGTATTGGCAATTGGTACGCTTACCTCGAAAAACCGGTTTTCTCGCCGCCCAATTGGATTTTCGCGCCGGTTTGGACTTTTTTATATTTAATGATGGGCATTTCGCTTTTTCTGATTCTCATCAATAATCATAAAGTCAACGAAGTAAAAAATGCAGTTATTTATTTCGCGATTCAGCTTGTCTTAAATGTTCTTTGGTCGATTGTTTTTTTCTCCCTCCATTCAATTCTGGGCGGCATAATTATAATTGTTGCGCTCTTTGTTATGATTTTTTTAACAACGATTAAATTTTCTAAAATTTATGAGATTGCAGCTATCATTATGATTCCCTATTTAGTTTGGGTTGGATTTGCTTCAATTCTAAATATCTCCTTATTTTTCTTGAATAAATAATGGCGCAAAAAATTAAAATTGAAAAATTAGTCGAAGGAGGACAAGGCCTTGGTTATTCCGAAAATCAAGCCTTTTTTGTTTGGAACGCATTAACCGGCGAGGAAGTTGAAGTTGAAATTTTAAATAAAAGAAAAGGTATTTATGAAGCAAGAACTGTAAATATTATTCAGCCTTCAGCTCATCGCATTGAAGCACGTGAAAATCATTTTCTTTCCTGCTCACCTTGGCAGATCATGGATTGGGAATATGAAAACGAACAAAAAATCGCTATAGCAGTTGAAGATTATCGAAGGATTGCGAAGTTAATCGAAGAAGATATTAAGATATTGGATATTAAGATATTGTCGGATGATAAAATTTTTGGTTATCGTAATAAGATGGAATTTTCTTTTATTGAAAAGGATGGCAAAATTTCTCTTGCCTTTTTTAGTAGGGGACAAAAGAAAAAGTACCCAATTAATAGTTGTGAATTGGCTAACCCAGTTATAAATGAAACAGCAAAAAAGATTTTGACATGGATTAACGAAAACCATTTAACCGAAAGAAATCTTAAATCCTTAATTGTTCGCTCGAACAAAAAAGGCGAAACTATCGCCGGACTTTTTATTAAAGATAAATTAAATAATCTTTGTAGGGACAAGGCATGCCTTGTCCCTACGGGCAAAATAATTGGCTTCTCTTTATATTATTCCACCCACAAATCCCCCGCTTCAGTCATTACCGAAGTTTTATACCAGGAAGGGCAAGATTTTTTAATCGAGGAAATCAGCGGCAAAAAATTTAAATATGGAATCAATTCTTTCTTCCAAGTCAATATTTCTGTTTTTGAAATAGCTTTGAATGATATTAAAAAAGCTATTTCTGAAAATAATTCGAAAAATTCGTCTAATTCGATCAATTCGCATTTGATAGATTTTTATTCCGGCGTCGGCGCTATCGGTTTAAATGTTGGCGCAAATACCTTGGTTGAATCCAACGCGGAAGCGGTTGATTTTGCCAAAGAAAATATCGCGTTGAACGGTATTGTAGGGGCGCATTGCCATGCGCCCATGCCAGCCGAAAAAGCCTTGGATTTTATTCAAAAAGACTCTATCATTATTTTTGACCCTCCTCGCGCCGGCTTGCACCAAAAAGTGATTGAAAGAATTTTAGAGGTAAAACCCCAAAAAATTATTTACCTGTCTTGTAATATTGCCACCCACGCCCGCGATATTGGTTTATTAAAAGATACCTATAATATTAAATCAATCAAACTTTATAACTTTTTTCCCAGAACACCACATATTGAAGGTTTATGTATTTTGGAACTAAAATAAATGTGCCCCCCGACTTGTCGGGGGGCACAAAAAAATTCATGAATTAAATTAATTTGGAGTTCAAATCACCCATCTTCATCATTATTTGCTTCTTCACTGTCTCCAATTTGAGTTATTTGCATTTCTTTTTCTGCCCTAAGCTGTGTCCAAAGCGCATTAAATCTTTTTAAAGCTCTTCGGGGCCATACGAGAACTGTGCCTCTGAATTTGGCCCGCATTATTTTTCTGGAACTTATCGGGATATTTTTTTGGATCAGGTTCTGCGTTTTTAACATCTGCTTTGTGATTTGTTTGAATCTGTTTTTGTAATTCATTAGCGCCGCATAAAGTCGCGACGTAATATCGAAACGGACCCGATAACCACCTTGAAGCGCCAAACTATTCACCATATTGCTTATTCCTCCGTTGGATGAAATCCGGCTAATAAGAAAATAACAATCTGCTTTTCTTCTCCTATTCAAGAAAAGTTTTCATTTTTAAATGTTAATGTTCTATTTTCCGGTACCCATAATTATAACAAATAAACATTTTTTTGTAAACATCTGCTTAAAGTATTTACTTTTGGCCAAAATTTTGCTATTCTGGATACATGGAACAAGAAATTTCCGATTACGACAAATATCAATATGATTACGAAGAATACTGGAAAAATCCGGAAATCAATCGTAGTTATGAAGATCAAGCTGAAAGAGCAGCTTTAAAAAAGCTTTTGCCCAAGGCTGAACAATTGCCTTCAGGAGATAATAGTTGGTTCTGTGATTTGGGTTGTGGCTTTGGCCGGCTTTTTGATTGCTACAAAGATAATTATCAAAATATAATTCTCTCCGACTATTCTCTTGAAAATCTCAAAAAAGCCCAGAAAAAAATCTCCTCTCCTAATCCCAATAATCTCAATTCTCCCAATAATCCCAATACTCCCTCTGTCTTTTATATTGCCGCTAATGCTTATTCTCTGCCTTTTAAGCCGGAAATTATTGATTGCTTGATGTCAGTTAGAACTTTGCACCACATAGCGGAAAGCGAAAAGATGATCGGGCAAATCCGCAATGTTTTGAAATCCAAAGGCTATTTGGTTTTAGAATATGCCAATAAAAGGCATTTTATTGAAGTTGTTCGGGGTATTTTGGGCAAATCAAAGATGAATCCTTTCTCTCTCGAACCAACCCAAAGAGGCGAAGATTCGTTTTTAAATTTTCATCCCAAATACATTAAAAAAATTCTCAAACAAAGTTTTTATATTCGAAAGACTCTTTCTGTTTCTAATTTGAGATCTACTTTAATTAAAAAAATAATTCCGGTCAAAGCGATGCTTTTTGTCGACAAGATTTTCCAACCGATTTTTAGTTTAGTTAAATTCGGACCGAGCATCTTTATTTTAGCGCAAAAAAAAGAACATCCGAAAGTGGATGAAATTCTGCCTGCTTATACTTTTTTC
>Ga0209777_10009639_pt1 | contig 10360 bp, 9 predicted proteins | sample FrelakmetHBP12HB_FD_187147 | JGI IMG/M metagenome (GOLD analysis project Ga0209777, IMG submission 187147) | Freshwater lake sediment microbial communities from the University of Notre Dame, USA, for methane emissions studies -HBP12 HB (SPAdes)... | ecosystem: Environmental > Aquatic >... | reverse complement strand
GGTTTTTTGTATCTCAACAATTTATTACTGAATATATGTTAGCGCGCTCGCGCGCTAGTGTATTGAGACGATCTACACCACTTCCAGCGGATTTTGTAGCATGGTGTAGAGAAAACGAATCTAGTATTTTTGATCATCAAACAATAGAGACGTGGAATGATTTAAATTTCATGGTCACATATGCGCTTCAAGCTGGTTCTGAAACGGCAGAGTATCGAGTAGTATCTGAAGCCGTTAAAAGAGGTATGCTTCAATCTGGACCGAAGCACGCTAATCTGGAGGATTAATGGACATAATGGATTATATCAAGGCTAGTGAAGCTGTTGAAATAGGATTAAAGAGTGGTTTTGTTATGTATGGGCGTTTTGCTGGTGTTTCCGGACCGTATTTAGTTCTTTCTGATCCTCAAGGAGATAAAGTTCTTGTTCCTATAGCTGAGACCAATATAGCTTATATTAAATTGGTTGGGGCAGATCCAGAGATTAAGGCAACTATGGATAAACAAGAAGAACCGCAGGTTCAACAACAAGTTCATCAGAAGCCAATAGTACTAGATAGAATTCCACCCAGTAGGCAAGCAGCTATAGAAGCTATTAAAGAAAAATTTAGACATAATACTGATTTTGCTACTAGTCCCTCTAGAGCGGGATTTCGACCAACAGTACAATTCGATCTTGGAGATAAAAAATGATTCCACAGCGCAAGACGGAATCAGAAAAGAAACGTATTATTGCCAACTGTGCCAAATGTGGTGGAGCCAGTTGTTCCGTATGTCAAAGATACTGTTCTTATATAGATCAAATGTCTGAAGCCGAAATCCCCGCTGATTATTGGTTTAGAGAATTTGGACAATGGTATGGTGATCAAGAATTTGGCGAATGGTTGAAAGCCTCATATCTTACCAAAATAGAAAAAGTTTATTCTGATGGAAAGGTATTGTGTCTGTGCGGAAAACGCGGCGTAGGCAAGACAATGGCAGCCTGTAGTATATTAAAGAAAGCTATTCTAACAAGTTTTTCTACACATTATACTTCCTTGGTCGATGCTGTAGATAACTTGGTTTCTTCTGATGCCCATGAATATAGGCGACTATTAAAATCGGCTGATTTCCTAGTTGTTGATGAAGTAGATCAGCGTTTTTTTAGTAGTCCGAATAGTAGAGCGCTTTATGGTAGTCAGTTTGAAGGTATCCTGCGCACTAGAACACAGAATAGATTACCAATGGTTATGTGTTCAAATGCTGGAAACTTGGATGAAATTTTCGCAGGCGAGTTTCAAGAATCTTTTGAGTCGTTGCGTTCACAGTTCTTAGTAGAAAAAATAGTGCGCGGACACGATGCTAGGAAAGAAAAGGGCGCCGACGCATGAATATACAAAACTTAGATCAGCGTATGTTAGCGTACGCATTTAAAGATAAGAAAACCTTGATGTCTATGACATCTTTGGTTAACGGAGAATATTTCCGCCCAGAGTTTCGTGCGTTATGGGAACTTATATTCAGGTGTTTTTCAAAATATAAAGAGGTTCCAACCATTAATATTCTTTCTCATGTGGCAGGAGCAGCATGGGACCAGCTGGAAAATGCTTATAAAGAAGTAAATGAAATCCAAGTTGATGTTCGAGAATATCTTGCTGATTTAGAGGAAATGAAATTTCGATACAATGACCAACTTTTACGTAAGGCTGGTCAATCCGTATTTCAGAAGAACTGGAATGGTAGCGGATTTGCCGATCTCGGAGAAGCCAATAAGGTATTACGTGATACAGTATCGAGAATTGATCGCCTATATCATACTACAATTCATAAAGAGGGCACACTATCAGAGACTTCTCAAGATGCTTGGTTGCGATATAAGCAGGTAAAAGAGAATCCAGAATTGGCAGCAGGTGTACATGTAGGTTTAGCTGAATTTGATAGGATTACTAATGGTCTTGGTGATAGTGATCTTCTTTTAATTGGCGGAGAATCTGGTACAGGAAAATCCGCCCTAGCGATGAATATGGCAGTTAATGCGTGGCTTGGTAAAAACAAAGCTCCAGTTGACCCAGATTCGATTCCTGAAGAGTTTTTAAAGGGTAGATCGGTTGTCTATTTTACGGTTGAAATGCCTTATAGTCAACTAGAACGACGCCTACATGCCTGTATAGCTGGAATACCTTTATATGGTCTTAGGGATGGTACGTTAGATGAAAATGAAGAAAAAAGATATCGTGCCGCTTTAAGATTTACACAGAGATTTCCTCACGAATTTAGAATAATTGATATACCGCGCGGCGCTACAATTGGATATATTGAAAATAAATTTGCTGAATTAAAACAAGACGTTAACCTAGAGTTAATTGTGGTTGACTATCTGAACCTACTTGCTGTAAATGATGGTGATGGAGAAGCACAACAAGATTGGTTAAAAATTGGAAATATTGCTGAACAAGCACATGAGCTTATTAGAGTACATCATGTACCTTTGATTTCTCCAGCTCAATTGAATCGTACACCCAAAGAAGAAGCTGCACGTATGGCGAGACCCGATCAAGACCGTCTTGCTAGAAGTTTGATGTTGGCACAAAATGCTAGTATTATCATGAATATAGAAAAAAGAAAAGATGAACATCTTATGAAAGATATGAAAGCGCATATTGTAAAAATGCGCGATGGTGAACAGAGCGTAATAGTTTTACAAAAAAGGCTTGATCTTATGCGTCTTTATGACTGTCCAACTGATTGGGATGTTGAATCTTACGAGGAGAGGTAATGCCAATATACGATTACGAATGCCACGAATGTAAAAAGAGCTTTTCCGATCTGGCCAAGATTACGGATCCAGCTCTAGAGAAGTGCCCCCTGTGTGGATCGGCAGATATTGCTCGTTTAATATCAGGTACTTTTGGACAAGTCGAAATGCAAAGTAGTGAATACTTTAAGAATGTAATCGAACCAGAAGCAAAAAGAATCGCAAATCGTATCAATAATGGAGATGAAGATGCGCTTGCGGATATTATAGGCGAAGGCAAAATGTAAAACAGGCGCCCTAGGGCACCCAACCTAAAAAGGATGGAACATGGAAGTGATTAACACTGGAAAAAAGACCAAAAAGAATCAAGACAAGTCTATTATAGAACTTGTTGAAAAACGCTTGGAGGGTGAGGATTTAGAGTCTTGGGAAGGCACTTTGCGTGATTATCTACCTTTGGTTCAAGAAGATCATTCTTTGGCGGACGCTGCTCATTCGCGCATTTGGCGCATGATAGAGTCTGAGGGCACAAAATTCGACGAAAGGGATGAGAAAAAAGAACATCCCGAATATCCATTCTTTTCTCATGAGCTTTTTGGAATCAATGATACCCTGGCAGGCGTCGTAGAGTATTTTAAAGCTGCCGCAGCAGGTTCAGATGTTAGTAAGCGAATTTTGCTTCTTTACGGTCCAACTAGTTCAGGCAAGTCACAATTTGCTATACTTTTAAAAGAAGGTTTGGAGAGATTCTCTAGAACTAAGGCGGGTCGTATTTTTGCTCTTAAAGATTGCCCTATGCAAGAGAATCCCCTTAATGCGGTTCCTAAAGCTGCTCGCGAGCAGCTTCGGAAACAATATGGAATCAATGTAGATGGTGATCTATGTCCGCGGTGCGCCTATAGGCTAAAGACCGAATTTAATAATGATTTTATGAGTCTACCAGTGGAGCGCATTTTCTTTTCAGAAATGAATAGAGTTGGAATAGGCACTTTTCAACCCGCAGATCCCAAAAATCAGTCACAGGCCGAACTTACAGGATCTGTGAATTTTGCTAAACTCGCGGAATTGGGTTCCGAATCCCACCCGATGGCTTTCGAGTTCAATGGTGAACTGAATAAGGCTAATCGTGGAGTAATGGAATTTATTGAGTTGTTAAAAGTAGATCGTAAATTTAGGCACATTTTACTTACATTGGCACAAGAAAAACGAATCAAGGCACAAAATTTTCCACTTATTTCGGCAGATATAGTTGTCGCAGCTCATACTAATGAGGTTGAGTATGTAAAATTTCTTGCACAAAAAGAAGAGGAAGCCCTCCATGATCGACTTTGGGTAATCAAGTTCCCCTATAATTTACGGTTAGATGATGAGATCAAAATTTATGAAAAATTGATTTTTCGTGCCCAAGGATTCCAAGGAATTCACATCGCGCCTCACACTCTTCGTGTTGCGGCCATGTTTGCCATTTTAAGTAGGCTTGAAGAGCCAAAGGATCAGAAGTTTTCCCTTCTTACTAAAATGCGCCTTTATAATAGCGAAAAAGTTGATGGTGCTGGAAAAGAGGATGAAAAAAGACTTAAGGATAGTGCCGAGCGCGAAGGCATGGATGGTATTAGTCCTAGATATATTGTGAACAGAATTTCGGCTTGTTTTACTAAATGTGGTAAGAATTACATTACCCCTATTGATGTGGTTCGCAGCATTAAGGATGGATTTGTAACCAATGCCAAACTTAACAAAGATGATATTAGTCGATTTGAGAATGTTATTACTACGGTTATGGAGGAGTATAATAAATTGGCATGTACCGAAGTACAACGCGCCTTTTTCATGAACTTCAAGCATGAAATTAAAGCCCTTCTTAATAATTATATTGACAATGTTGGTTCCTACCTTGATGACGAAAAGGTTGAGAATGAATGGGGCGAATATGAGGAACCAAACCATCGCCTGATGCGCAGCATTGAAGAAAAGATTGGCGTTACCGATGGTGGGAAAGACTCATTCCGTGAAGAAGTCTATCGCAAAATGATTAAGGGCAAGAGCGAAACTGGAGAGTATGATTATCAGTCTCATCCACGACTTAGGGAAGCCTTAGAGAAACAACTTTTTGAGGAGCGCAGTGATATTATCAGATTGACTGTTTCTGTTCGTAATCCAGATCCTGAGGCTCTAAAACGGCTTAACGAAGTTATCAAGACCCTTAGTGAGCAATGTGGTTATACACCCGAGAGCGCTAACGACTTGTTGCGTTATGTTAGCTCAATTCTAGCGAAAAATAACTAAATGAGCGGAATGAACGATTCATACAAAGACATTTGGGAACTTCGCCAACCTGGTAAGCGGGACTCTGTTCGTCATAAGGAACGGATTAAGAAAGCAATTAAAGAAAACCTACGCGAACTAGTTGGCGAAGAGAACATCATATCATCAGATGGTAAACGAATGGTAAAGGTTCCAGTACGTTATCTGGACATGTGGCGATTCAAATTTGGTCCTAATCCAAAATCTAAAGGTATTGGGCATGGAGAAGGTGATCCTGGTGATATTATTGCCAAAGATGTACGACGCGGAAAAGGTAATAAGGCTGGAGACCAACCTGGAGAAGAAGTATATGAGGAGGAAGTTGAACTCGCCGAAATCGTAGAGATGATGTTGGAAGACCTAGGTCTTCCATGGTTAGAAAGCAAAGAAAATCAGGTTGAGATTGAGACCGAAGAGACGGTTTTTCAAGATATAGCTGAAAAAGGTCTTCAACCCAATGTTGACCTGCGGCGCACCATGATAGAGAATCTGAAGCGTAACTCTATAGCTGGTAAACCTATTTTTGGAAAAATTATGCCTGATGACCTTCGTTATCGCGTATGGGAAAATGTTATAGAGAAACATTCCAATGCCGCCGTAATATTGATCATGGATCGTTCTGGAAGTATGACTGATGACAAGAAATATATTGTTAAATCATTTTTCTTTTGGATGGTTAATTTTCTGCGTCTAAAGTATAAGAACGTAGAAGTAGTATTTATTGCCCATGATACAGAGGCTAGGGAAGTAGAAGAAAAGAACTTTTTCGATATAGCTGACTATGGTGGTACACGTATTAGTTCTGGGCTCGAATTAGCCAAGAGCATACTAGAAGCGCGATTCCCCAAAAAGATTTGGAATAATTATGTCTTTTCATTTTCTGATGGAGAAAATTGGGATTCTGATAATGAGAAGTGTATAGAATTATTTAAAGAATTGTTGGGCTTGTGCCAAGCCGTTGGGTATGGGGAAGTTGAATATTCAGATCAGTTTTATAATTGGTCCAATTGGCGCGGCAAATTTTCAACATTACACGATATTTTAGCCAGAACCGATGAGCTTATCTCTGAAAAGAGATTTCTTAAAGCTTCCATTGTTAGGAAAGAAGATTTATACGATTGCTTGCGGCAATTTTTGAACGTAGGTCAGGAGAAAGTATGAAGCAAGAACGCATTGAGGCTATAGAAAAGCTAGCAAAAGAAAACGGACTGGATTTCTTTCCAGTAGTTTTTGAGGTTGTTAGCGCCAACACCATGAATAATGTTTGCTCATACGGCTTACCGACACGGGCGCGGCATTGGAGCTATGGTAGATCTTATGATCATCAAAGAATTTACGGTGAGATGGGATATTCAAAAGTATATGAAATGATTACTAATAATAATCCATCATATGCTTTTATGCTGGATAGTAATACTGAAGCGCAAAATATCATGATTGTTGCCCATTGCTATAGTCACAGTTCGTTTTTTAAGAATAATGTACTTTTTCAGGGCAGCGACCGAAATATGGCTCGTCATGCTGCTGAACACGCAGACAGAATAGACAAATACATTGATCAGCATGGTTTAGATGCCGTAGAACGTATGATGGATATTGGCTTTGGTCTAGATGCGCATATAGATTTTCATAAGGGTCTTTATCGTAAAGCCTATCCAAGTAGACATATTAGAGAACGTGTAGTAAAATTGGGAGAGTTCGATGATCTTTTGGAGCCTCAAAAAAGCAAACAACCATCTAGGATAAAAGAAATTATCAATGCTATACTTCCTCCGAATCCAGAAAAGGATCTTTTATGGTTTTTTATCAATTATGCTCCATTAGAAGAATGGGAACGTGATATTCTTGATATTGTTCGTGAAGAATCTTTCTACTTTTATCCGCAAGCTCATACAAAGATAATGAATGAGGGATGGGCTTCCTACTGGCATGCTGAACTTCTTCATCAATATAAAGATATTAGCCCAGAAGAACATTTAGACTTTGCTAGAACACATGAAAAAGTATTACAACCTGGAAATCCGTTCAGTATTAATCCCTATTATATGGGTTTTAAAATTCTCAAAGATATCGAAAAAAGATGGGATAAAAAGTATGCCGCAGGAGAATCCAATATTACGGGGCGTCAAAAGATTTTTGAGGTTGTTAAAGCTGAAGACGATACATCATTTCTTCGTAATTATCTTACACTCGAGCTGGCGGACGAATTAAAGCTTTTTACATTTGGTCGCGAAGATGATTGGGAAAATGATGATGAAGATTGTGATGATGATATTCTTTATGAAATCAAAAGCCGTATGCTTGAGGATATTATTGAAGTAATGGTGCGCCCGAGATATAATAATTGGTCTCCAAGAATTGTTATAACTGATGCCAGCCCAGAAAAGATTTGCCTTAGACATAATAGCGAAGAACTTGGAACTCTGAGTTTCAAATATGCTGAACACGCACTGGAATACATTTGGGAACTTTGGGCGGCTCCAGTTGAACTTCGTGTAAAAGACGACGAAGGTCAAGATGTAGTATTGATTTTTGATGAAGCTGGATTTTCAACTAAATATATAGAAGATTCATTTACATTTGAGGATGAAGAGGAAGAAGATAAACCTGTACGTAAAACCAAAAGGCCATAGGAGGCGACAAATGGTTAAAGTATGTATCACGGGACACCGTCCTGACCGATTCTTAGTTTCACATTATAAACCTGAAACTGTAAAGTCGATAGTTGGAGATATTGCCTGCGCCCTCAAAAGGGAATACGGTGATGATCTATGGCTCAATCTTGGGGGCGCCAATGGCGCCGATCAATGGATGGGAGCCGCGGCAATAGAACACAATATTAAGTTTGGTCTATATCTACCCTTTTTGCCGCAAATTCAAGCAAAGTTCTGGACCGATGAACAGCGTGCCGAACTTGATAGACAAATGCGCGCTGCCACAAAGATTCTAATTGTAGACTCTTCTGGTGCTTATGATGTGGCCAAATATCATGAACGAGACAAACTCATGGTGGATGAAGGAGATTTTACGGTTGCTTTCTGGGTTGGTCGTAAACGAGGCGGAACCTTTGAAACAATGAAATATTCCCTTTCTAAAGCTAAGTTTGTATTAAATGCTCTGGATGGTTTGAGACCCATTTTTAAACATGATCTTGAAGTAGGTTGGACTCCACCACACTTGGAGGAAGAGGATGAGTAAACATTATTTTATAGATAATGATAAAATGGCCGATCTTGCCTGCCTATGGCAAGCCGCTAAACCCAAAGATAAGAAAAGGTTAGCCGCCAATATTATTTCATCTATGATGTTTATGGTCTATTCGAGAATAAAACCTTACAGAGAATCTCCAATGTATGGAGACCTGTTACAAGAAGGTAAGCTAGGTATTCTTAAAGCTTTGGAAGATTTTAACCAAGAACGCTGTAGGAACTTTTGCCTGTTTGCTAACTGGCATATCAAAACCAAGGTTAGACGATGTATCATTCGTGAAAAGAATAATGAAGAGGTTCGCGGGGAGCCCGAGGGCTCCTACTTCATAACTTCAGATGTTGTGGATAATAAAATCGCTTTACAAAGGGCATTATCCTTTCTTCCTGATAATGATCGCCGAGTATTAGTGATGCGGTTTGGATTCGACGGAAATGGCGCGCGCACCTTTAGACAAATAGGGGATGCCTTAGGCATCTCTAAACAGCGCGTACAACAGATCGAATCTGCCGCTTTGAATCGTTTGCGGAATGATAATGAATTACTAGAATTTTTCTACGACTGAGGCCAAAATGAAAAAATTAATATATCTTGCGGATGATTTGGAGTCCACTGCCAAAAGAATACTATCCGATGATGAGTTGAATGGATTGGGACTCAATAAAACCAAGGTGAAGCAAACCCTTACATCTTTTCAAGGTGATGAGATTGCCGCTTCTGTTTTTCTTAAGAAATATGCTCTTCGTGATAATCAGAACCAGATAATTGAATTTACACTGGAAAGTGCTAAAGATAGATGGGCTACCGTTATGGCGGAGCACGAAAGCAAGCTTACTAATGTATCATTCCCAGCTCACTTTCGTGAATTATACGATTATTTCCTCCCAGCTGGAAGACAAATGTATGCTTTAGGTAATCCTTATATTAAGAGGGGATCCTATACAAATTGCTATGTAACTGAAATCGAAGATGATAGTATAGAGGGCATCTTTGATACGGCCAAAAAAATAGCGAGAACTTTTTCATATGGTGGTGGTATCGGGTTCTGTATGGGAAAATTGCGTCCACGTATGGCAAAAGTTTCCAATACTGCTAGATACTCAACAGGTTCTGTTAGCTTTATGCCTTTATTTTCATTAACAACAGAAAAAATTGGTCAAGAGGGGCGGCGAGCCGCCCTTATGTTAACTATGCCAATTACTCATCCTGATATAGAAGATTTTATCGAAATCAAACATGATAATAAAGATAGTGTTAGATTTGCTAACATTTCCGTGAAGATAACAGATGCTTTTATGGATGCTGTTGTAAATGATTCTGATTTTGAGTTATTATTTACAACCCCCCATGAAACCATCAAGAAAATAGTAAAGGCCAAAGATCTTTGGCAAAAGCTGATCAAATCTGCCAGAGATTCGGCAGAACCAGGATTGTTGTTTTGGGATCATATAACTGAAGATTCTCCAACAGATACCTATGATCAATTAAAAGTTGTTTGTACGAACCCCTGTGTCACTGGTGACACGTTGGTTTATGTGGCGGATGGTAGAGGCCATGTTCCAATAAAAGAATTGGCCGAAAAAGATCAAGATATTCCAGTATTCTGTTTTGACAAAAAACATAAATTAGCTATTAGAATGATGCGCAATCCTAGAATTACTGGATATAATCAACCAATCTATAAAATTACCTTTGATGATGGGAATTTTTTAAGAGTGACAGGAAACCATAAACTATTACTTAAGAGTGGTGATTATTGTGAGGCAAAAGACCTGATGGTAGGTGACAGTTTACATATTATTACGAAATATGAGAACTTAATACAACTAATTTCTAGTAACATTGGTAATAAAATTATTAGCATAGAACAAGATGGTTTCGAAACAGTATATAATGGAACAGTTGATGAATTTCATAATTTTTTTATTGGGGGTTTTGAAATTATAGTAGATGAATGTATAAAATTATTCAACTATTTTAACAACAAAAATTGTGGGGAGCTTCCTCTTGCAGCTGGATTTTCATGCGTGCTAGGTTCCCTACTACTACACAAGTTTGTAAAAAATCCATTTACTCCTGAAGCTGAGTTTGATTTTGATACATTTGGCAAAATGACT
>Ga0209777_10009638_pt1 | contig 10361 bp, 17 predicted proteins | sample FrelakmetHBP12HB_FD_187147 | JGI IMG/M metagenome (GOLD analysis project Ga0209777, IMG submission 187147) | Freshwater lake sediment microbial communities from the University of Notre Dame, USA, for methane emissions studies -HBP12 HB (SPAdes)... | ecosystem: Environmental > Aquatic >... | reverse complement strand
CCGGCGCGCAGCCCGGGAAGCGGTGCTCGTCCCCGCGCTTCCGGTCCGCGTCGAGCATGTAGAGTGGTGCCCAGGGTGCAACCTGTCCGTGCGGATCGGGGAGCAGCCGTGCGAGAGGTTTCTGATGCACACCGAGGGCGGAGGAACTCCGTGGTGCGCGGTCTGCGGGCACGGGCCGATCTGCCACACGAAGGGAGGGAAGCCATGAAGACGGAGTGGACGAAGAAAAAGCCGACCGTCCCCGGGCAATACTGGTGCAGGTACAGGCGCAGGGGCGTGAAGACGGTTCTGATGACGGCCGTCTTCTTCGCGGTGGAGGGGGAGAAGAAGCCGGGCTGGGTCTTCGCCTTCGGGGGTCTCCTTGCTGGGGAGAAGGAGAGGGACCTGGAGTGGTGGCCGGAGCGCATCGAGGAGCCGGGGGAGTCGGGACCGCTCACCTGGAAGGAGAGGGCCCTGAAGGCGGAGAAGGCCCTCGCAGCGGCAAGGCGGCGGCCTTGAAGCAAGAGGACAAGGACGCCTGGAAATGGTCCATCATCCTCTGGGCGGTGATGGTGGCCGTGATTTTCCTCATCGAGTGGTCAGGGAGGTAAGGCATGAAATTCCTGAGTGAATTGGAGGAGTACCGCAAGGAGGACGAACTGCTACGGGAGGTCATCGCGTTCTTCCAGAAGCGCAAGGCCGAGGACTGGAGCCCCGAAGGCCGGGTGCACCATTCCCGGCTCGTGCAGTGGCTGGGGGAGTTGCGGGTCCACAAGCAGAACTCCGCCTTTGTCAAGCGGCTCATCCTCAACGACGTCGCCCAGAACGGTCTCATGGCCCTGCATCCGGAGCCCTCCTGCCCCCCGCCCATGGTCACGACCGAGTGCCCCGCGTGCTTGGGCAGCGGAATCGATCCCGAAACCAAGGCATGGTGCCGCGCCTGCAATGGGTCCGGTTTCATGCTCTACGGATCCCCCACAAAGAGGGGAGAAAGCGAGAGCGGCATGGAAGAGAAGACGGAGATTCGGGCCCAGGACATCGTCCTCCAGGCGGACCCGGGAATGGACCTCAAGCTGATCGTCAGCCTGCGCGAGGACGGCTCGTTCGTCCTGGAGCGGTCGGCGGGCTGCACGCTGGGCCATGAGGTCGGGCTGGCGGTGGGGCTCATGAGGACCACCATCCGGCACGTCAAGGAACATCTCCCCGCCGAGGACGCGGCCAGGACCCTCAAGGACGTTTGGGACCAGATCATCGACGACTTCGGCATGGTCACCACGAAGTAGCCCCTGCCAATCGAAAAATTCCTGTCGGCACTGTCGAATTTTCTTGACCTGCGGTGTGGCCTCGTGGTATCGTGAGGCCATGATGAACGAAACCAACACCCGGATCTTCGAGGCCCTGAAGAAGACCCTCATCAAGTGGGGCTGCTTCCACGTCAACCTCCAGATCACCCCCATCGAGGAGATCGCTTCCCTCGGGGAGTACAAAGCCGAGTGCGCCCGCAACGACGTGGTCAAGGATCCCATGGACGAGGATCCGCAGCCCATGCTCGCGGTGCTCGACTTCGACGGTTACCATTTCTCGCACCAGCACTGGGGCGAGATGTGCGACAAGCTCGACAAGGCCCTCACGAAGAGCGGCCTGCCGTTCCATCTGGGCAGCCTCTACTTCTCCCAGACCAACGGCCACGCGCTCGGGATCTACCCCGGTGCCTACGATGAGGCGAAGACCTTCTGGGGCCGCCGCAAGATCCAGGAAAAGGCCGAGCGCGAGGCGAACAAGGCGCGCAAGGCGCAGGAGCAGGCCGAGAAGGAAGAGCGCAAGGCCGCCCGCGCGCAGCAGGCCCGCGAGCGCCACGAGCGCGACCTCGTCGGCACCGGCACCTGCCAGTGCTGTCAGCGGAACATCAAGATGCGCGACGGCAAGCTCGTGGACCACGGTTACGAGTGCCCCCGGGACATCTACAACCCGAAGTACACCGGGCACCACGAGGGTAACTGTTCCGGGGTGGCGGAACTGCCCTACGAGAAGGACTGTTCGCTCGTTCAGCACATTCTGGGCAACGTCCGGTATCTCCTGGAGGGGGCGCGCGAGGATCTGGAGGAACTGCAAAGCGGCAGGGTCGTTTCCATCACCCGTGAGGAGTCAGGTTCCTGGGATCCGAAGCTCCGGGGATTCACGAAGGTGCAGCGGACCTACACCCCGGAACTCGGGTACACCTGGACGCGCGTTCTGGAGGAGACCATCTACCACGCCCAGAGCAAGGTGGACAACCTCATCGAGCAGGAGCGGTACTACCGGGTGCTCGTGGAGATCTGGAAGGTGCGCCCCCTGCCAACCGAAGAGGGGTTCGAGGAGCTTCACACCTACCACGGGCCCGCCCTGCGGGCCGCGCGCGTGAACGAGGAATCCGAACGGAGCGGCCTACAAGGGCGATAAAAGGAGGACTGACATGATCGACACCTACGAAGTGAAAGAAAAAATCCGTCGGCAAGAGGCGACCCTGCGGGCTCGCGCGAACCTCGACGCCCTCGTGACGGATCTGCGCAAGCTGGGACATGCGGTCAAGCTCGGGGCCCGGGGAGCGCAGACAGGGATCGAGGAGATCGACGGTATTTTCCAGCCCGTGGTCTTCGAACCGGAGCGCAACTACGCGCGCCGCCCCACGGGCAAAGTGAGGCTCAAGGTGGGAGGCTACGGGGATGCCAAGAACTATCCCGAGCCCAAAGACGGCTTCGATTCCGACAAGACCCTGGAGCGCGTCCTGGAGTCCTTTCAGGCGGCCAAGGCGAAGCACGAAGTCTCGGCCGCGAGCGATGAGCACCGCCGCATGCGCCGGGCCAACCTGGACGTCGTGGCGACCCTGCTCGACTACGGCCTGCACGACGCGGACGAGTTCAAGATCTTTCCCGCCATGAAGGCGCGCATCAACGACGCCAAGGGCGATCCCAACCTCGTGGTCGTCGAGATCGCCCTGTCGCCCCTGGAGGCCGCCGACCTCATCCGGGACCGGCTGAAGGCGGCCGAAAAGTCCTGCCAGAAGTAAAAAATCTCTTGACACCGGGTAGGGCTTCGTGGTACTGTTAAACCATGATGAACGCAACCAAGGAGGGCAGCATGAAGATTCGCAACACCAATTCGGGCTACGGGGACGCGGGCCCCTTCGAGGCTGTGTCGTTCGAGGCGCTGGCCGACGAGATGACCTCGCTGTTCCACGAGTGGGCGCACGATGCTCTCCAGGAGGAGCTTGACCGTGGGTTCGAGGTGCTCGACGAGGCCGCCTACATCGAGAACCGGATCGAGGAGATGCGCGCGGAGTTCATCGCGGGGCTGGAGGAGGCCTGACATGCGTTTCTTCATCTGCGATGCGAGCGACCGGGGCGAGGTGCCCTGCTGCTTCACCGAGCGTGGTTTCAATCGCTTGCGTGAGGGCAGCGACCTCCACAAGCGGTGTATCCGGCACGGGGCGCTCATCACCGATGAGAGGGAGTTCACATCCCCCGAAGAGGCGCGGGCCTGGGCGCGGGGCGAAAGGAAAGAGGACTGAAATGAGGTATCGCAAGAAAAACGAGGTCGAATGCCCGAATTGCGACGGGACCGGCGATGTGCTCGACATCACCCGTTGCGGCATGTCCACGCGGATCGATCCGCCGATCATTCTCTGCCCCCTGTGCGGGGGTTCGGGGTCGGTGCCCGAGGACGTGGCGGAAGGCCACGAAGACGGCAGGGATTACGCGGCCGAGGCCCGTGAGGAGGCCGCCTTGAGGCGGTGGGAAGAGCGCAGGGAGGAAGGCCGATGACAGCCGAACAGATGACAGCCCAGATCCTGACCGACCCCCATCTGAGCGAGGGCCAGCGCAGCCGCAAGCTCGCGGCGCTCGCGAGGGCCGTCTCCATCATGACCGGGGCCCTGTGCCCCGAATGCCTCTCGGACAACGTCCAGGACAACGGCGCTCGCCGGGACGCGGATCTCGCCTACTGCTGTCAGGATTGCGGCGCACAGTGGGATGCCGAGCCCGTATAGCCAACAAAAAATCTCTTGACAGCCTGCTCGGATTTTGTGCCGATTTTGTGCCGAATTCCTGCTGATTTTTGCGCAGATCTCCGCAAACTCAAAGGTGCTGTAGACAGATCTGTCAACGGCGGTTTTTAACGCAACACCCTCCATTATCCCTAGAATGTCCCTTAAAACTCCCTGTGCGTGCGCCTGCGCCGCGTGGAGCCGGGCAAAGAAGCGCCCCCGACCCTGGAGGGCAATCCGGGCCGGGGGCGCAGGAAAAGCTTGTGGAGGCTCCTAGATCCGCATGGGCATGATGACGCACGTCACGTCCTGCCCAGCGGCCGAGCCCTCGACCACGAGCGGATCCAGGGGGCTCGTGTCGAAGAGCAGGTTCACGTTGTCGCCCTTGTTCGGGCCCGCCGCGTCCATGGCGTCCACGATGTAGCTGGACATGAAGCCCGTGACGAAGTCCTCGGGCAAGCTCCCCGAGACCACGGGCAGGTGGAAATCGGCGCTGTTGTCCGCCATGGTGAGGAGCAGGCCCGTGGAATTCTGGGAGATCTTCACCCCGCCGAACGATCCCTCGTTGGTGAGCTTGAAGATCTGCGCGCACATCTCGCGCATGACCTTCGCGTTCACGACGACCTTGTTCGCGTGGCTGCGGGGGATGACCTGCTCGTAAGGCGGGAAGTCTGCCGCGACGGCGTCGGTCACGACGACGACCTCGGAGCCCTGCGCATCCGTCCAGGAGGCGCACAGGCGCTTGCCGTCCTTGGCCTCGATGGTCTCGACGGTGAGGTCCTTGGCCCCGCCCTTGGCCGCGAGCGAGCCCACGAGTGCCGGGAGGAGCACGCCACCCTCGGGGTTGTTGTAGCGGTCGTCGCTGCGCTTGCCGATGAGGTGGAGCCGGTGCCCATCCGTCGAAACGGACGCCAGGGAGCCGAGCAGGACGCACCGCAGGGACTCCGCGCGGGTCTCGTCCTCGCAGACCGACGAGCCCACCACGTCCCAGATCTCCCCGAACTTCTCGACCACGCGGGCCGACGTCGGGCCCTCCATGTCGGGCCGGGGCGCGAGGTCCTTCATCTCCAGGCCGCTCATGAGCCGGGAGAACCCGACCTTCAGGACGAAACCGTCCTCGACGGAGACGTTGATCGGGCCCTTGTGCGCCATGAGGGTCTTCTTGAGGTTCATCGCGTCCACGAGGGCGACCGGCCCGAGAGACCGCTTGTCGCCGTCGCCCACGGCAACCGCCGCCGTGATGCCCATGCCCCGGATCTCGGCCGTCAGGCCGCAGCCGGGGGACACCCGCACGAGCACCGTCTGGCTCGCCGGGAGGCACTTGGAGCCGCGCGCCGCCGCCGCGAACACGGGCATGAGGCTCTTCTTGAGCTTCCCCGCATCGAACTGCCCGTTGCTGTCCATGACCGTCTTCGTTGCCTTCGCCATTTTTCTGCCCTCCTGTTGGTTGTTGCCGTTTCCTAACTTACACCCTAGTTATATCACGAGCCGGTCACGTTGTCAAGCAATTTTTATCAGCCGATACCGAGCACCTTTTCGATTTTGTCGGATTCGGTCGCGACCACGTCGGCCAGCAAGCCCATGGCGTCCGACTCGGGATCCAGCTTGTCCTTCAAGGTCTGCGTGGCCTTGTCGATGAGCTTGCGCACGTTCAGGGTCTCGATCTGGGCGATGCGGTCGCCCCGGGCGAGCAGATCCGCCGCCGTGTAGAGGCACGCCAGGGCCGCGCCAAGGGTCGCGATCTCGACGGGAACCGGCAAGGGCTCGCGGACCGGGGCCTCGGTGAGGATTTCCAGGACGGCGCGCTTCCACTCCTCGAACACGGTCGCCGCCTTGTCATCGGAGCCGTGGAAATTCCACTTGCCACTGTAGGTGTTCAGGTGCGTGAAGCATGGCACCGAGACCTCGATTGCGGTCTTGGGACTCTCGAACCGGCAGAAGATCGACGGGGAGAGATCCGACACGTCCACCGCGAGCTTGCCTGCCTTGGTGGCGAGCAAGTGGTCATAGCCCCAGAGCCGCGCGCCGCCCACGTCGCGCGAGGCGCAGAAGTCGGAAACGAGCTTTCTCAGCAACTCCGCCTCGACCTTCAGGTGTCTTTCGTTCCGCTTCACGTTGCCCTCCTTGTTGCTGTCCATGATTAAAGCATATCATAAGAGCCCACCGGAGTCAAGAAAAAACGCACGTTATCGAAAGAAAAATAATTGTTGACAGTGTCGGGGTCTTGTGGTATGCTCTAATCATAGGGTGACGGAAAGGCACAGGATGCCGGGAAGGAAGGTGCGGACAAGATAGAAGCTCGACGGGTTCCGGCCGCCCGCAAGGCTGGTGGTGGACGCGCAAAACGAAATAGGCCCCGGTGGGACGAACGAGCCCACCGGGGCCGCCTCTTCTTGGACCCGCGAGGGCCCGAGCCATGAATGCGAGGACCAGGACCGGCGCGCGGAGGGGCGCGGACAAAGAAGCGCCCCCGGGCGGAGGGCAGCCACCCGGGGGCGCAGAGGGCGTTTGTTCAGGGCTTGACTAGTCCGTGGGGAGGTCCTTGACCATGTCCAGGGCCTCGATCAGCCGCTCCACGCGGGCCGCCCGCTTCTCCTCGGGGGTGCGGTCGCCGCCCAGGAAGTAGAGCGATCCGTAGGCCTTTTCCAGCGCCGCCCGCTTGGTCTGGATGCTTTCGATCTGCGGGCCCAGGGGCTTCTTGGGGTCGATGGTAAAGACCACCGTGAAGTCGCCCACGACACCGGGCAGGGGGCGCATGGTATCCTTGAACGTCACGGTGTAGTCGGCCGACTCCTCGTAATACTCCAGCGAGGAGGCCGCGCCCAGCCCCAGGTTTTCGCTCAGGATCTCCCGGAGGAGCGTGGTGAACCGGGCGCGCGGGGTGTTGTAGGCGACCGGAGTGAAATCCACCGCGCCGTCCGTCGCCCGCTTCTCCAGGTCCGCGATCTCTTTCTTCAGCTTCATCTCTCGGCCCTCCTCATTGGTTGTTTCCTCACTACACCCTAACGATACCACGAAAGCCCCTCGGTGTCAAGACCTTTCTTCTACTCGGCTACTCGAACACCCGCAGGCCGTGCTTCGCAATGCAGGCCTCGGCCTCGGCCTTCATGCGGTCGGCGCGGGCCGCGACGAAGGCCGCGAAATCGTCGTGAACGAGGGCCTTCGCGGCCTTCCGCACCTCGATCTGGATCGCCAGGGTATCCCGGGCGGCCTTGGCCGCCGCGAGGTTCTCCACCTGTGCGCGAAGGAAGGCGTCGAATTCGTCCAGCGCCTTGGTGCGCGCCGCGTCGAATCCCTCCGGGCCCCCGCAGGCGAGCGCCGCCAGGGTCTCGATCCGGTCCTTCATGGCCTGCAAGGCCGCGCCCGCCTTGTCGGCCGCGAGCTTGGCGCGGGCTTCCGCCTTGGCCGTGTCCTCGTTCGTCCGGACGAGGGTCGCGGACGCCTCCAGGAAGCGGTCGCGCAGGTCGCGGGCCTCGGCCTCGGAGATCCGCAGGTGCTTGGCCAGGATCCCCAGGCACTCGTCGGGGGTCGGCTCCCTGTACTCGCCCCCGCAATGCTGCTTGCTGTTGCCCCCGTGGAACCGCTCGCCCAGGTTGCCCGGCAGGGCCCCCGCGAGCCAGTAGACCCCGTTCGCGATCCCGTGCATGGGCAGCCCCTCCTCGCCCGGCGCGAAATGCGAGAGGTGCATGGCGATGAGATCCGAGAACCGCCCCGGGAAACACCGCTCGATCTCCTCGTGGCAACACCCGCACGAGTCATCGACCCACCGGCCGTTTCCGGTCTTGCGGTCGATGGTCGCCGTGATCGTGAAATACGGGCTCTGCGAACCGATCTTGTGCAGCCCGCCCTCGACGCGGATCCGGAAGGTCTCGCCTCCCTTGGTGTAGGTCTTGGTTGCCAATGTCGGTTCGCGGTTCATGTTCGTGCCCTCCTTGTTGCGTTCAGTATGTCTAACAGTATCACGAAAGCCCTTCGGCTGTCAAGCTCTTTTTTCTACTCGGTGGCCTTCCGGCAAGCTTCGCACGAGCAGGAATTGAGGGGGCTCGTGTAGTGGTCGGCCTTGGTTCCGGGCATGTCCACGTCGAATCCCTGGCCGGAAAGGGCGGACACGTAGCCGAGCGCCTGATCGAAGGTGTCGAAGGCGGAGCATTCCACCTTGACGTTGTCCACGCGCAGGCAGGGCAACGGACGAGTGATCTCGACGCTCCAGCGCCCGTGCCATTTCTTGATGCTGACTCCGATGATCTTCATGCTCGTGCCCTCCTCGGTTGCGTTCATCATCTTACCCCCTTATAGTATCACGAAAGGGGCGCTTGTCAAGCTTAAAAATCCTTCGTCCAGCACTTCCCCAGGACGCGACAGGTGATCTCACCGTCCACCAGGGAGCATTCGATGCGCTCGGCCCGAACGCGCTCGCCGGTCTTGTCCCATTGGTATTGGGCCGCCCCCTGCTTGGTGGTGTCCACGATGGCCCGGACCTCGCGCCACACGGACCGGCCGCCGCGCTCGCGCACGGTTGCCCCGGAGCGTAGGGCCTGCTCGCGCTCCTTGGCGAAGTCATAGCCCGGCATCCCTACCGCGACGTGTTGCACGTTTGCGTCACCCGTGGCGACCACGAAGGGGGCCGTTTGTATCGTGTTTCCCATGTTCTCCCTCAGCAGGCAACCGCCCGCACCCCCGCGTCGATCTCCTCGCACGCGAGGCAGATCGCAGCCGTATCGCCCTCGTCGAGCGCGCCGCCGCAGATCCGGCAGAAGTCGCACCCCTCCACGCTCGGGCGCGGGGGCCGCTTGTGCGTCATCGCGCCCGCGTTGCGCCGGGCCTTCGCCGGGACGGCGAAAGCGTTGCGCATGGTGTTGGTCGTCTTCATCGGTCAGCCCTCCTTGTTGCGTTCATCATCTTACCCCCTGACTATATCACGAGATAGGGGGATTGTCAAGCACTTTTTACTCGTCGGCAATCTCGGTGTCGGTCTTGCGGGCCGTGATGTAGTCGGCGGCCTTTTGCGCCTGCGCCGCCGCCACGATGACGAGCTTGCGGTCGTTCTTCAAGGCCTCCAGCCACCCCTTGATGTAGGCCGCCGCGTTGTCGATCATCTTGTTCTCGATGCCCGACAACCCGCACAGGAAGGCCGCGCCCATCTCCGCGACAAGTTCCTCCTGGCTGTAGACCTCGGAGCCGAAACCGGAGATCCCGGAGACCCCGCGACGGTCAAGCCGCGACTTGTGCCCCGTGGCGTGCGCCGCCTCATGGAAGAGGGTCGCATAGTAGCCTTCGGGCGACTCGAAGCACCCCATCACGGGCATGTGGATCTCGTCCGTCGCGGGGCGGTAGAAAGCCCGGTCCCCGCCATCGAAGCGCACGGGGGGCTTGTCGCTCCAGCCGTCCATGAGGCGCTCGCACTCGGCCAAGGGCTCGATCACGTTCGCGGTCTTCTGGCCCTCGTCGGGATCGGCGATCCCCTCGCATTGCGAGAGGTTGAAAACCGTGTATGCCTTCATGAAGGGCACGCGCCGCGTGCGCGTCTCGGTCTTCTCCTCGCCGGTCTCCTCGTCCTTCGTGATGACCGTGGTCGTCCCCTTGTTGATGTAGTCGGCGAACACGACCATAGAGCCCTTCTCGCCCTTCTTGACGAATCCGCCGAGCTTCTTGGCCTGCTTGAAGGTCAGCCAGAACGCGGACGGGCGACCCTGGAAGGCGAGCAGCCAGACGTTGATCCCCCGGTAGTGCTTCTTGCTGACGAGGTTCTTCGGCATGCCGCTGGTGCCCTTCCACGGCTTCCGCCAGGGCACCGTGCCAGCCTCAAGCTGGGCCATGATCGTATCCGTCACCCTCTCGTAAACGTCCATAGGATTGCCCTCCTAGTTGCGTTGCCCTCGTTCGCCCTGCCCGCTTTCCAACCTTACAACCTTATGATACCACGAAAGCCTACCCAAGTCAAGAAAAATCGGCTAGTCGTCCTCGTCCACGAGGGCGATCACGACCTCGCGGGGGCCGACGGGCCGCACGAGCATGGAGATCTCGCCACGGGGAACAGTGCACGAGGTCACGAGCAACCCCTTGGCGCTCGTGCGCACGGCGAGCACGGTTCCGTCCGCGAGCGTGAAGACCACACACTTTTGCGGGCCGCCGGGAACGTGCGCGATACTGATGCCCTTCGTCATGCTTGTGTCCTCCTTGGTGGTGTCCGTTTCTCAACCTTACAACCTTATCATATACCCAAAGCCTACCGGAGTCAACAAAAAAGCGCACTACCAGCAAAAATAAATCGACCGGCAGCGGTCGATTTTTCTTGCTTTCTGCGGGGTCTTGTGATATGCTTAGGTCATAAGGTGAGGGCAACGCAACCAGCTAGGAGGGC
>Ga0209777_10009637_pt1 | contig 10361 bp, 7 predicted proteins | sample FrelakmetHBP12HB_FD_187147 | JGI IMG/M metagenome (GOLD analysis project Ga0209777, IMG submission 187147) | Freshwater lake sediment microbial communities from the University of Notre Dame, USA, for methane emissions studies -HBP12 HB (SPAdes)... | ecosystem: Environmental > Aquatic >... | reverse complement strand
TAATCGAAGCCGCCGCGTTCCCCGCCATATTCTACGTGACTTCTTGCGACCTCCTGGAACAGATGCATGACATGTTCGCGAAGTATTGCAGGCTGGACGGCAAGCCCGTCGAGATAGGAAGGATAGGGGGCGGTCATTGCGACATCCGCCCCATAACGGTCGCGACCGTCCAAAGCTGCCAAATGGCCCTGGAGGGCAAGTTCGACAAGTTCGACGACGAGGACCAAGGGGACGATACTGTCCTGGACGACCGCCAAAAGAAGGATGTCCAGCAGTTCGTCAAGGAAGCGCAGTTCGCAGTCTGTGACGAGGTCCAACACTCTGCTGCCGATACGATCCAGGCAGTCATGAACAATAGCTTTTCCGCCCGCTACAGGTTCGGATTGTCCGCCAGCCCGTGGAGGGACGACGGCTTGGACATCCTGATCGAGGCCTGCTTTGGCAAGAAGCTGTGTGATATTGATGCTTCCTTCCTGATCGACCATGGCTACTTGGTCAAGCCCCTCATCGTCTTCAACCATTTTAGCCCCCATTTGGGGGCGGTCGCCAACTACGCCGCCTGCTATACGAAATACGTCGTGGAGAACGAGGCTCGGAACGGCTGGATCGCCAGGAAGGCCCTGGAGTACATGGGGCGGGGGAAGCCGACCATCATCCTGGTCAAATGGGCCAAGCACGCCGAGATCCTGGCCAAGATGATCCCCGGCTCAGAGGTCTTGACCAGCAGCGGGACCAAGAAGAGAACCCCCGCCAAGAGGAAGCTGGTCTTGGACAAGATGCGGAAGCGGGAAACGATGTGTATAATTGGGACGACCCTGTTGGACGAGGGGGTCGATGTCCCCTCGGCGACCGTGGGAATCTTCGCAGGAGGAGGGAAGTCCTCGACGCGCGCCCTCCAGAGGGTCGGGAGGTTCATCCGCCGGGACTCCACGGACCCGGACAAGGACACGGCGTACATCGAGGAATTCTACGAGCACGCCCGCTGGCTGGACCATCACGCCAAGGCCAGGAGGAAGATCTTGCAGACCGAGAGGAACTTTCGCATTACGGACAATCGGGAGACGATGATTCTGTAAGCTTTGTTGTAGAATGGGTCGTCAGGATGGGAGGGACAAGAGATTAAGGGAATTAGCCTCCAAACGATATTCGGCAACGCGAAGGCGACCGGAGAACCGAACGGGGGTTGCCGTGCCGTACTGGTGCATAGAACCGAGCGAACCGCGAGAACCCAGAACTCAGAACCGAGCGAACCGCAGAACTCATTACGCCTAACCTAGAACGCATTACTCGTTACGCAGAACTAAGAACCGAGCGAACCGCAAAACCAAAAGAAGCAAAATGCTGGTAACATCCCTATCTGGTGCAATGGAGCGGCAACATCAAGACGCCGCCCCTCCCAGAACTCTGATGCCCGGTTAGGTTCCGGGAACTGGCATGGCAATGATCGCCGAGGGTTGGGAGGGTCAGATGCGCGGCTATCCGCGCGATCCTTCGGCGTTAGCCGACTGTTCCGAGTCGCCTGCGATTACCGCCGCAGGCGGGAAAACGGCGGGGGAACAACCAACCCCCTATCTCTTCCTTACCGAGGGTGAGACTGCTCGGAATAAGCGCCAAGCAAGCGAGGAACAAGATGCATCAGTCCCTGGACGGGACCTTGTGGGAAAGCCAACTGGGGAAGGCTGAGACGCCTTCTTTTGCGCTCCTGGGATGCATGCTTCCGTACCTTTGAATGCAGTAGCTTGGTCCAACCTTCCTGCGACCTGGTAGTGGCATAGGGTGCCGCCAGGGCGTCCGCCGCCTTTGTCCAAAACCAAAGGCGGGGCGGTACGGTGCGAGTCTGGACTCTGGAGGTCTGACCAACCAAACTCCCAAACAATGGTCGCCTTCCCCAGCGCGATTTTTCGCAAGCGAAAAACCGCCGCTGGGGGCGAAGGACTCCAGGCTCTTGACCATGATGCTGCCCTGCGGCGGGAAGCGCCCCCCAGGAGGCGCGGGGGTCCCGCCGCAGAAGAAGCCCCTGAGGGCTCCGCCCGAAGGGGGAAACGCCGGCGCCCGGCAGTTTGGGCGACGGCGTCTTGGCGGACGAGCAGGCGCTTGTCGCCTGCGAGCCGCCGCTCCATGCTATCCTGACCGACCCTGTCGGAAATTCTGTCCACGGACAAGTAAGTTTTTACCCAGCAAGCCGCGCCACCTGGTAGCATTTAAGTCAGGACGGAAGGTCCCCTTCCGTCCTTGCCTTCTTGTCTGGGACGAGGTAGACTTGGTATGGAGGAACAGATGTCCGCAAGACCATCAACCGAATCATTGCCCATGGTTCAGGGGAAGGCGACCGGGGACGACGATTCCATCTTTCTTCCCCGGCGCAAAACCCCCAAGAACCAACGGGAGCGGCAATCCGCAGCGAAGCTGAAGCTGGACATGGGACATGTTGCCAATCCCCTTGGGGGGCCGGACAACAGGCCCCATAGGTGTAAGCCAAGTTTGGCGAGGAACATTTCCCCCGATGGCAACGTAACGGTTTCCCAACTGTACCGACATGCCAGCAAGCTCTATGAGAGGGCTTTCGGACCGGGGGTATTCGAGGGGATGATGCCCTCGGACCGGCAGGCGGTCGGGAGCATGTTTGGGGAACTGCAACAGAGGTTCATCGACTGTTGCGAGGGCATGTCGCCTTCTTATAGGGATCTGGCTGAATACCTGGACTGGTTCATGGAACCCCAGCACCTCGGGAGGATACTTTCCGCCTCCAAATATTGCCAGGATGGCAGGGCGATTGTCCACTTCAGGCAGGTCATGGGGGCCGCGTATGTCAGGAGGTTCTACGACGAGGTCCTCAAGCGCAGGAACCCTCCCAGGGCTGGAAGCGACGCAGCCATAGGGGAGCGGAGGGAGTTCTGGGAGGAAGCGTTCCGCAGGTTCAGGGAGTCCCAGGGGTCCAACTGGTTATTTTGCCAAGCTCTAGCATCCTTCGGCTACGCCGTTGCCGCCCAGTTCCTGGCGGAGGAATACGGGAGCGACGAGTCCCTGTGCCGCCAGAAGATCCTCCTGGAGATGGAGCGGCTGTTGTCGGAATCCAAGGAGCCGGAGGAGGATTGCAAGTACTTAGGACTCGCGTGGAAGGCGACGGAAGAGTATTCCAAGTACCTGGACGAGAAATGCATCCTGTATAACTGGAGGGAGAAAGCAAGCGACTTATTGGATGTCGCCTGCGAACGGGCGGGACTGAATCAAGCAGGACTTAAGGGGATGTCCTACAATGCATCTACGCAATAATCCGTTTCATTCTGCCGCCTTGGATGTGGGGAAGTCCCTTGAGAGATTGGGGGATGCCGTTGAAAATAGCATGGAAGGAGCCAGCCTCAGCAAGGTTTCAGACCTCAAGGACGCCATGATGATTGCTTCCATTTCCTTCAATAGATTTTGTTGTCTAATAAGAGGAGAAGGAGTCGATATCCCTCGCAAAATCAAGTTGAACATGTTGGATACGAAGAGCATGGCTATGGAGGAGATAGATCGCGCCGAGAAGGAGTTGGGAATAGGGCAATCTGTTTATTAAGGTACGAGGATCCAAAACATGGCAGGTTTACTTCAATATCCCGAATGCGAAGGCGACAGGGAACTCCTGCATCTGATCAAGGCAAAATATACCCTGATCTATGTCCGGACTTGGGAGGAACAGAGGATCATCGACTCCCTTGCCGCCATCTGCGAGCGTCCGGAGGTCAACCTATCGGGGGTCAACGTCTGGGACGCAGCGAGCGGTCTTTACGATTCCAACGGAAACGAAATAGACCGGGGGATGAAGAACCCCGAGCAAGTCCTGGAATACATCTCAAAGAAGGCTGCCGAGGAATCCGCAGGGGACGATAATGCCAAGTCCTCCAGGGGTCCCATCTTCGTGCTTTGCGACCTTCCCCGCTTCTTCGGGGACCCTTCCGGGCAAACGAGGATGACCCCGGAGTTCGAGAGGCAGATAAAGAACCTGTCCAAGACGCTAAGGGAGTGCAGCATATCCATAGTCATCGTCTCCCCGGACCTGCAATTGCCCCTGACCCTGGAAAAGGTCGTTACGGTCATAGATTACCCGTTACCTGGGCCGGAGCAGATCGCCCTGGTAGTCGAGGAAGGCAAGAGGGTATTGATGGCCAGCCGGAGGATATCCCCCGAGGCGGCGGCAACCTCGACCGAGGAAATCGTCCGAGCGTGCCTGGGCCTGACCCTGTACGAGGCGACGGACGCCATCGCGAAGGCGATCGTAGTCAAGAACTGCTTCGACATCCCGACGATCCTGGAACTGAAGCGGCAGATCATCAGGAAGGGGCAGGTCCTGGACTACGTCCATTCCACGGAGACCCTGGCAACGGTCGGGGGTCTTGACGGGCTGAAACAATGGCTCAAGATAAAGAAGCACGGGTTCGGAGACGCGGCCAAGGTCTATGGCATTACGCCCCCCAAGGGAGTCTTCGTCCTTGGCGTCCAGGGAACGGGGAAATCTCTCTTCGCCAAGGCGGTCGCCAACGAGCTCCAGGTTCCCATGCTCAAGCTGGATATCGGGAGGTGCTTCAACCAGTTCATCGGGGCTTCGGAGTCCAATATCCGGGGTGCGCTCAAGATGGCGGAATCCATCGCCCCGTGCGTCCTGTTCGTGGACGAGCTTGATATGGCTGTTGGCGGGGCGTCCGAGGGAGGGGGGGACGCGGGTACCTCCAAGCGCGTCATCTCGACGCTGCTGGACTGGATGCAGGAGAAGACCGCCCCCGTGTTCGTCGTCGCTTGCGCGAACTCGACTAGGGGGATCCCGGCGGCGATGCTGCGCCGGGGCAGATTCGACGAGATGTTCTTCGTCGATCTTCCGACCATCGAGGAGCGGGAAGAGATATTCAGGATTCAACTCAGCAAGGACCCCCGCAACAGGGACCCCCAGCAATTCGACATCGCCGCCTTGGCTCGTGTCACGGAGGGCTTCAGCGGGGCGGAGATCGAGTGCGTCGTCGGGGACGCCATGGATACGGCGTTCGCGCGGGACGGCTCGGAGTTCACGACTGTGGACATGCTTGAAGCCGCCAAGTCCTGCCGTCCCCTTTCCGAGGTCATGTCGGAAGAGATCGAGGCGCTTAGGCGCGAGAACAGGCAAAGGATGCGCCCCGCAGGGAAGCAGAAACCCGCCCAAGCGGCGTTGACGGCGACGGCGCAGGCTGCGGACAGGCTCGGAAAGGTTTGAAATGGACTTCGAAGCGTTGGAACGGAAGATCGCCAGGCTTGACGAGCAGGTCGCGGACTTGACCCAGGAAGTCTCCACCCTGAAGTCCCAAAACGAGGCGTTGAGGAAGGGGATCAACGGCGTCGGGACAAGGGTCTCGAAATTTGAAAGCCGCAAGGCTGCCGATGACCTGCTCTCTTCGTTCTCCAAGGGTTCTCCTGGGGGCGGCGGGGACATCGTCGATATGCTCAAGAGCTTGGGAAAGAAGTAAGCCAAACAGAAGGCTTATTCCCCTTGCCATTAGTCCCCCAATCCGCTATCATTTTTCCAGGTCGCGCGACCTATCTCTTTTTAGGAACCGCGCGAATCTTTGGAGATCAAAATGTGGATGGTCCTGCCAACCTGCTGTCTCTCTGCTCCGGAGGGGGAGGTCTCGAACTCGGGATCGGACTCGTTGTTCCAGGCTCTCGAACGGTCTGCTTCGTGGAGAGGGAAGCCTATGCCTGCGCAGTCCTGGCGGCGCGTATGGCAGAAGGAACCCTGCATGAGGCTCCTGTCTGGAGCGACCTCCGGACATTCGACGGATCCAAATGGCGCGGACTCGTGGATATCGTCGCTGCGGGATTTCCATGCCAGCCCTTCTCCTGCGCCGGGAGGCAGCTTGGAGAGAAGGATCCTAGGCACCTTTGGCCGGAGGTCGCCAGGATCATCGGGGAATGCGACCCCCATTTCGTCTTCCTTGAGAACGTGCCCAATCTCGTCAACCTCGGATTCAGACAAGTTCGACGCGACCTTCGAGGCTTGGGTTATATGGTTGAAGCGGGACTATTCAGCGCGGCTGAGGTCGGGGCGACCCACCTCAGGAAGCGCATATTCGTCCTCGCCGCCAAGCCCGCAGCCCTGGCCGACGCCGACTGCGGCGGACGGGGAGAGGAGGAGCGAGGCGTATTGCAGGGGGAACCCGACCCTGATCGGGGCGGCGAAGGCGATGTGGCCGACCCCGGTCGCCAACGACGACAACAAGAGTCCCGAAGCCCACATGGCGATGAAGGCGCGGATGAAGGGCGGGGTACGGAAGGAATGTACCAGCCTGGCCGTCCTGTCGCGGATGTGGCCTACGCCGCAGGCACGGGACGAGAAGAGCGGGGATGTTTCGGGAAGGACGATGTCAAGGAACTCCAGGCCCCTGAACGAGATCGCGGAACATTGGAAGTCTTGGCCAACGCCGAGTGCCGTGGACGGAGAGCATCCAGGAATGAAGGTAACGAGAGGCGGGCAGGAACACTTGGCGCAACGGGCAAACCTGTGGCCGACCCCCAGGGCGGAGGACTCGGAGTCTTGCGGGAACCATCCCGGCGCGACGGACTCCTTGACGGGGGCGGCGAGGCTATGGCCGACGCCCTCGGCGCAGGGATCTGCGGGGGAGATCAACGAGGACTTGGAGCGCAAGGGCGAAAAGTTGGTCAACTCGCGGACGGGAAGGGTCCTCCAGACGAACTTGGCGACGGAAGCCAAACTATGGCCGACGCCGAATACCCCTTCGGGGGGACCGAATACGAAGGCGACGGAGAAACACGAGGGCGGGAGGGACTTGGAAGGTGCCGTCCAGACATGGCCGACTCCGAACGCAACGGACTGGAAAGGGGAAAGCCAGCCGGAAGGACGCAGGCCGCCATGCGACGACGACCTGCCGAGCAGGGTAAGGAGATGGTCGTCGGGGTCCCAATACCCCTCTTCCCCCCCAAGCCAGGAGACCTTGAAAAATGGGGCGAAGTCCTCCGCGACTTCCCGGCGCTTGAGCCCTCTGTTCGTAACATGGCTCATGGGCTGGCCCCTGGGATGGGCGTCGCCTTCTCCGGGCACCGCCAGGACCAGCTTCGGCTCCTGGGAAACGGAGTTCTCCCGGCATGCGCGGCGCTTGCTTTTGGGGTACTTCTCGATAGACTGGTCCAAGGTCGAGGAACCAAGGACATCGGGGAAGGCGAAGAGGGTTCTGGAAGAAGCGGGGGTCCAGTGGGAATGATAGCGGGAATGAAGCCCAGACTACAGAAGTCTGGACTCCAGGGGAAGGCGACGGAGGCAGTTTTGTGGGAATAGGACCTTCGACTGGAAATGGGGAGGGGTTCGTCCCCAGGACCTGTCCCAAGTGCGGGGAGCCGCGCAACGAGTGGCGGGACGGCAGGGACTTCATCCTTCGGTGCTCCTGCGACTGGAGGCGGGGGGCGTTGGAAAGGCTGCGCAACACGGTCAGCCAAGCGTTCTGGAAGACCGAGGGCAAGCCGGCGAAGAGCTTGGCGGACTGGGACCCCCCGATATTCAAGGACGACGGGACCTGCAAGTTCCAGGCATTGATCGACATCCAGAGGGTCGGGGTCATCCGCAAGATGGAATCCTTCTGCTTCAGGGAACGCAGGGAAGGCAAGTCCGTAAACTATGCCCTAGGGGACAGCATCGAGCAGGGCAAGAACCTGTTCATACGCGGCCCGGCCGGTTCCGGCAGGGGCCTGTTGATGGCGACCATCAAGATGCTCGCCGCCGGGAAGGACATCCCGGCGACTCCCAACCCCGGGGAATGGACGACTTTCAAGTCGGACCTGTTGATCTCTGAGTCGTTCAGGGCGGAGGGGGAGGCGGCCAGGATCGCCGTCTCCGAGAAGTACGTGGAAGTCCCCCTCCTGGCGCTGGAGAACATTAGGGCAGAACCCGAACTGTCCCACGAGACCAGGGAGGGGTTCAGGAGGAAGTGGCGCGGCGCTCTTTCCGCCGATTCCGTGTTCGCGCGGCGCCAAGCCAGGGCGGGAAGCGTCGTCCTGACTTCCTTCGACTTCGCTGGGGAGATTGGGGGCGCGTTCGGGGACAAGATCCTGGAAATGCTCGTGTCGCCTTCTACCGCGCTCATGCTTATGTTCGACAAGGGAGAGGCGGACTCCCTGCTGGAGGGGATTGGCGCGACCAAGACCCGTTATGACAAGGTCGCCAAGGAACTGTCTTCCGCCGGATCATCCTCCCAGGGGGTCAGGGGGCGCCTGGACAAGGAAGAATCTTTGCGGGAGATAGAGGACTACATGTTCTTTGAAGAAGCCTTCCCTGAAATTCCCGGAACCATCGGGATGCGGAAGGCCATGTCCCCTGAAAACGTTTCCGTTACCAGCAGGTGGCCGGAGCAGGCCGCCGCCGCTTACGCCAGGTTCAGGGCCATCAAGGATACCAACGGGATCGAATATCGCAACAGGCTGGACAGGGCTTGCGTAGTCGCGGTCGACGCCTGCCAGGGGATGGCGCGGAGGATGAATTCCAGGGAAATAACCGAGGTTGGCAAGATGATGAGCGCGGCGTGTTCCTCCAAGGACAAGATTGGCAGGCTCATGCGGGAGGGGGCGGAAGCCCTGAGGAGGATTTGCCCCCATGCATGAAACCAGTTGGCTGGACGGGCCCCAAGAGGCTGAAAAGCTCCTAACCGAGAAGGAGAAGGAACTCCTAAAGGAGGCGACGCCCTTCCAGGTCCAGAGGTATGGGAACCTGGATGTCGAAACCGCCGAGAGGATGCTGGTAGGCTACTTCGTAACGGAGCCGTCAGAAGGCGACAACCCTGGGACGGAATTCGCAGATAAGGTCCTGGACGCCAACCTCTCTGGGAAAATGTTCGAGACCAGGGAAATCGGGATGCTGTTCGACGAGGTCTCCGGGTATTACAAGGAGGCGCACAAGCTCCTGTCCTACGACAACGCTTCCCTGATTTGCATGAACTCCGGGCAGTCCCGCAACGACGCCTCCATGTACAGGAAGATCCTGACCCGGTGCAAGGCGGACATCAACATCCGGAGGTTCGACCCAGACTTGGTCGTGGAGTTTCTCCTCGGCCATTACCTCCAGAAGCAGCAGGACCGCATCTACAGGAAGGCTGTCGAGGAGCGCAAGGACCCCGCCATCGGACCGCGCAAGAGTTGGGAGAACATGCGGGAGGCTTGCGTCCGCGACTTAGTCGACCCGCGCGGGGGTGCGTTCAGGGAGTTCGACTTGGTTGGGGACTACCGGGCTAATATGTCCTGGTTGCACGACATGAAGGTAAATCCCCAGAAGTACATGGGCTACTATTGCGGCATCAAGGCGATAGATGTCGCGACCAAGGGTTTCAGGAATGGGCAACTAACCGTATTTGTCGGGGCGCACGGAGGCTATAAGACGACGACCATGTTAAATGTCGCCTATGGGCTATGGGAACGGGGCTACGACGTCCTGTTCGTCAGCCTGGAGATGGAAGGCAATATCGTCCAATTGAAGCTCTGGTGCCGCGCTACGGGGGAAGTCAGCTACAGCAAGGCTTATGGGGGGCTGTTCAGCCATCCCGACGACTGGAAGACCCTGGAGAAGATGGAAGCCGACCTATCCTCAGCCCCCCAGGAGGAGCGCGGCAAGTTGATGGCGGAAATAGAGCGATACAAGTCGGTCTTGATCAAGGGGAGGGGAAGGGAGGACGCCGGGGTAATCGAGAAATGCGTCCAGAAGTTCGAGAACAGTAGGAAAAACAGGCTCAAGATGCTGGACTCCGACCAGTCCAGGAAGATAAAGTTGTCGCAACTGGACCGTTGGCTCCGCGAGCACGCCCGTACCTTCAAGCCTAATGTAGTCATCGTCGACTACTTGGACCTAGTCGATCCCGAGAACCCCAATCCCAACCGCCCCGACATCGGCTACGGGGACATCTGCAAGATGCTCCGCGCGATGGGGAGGCAACTCGGCTTCGCCCCCATAACCGCCGCCCAACTCAAGAGGTCCGCGTGGAAGAGGCTGCGGGAAATGGGTCTGGACAACCCGGAGAAGGCGCAATTGGATACGGATGACATAGGCAGTTCCCACCAGATCGGGGCGGACGCCGACAACGTCTTCATGCTCTGGCGCCGGGCCGGGAACACGACCATCCAGATCTTCACCTGCAAGGCCCGGTATGGGGAGAAGGACACTACCAAGGGGGCGACCCTGCAAGTCGATTTCGAGAGCAATACGGTCAGCGACAACGGGATCGAGGACATCAAGGCGAAGAACGACGAGAAGAGCGTCTCGGACATTTGGGGTATCATCCCCGATGCTGCCAGCCAGGAAAGCCTCTTGCCGGGACAGGAAGGGTTCGATCCGGAGCAGCCAGCCGAGGGACCTCAGATCG
>Ga0209777_10009636_pt1 | contig 10363 bp, 9 predicted proteins | sample FrelakmetHBP12HB_FD_187147 | JGI IMG/M metagenome (GOLD analysis project Ga0209777, IMG submission 187147) | Freshwater lake sediment microbial communities from the University of Notre Dame, USA, for methane emissions studies -HBP12 HB (SPAdes)... | ecosystem: Environmental > Aquatic >... | reverse complement strand
AACCTCAACTGGGAGACCTGGATTCGAACCAAGGTTAACGGCTTCAGAGGCCGCTGTCCTACCACTAGACGATCTCCCATTAAAGAAGGATCTTTGGGATTATTGAGACTGTTGAGGTTGTTGAGATTGGGTTTTTTTCTTTTTCTTCCAAAACCAAGCGTAATAAACCAAGAGAATTAAAATAACAAATCCGGCGAGAATCGAAATCATGTTTGGAGCAAAACTCCATTCCAGCCCCAAAATATTTATCGGCAGCATGTTAGCAGTTATCAGCCAAATACAAAAACCAATTTTTGTAGCTACTACTCCCACTAAAACTTTTGCGATGTCTTTTAACATAAAAAATTATTTAATAATATTAAGTGCATTTTTTAATCTTTTCAAACTTTCGTCCTTTCCAAATACCCAAAGCAATTCGGCTGGCGAAGGAGAAGCTGCTTCAGCTGACAAAGCCACGCGAACGGACCAAAAAACATCTCCGTTTTTTAAATTATTTACTGACACTATTTGTGATAAAAAAACATTTAATTCATCTATATTTTCCCAATCATTTTTATCAAGCATTTCCAGACTCTCAATTGTTTTTTCTAAACCTTTAATCGTATCCTGCCATTCACTCTTGGCAAACTTGATCATTTCTTTTTCAACATCTATATTATTAAAAAAATAGGGCGTAAGCTTATCAAAATCAGTCAATAAAATCATGCGCTCTTTAATTACTTTGACAATTTTTTGTAAAAATGAATTGTCAAATTTTGAGAAATCTATTTTGGAATAAGGTTTTATTTTTTCTAACAGCTCATCGTCATTCATTTGATGAATATAATGCGCGTTAAAATGATTAAGTTTTTCCAGATCAAACATGGCCGGAGACTTATTCACTTTTAATAAATCAAATTCTTTTTCTAATTCATTCAAAGAAAAAAATTCTTGTTCGGTTCCGGGATTCCAACCCAGCAACGCGATGAAGTTTAGAATGGCTTCGGGCAGATAGCCTTCTTGTTTGAAAGCATCCACTGAAACCGATCCTTCGCGTTTGCTTAATTTCTTTTTATCACCTCCAATAATCACCGGCAGATGCGCGAAAAAAGGCGGCGCCCAACCAAAGCATTTATATAAATACAAGTGTTTGGGAGTTGAACTTAGCCATTCATCACCGCGAATGACATGCGTGATGCCTTGTTCATGGTCATCCACGATTGCCGCCAAGTGATAGGTTGGAAATCCATCCGCTTTGAGCAAAACCGTATCATCAATTAAAGCATAATCAAATTCGATAATTCCATGAATAATATCTTGAAATACCGCTTCGCCCTTCTCGGGCATTTTCAAACGGACCACATGCGGCTCGCCTTTCGCGATTCTTTCTAAGGATTCACCCAAGGTAAGTTCACGACAACAGCGGTCATAACCAGTTGGTTTGTGATTTTTTTCCTGATCGGCTCTTAATTTCTCTAATCTTTCTTGCGAGCAAAAACAAGGATAAGCAAATCCTTTTTGCATTAATTGGTGCGCATAATCTTTATATAAAGAAAGTCGAGATGATTGATAAATAGGTTCTCCTATCCAATTCAGCCCCAACCATTTAATTAAATCTAACATTCTCAGTTCCGAATCTTTGACTATTCGGTTTTGATCCGTATCTTCAATGCGCACCAGAAATTCTCCGTCATTCTTTTTGGCAAATAAATAGGCGAACAAAGCTGTGCGCGCCCCGCCGATATGAAATTCGCCAGTGGGAGAGGGAGCGAAACGGGTATGGATTTGATTTCTAATAACTTCTTCCATAAAAAATATTTAAAAATTTCTAAAAGAAATTGTTACATTGTTTCATTGCTACATTGTTATCATAAAAATATTAGGCTAAAACAGCAATGTAACAATTTAGCAATGTAACAATAAAACTATTATAGCATAAAAAATCAAACTGGTTAAAAAATACTTTTTGAAATCGAATGTTTTAATTACAAAAGTCCTCTATATGATTTATTTCAAACTTACCATTGGCTTCATTAAAAATAATTTCGATAACATCTATTCTTAAATTATAATCGTCCCAAATTTTGTAATTATTTATAAAGCAATCCATCGCCATATTGATCCTTTCAAGTTTTCTGTAATCAACCGCTTCCTGCGGTTCGCCAAAATAATTATTTTTGCGCGTTTTCACTTCGACAAAAACTAAGTTATTATCTTGCTTGGCGATAATATCAATCTCGCCAAACTTGCAGCTATAATTTCTTTTTACAATTTTGTAACCGCGATTGACGAGATAACCGCAGGCAATATTTTCACCTCGATCACCAATGATACGTTTTTGTGTTTTATTATTTGTCATTTGAAATTTGATATTTGTTTGGAACCTGCCTGCCGGTAGGCAAGATTTGTAATTTATTATTTGGAATTTAATACTTTGCTGATTGGCTTAAAACTTTTCCTGTGCTCCGCACAAATTCCATGTTTTTTTATCATCGCCTGATGGTACTTCGTCCCATAGCCTTTATGCTTTTCAAAACCATATTGCGGAAATTTTTTTGATAAGTCAACCATATGCCGATCGCGGGAAACTTTGGCAATAATGGAAGCAGCCGCGATCGTTAAAATTTTCCGATCGCCTTTAACCACTTTTTCTTTTTTAAATCCTAATTTCTTAATTAGGAATCCATCACTCAAAACGTAATCAGGCTTGATTTTTAATCCGCGGATAGCTCTTTTTAAAACTAAGTTGTTGGCTTCAGCCATTCCCAGCTTGTCAATTTCACTTGCTTTAACCCAGCCAACTGAATAATCAATTTCCGGATCTTGAGTTAAAATTTCAAAAAAATTTTCTCTTTTTTCCTCGTCTAATTTCTTGGAATCTCTGACTCCCATTTTTTTTAATTTTGCGATCTTGTAATCATTTCTTTCAATAATCAAAGCGCAAGCCACCAAGGGACCTGCATAAGGACCTCGACCCACTTCATCCACTCCGCAAATAAAAGAGAAACCCTTTTTATTCAGGGTTTCCTCTTGCCGCACAAAATTAATCTTTTTTAATTTTCTTCCTTTTTTAATTTTTTTTCTATTCAGTTTTTTCTTCATTAGTATTTTCAACTATTAGTTCTTCAACCTTTTCAGACGAACTGCCGTTCGCCTCTACATTTTCAACTGCTATTTCTTCTGTTTTTGGTTCTTCAATTTTTTCTTCAATTGGAGCTTCAGTCTCTGCTATTTCTTCAACCTTTTGTTCAACAGCCTCATCGCTTACCACTTCTTTTTCGTTTGATTCAACTTCAACTGTAGGTTCTTCGGTTTTTATTTCTTCAACTTCTTCTTTTATTTCTTCCTTATCTTCTTGATTAATTGCTTCCTTGTTTTCTTGTTCTGCTTCTTCAACTGGAATCGGCGCCAATTCCTCCGTCGTTTCCGCTGTTTCTACCACTTCATCTTCCTTTAATCCAATTTCACTCAACATCTTTCTTTGTCTTTCTTTAATCTTCGCTGCTTTGCCAGTTAATCCGCGCAAGAAAAATATTTTCTTTCTGCGAACTTTTGAGCTTCTCAAAACTTTAACCGATTCAATATTAGGACTATTTAATAAAAATTTTTTCTCAACTCCCACGCCACTCGCAATTTTGCGAACAGTAATGGAAGCCGCTACGCCATTGCCACCACTTCGTTCAATAACCATGCCTTCAAAAATCTGCACACGAGTTTTCGCGCCTTCAATAATTTTCTGAGAAACTTTAACGACATCCCCGGCTTTAATATCGGGAATTGATTTCCTGAGTGATCTTTTGTTGATTAAATCCATTATAGGGTTCATTTTTCAAAATTTAACAATAGAGCTTCTAGCCCTCGCATTTATAGATAATAACACAGGTCAGAGAAATTTACAATATTTTTTGTTTTCCATAGGGGCGTATTGCAATACGCCCCTACAATAATTCCCAATAAAAATCCCCTTGCTTTCAGAGAGAGAGAGAGAGAGAGTAAAATGAGATTAAATATAAATAAATTAACAAATGGAGGTTGTATGAATATCGAATCAAGTTTGTTCAAGGCAGGTTTTGAGGACAAAAGTAAAGTACAAGAATACGGCAAGGAAAGAGGTCTCCTTGAAGAAGGGGAAAAGACAGAAAAAATTATTTCAAATCTTGAAAAGTATGAGGATGAATTTGGTTATAATCCTTTTAAAGTTGAAGCTTTTAAAACGATGATTGATGCTCTGGAAAGAAAGCAAAAAGGTAAGCGGCCAAGCATGACGGGTAGTTTTGAAATTGAAAGCAAGGGAGGATTTCCAATAGAAATTGCAAAATCAAAAAACCCACAAGAATACTTACAAATGGTAGTTGAAGAATTTTTGGAACAAACAGAATTAGAAAGTGACTTTATCGAAAATTTTATAAAAAATAATCCCGATTTAGATGAAAAACATAAAAAAATGATGATGAGGATAGTTGCAACTCAAGTTGGCCCTTGGATGGTTAAAGATAACGTCGAAAAGGTTGAGCAAGATGAATATCGCGTTGCAGTTTATTCACAAAATGCTATAAGTTATTACTATAATCATATTAGTGGAGAAGTATTAAAAAAAGAATTTATTGATCCATTTATAATTAATAATCCATCATTAGAGGAAAGAGCAAAAACATTTATGTTAAAAATAGTAGAAAGTCAAAAAGGACCATGGAATATTGAAGGTGGTGTAACTAAAGTGGACCAAGAAGGAAACAAAATAATTGTATATGGCAGAAGTAGTGAATCATACTTCTATTTATAATAATACAGAAAAAAATATTTTTAAAACCGGAATCGCAAGATCCGGTTTTTATTATTATTGGGTTATTTCGCATTCTCCTGTAGGGACAAGGCATGCCTTGTCCCTACAAAATAACTTCTATCCTCGGTTCATATCCTAAAATCACATAAAGCTCTCTTTTTAACTGCGAATCTTCTCGGATTTTAAATGAAGTTAAAATTTTGCGCTCCAACCCATCATCATCTTTAATAATTAAAACTAAGGGCGAACGTCCTTCATATTTATAAAGCACTCTTTTGACGCGATTGAAAATATCGATATTCACGCCGGGATTAAAAGTGATGGAGATTTTTTCGGAAATGTTATTTTGAGCATTTGTAGGGGCGGGGTTATCCCGCCCTGATTCGGGCGCGGAGACCGCGCCCCTACCAGAATCAAACGAATTCCCATTTTGATTCTTATTCCAAAAACCATTTCGATTATTTTGCGGGATGGGTTTTTCGTATTCCGAAATTAATTGCGGATTGAATTCTTCATATTTATTGACTAAAATTTTGATGGCGGCGTCTTTGGTCGAAACTTTTCCCGTTACCACAATAATTTTTCCTTCCAGCCAAAAATCCGGATTCTCGCCATAGACTTTAGGAAAAATCAATAACTCGGTTTGGCTATTGAAATCTTCAATGGTTACAAAAAGCATGGGTTCACGATTTCTCGTAGTGATTTTTTGAATTTTAGAAATAACACCCAGCAACCTTGCGTCCTTTCCTTCATCACTTTCTTTCAAATCATTTAAACCGCGAAAAGTTGTGCCAATAAAACCTTTATATTGACTAAGAGGATGAGAAGAAATATAAATTCCGAGCAATTCTTTTTCCCAATCCAATTTTTCTTTTTCGGTCGCCGGCGGCGCGTCTACTAAATTAATTTTATTAATTTCATTCAATTCAACTGAATTGCCAAAAATATCCATTTGTGAAGAATCTTTTTCTTTTCGAATATTTTGCGCAAATGAAAGTATATTATCACTTGATGCCAACATTTTATTTCTTTCTCCAAATTGATCGAGCGCCCCGCATTTAATTAAAGATTCCAAAGATTTTTTGTTAATTTCATTGCTCGCCGTTCTTTTAATAAAATCTTCCAGCGAAGTAAATCGGCCGCCTTCCTTTCTGGCATTTTCAATGACTTCAATCGGCCCTTCGCCCACATTTTTAATCGCTGAAAGTGCGTAGCGGATTTTCTTTTCATTGGGAACCACTGCAAAAGTCATAAAAGATTCATTAACATCGGGAGAGCTCACTTCAATTCCCATCGATCGGCACTCATCAATTTCCTTGGCAATGCGATCCAGATCATTTTTATCACTAGTCATCAAAGCCGCCATAAAAGCTTCGGAATAATGGGCTTTAAGATACGCTGTTTGGTAAGCAATCATGGCATAACAAGCCGCGTGGGATTTATTAAAACAATATTCCGCAAAAACTACCCAGGTTTTCCAAACGCTCTCCGCTAATTCTTTTTTAATGTTATTTTTGACACAGCCGTTAATAAAATCGTCTTTCATTTTGGCCATCAGCGACGCTATTTTTTTGCCAATCGCTTTGCGTAAAGTATCCGCTTGGCCGCCCGTGAAGAGCGCCATATCTTTCGATAATTTCATGACTTGCTCTTGATAAATTGTTACTCCATAAGTATCTTTCAAAGCTTCTTCCATCGAGGGATGGTCATAAGTTATTTTTTCTCGGCCATGCTTGCGATTGATAAATGATTCAATAAACTGCATCGGGCCAGGCCTGTACATAGCTACCATAGCAATGATGTCTTCAAAGACAGTCGGCTTTAAATCTTTGATGTGCTTTTTCATTCCATCGCTTTCGAGTTGAAATACACCCGTTGTTTCACCTCTTTGCAATAATTTGAAAGTAATTTCATCATCCATTGGCAGGGAGTGAATATCAATTTCTTCCCCATAAACTTTGCGAATAATTCGGAGCGCATTTCCAATAATGGTTAAATTAGCTAGTCCCAGAAAATCCATTTTCAAGAGTCCCACTTCTTCCAAATAATTCATCGAATATTGGGTCACCGCGGAAATATCCCCCTTAGTTGCTTTTTGCACCGGCACATAATCAGTTACCGGATCCCGAGAGATCACGACTCCGGCCGCATGCATGGAAGCATGGCGCGCCACGCCCTCAAGTTTTAAAGTCAGATCCAGCATTTCTTTCATTTTCGGATCGGAATTATATAAATCATTTAATTCCTTGACGCTTTCGATTGATTCGGTAAGATCCATTTTTTCGGGAATCATTTTGGCAATTTTATCGACATCGGTATAACTAAAGCCCAAGACTCGGCCCACATCGCGAACCGCCATCCGAGCCGCCATGGTACCAAAAGTAATAATTTGCGCGACATGATCCGCGCCGTATTTATTAGTCACATATTCGATTACCTTGCCTCTTTTCTCATCCGCAAAATCCATATCAATATCCGGCGGGGAAATTCGGTCCGGGTTCAAGAATCTTTCAAAAAGCAAATCGTAATCAAGTGGATTCAAATCGGTAATTTTCAAAACATAAGCGACAATTGCACCTGCTGCCGAACCTCTGCCGGGACCAACTAAAACTCCGTTATTTTTTGCCCAATTGATAAAATCGGCCGTGATTAGAAAGTATCCCGCATAGCCGGAATTTTTGATGACATTAAGTTCATAATCCAGCCGATCAACTTTTTCTTGATCAATTTTTTCTTCAACTTTTTTACGTAAACTCTCATCATTTAACGTTCCCCAATCAAACTTTTCTTCAGCGAATCGCTCCAGTGCTCCAATATAGCATTCCCTTTCCAAAAAACTTTCAATTGTATAACCTTCCGGAATGGGAAAATTGGGCAAGAATAATTCTCCCATTTTTATTTCCAAATTGCACATATCGGCAATCTTTCTGGTATTTTCAATTGCTTCCGGAATGTAAGCGAAATGTTCGCGCATCACCTCTTCCGAAGGCAGTGATAAATCCGCATCAATTTCCAAGCGAGTCGGATCATCCATCATTTTTCCCGTTTGCAGACAAAGCAAAACTTCCTGGGCTTTGCGATCGGATGGATCGATATAATGCGAATCTTTGGTCGCTACCAGTGGAATGCCCGTTTTTTTTGAGATCTCAATTAAGCCTTCATTTACTCTTTGTTGATCGGGTAAGGTTGGGTGATGCTGAATTTCTAGATAAAAATGATCTTTCCCAAAAATATTTTGATATTCCAAGGCTATTTTTTCCGCTCGCTCAATATTCCCGGATAATATGGAATTGGGCACCTCTCCCGCCATGCAAGCTGAGGAGGCAATTAAGCCTTCCGAATATTTTCGTAATAATTCTTTATCCACTCTGGGCTTGTAATAAAATCCGTCCATGTGAGCGATCGAAACTAGTTTTATTAAATTTTTATAACCTTGTTCATTTTTTGCCAAGAGAATTAAATGATAATATTCTTGATCAATTTTAGGAGTTTTATCCAAGTGAGAACGGGGTGCAACATAAACCTCGCAGCCAATAATAGGCTTAATTCCCTTTTTCCTGGCCGCTTTATAAAATTCAATCGCTCCATACATAGTACCATGATCGGTAATCGCAATCGCGTCCATCCCATATTCTTTTGCTCGATCCAAAACATCGGGAATTTTACTCAAACCGTCAAGTAGGCTATAATGGGTATGTAAGTGCAAATGCACAAAATTCGATTTTCTAACTTCTTTTTCCTCTACCATAGTTTTTATTTTATAAAAAATTAAAATCCCAAATCTCAAATTACAAATCCCAAACAAATCTCAATGACCAAAATCCCAAAAAATTTTGAAAATTGTTATTTGGAATTTGTTTGTTATTTGGTGCTTGTAATTTGGAATTTACCTTTATGCTTTACGCTTTCTTATTAGGAAAAAATACAGCTCTTTCATTAGCAGAGATTTTTTCGGTTCTTGCAAGAGAACATTTTATTTTTGTTTCTTTTAGTATATCGGGAAATGCGCTGATTATCAAGCTGGATAAAAGAATCGAAAATCCGCAAGATTTTTTAGATAGACTCGGTGGAACGGTTAAAATAGCTGAGATTATTACAGAAACCCCAGAAAAAGAGGTTAAAGGACCGATCCTGGGATACATTTCGAACAGTTTTTCTGATTCCAAATTTGTTTTTGGCATTTCTTCTTATAATACTTCATTTCCTCGTTTAGGCTTTGAAATTAAAAAGGAATTAAAAGATCTAGTCATTAATTCCCGGTTCGTCAGAGGAAAAGAAAAAGAACTTTCCGCTCCCGAAATAAAAAATAACAAGATCTTAACTCATGGCGCTGATTTTGTTTTAATAAAAAATATAGATAAAATATTTGTTGGTAAAACCATTGCCATTTTTGATTATGAATCTTATTCTTTCCGCGACTGGAACCGCCCCCGCCGCAATGCCAAAAGCGGCATGTTGCCACCAAAGCTCGCTCAAATCATGCTAAATTTGATTCCAACTTATAACCCCTTAGGGGCTTACCGCTTACCGCTTATCTTCGATCCTTTCTGCGGCCAAGGCACAATTCTCCAAGAAGCACTACTCATGGGTTATCAAGCAATTGGTTCTGATAATTCTAAAGAAAGAATTTATGATGCAAAAGAAAATCTTAAGTGGCTTAAAAAAGAATATGATTTAAAAATCGAAGTAGAAAAAATGGTTTTCCAAGCTGATGCTTTGAATTTAACTGAGAAAAATCTGCCAGCCAAACCTGATGTCATCGTTTCCGAAGTTTATCTCGGCCCGCCTCTAACCGGAAAAGAAAGTGAAAAAGAAATTATCCAATTAACTGAAAATTTACAGCAAAAATATATTCAATTTATCCAAAATACTTACTACTTACTACCTACTACCTACTACTTTGTCCTCGCCTTGCCTTTTTATAAATTGAAAAATAAAGTCTATCATCTAAATATAATTGACGAAATTAAGTCTATCGGCTATAATGTTATCGATCCTTTTGATCAGACTGGAATTGGTTTTGATTTGTTGCCTGAATATGATAAGATCAGAAAAACTATCCTTTATTCCCGACCGGATCAGATGGTGGGAAGAGAGATAATAATATTAAAAAAATAAGAAACTAAGAAATTAAGAAAATAAAAGAAAAAATCTATACCATAAAAATATATAGTCGGATTTTTTCTTAAAGGAGAAATTTGCGATGTGCTCATAGAAAAATTTTCATTTGAAAATTTTGCGGAGAGCACTGAGAAAATTTGGACGCATGGCACACAAAAAAGCGCTAGGAAGCGCCAAAAAAAATCGTGATAGTATCGGCAGACGCTTGGGCGTTAAGGTTTATGGTGGACAAAAGGTTGGTAAAGGAGAAATTGTCATTCGCCAGCGCGGAACTAAATACCGAAAGGGGCTAAATACATCTTACGGAAAAGATTATACGATTCATTCCAAGATTGATGGGATTGTCACTTTCATTGATAAAAAAATCACCTCCTTTACGGGAAATAAAAAAGAGGTAAAAATAGTTAGCGTAGTTTCAAAATAATCCCCCCACTTCCAAAGGGGGATTTTAAATTTCATTCTCTTGATTGTCTTGCTTTA
>Ga0209777_10009635_pt1 | contig 10363 bp, 6 predicted proteins | sample FrelakmetHBP12HB_FD_187147 | JGI IMG/M metagenome (GOLD analysis project Ga0209777, IMG submission 187147) | Freshwater lake sediment microbial communities from the University of Notre Dame, USA, for methane emissions studies -HBP12 HB (SPAdes)... | ecosystem: Environmental > Aquatic >... | reverse complement strand
AGGATGGCCGCGACCAGGGCTGTGACAGCGAGATACCACACGACACCGCTCTTCCAGCGTGGTGGCACGGCCGTCCCCGCCCGTGTGGGTGGCACTGGCGTCCTCGCCCGTGTGAGTAGCACGGGCCTCCCATCCATCGTGAATACCACGGTTGTCCCCGACCGTGCGTCGTGTTGTGGCACAGGCCTCCCGACCGGTGTGGGTGGCACGGGCGTCCCCGCCCGTGTGCTTGCGTCGCGCTTAACCTTCTCCGCGCGCTTCACGCGCCACCACGCCACCGGCACTCCCACCAAGCTTGCCAGCACAAAGACAGGAACGAAGACGGGCAACCCCAGAGCGAAAATCAGGCTACTGTTAGGCGCCAGCCCCAAGAGTGGCAGACACACGGCCACGGCTTCCAGCGCGCACAATCCCAAAACCACCACCGGCCGGAGTGCGCGCGCCCCCCGCTTCAACGCGCGCACGGCCAGGATTACCGACCAGACCACAAGGACGAATGTCGCCGACCCGCCCACGGCAACAGCCGGCAGGAATTCCCCATCCACGCCCTTCCAAAACGCCGAGCCCACAGCGGCCCCGGCGAACACGAGCGCCAGCCCGTGTATCAACAGAGCGTCCCGGCTGAGTTGCGAGCTTTGCGCCTGCGTTGGCGTGTTCACGCCCATATCCTTGCGCCTAACCGACAAGGCGCAACTCCAAACACGAAACGGTGCAGCCTACTGGAAACTACTGGCCGGGCTTAATGTTACCGCCGTTCTTCAGGGCGCAATGGCCGTCCTGGCAGTTCTCGGCCCCTTGGATGTTCTTCAGGTCAACCTGCGCGGTGCCGGCAGTCTGGGCGCTCTTGAGCCTGCCGGTAAGAGCATCGTACGCTCGGGTTGAGCCCGGCAGCATCAGGAATGTGGCCGCATGGTGCGCCGGGTTGACAACGTTTGAAGCCTTCTCCCGCCGCGCCTCCCGCTGATCGAGGGCCTTGGCCAATTCCTCCTTCTGCATTTCGAAATCCACATCGCTCAGGGCGCGTGCCTTATCCAGAATCTGCCCGGCCCTTTCGCCGTGGAGTTTCTTCTCGCTGTCCGGCATGCCGGGGAACGCCATGGCCAGAATGTCCCCGGTTTTCTTAAGGATGGTGGCCCGGCTTGTGGACCAGATGCTCTCCGGAATCCTGCGCACGCCGCGCAGCAAAGTGAGACGCTCCTCACTGACCGCCGCCTGCCCGACACGCGCGGGGTCCTTCAGGTTCTTGGGCGGAGTAATGCAGCAACTGAAATCGCTGACCAGCGAAAGCTGCGAGGGCGTCAGGATCTTCTCGATGTCACTGCTGGTCCGCATGGCCTGCATGAAGCCGGCCGTGCCGCCGTAAGGCCCTGTCATGTGGGCCACGCCCATCTCCCTTTCGACAAAATCCGTGCGATCCAGGGCCTTTGCTGCCGGGCCGCGTTCGGCGGGGTTTGAGTGGCACTTCGCGCAGCCTTGCTTGGCCGGGCTGTGCGCGAGGGACGCGCGGACCTCAGCCGATTCCGCGGCCCGTCCGCTGTGCATGCGGGCTGCCAGTTCCTGCGGCACTTCCTCGCCCTTCAGCAGAATTTCCTCCAAGTCCCGGTAAGCGGAGCGCGCTGGCTGGAGCCTGGCGCCGAAGGAGCCGGCATTCGGTGGCGGCTTCTGGGAAGCTTTCTCCACGTCCGCGGCAAGCTGGTGCAGGCGCGTCGCCTGATCCAAGGTGAGCTGCAGACCGTTGATGAGGTTGATCGAAGAGGTGTAAAGGATGTGGTAGCCCAGTTCGGAGAACTGCTTGTCCCAGGGAAGCTCGCCTTCCGACGCGCTGGCAATCCCACTCACCAACCCCAGGACGACGGCACACCAGGCAATGAGTCTCATGGCTCTGTCCTCAGTTCTCTTCCCAGCTCCAAGCACTATACGGAACACTCCAGACAAAAGGGAACACAAAGACCGTGCCAGTCCCCAAGTAAAAAGTTAAGAGTCAAAAGTGACGGGAGCGCTGGAAGGCTTTTTTACTTTTTACTCTTGCCTTAGTCGCCTCGCGCCTGCCGGATTTCCACACAGTGGCGTGGAAAACCACAGGCAAGGTGGCAGGTAACGGGAGGCGCGAGCAGGCTTACTCAAGAGCGGCGGCTTTATCAGCCGTTGCTGTCACCTTCGCCGGCGCAGGGCGCGTGCCCAACAGCCGCTTCGCCCACGCCGTTGCCTGATCCAACAACGAGTAGACGCAGGGCACTACCAACAGTGTCAGCAACGTGGATGAGACCAGCCCGCCGATAATCGCCACCGCCATCGGCCGCCGTGTTTCCGCACCCGCGCCCAATCCCAGCGCCACGGGCAACATGCCGAAGATCATGGTCAGCGAGGTCATCAGGATCGGGCGCAGGCGCACCGGTCCGGCCTGCAGCAGCGCGGCCTCGCGCTCCAGCCCATCCCGACGGCGCAACGTGTTCGTGTAGTCAATCAGCAGGATCGCGTTCTTCGTCACCAAGCCCAGGAGGAAGATGAAGGCCATCATCGAGAAGATGCTGACTGTGAGGTTGAAAACAGCCAGAGCGCCCAGCGCGCCGACGATGGCCAGCGGCAAGGAGAGCATGATGGTGAAGGGGTGAATCAACGACTCAAACTGGGATGCCAGCACCATGTAAATCACGGCGATGGAAAGGACCATCGTGAAGAAGAGGTAGCCGAACGACTCCTTCATGATGTCGGCAAAACCCGCCCAACCAGTGGAATAACCCAAGGGCAGTCCGATCTCCTGGATGAAGCGCTCCACTTCCTCAGTCGCCGGGCCCAGGACCTTGGTATTGTCCAGGTTGGCCAGGAGCGTGATCTGCCGCTGCCGGTTGTAGCGGTTGATCTCCACGGGGCTGCCCGCCGTGACCACGTGGGCGACGTTGGACAACTGCACCAACTGTCCGTTCCGGTCCGGCACGACGAGGTCCTCAAGGCGTTCGGTCCTGTCCCGGAAACTCTCGTAGCACCGCACCGCTACGTCGTACCTGTCGCCTTCCGCTTTGAACTTCGCCACGTCCAGGCCGCCAACAGCCATGTGCACGGTCTCGCCGATTTCGAGCGGCGAGACGCCCAGCTCGGCCGCCCGTTCACGGTTCACCAGCACCTGCGCCTCCGGCTTGCCCGTCTCGAAGGTCGTGTCCAGGTCAACATATCCGCCGGCCTTCCGCATCCTGCTCATGAGCTGAGCGGCGATGCCGTTGAGCACCTCGAAGTCCGGGCCGCGCAATTCATATTGGATCAAGGCGAAGCGCATGCCCCCGCCGGTAGCGCGCGGCACGATCTCGACGGAGAGCCTGGCTTCGCGGATGTCCTGTAGGTTCTTGCGGACGGCGTCCATGATCTCCGCCTGCCCGCGCGTGCGCCGGTCCTTTTCCAGCAGCTTCACGTACATGACGCCCTCGTTCACGCGCCGCAGTTCATCGCCCCCGATGGTGAAGAAGGCGTATTCCAGCTCCGGCACCTTGCGCACGCGCTCCAGGATCTTCCCGAGCACGGCGCGCGTCTGGAGCAGCGGGGCGCCCAGCGGGGCGCGGACTTTCACGTTAAACTCGCTCTGGTCCTCAATCGGCACAAACTCGCTGTGCAGCCGCTGCGCGAAGACCATGCTCGCCGCCATCAGTCCGGCGGAGACAAGAAGGACAATGCAGCGGTGGCGCAAGCACACTCGCAGCATCCCGCGGTAGAAGTCCTGCAGCAGCTCGAAGCCCCGCTCCAGCGTGGCGAAGACGACGCCGAGTTTCTCGCGCTTGCGCAGCAGCCGCGCCGACAGCGTGGGGTCCAAGGTGAAAGACACGAACATGGAGATCAGCACGGCGAAGGAGACGGTCATCGCGAAGGGGAAGAAAAAGCGCCCGACCATGCCTTTCATCAGCGCCACAGGCAAAAAGACCGCGACAACGGAGAGGGTGGTTGCCAGCACCGCAAGGCCGATCTCGCTGGTGGCGAAGGCAGCCGCCTCCGGCGCCGGCATGCCCTCCTGGACGTGGCGCGAGATGTTCTCCTGCACGACGATCGCGTCGTCTATCAGCAGCCCGATGGCCAGGGAAAGACCCAGGAGCGTCATCATGTTGAGCGTGAAACCCATGGCGCCCATGAGAATGAAGGTCGAGATCACCGAGGTGGGCAGGACCAGGGCGCTGATGAACGTGCTGCGGAAGTTCAACAGGAACAGCAACACGACGGCGATCGCCAGCCCTCCGCCGAAGAGCAGGTGGAACTTCACCTCGTCCACCGAGCGCTCGATGTACACGGACTGGTCCTGCGCGATCACCAGGCGCACGCCGCGGGGACCCAGTTCCTCTTGCAGCCTGGCCACCTCCGCCTTGACCGCCGCCGCCACCGCGACAGTGTTCGTCCCGGACTGCCGCCGCACCAGCAGCGCAATGCTCGGCTGTTCATCGAGCTGCGCGTAACTGCGTTCCTCTTCCAGGCCGTCCTCCGCTTGCCCGATATCGCGGACGCGGATAGGCGTGTCATTCCGGCTGGCGACGACCATGCGGTCGAAGTCCTCCGCGGTGTGGAACTCGGCCTTGACCTTGGCGACAAGCTCCTGCGCGCCTGTTTCCACGCGCCCCCCGGGGACCTCGACGTGCTCGCGGCGCAGGGCTGCGGCCACGTCCCGCGCCGTCAAGCCGTGCTGCAACATCCGCGTTGGGTCCAGCCACACCCAGATCTTGCGCCTCCGCAACCCGACCGGCCTGACCGAGCCGACGTGCCGGACACGCTGCAGCCGCTCCTTGATGGTCTTGTCCGCCAGGCGCGACAATTGCTTGTAGGGCATGTCCGCCGAAACCACGACGGACAGTATCGGCTGCGCATCCACGTCGAATTTCTCAACCACCGGCTCGTCAATGTCTACCGGCAGGTTCGCGCGGATGGCGCCGATCTTGGCCTGCACTTCCTGGAACGCGACGTCAGTCTTCTTTTCCAGCTCGAACTCAATGGCCACCTGCGAGAAGCTGTCCGTGCTGGTCGAGCGCAGGTGCTTGATACCGTCTATCGTGTTGACGGCCTCCTCGATGGGGTCCGATACCATCAGCTCCATCGTTTCCGGGTCCGCGCCGGGCAGACGCGTCAGCACAGTGATGACGGGGAACTCGACCCGTGGGAACAGGTCCACGCCCAGGTCGCGATAGAAGACCCAGCCGAAGATGACCAGCGAGGTCATCAGCATGGCCGTGAAGACCGGCCGGCGTATGGCAACGTTCGAAATGAGCATTAGGGCGTCCTGGGTGTTCCACGTGGCAAGAGGTAATCCGGCAAAGCCGCCCCATCCTGGAGCTGCGCCGGCGGTCCAAGCACCAGCTTCTCGCCGGGCTTCAGGCCCGACTTTATGATGAGGCCCTCCGTCAGTTCGTCGCCGGGCACAACGGCGCGCCGGCTCATCTTCCCGTCCTGCGCCACGAAGACGAACGCCCGCCCCTCCACGCGCACCACCGCGCGCTGCGGCACGATCGCGGTAGCGGCGACGCCGTCCAGGAGCACTCGCGCCTGCACGAACGCGCCCGGCTTCAACTGGCCGCAATTCTCCTGAGGAATCCGCACCCGGAAGGCGAACGAACCCGAGCGCGGGTCAATGGCCTCGATCACGCGCGTCACTGGCAGCTTGAGGCCGTTGGGCAGCAGCGGCGTCTGCAAGCGCGCCTCCGTCTTGCCTGGCGCGACCTGCACGAAGTACGTCTCCGGCAGCCGCAGTTCCGCCTCCAGTTCGCAGAGCGACACCAGTTCGAGCACCTCTGTGAACGGCGCGTTGTTCAGGTAATCGCCGGGGCCTTTGAACCGTTGAGCAATCAGCGCGTCGAAGGGCGCCGTGAAAACGGTGTCGTGAAGGTCCAGTTCGGCCGCGGCCAGCAGCGCTTCGCCCTGCTTCACCAGCGCTTCGGCGACGGCAATCTCCGTGGGCGTGGGGCCGGCCTCTGCCTCAGCCACCCGCGCCTTCGATACACGGCGCTCCTCTTCCAGGAGCTTGAGCTGCAACTGCACTTCCTCCAGCCGCTTCGGCGGCACCGTCTTGTCCTGCTCCACCAGCCGCCGAAAGCGCTCCTCATCACGCTTTTGTTCAGTGATGCGTGCTTCGATAGCCGACAGCGCCGCACGCAACTCCTCGCGGCGCTCCGCGCGCACGCCGGCCTTCAGATTCGCGAGCGCGGCCTGCGCCTGCGACAGGCCGGCACGGGCGACTTCCGCCTTGGCCATGTAGACTGAAGTATCAATGCGGAAGAGCACCTGGTCCTTCCGGACTGTCATGCCCACATCGAGCGGACGTTTTTCCTCCGACTGCCCCCACTCCTTGATCTGCCCGCTCAGCCGCGAGCCGGCGCGCGCTTGCAGCACCGGCACGATCCGCCCCGTCGCCGTCGCCTCGGAGGCGTTTGCCGCCTGCGCCGTTGTCAGGCTCAACACCTGTGCCTCACCCGCCGCCAGTGCTCCGGCGGCTAGAAGAAACGCGCCGCACACACAGAGCCGCGCCAAGCTTCTTCCACTCTCGCACTCTCCCCTTCTCCGTCTCACCTTGCATCTCGCCGGAAATCGCAAATCGCAAATCATCTGCTGCCCCCTGTCACCGGCGTCGTATCCAATTCTCTCGCCGCCTGGTCCGCCTGGACAGCCTCATCGCTTAGGGCCGCGGCGTTTAGTTCGTACCAGGCCGCCAGGTAATCCGTTTTGGCTTGATCCAGATCCCGTTGCGCGCTGCGCAGTTCCGCCAGTGCGCGCGCGGCATTGGCGCCGTTCTCCAGGCCCTCGCGGTAGCGGGCCGTCACTTCCTTGAGCAGCGTTTCCTGCGCTTCCGCCACCTTTGCCAGGGCCATTACGGAAGCGTCCGCGCGCCGCAGTTGCAGAATGCGAAAATCCACGTCGAACAGCACCCCCATGGCCACGAGCAGCGCCCGCTCTTCCTCGACCTTCACCTGCTTCTGGGCCTGGCGATATTTCCAGATGCTGGACGTGCCATCCAACAACGACTGCCCCACCATGACACCAAGCGTGGAGAATGCGGGGTTCACTTGCGTGGAGACCGTGGACCAGTCGTATTGCGCCAGCCCGTCAATGTGCGGGAAGAAGGCCGTGATGCGCCGCCGCACCTCGTTCGCCGCTATGTGTTGCTCCAGGTCCTGCGACCACAACTCCGGACGCGCCCGCAGCGCCCGTTGCTCCAATCTGGCGACCTCTTCCGGCGGCGGCAGCGGCGCGGCCTGCGGCATTGCCGTATCAACCTGGTACTCCGTCCAGGGAGGGAGCGACAGAAGCGTATTCAGGCGCAGGCTGCTCTCTTCCATACGCCTTTGCGTCAGAAGCAGTTCCAGTCCGGCCTGAGCCAGCGTGGACTCAACGAAGGCTGTGTCCGCAGCCGAACCCAGCCCCTCGCGCTGGAGCGACTGCGCCACTCTCAGCACCTCCGTGGCCGCCGCAACGGCCACCTGCGCCAGCCCTGCCTGCCGCACTGCCGCCGCGTGCTGGGCATACGCGACGCGCACGTCCCGCAGCAGTTGTTGCCGCGCCCGCACGGCGGCAAGCCGCTCTTGCATCTCCTTGTCCTTGGCGATGTGGTAGGCAAAATACGTCGCGCCGAAATCGAAAACCGGGATGACGGCCCGCAGATTGAAACGGTCCACGTTCACATCGTCGAACTGGAAGACGGTGCCGCCAGGGCCTTTTACGAGCGGCTGGTTGCTGCGGTGCGTCGCATCGAACTCCGCGTTGATCTGCGGCAGCATGCCCACCAGCGAGAGGCGCACCTTTTCGTCCTGGAGTTGCGTCTCCAGCAGGGCCACGCGATAGGACAGATTGTTCCGCAAGCTGATGGCTTCGCACCGCGCCAACGTGAGCGGCTGCTTGGGGTCCAAAGCCAGACCGGCGCGCCGGCCTTCCGCCTCAACGCTGAAGCGCGCGGCCTCCGCCTGGCGTTCCACGCGTGGCGCGTTGCAGCCAGGCGCCGCCGCGCCCAACAGCATAAAGGCGAGTAACTGGGGAACCGCGCGGCCCTCTCTCCACTGGGCTGGGGACGAACAAATCCACGTGTGCCGTTTCATTTCTTCGTCCCCGCCACTCCCCAGCCGCCGCTAATGAGGCCCCAGATCAGCCGCGCCTGCTCGGCCGGCGGCGGGATGCTCTCCACCATGCTCCAGCGCGCCAGTGTCATCATCATCACACCATGCATGAACTCGATCATCTCAGCCGCGGGAATGTCGCGGCGGACGAGGCCCGCCTTCTGCGCCTTCCGCGCCAACTCCGTCTCATACGCCGTGGCTTCGTAGTAGGCGCGCAAGGCGCTGCCGCGCAGGTTAGCCGCAATGTTGATCTTCACGCTGGCCCCGGAGGCATAGAAGATGCGGAAGAACTCGCGGTGCTCGTTGAAGTAAGCGATCATCGCGGCGTTCCTGCAACGCAGTTGCTCCAACGGGCCGGGCGCGCCGGAGCCGTTCTGCATGAGCCATTCCGCGATGGCGTGGCTGTGCCGCGACACAATGGCATTGAACAAATCTTCCTTGTCTCTGAAGCGCAGGTACAGTGTCCCCACGGCGCAGCCGGCCTTGGCGGCTATGTCCTGCATGGTCGCGCCGGCATAGCCTTTCCCAGCGATAACCTGTTCCGCTGTTTCCAGAAACAGGGCCGTGGCCGATTCCCTCTGCTTCCTCTTGAAAAGCGATGATGAACGCATATTCATTCTCCGCACATCATATTCATTTAGCATAATAGAGGTTCATGTCAAGCGTAGTGGCCGGTTATGCGCTCGGCGCCAACACGTGGGCGTAGGCTTCGAGCGCGTCAAGACCGGACGGAGTCAACTGGTATATGCCGCGCGCAGTGCGCTCGAACCATCCGTAGAAATTGTTCCTCAGGATGCTCTGTGCCTTGGGGCTGGGAGCGGAGAGGCGCAGGAGCTTCACAGGGCTTGGGCCATGCACCTTCAACTGCCACGCAACACGCAAGGCCTCTTCACGGTATGCCGTGACCACTTTCTTGCGGACGCTGCCCCCCACATTGTGGTCCGCGGAGCGGCTTCTTAGTTCCGCCAGAAGCAGGCCCCGCCGCCGCGCGTTCAGCCGGGGCTTGTAGGGCGCCGGGTCCAGGAGCACCTCAACGCTGGCGCAGGCCTGCGTCCGCGCGAAGCGCACTGTCAGCAACCCCAAACCCAGCAGCCGGCACAGGCGCAACATTTTGCGGTAGCGGCGCCGCGAGGGGCCGCGCAGGTCCTCGACCGCCAGGTAGACCTCCTGGGTGGCCTTTTGCCGCTCTATGCCCTGGAAGACCAGTCCCAGGCTGAACACGCACTTGAGCTCGACTATGACCAGCTCATTGCCGCGCGCAGCCGCCACGTCGCAGCCTTGCACTTCACCGCGCACCTGGTATCCCAGCCCCTGGAGGAAGCGGGCCACGGGATGATAAAGCTCCGTTTCGCGTCTGATCATGTTCTATATTTTCGGCTGACTCCGCCCTGCGCCACAGGAGAACTCGCGGTTTCATCCAACGTTTGTTCTTGCGCCGCCGCGAGAGCGCAGCACAATGAAGCAGGAGTCAGAATTCAGAAGTCAGAATCCAGAAGACGGCATTCCAAGTTCGGGGCTGTTCCTTCTGAATTCCGGCCTCTGGCCTCTGGCTTCTGTATTAAGGCCCGCACTGTCAGCGCGGATGAGGAACGGCTTTCGGAAGGAACGGGAAAATGAGGAATCCCTTGGCTGTGCTCGCGGCGTTGCTGAGCGTGCTGGTGGCAGGTTGCGGCGGCGGTTCGAGTTCCTCTGGCGGCGCCGAGTTTCGCCTTGGGGGCTCTGAGGATACGCTGGCGCGCATCAAGCGCGAGGGCGTGCTGAAGTGGGGAGCGGACCCCAGCGGAGGCGCGCCATTCGCCTTTTTCGATCCCAAGGATGTTGAGAAGGTCATCGGTTTCGAAGTGGATATCATGGACAAGTTCGCCGCGCACATGGGTGTCAAGCATGAACTCGTCCGGTGCAGTTGGGACGCGCTGCTCGAGGCCCTGCTGTCCAAGCGGAACGACATGGTGATGAACGGCGTGGAGATCAACGCGGAGAGACAAAAGCGGGTGGCTTTCTCCAAGCCATACTACATCTATGAGCAGATGCTGACAGTGCGCGCCGCGGACAAGGACAAGTTCAAGTTGCTCGACGACCTCAAGGGCAAGAAGATAGGCACGCTCAGCGGCGCCGAAGCCAACAATGTGCTCAAACGCGCTGGCTTCGCACCCGAGCTGCTCAGCTCCTATGAGGATTCCAGCACGCCGTACAAGGATTTGGAGCTGGGGCGCGTGGAGGCCGTCGTGCAGGAACAGATGATCGCGGAATACTACGCTGCTCCAAACCCCAAGGTGTATAATGTGCCGCAACCTTCA
>Ga0209777_10009634_pt1 | contig 10364 bp, 9 predicted proteins | sample FrelakmetHBP12HB_FD_187147 | JGI IMG/M metagenome (GOLD analysis project Ga0209777, IMG submission 187147) | Freshwater lake sediment microbial communities from the University of Notre Dame, USA, for methane emissions studies -HBP12 HB (SPAdes)... | ecosystem: Environmental > Aquatic >... | reverse complement strand
AATTCGTCGTATATCTTGATCGCGTTCTCCAGGACGCTCTTCCACGCAGGACACTTCTCAAACGACTGCGGCTCTTCCGAATGCATGGCATCTTCCACGAGATCCTTGCGGACCGTTCCGATCGCCACTAACTTGGCGAACTGCAGGCGCTGATCGTCGGAAATGGGGTTCTTCATCTCGGGCAGCTTCAGCACCGCAACGGCTTCTTCCAATATTTTTCTCTGCTTCTCTTCGACGGCTTCTTCTTGCTGCTGATCGGTCATGTTGAGCAGTTTCTCTAGTCCCACCTCGTCGTTGCAGCGAGAGATGTATTCGTGACCACGCTTCTTCGCTCTCCTGGGGCGGAGAGTCGTCTTGCCTTCGACGACGTCTTTCAGGCCACGCAACATGTGATTCTTTCCGTCTGCTTCTTTCAGGTCTTCTCTCAACATCTCCGCTTCTTCTTCCAACTCTTCCAATTCGCTTTTCGTCTTTTCTTCTTCCGAAGAGTCGCTGGTCTCTCCGTCGTCTTCTTCCTCTTCGCTGTCTTCTTCGCTCTCGCTTCCGGAGCTCTCGTTCTCTCTATCGTGTTTGCGTTTCTTCCCTTTGTGCTTGTGCGACTTCTCGTGTTTCCGTCTGCGATGATCGTGCTTCTTTCTTTTCTTCTTGCCTTCTTCTTCTTCTTCATCTTCGTCTTTTTTCTCTTTAGCGTGATGATGCTTTTCGTGTTTCTTCTTCTTCTTGGTCTCTTCCTCTTCCTCTTCTTCCTTCTTTTTCTCTCCCGTTTGTTCTTCTTCTTCCTCCTCCTCTCCTTTCTGATGTCGTTCCTCTCTTGCCTTGCGTGGCGTCTTCTCGGATTCGCTTTCTTCCTTCTTCTCAGTTGATCCTTTCTCTTCGAGATCTTGGTCCTTCGCTTTCGCTTCTCTGCCCGGTTCTTCTTCCGGTTCGTAGTCCCACACCACTCGCGTCTCTTCCTCTTGTTCTTGGTCTTCTTCTTCCTCCGCTTTGCAGACTTTGATCTCGTCGGTCGTCTCTTCGAGACCCGCTTGGGTAGCGGTCGGCGGAGTGAGTCCCCACGTAGTGCTGTCCATGGAACTCGTCGGACCAAGAGTCGAACAGTCTATGGGAGACGAAGCCACAGTGTCAAGGAGATTCGCAACCGAAGGAGGAGCAGAAACGAGGACGACACCATCTTCGGTCATCTCCTCGTTCCGGAACTGTCCGGATGCGATTTCCGGAGGACGAGAAGATGAGTGAATTGAATTGTGAACGCCACGGAACTGCCTGGATGCACTTATGAGACCTTCCGGAAGTGCTCTTCCGGAAGGGTTTCTGTGAAAGGAAAAAAAATTGCAGAGGTCGGCCGGCCGACACTTTACTAAATTTTGTTTCACCCTTTCTTCTTCCTTCGCTCTCCATCTCTCAATGTTCTGCTGTACTTCTCTCTCTCTCTTTCTCTTTGACATGGATTTCCTACGATTGTAATTTTTTTCTTCTTTTTCTCTCTGTTTCACTCTTTCTCTTTTTTCAAATACGTTAGAAAGGAATATATCGAACACCGAACCTCGCATCCATCGACAGCGTCAAGACGTCCGTGTGTTCGCCCAGAGAGACGTCCTAACCTTTTACTTCTTTCCTTTTCCGCGTGGCATATTTGGGCGTGTTTCGGCGGACGGCGAAAGAAATCAGAACCTCGGATTGATTTCACTCAAACACGGTCTAGGACAAGGTTTCGACCTCTTTTTTATCTCTTTTTTCTTTCTCAATGTGATTTCAGGAAGAACGAACAGCTGAACTGAACGCGGGACAAGGACTCCGGCGTTCACTCTCTAGCTGATCGTTTGAAAAGAGCGGAAACGCTCTTGTCCAGCGACCGAAAATCCGAGTCTGGAAGAAGAAAATCCCAGTGAATGGCCGGCGGCCTCGGGGTCCCCGCCGGCCAGATGCAAAAAGAGGAAAGGGGCCCCGAGCAGCGGTCACAATCACCCCTGGAGATCCGGATGGTCGTGGATACCCGTGGTGCTCAGCTTGATCGGAGTGGTGACCACGGCAGTCTTCGTCTCCGTCTTCGGAGGGAGCAGCCAGATGCAACTGAGCGCGGTCTTCGTGTCCATATTCCTCTGCGTCTTCTGTGGCATGTTCGCCGTGCCCACCGCTCTCGACGCCTTCCTGCTGGCCAGCCCCTGGTGTGCGTGGCTCCTGTTCAGCCTTGTCACGGAAAAGATCGGAAACGTCGGGGAGCGCTGGGGGTCACTCGTCGCGCACCTCGTCAGCGTCACCATGATCCTCCTCACTTACACAAAATGGATGAGAACGCACAAGACCATGCTCGCCTTGACGGCCCTGGTGTTCTTCGCCTCGGTGTTCTTCTTTCCGCGGATGGAGACGGACGCGTTCAAGGTCGGACCGGTGGACATGTCGCTGCACGTCTCTCTCTACTGCGTCACCTTCTGCGTCACTACGTACTTCGACGCCTTGATGGGGGAGAGGATATCTCGGTGCAAACATTTCAACGAGGCACTGATCCGAGCTCTGCGAATCGGATGGTTACTGTTCGTGGAGAATTACTTGCTCTTCGCCCTCGTCTTACAACTGCTGTGCCTCTTCATCCATCTCCACCTCTATCTCTGCGACAAGAAGCGATCGAAGCATCATTCGGAAAAACGAAAACTTCTTTCTTCGGAAACCCGACAAAAGTGGAAAGAGGAGGAGGAGGAAGAAGAGGAGAAAGAAAAGACAGAACGAGCCGGAGAAGAAGAAGAGACTTCACCGGGAGACACCGCTTGTTGTTTGGTCGATATCAACAAAAGTCGTGATGGGCGAGGCCGAGGAAAGGCTGCTTCCGGGCGCAGAAAAGAGAGAAGAAGAGGAGGTGGAGGAGGAGTGGAAGAAGAGGAAAAGGAGTCCGACAGCGATGACGACGATGCTTGACGAAGAAGACGTAGCAGTGGTTGGGAAAGACGGTGTCAATATAATCTTGACTCGAACGCTCATGCGACGTTTCTGATAAATTTTTTACCCTCTCGTCGCCTCTTCTTTCTCAACTTCGGAAATCTTCTCTAAATTTTAACGTTCTCCCTTTCGTCGTCATCCACTCCTGACCAAAAATGGCAGAGACGGACGAAACAGAACAGCTCGAATCGAAGAAGAAAAGAAAGAAGCCTGCCGTCAAAAGGAGAAAGAAGGAATCATCCGTCGAAGAGAAGTCGCCGGCACAGAGGCAATCGAAGATGACGTCGTTCTTGCCTGGTTGGAACGACCCGAACCGTGATCTCTTCCTTACGCTGAGACCCCTCTTCATGAGTCCGATGAACGCCATGTTGACTCTGAACAACATGTGCGGCGTGCCCCTCATCCAAGCTCGAATCGACGACAAGTTGATCAAGATGAAAGGACTCACGAAACTCATGACAAAGTGCTTCTTCCCGGGATATCGCTACGGCGGAACCGACTCGCCGACCGTGGCAGCCGCGCGAGCCGCCAAGGAGGGACAAGCCTTCCTGCCTCCTGACATACGAGCGAGCGCTCTGGCCAGAAAGCGCAAGTTCAAGGGAACCGCTCTGGGCAACGAGGTGGACAATCAGCTGAGGCTGTATGCAAACAACCCGGAGGCCTTCTCCAAGTTGGGACGTCGGATAAACAAGATCACCGACTACCTCATCACCGGCTACCAGAAGTGGGGATTCAAAGTGGCCATCTCACAGTTTCCCATCGCGGCTCCCGACGTCAGGATAGGCACGCGCATCGACATGTTGGCCGTGGGTCCAGAAGGAGAAGCAGTCTTGATCGAGAACAAAACGGGATTTGCCACTTACCTCTACCATCCCTGCGGCCGGATGAAGCCGCCGCTGCAAGATTACAACGATTGTCCACTACATCAACATTGGCTGCAAGCGACTCTGGAAAACATGATATTGCTGCGATACTGGAAAGCTGATTGCGGTCCCAACTGCTACGCGATCATCGCGAATCCGAACGGAGTGCAACGCTCTCAGGTCCCAGTCTGGATGTACGAGAGGAGGGGGGATATCTGGAAGAGATTCAGAGAATTCATGATAGCGGAAAACGGACGTCCACCTAAATCTCGAAAACGCAAGAAGCCCAGTGGCGGTGGAGACGACGAAGAAAGAGAGAAACTAGCATCGCCTTAGCTGATGTAAGAAGGGGGAAGGGGAAGGTTGACTGTAGAAGATTTTTCAACGTTTATGTAAGATAAGACGGGTGAAATATAAAACTGGTTTGTCTGGAACACGAAAGGAAAGGAGACGGACTGACGGATCGAGTTTTCATTTCTCTTGCCATCCAAATAAACCGTCTGCATTTGAATCGACCAGTCTGAATATTCGACCTGCTCCGAAAGACGAGATGGCGAAAGAAAAAGAAGAGGAGATACCGTTTCTCGCCATCGTCGAGAAGACCAGCGTAGCTGACCACAAGGGCAAACTGGTTTACGTCTATGGCAAGGACGGAAACGATTATTTGGGAGGGGTGGTGCGCGGCCAAGACAAAGCGACCAATCTGTACGACGTGGAACTGCAAGTCTTACTGAAGCCCGATCAGATAAAGATCATCCCGCAGAAGGAACGGACGCCCAAGCAGAAAGACGTCATCACGCAGATCCAACGCAAGAACGTGGTCATGAACGCGTTCGCGCGATACAAGAGAGAAGAACTGGGAGAACCAGGAGAAGTGGCGTCCACGGCTGCGTTTCCAGTCGTCACCGCGAGCGAATACAAGGAGATCAGATACGGATGGCACAATCCATGCTTCGGTGATCGCGACAGACCCGGCATGGACGGACAGACGACCACCATCACGATGAGAACTGAAGTGAACGGGACGATTGTCGATCCGCGTTTGTTGCCAACTCCAGGAGAGGCCGTTCAAGCTGCCGCAATCGGAGCGACTCTGTTCGCTCCTCCGTCGATCGTGCCTCCTTGCGTGATGCCAGCTCCTTCCGGATCCAGCGACACTACCGTGGTGATAGTGAAGGAAGAAGAAGAAGAAGTCGATCCCACGAGCTGCAAGAGAGTGGCAGCGCTGTTGATGCAACCTAGAGCCAATCAACTCCGAACGCTGTTTCTCAAGCACAAAATCGATGCCTCGGAGATCGGCAAGGGCGGCTTCATCGATGCCAGATCCCACGCCGTTTCCGTCGGAGTCGAGACAGGGAAGGCTTACGCACCGGCTCCTCCTGAGATGTTGCGCAGCCTGGTGGCCAAGATTCACGGGACGGACCCTAAGCTGACTACAGCGCTCGTCATCGGGGAGTTCATCCAGAAAGATGCCATGGTCACTCTGGAAGGACTAGCAACCATGCCGATAGCTGCACATCCCGACTTGACCATCAACGGAAAGCGCGTCTACACGATCGCTCCTCTCGCTATGTTGTACGACAAGAAGATCGACACACTCTGGCTACTGAACTACGTGGACAAAGGCATGCAAGTGACCATGGAAGACTTGGTCAAGGCCTACGCGTGCTGTCGAGTGTTCGAGAGCATCCTGAACACTCCTCCCCAGCCGACTGGGATCGCCGTGGCGTTCGTCTTGCGCAGTCAGTACAAGGTCGAATTGCTGCAGTTCTTGATGAAGGACTACTCTCCCGCCGTTCCGATATTCGACGGAGACTACGTGGGAGAAGTCGGTCCGACCGGGAAGCGGACGATATACAGCAGCAAGGACAAGAACAAGATCGCAGCACCGCAACAGGTCCAACAGGTCGTCGCCGCTCAACCCACTGCCGTCGTTAAGCAGCAGCAACCGAAGAAGAAGAAGAAGTCGGGCTTTTTCTGAGAGAAGAGAGAGAGACGTGTTCGTCTGGCTGCGCATGAACACGATGAGACGCCGTGTTCAGGATAAAAAAGATTCCATATTGTTTTTATTCGTTAGACAGATGATGCTGTTTCTTCAACTCTCCTCGTTCTTCCTCTTGACCTTGTCCCAGTGAAGGAATCCCAGGCTGAATCCAATCGGAATAATGGCGGAGACCGAGCAGATCATGTAGTCGATCAGCGCCACGATCGGAGGATGCGGTAAGCCTCTCTCGATGTCCATCGAGAAGTAAGACAGTAGGAACAATCCGGGAAATAGGGAGATTGCCACTCCACAATGAATCAAGAACAGGCCGAAGAACCCGAACCAATCTCTGTGCACTGTGCCCATGAAGAAAGCGCACAACACCGTGGTCGTCGAATAGATCAGTACGCCGTTCGCCACGAGAACTGATACGGGACGTTCGTGGACCAGCCAATACGTCACTAGGATGCCGTGTAAGACAGCCAGCACCAGCGTTTTTCTCGTCACGGCGGTCGACCTCCAGGTAGCGTGATTCTCGCGGAGTTCGATCCACGGGAAAATCACTGCTACAGCTACACTGTAGATGGCGCAGACAGCATCTCCGACTATTACAACAATTGCCACGCCGTGGTCTTCGAAAAATTTCGCGGACAAGCCAGCCCAGCATCGAGAGTTGAGTGCGCCCAAGATCAGGATCGGTGTCCACGCCAGCGCAGGCACGACTTCGCAAAAGAGTATCGCGAAGTAGGTCGTGTATTCCTTATAGCGTCCGTTGAGCTGGTTGAAGATCATGAACAACGTCTGCATGCCGACAGCGAACAGTGGACCCAGGACAAAGCATCTCCACCAGCCAGACGAGATCGAGAGAGCGAGTACGATCCAGGAGAAGTGGAATACTAAGCATGCCACGGAAAATGCGCCCAAGCGCTGGAGTTGTGAACCGCTGAGACCGGAGAAAAAGGTTCCGCAGTTGCCGATGTAGGTAAAGACATGGTCGAAGCAGTTCGAGACGGCATCGGAAACATCGTATGGACTGAAAGGCTTCTTCTTAGACGACATGTCGAAAAGAAGACTGGCTACACTATGATCTCTCGAAAAGATCCGTGGCAGTCCACGTGGAGCGAGATGAAACGGCTTAGTCTCAAATGGAAATCACACTTTACACTGAAAAAGAAAATCTGATGGTATATGTTTCCATCTCTTTCTCTTCATCTCCGACTCTACTTCAGTTTTCGACGTTTGACAAGATCGCAGTGGTCTCAAAAAGCAGAGAAGAAGGAAAATGCTGTCGCCGATTCCGCTCGATATATCAGAGAAAGCGTTCGTGGCCACGCTGTTGACTGTGACGACGGCATTGACCTTCATTTTCGCTGTGATCTTTCCCGTGCGATCTCGGAAAATGGCTCTTCTGTCCGCTCTTTTCAACTTGTTGGAGTTGGCCGGCACTTGGGGATTCATGTCTTTCATCGTGATGAATCGTGTCGCATACGTCGTTAGCGAAGAATACTGCTTCGCGTTATTGGGATACGAGTGGAGATCAGCGTTCCGCTTGGGAATGCGTTGGGGATTCATGTCTGCGGGATGCGTGCTGATCCTCTGGTTCCTCTCGGCCGATCCTTTTTCCATCGCGGCTGGCGTGGGGTTTGCCATATTCTCGAGAATAGCTACCTTGGCACCGTCCCAAGTCTTGCTCCAAGGATTCGATGGTCCTGCTGGTTAGTTTTTCTTTCTATCTTTTTTTAACGTGAAGAGGATTTATTTGACGGTTTTCTCTTCGTCTTTTTTTGTTCTCGGTCTTTTGTAGAAGATCGAAGAGCGAAAACGTGCCAGATTCGCTCGCTCGCTCGCTCGTTTTACGAAGTTTTTTTAGCAACAGAGACTTTAACGCTCACATCAGAGTTTCTTCTATCGATGAACGTTGACTGATCTCTTGGACTTTCTTTTCCTCTGCTCGCAGACAACCTATCTCAGAGGCGTCACTTGCGATGTGGTGATGCTGGAGGAAGCGGCTTTTATCCCTAAGATCACGATGGAAGACGTCGTGTTTCCGTTGGTGCTGCTGGACAAGACCACGCTCATAGCCGACAGCACGCTTCAAGGAGCGGACAGTCCTTTCACCCAGATGCTCGATATGAAACATCCGATTACCAAGCAGCCGATTTTCAAGAAAGTGGAGATGACGATGGCTTGCAAATTGCCGCAATGCCGAGCGAATCCCGAGCAGTGCACTCACCGTTTTCATCGCACTCCGCGCTGGCAATCTCCTGCCAAGGCAATCATCGCCAAGAAGCTCATGCGCACTCGCCAAGGGATTTGCAAGGAGCTCCTGGGCATCAGCGCCGACGAAGGAATCAAAGCGTTCGATCCGTGCAGGATAGAGTTGATGTTTACTTCTTACGTCGAGGACCTCACGGCTTTCGGAGTGGTGCACTTCGCCATCACCACGGTCGATCCTAACAACAACGGCGACTCCGACTACGGAATGGTCACCGTCCTCTACACGGACAAGCTAGCGATGGTCGATGAGTGCTGAAATTTTATTCGTTCGATTTTTTTCTTTTCCAAAATCATCCGTCGTTCGATTCTTCGTCTTCGGAGTCTCGGTCTTCCCATTCCAAGTCTCCTTGTTCTTCTTCCAACTCGCCTCTCTGCGCTTCTTCTCGTCTCTCCTGTTCCTTTTCAACTTCTTCTATGTCTTCTTCTTCTTTATCTCGTTGCTTTCTCTTCCTTTCCATTTCTTGTTCGTCTTCCTCTTCTACCTCGGCCCAGACAACCTCCTCCTTCTCAGCATCGCTGCCCCCCGAACCGTTCTCTTCCCCGCCAGAAGGAAAACTATTGGTCCTCGCCCGCTTCTTAGGTCTCTCTGCTTCGGGCTCTGCAATAGGAAGCCGAACGGAACCGAGAAGCTTCTTAGACTTGCCGTAGACGGTCTCATGCAATGACCGCTTGACCAGAGGAGTTGCTTGATCGCGAGGGTCGAAGAATTTCCTCCTCGCCCCTTCTATTGAAGATCGGGGTTCGACGAAATCTTTCAGAGCTGTCTTCTCCTCCTCTCGGTCGTTCCGTTGTCCCGCCTCCTCTTCTCGTCGCACCCTGCTCTGTGCCTCTTCTCGTTCTCGCCGACCCTTCGCTTCCCGTTCCTCTTCCTCTTCCTCCTGGCGCTTCCTCTTCGAAGCGACTATGTCTCGCATGGACAAAGGAAACGGAGGAAGAGGAGGTTTGGTCCCTCCGGGAGACGTGGCAGGAGCGCTCGACCCCGTGGTGATGATTCTGAACAGCGTGAGTCTGTACACCTCGAGCGAAATCTTGCGCTGAGCTATCAGAAGAGAGGCAGCCTTTATGCCGACCAAGCAGTCGAGCTCTCGACCTTTCGGCAAGAGAGGCTTGCGAATCCTCTTTTCTTCCTCGGACAACCCCAAGCCCAGAACCCAAGCTCTCACTGGTCCCCAGTTTGAGGCCAACGTGAAGAATATCAAGTACAAGAGAGAAGGATCCTTCGTGACTTCGCAATGTTCGAGAGTCCACATGAACATCGGAACCAAGGAGCTGTATTTCCCTCCCGAGTCTGTCACGAGGAGATGTTGGAGGGGCTTCACGTAGGTGCACATTATCTCGCACTTGTTGGGCAAGACGAAAGCCAGCCACAACTCGCAAAAGTCTTCGTAACGGAACGGGACCATAGAGGGAGGAAGACTGGCGCCAGCAGGGAAACAGCCGACGATTTGTTGATGACATTGTTGCCGTCCGTGAGGATCGTCTTCTGCTGCTGTTGTCACAGTCACCTCGGCCGTGACTGGAACTACCTCCTTCGTGACTGCGATCATCTGCCTTTCTCTTTCCGGTTCACGAGCGAGCCGAAATCCGACAAAGACGACTGCGGAATCCCTTCCCACTTCTGACACATCTCTTCTCTTTCCATTCTATTCTTTTTTCCTTTTCCGTTTTACAGTGATATTTCTTCTTTTCACCGGAAACCGTCGTTCTCGATAGTTTCGGATTCACACTCACTGATTCTTTTTCCTTCTCTTCAGTTGATAGGTCTGGACCTCATACAAGACAGAGGATGGGACAATCAGGTCACCGCGTTCCAAGGCCATATCGCGAAAGTGAGAGAAGTCTTGGGATTCTCGTGCATCATCTTCCTCGCCGTGGAACAAAACCTGGGAGGGCACGCCACGCGCCAACACTTCGAGTGGCTCCGCGCCAAAGGACTAGAGACGAACATCAACATCATCAACGAGTGCGGCCAAGAAGGCGCTCCGGGAATCACCACTTCGGATTCGCTGAAGGGGGAAATGACGGATGACTTCCAGCCACCTCTTTCCATCCAATGGATCAGGATATACGCAGGACTGACGGGCTGCAAAGCAGGCATGGATCTCGCCGAGTTGCGAGACCAGATGACTCGCTGGAGCTGGTGGCCGATGCGAAGCAAGACCCCCGGATCCAGAGAGCGTTGTCCGGTGAGCGGAAAGGGAGCTACCAACCAGCTCAACGACGACGGAGCCTTCTGTCTGTTGCTGAACTACAAGATCTATCGTCTGCTCACTTCGAGGCTGGGCGCTCAAAAGTACAACGTCGCGGCT
>Ga0209777_10009633_pt1 | contig 10364 bp, 15 predicted proteins | sample FrelakmetHBP12HB_FD_187147 | JGI IMG/M metagenome (GOLD analysis project Ga0209777, IMG submission 187147) | Freshwater lake sediment microbial communities from the University of Notre Dame, USA, for methane emissions studies -HBP12 HB (SPAdes)... | ecosystem: Environmental > Aquatic >... | reverse complement strand
CATAAAGTCGCTAGAAATTACTATGACAGAAGAGCTTAGAAAAGAGCTTAGCGCAATAACTTTTGAGCCTCCACCTGCCACTGATCGCACGGACGAGCGTCAAAACGACAAATAGCTCTCTTGAAATAAACAGGCCAATTAAATATCATGTTTGTTCTAAAATTTAGAAAACGTGTTTTGTATTTTTAACTAGCTAAAAATAAATCAAATAGTAGGTAAGTATGAAAATAGTAAATTTACTCATGTTAGTTGTGTACTGCGTTGTGGCGACAGGATGTGCCACCGTTATACACGGAAGAAAGCAAGAAATAGCGGTCGCAACCAATCCACCAGATGCAACAATATCTGACGGCAAAACAACCGTACAAAGTCCTGGAAAGCTCATTTTGGATAGGAACAAAGATCATATGATAACCATCACAAAACCTGGCTTCTACCCTGAGACAGTCCGTGTTTCACACGTCATCAGCGGCGCTGTGTTCGGCAATATCGCTTTCTGGACATTTGGACTTATCGGCTGGGGTGTCGACGCCATCAGTGGCGCTCAATGGAGATTGGAACCTGAAACGGTCAATGTAACTCTCCATCCAGAGACAAAATAAGGCAAATACCATCCATACCACCACGGAGCTGCACTGTTCGATGGTGGTATGTTTTTGAGCCATTCTGCTGTTCCTAAAAAATTTTCGAGAAAAATCTTGGGTTAAAACAACCAAAATGAGCGATAATTATCTCATTTGAACGTCACGTGGGGGCTTATATGAAAAAACTATTTTTGGGACTTTGTTGTTGCCTTTCAGTAGTCTGCCAAGCAGAAACATCTCGATGGGATGGCAAATATTATGCTGCCAACTCTGGGATGCAGCAACAATTTGCAATAGAGGCATTGAAATTGTTTCCAATGTCGGCCAACGACGCCGTGCTCGATATTGGCTGCGGAAATGGTTTTATCACAAAATACATTTCGACTCTGGTGCCTCAAGGATATGTTATCGGCTTAGATAAAAACCCTTCAATGATCACCTCCGCAAAGGAATATCAAAACGATAAGCTTTCTTTTGTTCTTGGTGATGCCGGCGCCCTTGCCTTCAAAAACAAGTTCAATTGTATCGTCACCTTCAATGCTATTCACTGGGTCGACGACCTTCGCGCTGCAATACGTGGTATCAATGAAGCACTCGTTCCTGGAGGAAAGGTCCTTATTTTAACCTCCTATGTTCAACCCAGGCATCCTTTTCATGACGTTATGAACAGCGTAGCCCATAGCGACAAATGGAAAAGCTATTTTGGCAATGAAAAATCAGTCGTTACTCGTTACACATTTGCTGAATGGTCAAACTTTATAGAATCAGAAGGACTCATTCCTGAGAGGATTCAATCGATCGACACATCACTTGACTACCCAAGCAAAAAAGCCTTCGGCGCATGGTTTGCAGGCTGGATTCCATTCGGGACAATGGCTGATAACCAAAAAGATGCTTATGTACAAGACATTGTCGACGCCTATGAAAAGCTGATACCGTGCGAAGCAGATGGAACAACTCACTTTTTATTCGATGAGTTGATCATCATCGGCTCAAAACCCACAAGCAGTTATCGGCCTAAGACATGAAGAATCGTTATCTCGGGCTATTACAAGCTTTAAAAGAGCTGAATTTACCACCAAATCAATATCTGAGATTACTTACGGAATACCTAATCCTTACTTGGCAAAAAAGAGCACAATTCATACAATCCTCACAGCCAATAGGTTAAAACTTAAATTGCTATAGTTAAATTTTTAAAAAACGCTGACGGGAAGTCAGCGGATAATAAATATAAGGAGCATATGAAAATCTTAAAATTACTCTTATGTCCATTGTGTCTGTTATTCACGGGCTGCGCCTCCATTATTCATGGAACAAAACAGGAAGTTGCTATCACATCAGATCCCCCAGGTGCGATGATTTCTGATGGCAGATCAACCATTACAACTCCCGGAATTCTCACTTTGGAAAGAAAAAAAGATCACATGTTGACGATCACAAAACCGGGCTACCAAAATGAGACAGTCCGCCTGGGGCATGTCATCAGTGGCGCCGTTTTTGGTAATATCATTTTCGGAGTCGGAGGACTGATCGGTTGGGGCGTTGACGCCATCAGTGGCGCTCAATGGAGACTGGAACCTGAAGCCCTCTCGGTGAAGCTCCATCCAGCAGGAGCAAAAGAGGCGATAGGAACAACACTGTCACCTGCTGTGTCACCAGTAGAAGATAAACTCAAAGAGATGGAAAATCTCAAAGACAAGAAAGCCATTACCAAAGATGAAAACAAAGCAAAACAACAAGTTGCTCTGAACAAATAAGAGATAAGTTCAATTTAGCCGTCGATAGACTTCATCGTTTGTCGACGGCTTTCGTTTTTAAAAACAATCTGAAAAAATACGCAATTGAGTAAAAATAACAATAAATATTATAATAATTCCTTAAAATTAATTACAGCCCCACCAGTAAATTATTAATTATAAGGAGATCATGACGCTGATAAAATTGCTTTTATTGCTATTGTGCTGTCTTGGCCTCTCTAGTTGTGCCTCATTTATTCACGGGCCAAAACAGGATGTGTCAATTACGACAGATCCTCCAAATGCCGTAATTTCTGACGAAACAACAACAATTAAAAGCCCTGGAAAAATCAATTTGGAGCGAAAAAAAGACCATCTACTCACTATCACAAAACCAGGGTACAAAAATGAATGCGTCCATGTTAAGCGTGTTATCAGCGGTGCCGTTTTCGGCAATATCATTCTTCCAGTCGGCATTGTCTGTTGGGGAATAGATGCTTTGAGTGGGGCTCAATGGAGATTAGAACCCGAAACTCTCATCGTGACACTTCATCCCGCAAAAGGAAAAGAATTGATCAACTCAACTCTCTGTCCCGCCCTGTTAACGATCCAAGCCAAGTTCAAGGAATTGGCTCGCCCTAAAGAAAAGAAAAGCAGTCACAAAAGAAGTTTGCAAGACATAGGATCACAGTCTTCCGACGGCTTTAATTTTTAAAACATCTTCCTAAAATAACAGTGAGACTCTTGAGATAGGCCATGCCTTTCATAAAAGGCATGCGCTCGCTCTCTCTTTCTGTTGCTGGTTACTTCCAAATAAGCACAGCCCAATTTTTTTGCCAACTTTTCGACATGCCCTAAAAGCTTGCTTCCAATGCCTTGTGAGCGCAATTGTTCGCTCACCACAAGCGCACTGATATGGCCAGCAGGCTCGGGCCGATACACTGACTTTATAAGATGAAATTCAATAACACCGACAACCTCTTCATTGGAGCAGGCAACGAAAGTTTGAGTGTCGGGAGTGTGAGCTAAATTCTTTTTTATGTAATCGACTTCCGTGTGATACCCAAGTTGCGAATAGAGCTCTGCAATGCTGCGTGCATGCTTTTCGGTTGCAGAATGAATGATGATGTTCATGAGGGCTCCTCATTTTGAAACAGATCGAAACAAGAAAGTGATCGTATTCCAAATAAATTTTATTTAAAAGTGGGCCCTGTGTAGATAATTTGGCCTTTTCTCACATGTAAAAATGATGTCAGCTCATGAAGTTTGGCACTTTTTTGACTCATAATATGGAACACTTTCCATTTTTTTAGTGTCAGGGCATCTGCAATAAGAGATCGATGGCAGCGCCAAGGCAGAGCCTCTCCACACATCAGGGCACACCGATATTTTTTCGCAATGGCTTGCAATTCTTCGATTCCTTCATGAAATTGAGCTGTTTGCATATAGTCTGCAAAACCGCGGAAGGAGGGATTTTTCCAGCCAGTGTTCAGAGACTCTTTCGTTGTATGCCGCAATCCTCCTAATTTTGAAAGATGGAGGTATTCGATCCCTTCTTTCTCTAAAGCAGTCTTGAGAGGTGCTTCATTATACTGAGGATTGAACCGAGATTTTGGAATGGTCCTAATATCTACAAGTTTTTCAATTTCATAATTTTTTAACAGGCCAATAAACGCGTCTATAGGTTGCGTGGAGTGGCCAATGGTGTAGATAATTTTTCTCATCAAACTTTTAATAACCTGAGAATTCTTCTGTTCGAATGTTATCTTCATCTATTTTGGCATCACGCAACATGGTGCTCATGGCCTCCACCATGCCTTTAGGGCCACAAATATAGTAAATCGGCGTGGAGAGATCTTTTACATGTTCCGTGAGCAATTCAGCGTTTACGTAACCAAGATGGCCCCTCCATTCCCTGTGAGACTGACTCATATCAGTCATGGTCGCTATGAATGAGTAGTTGGGATTGGATTTTTCAAGATCAGCAAGTTCTTGTAAAAAGGCAGCAGTCTCTGGGGATTTATTTGAATAAAATAAAAAAATTCGATGGGGCAGTTTATCGTGGGCTGCTTGCAAAAGAATACTTCTTACAGGAGTAATACCGATCCCGCCCGTTAGAAAAACTGCGGGCGTTTCCTCTTTTCGGTGCAGCGTAAAAGAGCCTCCTGGGCCATCAAGCTTTAACTCTGATCCAAGAGGAAGTGCCTTCAAGCATCGTTTAAAGGCAGTATTTCTCATACGTGTCGCGATCATGAGGTTTTCTTCAAAAGGAGCAGAGGCCAAGGAAAAGGCGCGAATGTTGCCTTCTTCATCTGTTTCCTTTGGATTCAAAAGGGTAAAATCAGAGCATTGACCCGGCTTAAAAGCGAAATCTTTTGGCTTTTCGAAAATAAATGCCATCGTATCTTGAGCAATTTCTTTTTTCTCCAGCAGCTTCACATTAAAAATTCCCATAAACGCAACTTCCTTTAGATTAAGTTCTTTCCACGCATGTGTTAAATCAAATCGCACTTATGGGCAAGATGGAAGTCTTTTTCTGAAAGACCGCCCACAGAATGAGTCCAGAGGGTGATTTTTACTTTTCCCCATGATAGTGCGATATCGGGATGATGGTCTGCTTTCTCTGCAAGAGCGCCGACTTTGATCGTAAAAGCTAATGCATGAGCGAAATCTTTGAAGAGATATTCCTTTTCAATGTGATGTCCTTTGACAATTTTCCAGCCTTTTTTCAGCTGTTTGAAATAAGTTTTTAGTGCCGCTCCCTTGAGTGGTACTAAACAAGGGCTCGATTTTTTTTGACTTATAGTTTTCATACTTTCCCTTTTATTTTAGCCTTTGGCCACCATCAATAGGGATGATGGCTCCTGTCATAAAGTCAGGGCCTTCCAGACAAAAAAGAACACCTTTGGCAATCTCTTCTGGAGTGCCAAGACGCTTGAGTGGAACAGAATTGATGATGTGGGCAACCTCATCTTTGCTCCAGCTTGGCTGCATTAAGACAGGGCCAGGTGAAATAGCATTCACTTGAATATGGGGCGCTAATTCTTTTGCCAGGCACTGTGTGAGGCCCACAAGGGCTGATTTGGAAACAAGATAGGGCAAGTAATTGAGATAAGGGCGCGAGATGTGGGCGTCAATGAGCTGGACGATTTTGCCACTCTTTTGTTGCAGCATCGATTTTGCAACGGCTTGCGATAGAAAAAAAACTCCCTTTACATTCACGTCGAGATGGCTATTCCAGTCGGCCTCCGAGATCTGTCCAAAGGGCGTTTCATTAAATTGAGAGGCAGAATTCACCAGAATATCGACCTTTGAAGCACGCTGTAGGGCACAAGAGACAAAGTTTTCAATCTCTTTTACATGAGACAGGTCTGCTTGAATGGGGAATACTTTTACTCCCTCTTTTTCAAGGAGAGAGGCAGTCTCCTTGGCCTCTTTTTCTGAGTGGTTATAGTGCAGGACTATGTTGACCCCTTTTTTAGCCAATGCAAGGGCAATAGATTTGCCAACTCTTTTCGCAGCTCCTGTGACAATAGCCGTTGAATTTTTTAGTTCCATGTAAGTACTCCCTTCCTTTTTTTTGCATATATTGTTCGATCTGGAACGCCGGCTGCTTTATAGGCAATTTGGCGTTCACGACACTTATTACAAACACCGCAGTGTTTGCCCGCCCTTGGAGCAAGGCAGGTCAATGACAGCTCTAAAGGTAAGGCCTGATGGTCTCGTATAAGATCTTCTTTTTTATATTTTTCACGAAAGGGCGCTTCGATATTTATTTGAAAAGATAAGCCAGCTGAAAGTGTCTTGCCAAACTGAGTAAAAAAATCGGCTGTTGCATCGGGAAAAGGGTTTGTGCTGAGTGTCCCAATAGCGAGCCGTGAGACATCGTTGAGGCTGCACCAAACGCCCGCAAGGCTTAACAGCAGCACATTTCGCCCAGGCAAATAGATCTTACTATCGGCGTCTTGAGCGCTTGGAATACCAAATCCGGATAAACTCCAGTGGTTTCCATAGAGAGAATGAACAGGCAGCAAGAGTTTGGTTACCGTTTGAACATTGTGATTGCCAAGTGCACGGATGAATGCATGCAATGCTTTCAACTCTTCTTTTTCCCAAATGAGCCCGTTGGGTATGTATAGGGGATAAACTTTGGTCTTTCTGGCCAGATCGGCCAGCAACACGCAACTATCCAATCCACCGCTTGAAAGAACAGCAATAGAGCCTTGCATCTATTTCTCCGAACATCGCTTAAAAATTTTATTTATTGTCTTGGAGAGATTTTGTCAACCGTATGTATTCTCAGCTATGTGAGTGAATACATACTTAAAAAGAAGTCTGATGAAATTTTATCTAAAACAAAAAAAATTGGTCAGTCTCACATTATTTTCTCAAAACAAAGATCACATAAGGCGCAACTTTAGTCTCATCTTTCCATTTCCAATCGACCTTTTCATTCTCTAATCCTAGAGGATACTGTGCTGAGATCTGAGAAAAGCCTGCCGCGGTAAAACATTCGCGATAGTCTTTTTCAGTCCAATAGTAGTCACTAAATGTGATTTCTCCATCACCGAGAGCAAGACTCACTTTTGCAAGACTGCCGCTTTGAAGATGATCGTTTTGGGGAAAATCACCATTCAGAACAACCCAATGATTCTTCCGATTGTACATCTCGGGTGTTCCAGTGGTAGCGATAAGACATGCATCTGGCTTCATCGTCCGGCAAATTTCTTTAAACACACTTATAATCTCTTCATGGCTCGGTAATTCGAAAAGGACAAAATTGCAATAGACGAAATCAAAGAAAGAGTCAGGAAAAGGGATGACTTTTGCCATCTTGAGATAGCTTCCTTTAGGATCAGCTTGCATAGCTTGCTGAAGCATATCACTACTGATATCCACTCCTTCAACCTGAGAATCTTCAGGCAACACCTTTTTGATAAATCGAGTCGAAAGGCCCGCACCACATCCATAATCTAAAACAGAAAGATTTTTTCTTTTAGGTACGAATTTATTTACGAAAATCGGGACATCCCGAAATGCAAGATATTCAGTTCCGGCGATTTGATTTTGTGCATAGAGCGGTGCAAGTTTGGAATAATCTTCATAGGCACTAAGAGAAGCACTCAAGAAAAAAAGTGCTGTTATGAGATAACGGAACATGTGTTTTCCTCTCTGATTTTTTGGTTGATGAGCATATTGAGGGAATCATCTTTTTTACAAGACAATAAATATTGGCTTCCACAACGATGAAGAGCCTGTGCTTGAGCATTACCCATTTCACCGAAAAAACTTGTGAATTCAGACTCAAACACCAAAAGAAAAGCAGTAGGATATTTTGCTCATGTTGGCCTCCTGTATAGATGGCGACAGGAAAAAAGGAGATAATGTACCTCTCCTTAAATTTTCGTAAAGAACAAACAAACCTTGTATTATCCTTTAAGCCAGGAGTTCGATATGAATAAATGGTTTATTGCAGACACTCATTTTTCTCATCAAAATATTATCCGCTATACCAAACGGCCTTTTCAGTCAGTCAATGAGATGGACGAGAGTCTTATTGAGCATTGGAATGGTTGTGTTAAGCCACACGATACAGTTTTCTTTCTCGGCGATTTCGGTCGTGGGTCGACGAACTTTCTTACTAGCATCTGTGCGCGCCTTCATGGAAATAAGATCTGCATACGAGGAAACCATGACGGCACGCCTGCAACAATGTATAAAATCGGCTTCACAATAGTCCTAGAATCGGCTTTTATTAAAATTGGCCGCCACCTGGTCGAACTCGTTCATACTCCCAGTTGTCCTCCGCCGGCACACTTTCAGCTTCACGGCCATGTTCACGATAAGCGGCCTAACAAGCTTGTAGTGCGGCAGCTCAATCTCTCCGTAGAAGTGTGGAATTTCAAACCTGTTGCAGAGAAAACGATTGTTTCCATCCTCGATCGAGCAGAGCCACTTGGCAAGCGTGAAAAAAGAGTGGGGAGAAAAAAGGTTGTACTCGAAGATCAACGGATCTGAGTTTGCTTCTTTCCAATTAAGTTACTAATGCCTTTCAAACAAGCCACAAGCAGCTCCAAATACCGCTCCCATAACAGCACATGCGACTATTGGAACTCGTCCGATAGGAATTCCTCCCATCGCCGCTGACTCTATGAAATGGCCCATCATAGAAGCCATTACGGTTCTTGAAATCATCGATTGGAGTTGCGTGTTGTATCCACCTGTAGATACGAAAAACCCAAATCCAGCAGCCGATGCTTCCGATCTTCCTATCGGAATAGGGGCTCCCGTTAGCGCCACGCCTCCAAGTGCACCCCACAAAGCACTTCCTGCGATTCCGCCTATCGTTGCACCTATGGCACCGTTGCATGCGACTTTTGCTCCGTTGAGGATGTCTCGGGCTACACATTTTATCTCGTAAATAGTTCTCTCTTGCCAAGACAAAAAAGGCCTTTTGTCGATTTGTGTTCTGCATGTTGGGCATGTGTCGTGGACTTGTAACCACGCTCTCATACAAGTTTTGTGTAGAGGATGCTTATATCCATCTTCTGTATGAATGATGGTGTCCGGGTTTGTGCTACTGTCTTTATCCAAACAGATGGGACACGTATACTGGATAGAAGGAGTAGGAGAATATCCTGTATAAGTTAACATTTAAAACTCGCCTTACATCGTTCTCATTGGTTTCAAAGGCTACCAATGCCTTTCAAATAATCCACAAAAAGCTCCAGATACCGCCCCCATAACAGCACATGCGCCTATCGGAGTTCTCACTATCGGAAATCCCGCCATCGCCACGGACCCTAATACCCCACCTTGCACGGCACTCAGTACCATTCTTGAGATTATCGCTCGTAGTCCTCCACCGTTGAACATCTGATCTGTCAATGCAAACCCAACTCCAGCTCCGAATGCTTCTGGTAGGCCAATCGGAATTGGGGTTCCTCTTAACGACACCGCTCCTAGTGCTGTCCTCAAAACACTTCCCGCGATTCCTCCTATCGTTGCACCCACTGTTCCTAGGAAGATGTCTCGTGCCACACTTTTTATCTCGCTAATAGATCTCTCCTTCCAAGGGAATAGGGACCTTTTGTCAATTTGTGTCTTGCAGTTCGGGCATGCGTTATGGGCTTCAAGCCACAATCTAATACAAGCTTTGTGTACAGGATGCTTTTGTCCCAATCCCGTATGGGCAATGGTGTCCGGGTTTGTGCTACTGTCCTCATTCAAACAGATGGGACACGTATACTGGATAGAAGGATTCGGGGAATACACTGCATAAGCTGACATTTAAAAACCCCATAAATTTTATTACGATTTTCTTTTATAAGAATAGCAAATCAATTTATTTTGAATAAAGATTAAAAAAAAGAGCGGTTTCTTCAGACGATAATGATATCAAAGCCGTGAAGCAATCCAACAACATCAGGAAACGAAAACTTCGCTTTCTTGATTTTGTTTGTGACAGGATCGATAGAATATTGCGTGGCACCGGAGAAATCCGCCTTGCACAGGTCACAATTGTGAAACGTCGTTCCAAGCAGCTCGGCTCCGTTAAAATCGGCATTATTAAGACAGGTGTTTGTGAAATAGCACTCTTTGATCTTACTTCCACTAAAGTGAGCGTTTTTCATAGTAAGGTCCGAAAAATTGCAATAGTGCAGCAGGCAATTTTTGAAGTTGGCTGAAAAGAAAACTTTTTCACACTTGAAGAATTCAGCACCAACTATTTTACAATCTAAAAACTGTATATCCTGAATACGACAGCCATCCAACGCGACAAGGCTAAGATTGCAGCCCACAAAGGTGCAAGAGGACACTTTCGCATTCCGCATACAAGCCTGAGAAAAGTTGCAGTTGTAGAAGGAGGAGTTAGAGAAAACAAAGTCGTTCAACGAGCTTCCTGAAAAATTCTCGGATTTGTAGCTCTTGCCATCAGCACCTAGCTCTCCCGGCGAAATCGTTTGAAGTGGTTCGAAAAGAGGCTTTCTCATCGGGATGACCTATTTTGAAAGAAGGTTGGTATTGTGAAAGAGCAAAT
>Ga0209777_10009632_pt1 | contig 10364 bp, 9 predicted proteins | sample FrelakmetHBP12HB_FD_187147 | JGI IMG/M metagenome (GOLD analysis project Ga0209777, IMG submission 187147) | Freshwater lake sediment microbial communities from the University of Notre Dame, USA, for methane emissions studies -HBP12 HB (SPAdes)... | ecosystem: Environmental > Aquatic >... | reverse complement strand
GAATTCCCTTATTTATCAATGGTTGGCGGAGTTCCTTGAAATTAAATATTTCTCCATTGTACACTATTGTGTATCTCCCGCTCTTATCAGTAAAGGGCTGCGAAGCAGCTTCCGACACATCAATGATGGATAGTCGTACATGTCCCAACCCAACATTACGGTGAAAATAAGTACCATCTCTGTCCGGCCCGCGTGTCTGCATACAGTCAATAGCATCCTTCACCTTCGAAATAAAGGGTTTTCCTTCTTCTTTAAAAGCTATAATACCGCTTATTCCGCACATAAGGTCAATATATAAATATAAGTACTATCATTTGCCTTTGCCGACATATATAGTCATAATGCTGCGCTGTCATACATGGTCATTTGCCTTCGGCGTCAAATATAGTCATAATGCTTCGCTGTCATACATCGTCACTTTATTATAAGTCATCCAATTCTATTTTTGAATTTGATGGGTCATTATATTCTACTGAATCTTCGCTGACTTCAGTATTGCCGGTTGTTTTACCAATTGATCTTATATAATTATTTAATTTTATGGAAATAATCTGAATATCCTTCACCAGCTTTTCATACTCTTCTTTACCTATCAAAGATCTATTATGTGCTTTATTTAAAAAGGTTTTTGTTTCATATAATGAACCTCTGGAATAATAATAAAACAGTTTTGAATCTTTGTAGAAAAATCTTCCGAATCCTTCGCTAATATTAGCAGCAACAGAATCAGCAGCACGAACAAGTTGTTTGCCGATTGTATCTTTAGTAAAGTTATCCCATTCTTTCACAATATTCCACACTTTATCTCCCATATCCATTGATAACCTGTAAACATTTAATTCTTCCAAATCCATAATTATAGTTTTTAAAACAACTTCTGACTATTTCTGACCACGTATGACCATTTCTTACAATCTATGACAACTTATGACGGCACTTGTGCCAAATGACTTTTTAAATATGTATCACCTCCCCGTATGCCGCAGCCACTGCTTCCATCATGGCTTCCGACATGGTTGGATGAGGATGAATCGCATCAATAATTTGTCTCGCTTTGGCTTTCAGTTTTCTTGCTACCACCACTTCAGCGATCATCTCTGTCACGTTTTCGCCGATCAGATGTGCGCCCAGCCATTCATCCGTCTTTGCATCAAACACCACTTTCACAAAGCCGTCGCGGTTGCCCGATGCACTTGCCTTGCCTGAGGCCATGTAAGGAAATTTTCCCACCTTCACTTCAAAACCCGCTTTAATGGCCTGTTTCTCGGTCATACCCACAGAAGCAATTTCAGGAGTAGTATAAGTACAGGCCGGAATGTTATTATAATCTAGCACTTCCGGATGATGCCCTGCGATCTTCTCCACGCAGATGATTCCTTCGCGCGAAGCCACATGCGCCAGCGCCGGACCATGCACAATATCTCCAATGGCGTAATAGCCCTCCACATTGGTTTTATAATAATCATCCACGATCACTTTTGTTTTTGAAGTTGCAATACCCGTTTCTTCCAGTCCGATGCCTTCAATGTTGGTGGCCACTCCTACTGCCGAGAACACAATCTCCGCTTCAATGATCTCTTCACCCTTTTTTGTTTTCACGGTGGCTTTGCAAAGTTTGCTGCTTGTATCCACTGATTCCACGGAGGCATCTGTCATTACCTTGATACCGGCCTTCTTGAACGAACGTTCCAGTTGCTTCGACACTTCTTCATCTTCGTTGGGAACCACTGCAGGAAGAAATTCAACGAGCGTAACTTTTGTTCCGAGTGCATTATAAAACTGTGCGAACTCCGAACCTATGGCTCCCGAACCTACCACTATCATTGAAGCAGGTTGCTTAGGCAGCGTCATTGCTTCGCGGTAGCCGATGATCTTTTTCCCGTCCTGCTTGAGGCTGGACAATTCCTTCGACCGTGCTCCGGTGGCAATGATGATATGATTTGTGGTGTATTCCGTTTTGTTTCCTTCGGCATCCGTCACTTCCACTCCCTTGCCCGGCTTCACTTTGCCGATGCCGGCAATCACTTCCACTTTATTCTTCCTGAAGAGAAACTGAATTCCCTTGCTCATTCCTTCGGCCACATTACGGCTGCGTTTGACGATAGCTTCAAAATCAGGCTTGGCTTCGCCCTGTATCTTAATACCATAATCCCCTGCATGACTGAGGTAGTTAAAAACCTGTGCTGATTTTAATAATGCCTTGGTAGGGATGCAGCCCCAGTTCAGGCAGATGCCGCCCAGTTCGGCGCGTTCCACCACGGCCACATTCAATCCAAGCTGCGAGGCCCTGATGGCAGCCACATACCCGCCGGGACCGCTGCCAATGATAATCAGATCGTAATTCATTGTTCGATGTTTTTATATTCAGATTGCGAAGGTATTGAAATATTTTTTTGAAAGCGGAATTCCAAAATGAGATTAAGATTTTATGTTCACTGTTTCGGGCGCGTCCCTTCGGGTCGGGCTGTTCAGGGGTACGCTTCGCTCCCGTGCTTCGCACCAGGCCCTTTCCATCCCTTGCGCGAAATTTCGTTTCCAAAAAAATAAACCCCGCCATGCTTTGCCTGGCAAGGGTTTATTAATGCATTGCATTTTATTTATTTTATCACCACCATCTTTTTTCCACCGCTGCTTTGTGCTGAGGTTTGAAGTTGATAATAATAAGTACCCGCTGCTATATCGGCAGTAGAGATAAGTAAGGTACTAAAAGTCCTATCCACTTTAAAGCGTTTTACCTCCATGCCTTGCAAATCGTAGAAAACAATTTCTCCTTCGTTTACACCCGGCGGAAAGGTATAATCTATTTGTGTGCTGCCCTTGTTTGGGTTGGGATAAGGATTGGAAACACTGCTTTGCGCCGCTATTAAAACATTATTTGCTTCCTGAATACTCTGGCTTAATGTGCCGGGCAAACTGTAAACATTTGCTTGCCCAGTTGGATTATAACCACTTCCTGTACTAGCATTTTGTTTACTTAAAATCATTACTGTTCCATTTGATGTATTATAAATTGGATACTGCTGCTGAGGAATATTAGGCAATATTAATGGTCCCAGGCTATCTGCCTGAAAAAGCAATGTGCCATCCTCATTATAAATTTGTGTATTGGGGTAATTAAGGCTATCATAATAACAGTACATGAAATCTATTTTTGAATCAGTGCTAAATAAATTCTGAGATAAATATAATATGCTTTGTCCCCAGTTAGACGGGGATCCGGAATATTCAATTTTTTTTTGTAAATTATAATTCATATCATATATCTCTATAGACATTCCTGGCTGGTTTATTTTAACATATCGTTCGCCCGATACTGTAAAATTTATTATCATCAATTGGTTATGCGCCATACAGGACGAAGCAGTATCAAATGTATGCAATAATGTTATTTGCCCTTGTGCTATTGTTGCTAAGAACATGGCTAAGATTAATATTTTTATATTTTTCATTGTTTTATAATTTAAAAGGTTAATAAAAATAAAAAATGCACTCTTACTTGTTAACAGGTAAGAGTGCATTATATTTTATTTGCTTTTCAGCATCTTACGGGTTTGAATAACTCTTCCTGTTTTGTCTGTTAAAGAATAAGTATAAATACCTGATGCTAATTCGGAACTGGAAATTTTTATTTTACCTTCCCCTACCTGGATCGCCACACTTTGTATTTCTCTGCCATATTCATCACTGAAAATTACAGATAAATTTTCGGTTTTAACGGTATAATTAATTTCTGTTTCGTTAGTAAAAGGATTCGGAATATTCTGGTAAATAATATCCTCTGAATGCAAATTTACATCTATATCCGCATTAGTATTGCCACTACCGGGAGCAATGCTTTTTTCATTGTCGTAACAGCATTGATTAATTTGAGATTGAATTGCATTATTAATAGAATCCTGTAATGTTTTATAAGTTGTTATAACTTTTTTCAGGGAATCATTACTTGCCGTTAACTTCTGTATTTGAGCGCCTTTTACAGAATCTCTTTTAATCAATTCTTTTGCATCTGCTAATAATAAAGGAGTAAACCTGGAATAATCTACGGAGTATAATTTAGGGTCGGTGGTAGAAACCACTTCCTTCAAACCGGCAGCCAAAATATTTTGAGCGATAAAACCTATATGGCGGGTAGTGTCGCTTATGGTATCGCCTATTGTACGTAATGCCAGCGTATCCCAATGAAAATAAATGGGCGTAATAGCTTTGGTTATTGCAAACGATGCTTGTGTTTGAAGTGTATCTATATTGGTTTTATAGCGTATATCTGACCACTGTGTAATATTTCCCGCACATCGTACAGAAGAGCTTGCTCCGCCAGGTAATGGACCACCTACATCTAATGTATACATAGGCGTCGAAGTTCCAATACCTACGTTAACAGCATTCGCACCAGTACCACCAAGCACAAGGCAATTACTGGCACCTACAAAAGCATTAAATCCAATAGCAGTAGAATTGCTATAATTCCCGGTTGCATCAGCGCCATTACCCACAAATGTATTGCCGCTACCGGTAGTAATTGTTTGCCCTGCCTGAAATCCCATAGCAGTATTATCATTACCTGTGGAGTTTTTATAAAGCGCCCAAAATCCGTTGGCGGTATTATGTCCTCCTGTTGTGTTGTTATAAAGCGCTCCGGATCCGATGGCCGTATTGAGGCTTCCTCCGCCTGTGGCTGCGCTTGCATTATAATAAAGCGCCTGATATCCGATAGCAGTGTTTTGAACACCTTGGTCATTGAAAAAAAGTGCCTGATTGCCTACAGCAGTATTTTGTTTACCATTGGATGCCAATGTTGGATTGTTAGTATAAAGCGCCTGGTAGCCAATGGCAATATTATCGGTAGCCCATGCAGCGCCGCCATTATTATATGATTGAGTATATAATGCCTGTGAACCAAGCGCTATATTTTTGTTTGCAGTGGAGTTATTATTAAGTGCATTATATCCGATGGCGGTATTCTCTGTTCCTATGGTATTCCGTTCAAGCGAATAAGCGCCGACTGCGGTATTGAGTTCTCCTGCAGCGGGAAGTATGTATGTGTTGTATCGTAGCGCTTGATATCCGATGGCGGTATTAGCGCCCCCTATGGTATTGGATTGAAGCGCATTCACGCCGGTAGCAGTATTGCCGGTTCCGCTGGTATTGAGTTGAAGCGCCTGCCATCCATTGGCGGTATTGTCGTATCCTATATCGTTGTCTTGAAGCGCACTTACTCCGGTAGCGGTATTGTCGGATGCAGTTCCGTTGGTTTGAAGTGAGTATGCACCGACAGCAGTATTGTTGCTTCCTGTGGAATTGGTTTTAAGCGCTCCCAAACCATTAGCAGTATTTCCGTTACCTGTGGAATTTTTATTAAGTGCATTTTGTCCTGTGGCAGTATTCTGGAATCCCGTGGTGTTATTAAAAAGCGCTTCCCATCCGGTGGCAGTATTTTCGGTTCCTGTGGTAGCTGGATTTAAAGCACCTACACCCCATGAGGTATTACCATAACCCAAAGCACCATTAAGCAGGCCTGCCTGTACGCCATTGCGTTTAAAAATAATATCTTTATCTTCCTGTTGAATAAATTGCGCGGTGCCATCGGCTGCAATTCCCACAAGGAAGCCATCATATTGGCCTGCTCCGGTACCAGAAAAGTAGCCTAAATTTGTAAATTGCATATATACTGGATTTGAAGGATTGAACATCATAATGGGTTGGTCATGTAATTGCAATTTATATTGAGAGTTGGGTGTCGTAATACCTATTCCGACTGTAATTGCACTAAAAGGACCAAGCATACCAATGGGATAACGCCTTCCAAAAGCAATTTTGCCAAATGTAGATTGAATCTGATCATAAGATGTTCCAACACCGCCAGGATTCACACCATTAAGCCACATAGAACTATCACCAACAACCAATGTGCGGGTGTGAATGCTATCGACAGTGAGGTAATTTTTTATTTTCATGCTATCTGCATCAAGCCTGCCGGTGGTATTTAGGTTGCCATACATATTAATTTTTCCATCAGCAGTTATATTTATGCGTGTAGCATTATTTGTTTTAATATTCAAGCCAACACTGTCGGTAACGCCGATAAAATTGGTTGATTCGCTTGTGCCTGTGTTGCCGGTAAGACTCCATGCATTAAGTGCGCCATCGGCACCTGTTGCACCCGTTGGGCCTTGTAATCCCTGCTCTCCCTTTGCACCATCGGCACCGGTTACACCCTGAATACCTTGTGCACCTGTTGCTCCAGTAGGTCCTGTTGGTCCGGTAGGACCTATAACGGTAATTACTTCGGTAGCCTGAACCTGCAAATTATCAATACGCAATGTACCTGTACCGCTTGCCCCGCTCGCCATAATACGGATATAAACATTGCTTTGGTTATCAATTCCTGTTACACCACTTAGATCAAACACTTGTTCAGTAAAGCTGCCATTGCCCGGGCTCATGGTTGTTCCGAAATTTGTAAAGGTGCTACCATCGGTACTGGTAGCTATTGTTAAAGTTTGCGCTCCAGTACTGCTTCGCTGTGCCTGAAAGTATAGTTTATAGGTTTTATAAGAATTAAGAGCCGTTCCTCCTAATTGGAATGTCCAATAGCGGGTATTAGTGCCACTTGAGTTACTCATTGCCAATGCCTGCCCTGCTGTACCATTGGTTACGAATGCAGAGCCACCGCTTGCAGTACCGGTATATGTAGTAAATGTTTCTGTTCCCGTAGCGCTACATGTAATATTACTAGCAAGCGAGGGGCTTAATGTTCCATAAGAACTTCCCGAATTGAAGTCATAATTTACAATTGTTGTCTGGCTATAAACCTTCCCTGCAAATACACAAACAATAAAAGCCAAAACAAAGAATTTCATTTTAAAATTTGTTTTCTTTTCCATAGCTATATAATTTTAGTTAATAATTTTTAATTTACATATTTCGTTTTCTATATATTTTATATTCTGTTTTTTAGTTTTAATCAGTAAATGTAAAAAAAAACCATCACCCCATTAAAATATATTTTTATTTTTTTCACTTTTTGTTAATTTTTGTATATCTTTACAAAATTATTAATCATCCTCTAAAATTATTTACCAGTCTAAAATCCTTAATCCTAAATATTTCATTATGGCAACCGTAAAAAAAGCTAAAAGCATTGCCGAAACTGGCCACGTAAAAAATGCCGATAATTTCACCAAACTCGTAATCGAAATTTCGGGTTTTTCAACCTACAACGCTACAGCCCCCGATCTTACAGTTCCTTCCCTACAGGCAAAGGACACAGCCGTTCAGGCAAAAATGCTCGCTGTCGACACCGATGAAGGTGCTTGGAAAGATTTTATCAATGCAAGGCAGGTGGTTTACGAACTCATGCCAACTCTCTCAAGCAGGGCTGTCGGTATTATGGCAAGTCAGGATACTAAAGCAAAAATCATTAAAGATCTCAGGGGTATTGTTAAAAAAATCGAAGGCAAGCGTGCTGCCAAACTTCCCGTTGAACCTAATCCCGATGCAAAAACCATCAAAACAATTTCCGCTGCCCAAACAAGTTTCGATCAGCGCAAAGATCATTTTCTTAAACTCATCTCCCTTTTGCAAACACAACCCACTTACACCCCTGCCGAAGCTGATCTTACAATAGTTGCACTTAAAGCCTATGTAAACACAACCGTAAAAAATGCCAACACCAATGTCAACACTGCTGCTAAAAATCTGTTTAAATCCCGTAAAGAGCGTAATATCGAACTCTATGCAAATAAAACAGGCGCAGTAAATATCGCTCTGCGTGTAAAGGAATATGTCAAAGGCATGCTCCCCGCTGGCGCACAAAGTGCCGAATACAAAAGAATCAAACATATCGCATTCCGTAACCTCATGCCCTAATTACTGATTTTGCTCCCTGAGCGAAGTCGAAGGGCGCAAGCAGGTCAAGCCCATCTGCAAGCAGTTATTGTCCATGCGCACGATGTTATTGCTCATACGCAAGTAGTTATTGCCCATCTGCAAGCAGTTAATGCCCATCCGCACGATGTTATTGCCCATGCGCAAGCAGTCATTGTCCTTCTGCAAGTAGTTATTGTCCATGTGCAAGCAGTCAATGCCCATACGCACGATGTTATTGTCCATACGCAAGTAGTTATTGCCCATGCGCAAGTAGTTAACGCCCATCCGCAAGTAGTAAATGCCCATCCGCACGGTCTTTTTTTTCGTCATTCACACTTAAACCACTATATACAAAGCATTTAATTCCAAAAAGAATCAAATTGTTAATAACTTTTAGTACTTTGCATTGCATAGTACTAAAATATATTTATATCTTTGCCGCATGAACATCGAAAACACCAAAGCACAAATGCGGAAAGGGATACTTGAATTTTGTATCCTCTCCATATTATCCGAAAAGGAAGCCTACGTCCTCGATATACTTCAGAAGCTTAAAGATGCTCACCTGATTGTTGTCGAAGGCACCCTCTATCCCCTGATGACCCGCCTGAAAAACGACGGGCTCCTCACCTATCGCTGGGAAGAGTCCAAGTCGGGTCCCCCGCGCAAATATTATATGCTCACCGAACTGGGAAAAACCAATCTGCAGGAATTGAAAAGTTCGTGGGATGAGTTGGTGAATTCGGTAAATAAAACAATGTGTAGTTGAAGAAAGAAAACAGAATACAGAATAAAGAATAAAATATGAATTATGGAAAGAGCACCGGCTAAAACATTTGAGGATCTTATTGTGTGGCAAAAGGCACATCAGTTTGTTTTGAAAATATATTCTTATACTGAAACATTTCCTCAAAAAGAAATGTTCGGACTTACCAGTCAGTTCAGAAGAGCAGCAGTTTCAATTGCAGCTAATGTTGCAGAAGGCTTCAAAAAGAGAGGAATGAAGGATAAAGTTCGTTTCCTTAATATCGCTCAGGGTTCTCTTGAAGAATGCAGATATTACCTGATCCTCTCTAGAGATTTGAATTATGGAAAAAATGAAAACTTAGTTTTGCTTTTATCAGAGGTTTCAAAATTATTACAATCCTATTCGTCAAACATTCTGAATTCTGTCTCCTAAATTCTGTATTCTCGATATTTAATTAATAAGCAAAAAAATAAAAAACATAAATAAATAACACCATGAAAAAAACAGTCACAGTAAACATCAGCGGTATTATTTTTCATATTGACGAAGATGCCTACGATCGCTTAAGCACTTATCTCGACACCATCCGCGGCTATTTCTCTGCCAGCGATGGTAAAGAAGAAATCATCTCGGACATCGAAGCGCGTATCGCAGAAATGCTGCAGGCTAAGGTTACCGAAACCAAACAGGTGATTAATATTGGAGATGTGAACGAAGTGATCTCCGTGATGGGAGAACCCGAACAGGTTGCAGGAGACGAAGGTATCGATACCAAAAGTAAAAAACATTCCGGCCGTGGAAGCAGAAGCAAAAGACTTTTCCGCGATCCCGACAACAAGGTGCTGGGTGGTGTGTGCAGCGGTATTGCCGCTTATTTCAACACCGATCCTGTGTGGGTGAGGCTGGGGTTTGTTGCAGCGCTGCTGGTGTTCGGTACAGGACCCCTGTTATATATTATTTTGTGGATTGTGATTCCCAAAGCCTACACCACTGCCGAAAAGCTTGAAATGAAAGGCGAACCGGTGACCGTGGAAAATATTCAGAAAACCATCAACGAGGAATTTGAGAACCTGAAAGATAAGTTCAAAGACCTTAAGAACGACGCGAAGGAAGCGTATCATAAAAAAAAAGCCGATATACCACGCAATGTTCCTGAGCGCATCCTCGACTTCTGCTTCCATTTGCTTAAGATCTTCGTAAAGATTATCGCCATCATTATTGGAATTATATTTATTGTAGTCGGCATTTTTCTGATCACAGGATTTATTGCATCCTTCTTCACTTCCGGCGAAACACTGTTTGTTTCATCCATGGGAATCACCAATTTTTCCATGCCGCTCTTCATGAAATTATTCTTTTCGTCCTCCACACAGATCACCGTTGCCATGGTGGGAATCTCACTACTTATAGGCATTCCATTGATCATGCTGATCTATAATGGCGTGAAACTTATTTTCGGATTCAGGACCCGTGCGCGTTACATAGGCATCTCTACTTTTTCCTTATGGCTTGCAGGCCTTATTCTTTGCGGGATTGTGACATTTCAGATTCTTCAGAATTTTAATCAGAAAGTAATAATTACAAAAAAAGATAATATCAATCAGCCTTATGGCCGCATGCTTTATCTTGATGTGAAGTCGAACGATACACTGGACACCTACATTGCTAAGGAAGGAAAATATATGATCGGCAGCTGGAACCTGGTTTCAATAAACAATAAAGCATGTCGTTTCGGTATTCCCGAACT
>Ga0209777_10009631_pt1 | contig 10366 bp, 2 predicted proteins | sample FrelakmetHBP12HB_FD_187147 | JGI IMG/M metagenome (GOLD analysis project Ga0209777, IMG submission 187147) | Freshwater lake sediment microbial communities from the University of Notre Dame, USA, for methane emissions studies -HBP12 HB (SPAdes)... | ecosystem: Environmental > Aquatic >... | reverse complement strand
TGATGCAGGGGGAGTTGGATTGCAGGCGCAGGTCGCCGTTGGCGTAATCCACGAACAGCGGCGCGTTGGTGATGTTGCCCACTCCGTAGCTGGGTAGCGGGGTCGTGCAACAGTAGTTGAGCGCGTCGGAAGACAAGTAAAAGTTGTCTGGCCCGGTGGGGACAGTATTGAAATAGACAATGCAGTTGTTGGGCGGCATGGGCCCGCCTTCTATGTACTGGAAGGAACCAGCGGACACTCCACCCCCCGCGTAGCCAGCCGAGTTGCCGGTGATCGTGCAGTTGTTCAGCGTGCTGCCCCACGCCCCGCCGCCCTCTTCCTGTGCGGAGTTGCCGGTCAACAGACAATTGTTCAGCGTGCCACCAAAGGCGCCGCCGCCGAGAAACGAAGCTGAGTTGCCCACGATCGCACAGTTAGTTACGAGGGCGTTTGTGGATTCGCACCGCACTCCGCCGCCGCACTGATCCATACCGAAGCCGCCGGAGGCGAGCGTCGCGCCATTGGTCAGGGTGAAGCCGGACAGGCTGGCACCGTCGGCTAGATACACACACCGAACCGCGTCATCGCCATTGGTGGCGCCGGGCACCTGGTAGCCTTGGATCACCGTCAGTTGCGGGCCATTGACGCTGCGCACGAGGCAAGGCTTGTTGATCACCACGCGATTCAGACAGTCTCTCCACACATCTACCCGTGCGCCTGTAGCGTATACCCCGTTGGATACCAGGACCGTGGCCCCGACGATCGCCTGGTCCACAGCGTCCTGAATGTTCGTAGCCGCGGCAGCCCAGGAAAGATAGGGTGCGATCGGGTTCGGGTTGCCAAGGGCCACGTAATGCACGGGTGATTGGAGCACATGAACCGTCACGGACGCGCTTACGCCGTCCGGGTGGCTCTGGTTAAGCGCCCAGAGCGAAACGACGTAGTCGCCCGGTGCCGCCCACCGGTGCGTCTCGTAGGGCCGATCGAAGGAAAGTGCGCCGTCGTCGAAGTCCCAAAGGCAGAGGCTGGGCCGGCCCTCAATCAGCGCGGTGAAAGACAAGGGATAGCCCAGGGCGACATTGGTGGCCGCCGCGAGGATGGACACCGCCAAGGGACCAGTCAGCGCCTCGGCATAGTATTCATCGCAGCCGATGGAGGGCGGATTGGCCCAGGCTTCGCCGTCGATGTCGGTGCCGTGGGCGTAATCAGGGCTGCCCGCGCCGCGGCAGGGGGAAAACGCGCTTAAGTATGAGGCGCTGACCAACTGAGGGTCGGCGCTGATGTTGCCCACGCCGGATTCGGGCAGCGGCGTCGTGCAACAGTAGTTGAACCAGCCCCCGCCGTTTGGCATGCGTGGGGCAGTATTGAAATAGACGAGGCAGTTGTTCAGCTTACAATATATGCTCTCCCCCAGCGATTGGGAACCGGCCACACCACCGCCGCTCGCCGCCGAATTGCCGGTGACGGTGCAGTTGTTGAGTGTCCCGCCGAAGGCCCCGCCGCCCGCGGAGCCAGCCGAGTTACCGGTGATGAGGCAGTTGTTCAGCGTGCCGTAGCCGTAGTAAGCCCCGCCGTCGGAGTCGGCGGAATTGCCCCTGAGCACGCAGTTGTTGAGCGTGCCGCCGTAGGCCCCGCCGCCCACGACGGCGGAATTGCCCCTGAGCACGCAGTTGTTGAGCGTGCCGTTGCAGGCCCCGCCGCCCAGGACGGCGGAATTGCCCCTGAGCACGCAATTGTTCAACGTGGCATTGTAGGCCCCTCCGCCGGAGGAACGGGCGGAATTGCCCCTGAGCACGCAATTGTTCAACGTGGCATTGTAGGCCCCGCCGCCGGCCCACGTAGCCGAGTTGCCGCTGAGCGTGCAGTTGTTCAGCGTGCCAGACCACGCCCCGCCGCCCACGACGGCGGAATTGCCCGCGATGACGCAGTTGGTCACGAGGGCGTTTGGCGATTCACAGCACACTCCCCCACCGCTCACGAAGTCGTTGACAGCGCGGGTCGCGCCGTTCGTCAGAGTGAAACCGGACAGCGCGGCGTCATTGGCTAGATAGACGCATCGGATTGCGGTGTCGCCGTTAGTGGTACTGGGGACCTGATAACCCCGGATGACGGTCATCTGCGGGCCGTTGACGCTGCGCACAATCAGCGGCCTGTCCACCGCCACGCGGTTGACCAACAGGTCGGTCTCCACCGCCCGCCCGCCGGTGGCGTACACGCCATCGGCCACCAGGACCAGCGACCCGGGCACCACCGAATCGGCCACATCTACCGCCTCCTGGATGGTCGTAGCGGCTGTCGCCAAGGAAGCAAACGGTGGAAGCGGATTGGTGCTCCCGGCTGCTACATAATGCACAGGTTCTGCCAACACGTGCACGATCACCGCCGCGCTGACACCGTCCGGGTGGCTATCATTATACCCCCACAACGCAACCAAATAGTCGCCGGGCACCACCCAGCTATGCGACACATCTGGCAGTTGATTGCTGATAACCGTCCCGTCGCCAAAGTCCCACCGGCTGGCGGTTGCATTCCCGGTAAACTGCCCCGTGAATCTCGCCGCGAATCCCGTGTAAACCCGGGTGTAAGCCGCTTGGACCGTTGGCGAAACCGGAACCGGCGCGCTGGATTGATACTCGTAGGCGCCGATGTCCACAAACCCTCCCACCAGGCGTGGGAGGCCGTCCAAGTCCGTTAGGCTGTGAACGTAAGCGTTGTGCCCGGCGTTGATGCAGGGGGAGTTGGATTGCAGCCGCAGGTTGCCGCTGGCGTAATCCAGGAAGAGCGGCGCGTTGGTGATGTTGCCGACACCTTGCGAATATTGCGGGAGGGGGGTCATGCAGCAGTAGTTAAGGATGGAGTAATCGTCGTCATAATTGGCGTCGCCGTTGGGGGCGTTGTTGTAATAGACGATGCAGTTGTTCAGCGTGGCCTGGTAGGCCCCACCACCGTAGTCTGCTGAATTGCCCGTGAGTGTGCAGTTGTTCAGCGTGCTCTCATAAGCCCCGCCGCCGGCACCGGCCGAATTGCCCGTGAGTGTGCAGTTGTTCAGCGTGCTCTCATAAGCCCCGCCGCCGGAGTCACGGGCGGAATTGCCCGTGAGCGTGCAATTGCGCAGCGTGCCCTGGGAGGCCCCGCCGCCGTAGTAGCCGGCCGAATTGCCCGTGAGCACGCAGTTGTTGAGCGTGCCGTAGTAAGCCCCGCCGCCTTCAGAGAACGCCGAGTTGCCCACCACCACACAGTTGGAAACAACCGCGGCGAACGACTCACACCGCACCCCGCCGCCGCAGTGGTCGAGGTTGTCTCCATTGTTGGTCCGTGTGGCCCCGTTGGTCAGGGTGAAGCCGGACAGGCTGGCGCCATCAGCCAGATACACGCAGCGGATGGCGGCATCGCCGTTGGTAGTGCCTGGGACTTGGTAGCCTTGAATCATGGTGAACTGAGGACCATTCACACTGCGCACGATCAAAGGCTTGTTGACCGCCACGCGGTTCGTCATTGAACTCTGCCACCCGTAAGCTGCTCGTCCGCCGGTGGCGTAGAGGCCGTTGGTGACCACGATTTCGTCGCCGGGTGAGGCGGCGTCCACGGCGTCCTGAATGACGCGGGCGGCGGTGGCCCAGTTGGTGTAAGGCGACGTGGGGCCGGCGCTGCTGGCGTCCACGTACCGAACGGCAGCGGACGCGGTGGTGGCGAAAAGCAACAGCAGCAGCGAGGCGAGGATGGATCCGCCGCCGCATCGCTTTGGCGCGGCAAGGGGTCGAAGATAGAAGCTGGTGGGACGGTGCCGGGAGAGATTGAACCTTGAACGTTGAACACGGAACATCGAACTGGGGCTGGATTTCGTTGGATTCGTCTTCATATGAGTCGTTTCGTACCGACAGGTGAACGTGGGGTGAGGTTGTGTGGAGCGGGCCACTATTTCTGTTTGAAGCCGAGGATGCGGGGGTAATTCGCCACCGGGGGCATCGGCTCGCTGCTGCCTTTGAGGTACTTGTTCAGGAACCAGAGCGAGTAGTCCACGATAGTCCGCGACCCTTCCCGGCCGGTGGCGAGGCGATTCGGTTCCAGGAGCAAATAGAAATCTTGGACCAAGATCATGGCGCGGTCGCCGGGGTTGCCACTCGCGGCGTCCTGGATCTGAAAGACCGTGGCATCTTTGGCGTTTTTGTTGTAAAGAAAGTCATAATAGTTGGCCGCGTCGGGATAGTCGCCAAAGACCACCAACAACGGCTTGCCGACGCCATACTGCTCGAGTTGCGGAATCGGCGACGTGTTATGGTCCCAGGGGGTCACCCACTTACCCGGAGTGCAAGAGACGAGTACGGCCGCCTGGCAGCGCGGGTCAAAGCAGCAGAACTCGGCTGCGGCGTCAAAGCCCGTGCAGGTGCCCATCGTCGCCACCTTGGCCAGGTCCAAACGACCGGCGAACACGGCGTCGTTGATATTCCAGCGGGTCAATTCGTCGAGCATGAAGGCTAAGTCATGCACCCGATCTTGAAGCACATCCGACGGATATGGGGGGGAGTAAGGCTGCTTCAAATAGGTACCGTCAGGAAACACGGTCGCCGGGCCTTCAAAGGGGTCGGAGACGACGACAATATAGCCGTGGCTGGCAAAGTTCGCCGCCTTCTCGCCCAGACTTGCGCGCCAACCATAACCTTGGGGGGAGCAAAGCAAGATCGGACAGGGGGCCAGGCTTGTGGCCAAGGGGGCATCCGGTAGTGCGTACTCGACCATCTGACGCGTCCGATCAACGAACATCGTCGCCGGGAAGCCTTCAGATTGCATTTGTTCTGAGAAGAACGGATCCTGCGCGATCTGAGCATCCAGCAATGGGCCGGGCAAACGTCCGGCCTGCGCGACGGCCGGATACCAAACCGACACCATAAAGGACCCGTTGGTTGAGAGGTTGTAGCGGTTCCGGCGCGACGGGTCGGTGAGCAGCCGCGAGCGCACGCCGACAGCGTAGGGGCCGGAGGGTTTCACGGAGAAAGGCGTGATCAGGTGGTTGGTGGGCGTCCGATAGAACCGGACCGGCCAGTTCGCCGTCGCCGTGTCCGTGTAAGTCAGGGCCTTGGTGGAGGCGTTGGTGCGCTGGAGCGTCACCAAGGGGGTCCAATCCACCAGGTTGCTGGACACCTCGATGGGATAGAGATCGTAGTAGTCTCTGAATCGCGTGTGAACGCCACCGCCAAGGGTGAGGCGGACGCTCCCATCCGGCAAGGCCGCGACGCCCTCGAACCGATGCGGCCTCATGCCTGTGGTGTCCAGAATCGTGATCGTCGCCGTGGCGTAAGGGCCGAGCACGGCGTTGGTGGGATTGCCCAGCGTCACCTTGAACTGCTTATCCGCCGCCGGCACCCCGTCGTTGAGGATCGGAACGGTGAGCGTTTGAGTCATTTCTCCTTGGCCAAAGCTCAGCGTCCCATTGATCCCCAGGTAGTTCACGCCATTGATCGCGGTCACGTTGCTGAAGGCGTAGTCCACCGAGCATGGCGCGAGGTTCGTGTCGTTACCCCGCACCACCGTCAGCGTGAGCGCCCCTTCGCTCTCCGCGACCCAGTACTGGTTGAGTGGCTGGAACTGCACGCCGGCGTCGTTGTCCACGATCGTGACCGTGGCGGTCTTTTGCGCGCCGAGGACTTGGTTGGTCGGATTGCTCAAGGTCACGCGGAAGGTTTCGTCCGCTTCCTTCAGCCCGTCGTTCACAATCGGGACCGTGAACAGGGCGACCTTTTGACCGGGTGCGAACAGGAGCGTCCCGTTGGTCGGGGTGAAATCAACACCGCTCGTTGCGGAAATGCCGCTGGTGGCGAAATCCACGCTCACCGGGAAGTCGCCGTCGTCGCCCCGTGTCACCGCCAGCAGGACGAAGCCCTCAGCTTCGCCCACTTGGTAGCTGCTCAACTCGAGTTGCAGGCCGACATCGTTATCGGTGATACTCACCGTGGCGGTCGTGCGGGTTCCCAGAACGGCGTTGGTGGGATTGCTGAGGACGACCCGGAAGTATTTGGTGCCCTCGACAAAGCCCTCGTTGAGGATAGGCACGACAATACTTTTGTTGGTTTCCCCAACGGCGAAGGCCAGCGTCCCGGAAACGGCTGTATATTTGAGACCGTTAGTCGCCGTCAAGTCGGCCGTGGCGTAGTCCACGGTCACGAGGCCGTTGGTATCGTTGAGGCGCCAGACGGGGAGGCTGACGCTGCCCGCGTTTTCGGCGACCGTGTAGGTGGCCGCGGAGAACTGGATCGTAGGCTGGCCGAAGCCAGCGGGGAGGGCGGCCAGGAAGATTCCGGCCGCCATGAGATGGAGCTTCTGTTTCATACTTGTGCCTTTTCGCAGTTCGAGTTTCGGTTTTCTCTCTTACTTCCCAGCCGCATCCGCGGGCTGGCACGGCGACACGAGATCGCCGAGTTGTCCTCCGATTACTCCGGGAAAAGATGGAAAAGGTTACAGGACGAGGGTCGCGGGTCGTTGCGCGGCCGTCACGGGCCACTTGACAGAGCGTCCAGTACCCACCGCAGATCGGCACGGTCCGCGTCGTTCACCACGAAAGTCACCATGTTCGTGCGGATGCGGCCCCGGTATTTCCATGGTTGGAATTGGACGTGCCCGTCGGCGAACGCGACATTGGCGCCGCATCCGCGGTCGCGCTCGCCGGGGATCGTGTACCAGCCGTTGGTCTGGTCTGGGTTCGCAACGAAGGTCCCCGAAGTCATGCTCTTCGCGCAGGCATCCATGAATGTGAACACCCTGACGGGCCGGCGAATCTCCGTGAGGGTAATCGCAATCCTGGGGTTGTAGGCCTTGCCGTTCTGGCCGTTCTCTCCGCCGTTCATGGCAATGCTCAGCGTGACGTTGAACGGGCGAGGGCAGAGCGTGGGCGTGCCCGGGTAATTCGTGACCCACTTGTCGGAAGGACAGAAGTAGATGCTCACCGCTTTCCCCGTGTACGGCCAGAGTGCCCCATTCCGAATCCCGGCGGTGGACGGGTCGGTCCAAGCTGTGCTGGACACCCAGGAGTTGGTCGTGTTGTAGTAGGTCGTCCAATCCGGGTTGCTGCCATTAAACCAGTTGGGCACGAGCCGGTCCTGGTTGTCGTCGGCGTAAAGCAGCCAGGCCAACTGCAACTGTTTCAAATTGTTCAGACACGGAGCGGATTGGGCCGAAAGCTCGGCTTTGTTCAACGTGGGCAAGAGCAAGGCGGCGAGGATGCCGATGATGGCGATGACGACCAGCAACTCGATGAGGGTGAAGGCAGAGCACGCGGCGGCGCTAGCATTTACAGAAGGGGAGCACATGCGCCCTCGCATGTTCCAACCGGCGCCCCGCCGGTTGGCCCGGGCGCCGAGGAGGTCGCGGGATAGTGGCGCGGCCGGGGGCCCTGTGTGGTCGGCGTGGTCGCCGGCCACCGCACGCGAGGCACGTGCGCTCCCCAAACAACTGCTTCGCTGCCTGCGTTCTCTTTGGTGAGATTTCATGGAGCCACCTTTCCTTTCTCTGCCGCCTCGATTTTCGCCCGCGACGGCGCGCGCCAGAGGTGGGTCACGCCGGTAAAGGATGTGGTTGCCAGCGTGCTCTCATCGGGAGAACAAGCAACTTGGAAGAAGGTCTCGCCCTCCCCCTCCAGGGTGAGGATTTCCCTCTGGGTCGCGATGTCCCACAGTTTGACGGCATCTTTGGCTAAACCGCCGCCCGTGGCTAGACGCCGGCCATCGGGCGAGAATGCCGCGCTATAAGCGGCCAGATGACCGCGCAAGGGCGGGAGTTCCCTGCCTGCGACCACGTTCCAGAGCCGGACATCGCCATCCATGCCCGCCGAGGCCAGCACACGACCGTCTGGCGAAAAGAGCGAAGCAGCCACCGGTCCATTGTGCCTCATGATGATCGTCTCGCGCTCGCCAGTTAGAAAGCCTCCAAGCCTTACCACGCCGTCGGCGGAGCCGGTGGCCAGGAGCCGGTCGTCCGGGGAAAGGTCCACCGAGTAGAGGTTCGATGACTGAGTTCCGACCCAGGGCACTATCGCCCAATCATTTGTTCGCCAGATCCTGACCGATGCGGTGCGGTCTTCCCGAATCGTGCGGCCGAAGAGGAAATGGCCGCTGCGGGAAAAGCGGAGATCGCCGAACCATTCGAACGGGATTTCGAGCGGCTTGACGAGGCGTCGTTCCTTCCAATCCCAGAGGTTGACCTTTCCCGAGACAATACCCGCCGCCAGCCAGTGCCCGTCCGGCGACAGCGCCAAGCCCCAGTGGTTGCTGCCCCATGCGGACAGAGTTTCAGTTTTTTTCAGCGAGTGTGCATCCCAAACGCCGAGCGTCCCCTCCCGGTCGGTGGTGATGAAGTGCCGGCCATCTGGCGTAAAGGCGAAGCCAAATCGGCGCACCGTTCTCGGGTCGGGTGGCCCGGGCGCGGGACTCGGCGGCGGCAGATTAGCCTGGGAGCCGAACCCGTAGGAAGTCGTCAAGTTGGTGTGAGTGATGGGCGAGCGGGTGGTGGTCAAGTCCCACAAACAAGCCACGCTTTCTTCGCATCCGCTCGCGAGCGTTCGGCCATCCGGCAGGAAGGCCAAAACCTGGCCCTCGCCCGCATGTCCCTGCACCCACTGTAGCTCCTCCTGATCCGCAACGCTCCAGACCCGGATCGTGCGGTCGGCGCCAGCGGAGGCCAGCCGTTGGCCGTCAGGTGTGAAAGCGAGTCGCCAGACCATGCCCCGGTGGCCAATCAGTTGCCCCCGGCTTTCCCCCGAGCGGGCGTCCCAAAGGTAAATGACCAGGTTGGTGTAACCGAATGCAGCGGCAAACAAATCCGAGGTTGGCGAACAGGCCAGCGCCGTGACGCCGCCGCCCGCTTGAGTCAGGTTCGTGATCGTCACGATAGATCCCGTCCGCCAATTCAAAATGCGCATCCGCCCGTAGCCTTCCCCGATCACCAACCGGCCGCCGTCGGACGAGAATTCCACGACCCCGGCGCCCGCTTGCCGGGAACGTGGCACCGGGAAGTTGGTGAGGGTGTGGTCGGTCGCCCACTCGACCAGACGGATGCCTCCACCGTCCTCGAACGTCGCTAACAGCCTTCCATCAGGAGAAAAAGCCAGGGACCTGACGGGTGATGAATAGGAAAGCGTGCGACGGATCTCCCGTGCGGACAGGTCCCAGATCTCAACTGTCGGTTCGCCTTGTGCCGGGCGGGCGGTCACGGCCAACAGAGTGCCCGTGGACGACAATCGCAAGCGGTCAATTCCGTGGGAAATTGGCAGTTCATTCACCATCCGCCTGGACACCAAGTCCCAGATCCTGATCTTGTCTTCCCCTGTTTGCGCCGCCAGCACTCTTCCGTCCTGAGAGATGGCCATCGCCCCGATCGAACGGGCATTGGCCTGGAGTTTGGTAGATTCGTCCGCTTGGCAGAGCTGCCACAGATAACGCCATTCCCAACCACGCAAATCGGTTTGTGCTTTCTGCTTTCTGCTTTCTGCTTTTCCCCCGGGCCGGTGCTTGTCCAGCAGGCTCTCCGTGAGCCGTAGGTTGCCTGCCGCATGCGCATGCTGTGCCAGCAGCATGTCGGAGGCATAGGCGTTTTGCCTGGCCTGCAACTCTCCTGCCCTTGCTCGGTTCCACTGCCACAGCACACTGCTGAGCCCCAGCACCAGCGTCAAAGCCAACGCCCCGCCGAGACCGGCTCGCACCGGCTGACGCCGACACCAGAGCCAGACCTGCTCGACGGGGGTCGCCCGCCGCGCCTGGATCGGCTCCGCCCGCAGCCAGCTTTCGAGGTCCTCAGCCAGGGCCTGGGCGGAGGCATAGCGCTTGGCTGGCTCCTTTTGCAGACATTTGAGGCAGATGGTCTCCAGGTCGCGGTCCACGGCTGGATTCAACAGGCGCGGTCGGACCGGCTCTTGTTCGATTACCTTGCGGACCGTCTCTAAGAGCGTGTCCGCCTGGAATACCGGCTTTCCCGTCAGCAAGACGTATAACACGGCCCCCAGACCATAAACATCGGCCGCGGTCGTCACCTGCCTGCTCTTTCCCGCCGCCTGCTCGGGCGCCATAAAGCCGGGACTGCCGATGACCGCAGCGCTCACCGTCAGGCCGCTATCCCGGTCCAGCAGCTTGGCCAGGCCGAAGTCAGTCAGGTGCGGCTGCCCCTCAACATCGAGCAGGATGTTGTGCGGCTTGATGTCGCGGTGCAGCACACCATGCTGATGGGCGTAGTGGACTGCGCGGGCGATCTTTGCCAGCAGCTCCGCCGAGCGACGCACCCACTCCGCAGTGGATCTCTTGTATCCCGCATTCCGCATTCCGCATTCCGCACTTACTTGGTCCAGACTGAGCCCTTCGAGCAGCTTCATACTGTAGTAGGGCTGGCCTGCGTGCTGACCCACTTC
>Ga0209777_10009630_pt1 | contig 10367 bp, 9 predicted proteins | sample FrelakmetHBP12HB_FD_187147 | JGI IMG/M metagenome (GOLD analysis project Ga0209777, IMG submission 187147) | Freshwater lake sediment microbial communities from the University of Notre Dame, USA, for methane emissions studies -HBP12 HB (SPAdes)... | ecosystem: Environmental > Aquatic >... | reverse complement strand
CCCGCCATCGCGTGGGCCGCGAGGCCCAGCGCGACGTGGGCGTCGGGGACGACGAGGAGCGGGGTGCCGCGCGGCAAGCGGATCCGCCTCTCGACGATCGCCGCCGCGGCCCCTTTCGCGAGGGCGCCGCGCACGAACGCGTGCCCGTCGACCTTCGTCCCCGGCAGGGCCACGAAGAGGTCGCCGCGGCGCACCTGGCGCGAATCGTGGACGAGCCGTCGGACGGTCGCGTCCGGGGAGCCCACGAGCCGCGCGCCGGGGATCAGGCTGGCCAGAACACCCAATTTCATGACTGACAAACCTCCATACAACTGCCCGGACGGACCTCAGTCGGTGACGGTCGAATGCACGAGGCGGGCCGTCGCCTTCTCGTCCACGGGCTCGGTCGGCGGGATGCCGTAATATTGAAGGGCCTCTTCGAGGATCATCTTCACGGCCGGGGCGGCCACCGTCCCGCCGTAGTACCCGATCTTCGGGTCCGGCTCCTGCACGACGACCACGCACACGATGGCGGGCTTGTCGGCCGGGACGCCGCCGAGGAACGCGCCGAAATACCGCGAGTGGCTGATGCCGCCGCCCGGGTCCACGCTCTGGGCCGTCCCGGTCTTGCCGAACACCTTGTAGCCGGGAATCCGGGCGATCTTGCCGGTCCCCTCGTCCACGACTTCCAGGAGGGCCTTGTCGATGATGCTGCGGGCCGTCTTCGGGTCGCAGATCTGGCCCGCCGGCTCGGGTTCCGACAGGTCCGTCACGACCTTGCCGCGGCTGTCCAGGACGCCGCGCAGAATCTTCGGCTTCATCATCTTGCCGCCGTTGGCGATGCCCGCGAAGGCCGTGACGAGTTGGAGCGGCGTCGTCGTGAATTCCTGGCCGAACGGGACGCGCGTCGTGCTCAGCCTCGTCCACTTCGCCAGGGGAATGACGCGGCCGTCGGCCTCGCCGGGAAGCATAAGGCCCGTGGCTTTGCCGAAGCCCGAGCGGACCAGGGCCTCGTAGAGCTTGGTGTTGCCGAGGCGGATGCCGACCTTGGCCATGCCGATATTGCTCGACTTGATCAGAATCTGCTCCAGCGTCAGGTTCCCGTAGTGGTGACCCGCGTCGTGGAGCTTGGCGTCGGCCCAGTAGCCGTCCTCGCAGTAGAAGACCTGGCCGTAGTGGACGACGTTGGCATCGAGCGCCGCCACGACGAGGAACGGTTTGGCGGCCGACCCCGGCGGGAACGTGTCGGTCAGCGAGCGGTTGCGCCGGGCGTCGACGGGAAACTCGGTGTAGCGCGCCGGCTCGTACGTCGGGTCGTTCGCCATCGCCAGGATGGCCCCCGTCTGCGGGTCCATGGCGATGGCGCACGCGCTCTTGGCCCGGTACTTCTCGCGGGCTTCGTGGACGGCGTCTTCCGCGACGGACTGGAGGACCGCGTCGAGCGTAAGGACGAGGTTCTGCCCGTCGACCGGAGGGACGTACGTCGCCGGATCGGACCAGATGGGCCGTCGCCGGCTGTCCGTCAGGACCATGGCCTCGCCCTCTTTGCCGCAGAGGCGGTCCTCGAAGCTTCGCTCGAGGCCCTCGAGGCCCTGTTGCTCGTTGCCGACGCAACCGATGACGTGGGCCGCCAGCGCACCGTTCGGATACTGCCGCTTGCCCTCGGAGACCGTGGCAATGCCCGCCAGGTCCAGTTCCTTCAGGCGCTGCTTCACCTCGGGCGGCAGCCGCCGCGCGAGCCACACGAACCGCCGCTCGGTGTCGCCGTCCATCTTGTCGTTGATCTTCCGGAAGATCTCGTCCGGGTTGACCTTCAGGATCGGCGCCAGGCGGGCGGCGGCGTCGCCCGCGTCCTCGACCAGCTTCGGGTCGGCGAAGACGCTGTAGACTTCGGACGTGCCGGCGAGCGTCCGGAACTTCGTGTCCAGGATCATGCCGCGCGTCGGCTGGATGGGCATCCGCATGTGATGCTGGAGGTAGGCGTAGCGCGTCAACGGTTCCGAGGAGACGACATAGATGTAGATGAGGCGCCCCGCCAGGGCCAGGAGCATCGCACCGAGCGCCCACCCCATGAGGAGGGCCACGCGGCGTTGACGGGTTTGGCTGATCACAGCGAACGTCCTTCGCGATACGCACGGACGACCGGCGTAAGGCCGATCCCCCTCAGGGCCGGGTGGAGCGCGCCTTCCCGACCACCAGCGGTGGCGTCCCGGGACGGTCCTGGACCACCGCATCCTCCGACGACTCGGCCTTCAGGCTGACGGCCGCTTCACGCATCCGCTGCGGGCTTTTCAGGTTGGCGATCGCAAGCTCCAGCCGGTAACAGGCTTTCTCGAGGTCGCGCTTCTCGCGGTAGAGTCCGTGGAGGTGATTGCCCGCCCGAACGATGTCCGTCCGCACGTACACCAGGCCGATCGCCATCAGCACCAGCAGGATCACCGGCGCCGCCAGCCGCAAGCACAGTCGCATCGCCAACCCGCTTTCCGCTACATCGTGCGATTGGATTCCACGCCGTCCAGAAGCAGGATCTTCTGGCCGACCTTCAGCTTCGTCTCGTCGGGCGCCAGGTGCTGGTTCTTCAGGAGCAGGAGCTTGCCGTACCGGGCGTCGCCGTACACGCGGCTGCCGATCCGGCTGAACGTGTCACCCGACTGGATGACGTACATCTGCGGCACGACGGTCGGGCCGTCGGCCAGGTCGGACTTCGTCCCGAACATGCGCCCGATCTCCTCGGCGTTCACCGTGGGGATGCCGTCGCGCGAGGCCCTCGTCAGCGAGGTCTTCAAGGTAGGCTTCGAGGGAGGCTCCGCCGGGGCCTTGACCGCCGGGTCCGCCGACGGGCCGGCCGCGGGATCTGCTGCATTCGTCGCCGGGGCCTTCGCAGGGGCCGCCGACGGAGTCCTGGCTAGCGTGTCCAAGTCACCTCGGGTCGGAGGCTCAACCCCCTTCTTCGGCGCGGCCGGGAGCCCCGGGATCACCGGGACGACCAGGACCTGACCGACAACCAGGTGGTTGGCGTCCTTGACCGTCTTCTTGTTGGCCTCGTACAGGCGGCGCCACGTCCGCTCGGCGTCCGATCCGTACATCTTCTTGGAGATGATGCCGAGCGTGTCGCCCTTCGCGACCGTATACGTCTTCGGCGCGGAATCGCCAGGCTTGTCTTTGCCGATCACGGCGTTGCCGGTCGAGTCCTTCGCCGCAGGGTCCTTGGCGGCCGGATCCTTGGCGCCGGCGTCCTCGGGGTCACGGACGAGCGACGGCCGCTCCGTCTCCCGGCCCGGCGTCTCGAGCTTCGCCGGCCCGAAGGCCAGGCGGCCGTCCTCCTCGGCGCGGGGCGTCACCGCCTCCGGGGGCTTCATGTCCTCCGGGGCGCGCAGGGGCTCGTCGCGCGGCAAGACCGTGTCGCCGGCCAGTTCGGTCTTGCCGGCCTCCCCTTCCTTGGCGATCTCCAGCAAGCTCTGGTTGGAGAACATGTGCACGTCGTGCTCCAGCGACCGGACCACCAAGTCGTGCTTCTGGCTGGTCCCGCTGGGCAGGTCCGCGGTGGCCTGAGTGCCCGCACGGCTGCTCAGGATGATGCCGAACAGCAGAATGAACGCCAACCCCACAATCAGCCCGACCTTCGTTTCCCGACTCACGTGATTCTCCCCTTGCGTCCCGGATACGGCCCCACCCACGGAACCTTCGTTCGACCTGCGCCCATTATCCCAAACGGACGCAGTCCGTGCCCACGCATTATAACGAACCGGTGGCAGGAGCAAGCCTTTCCGCCACACGAAACCGGGCACTTCGGCTTCGCGGGTTGGCCTGGACCTCGGCTAACGTCGGCACGATCGGTTTCACGACGGGAAGCACCGCCTTCCCCGACTGGGTCGCTTCACGGAATCGGTGCTTGACGATACGGTCTTCCCCGCTGTGAAACGCAATGACGCCCACGATGCCACCTGGCTTCAGATAGTCAAAGATCTTGCGGCAAAACTGGTCAAGGCTCTCCAATTCGTCGTTCACGGCGATCCGCAGGGCCTGGAACACGCGCGTCGCCGGATGAATGCCGAGCGTCCGCCGGTACCCCGCCGGCTGGGCCGCCGTGACGAGGGCGGCCAACTGGTCCGTCCGGCCAATCTGTTCCCGCCGCCGCGCCTCGACGATCGCCCGCGCAATCCGATGCGCGAACGGCTGATCGCCGTACCGGCTGAAAATGTCCGCGAGCCGGTCCGCGGGCCACCGGTTGACGATCTCTTCGGCCGTGAGGCCGCCGCTCCGGTCAAAACGCATATCCAAAGGTCCATTATTGTCAAAGCTGAATCCCCGATCGGCGTCGGCCAGTTGGAGGCTCGACAGGCCCAGGTCCACGAGGGCCGCATCGAGGCGCGCCACTCCGGCCTCTTCGAGGGCTTGGTCGAAATCGCTGAAGTTGGCGTGAAAGTATCGTACGTCACCTTGGCGTCCGAATCGGGCGATCAGACGCTCGAGCGTCTCACGGTCCCGGTCCAGCAGAATCAGCGTGCCACCGGGTCGAATTTTCTCCAGCAGGGCCGCTGCGTGGCCACCGCCTCCCGCCGTGCCGTCCAGCACGACCTGCCCCGGCCGGGGCTTCAGACGCTCGACCACTTCGGCGAGCATCACCGGGACATGCGCGGGAGTTTCTGCCACGCGGACCCCGCCTGACGGCTAATGCACCTGGGTGCTCAGGAGCGCGCCGGCCTCCAGGCGCGCCAGGAGCTCGCGGGCCGAAAACGACATGTCGACCCGTCCGTACGCCCCGCCGCGCGACTGCACGCGCTCCAGACGGGTCTTCAGACGGCTCAACTCGCAATGGAGCCGATCCGGCGACATCAGCGTCGGCGCCTCCGGGCTGCTTACCGCCTTGCGAACCATCTCCAATCCCTCTGCGGTCATTTCTCTATTCACGGCGATCTCCCCTTCCGCGTGACAACGACCTGCGATGCCCACCCATCCCCACCTCGCCCTCGCGGCTGCTCTATACCGTCTGCCCGCCCTCCAGCGGGTTCCATACCACGGTTGGCGGCCCGTGTCCTGGCCGCCCACTTATCCCCACGGCGTCACCCCTGGTTCACCGCCGGCGGGGTTCCCGGGCCCTGCTCTTCGGCCTTGAGTTCCCTCTCGGCCTTCTCGCGCTGGCGCCGCATCTCTGCCAAGACGAACGTCTCCCACTTGGTCCGGTCCCAGACCTCGATGTGGTCCTGGACGCCGACGATCGTCACGTCTTTCTTGATCTCGCACCGGTTGAGCGACGACTGCGAAATGATGAGGCGGCCCATGCGGTCGAGTTCGACGTAATCGGTGGTGCCGAAGTGAACGCGCCGGCAATTCTTCTGCCCCTGCGTGACCGTGGCGGCGGCGTCCGGAACCGGGTGCGTCTCCCTGTACCGCTGCGGCGGGTACAACGAAAGGCAGCCGTCGAATTCCTGGACGACGTAAAAGCCCGCCCCTTCCGCCTTGGCGTCGATCGCCGCCCGCAGCTTTGCCGGCAGTGTGAGCCGGAGTTTCGAGTCCAATGAATGAAAATATTCACCTATCAACGGTTCCAAGGCTTCCCCCACAGCACAGGGCCGCCCGCCCGACTTCCCCACGGCGACGAAGAGCGGCAAACGACTTGTGGCTGCCGAAATGACCCACTAGTTCCCACCAACCTTATATCACATCGGCCAAAAGCAGGTCGCACTCTCCACTTTTTCCCACAAAATGTCAATAGGAAAAAGCCCCCGATGGAGGGCTAGCCAAACGGGCTGACGAGTCCTAGGCCCCATATAGTGGGTTTCGGCGGATGATTACCCCCAACGGATGGAGGGACATCAGGACATGCTCAAGAAAACTTGTCGCGGCGAGAAAAGAATTTCTGTGGCGGGAGCCGGGAAGCCGCTGGGACGGGCGTCCACTCGCCCCCCTAACCCGACGGCGCCGGGCTAGGCCGCGGGAGGCAGCGGGGGCCGCCGCCGGACGACGATCGTGCCGGCCAGTCGGTCGCCCAGGCGCTGCGGCAGCGGCCCCATCAGGATGGACACGAGGCCCACGAGGTACAGCCAGGGCAGGCCGTCCACCAAGCGAAGCACATTGCGCAATATAGCTTCACGCATAGTTATTGGCCCGCCCGACAGGCGGCGGACCTCCAGGCCCAGGAGGGCCTTGCCCAGCGTGCGCCCCGTGAGCGCCTCGGCCACGGAGAAATAGACGACCACCGCGCCCAGGAAAATCGCCTCGATGATCCAGCCTTCCTTCCCCGGAACGACGTTCTGCTGTCCGAGGAGAAGGTCCTGCTGCATCCGCGTCATGAGGTCCGGGAACAGGTACCACGCCACCGGCGCCACGGCCATGGCCACCAGGAAATGGTCGATCGCGGCCGCCGCGGCCCGCCGGCCCAGGGGGTGCGGCTCCGCCACGAGGATCGCCGAGGCCTGGCCGGCCGACGCCTCGCGCGCCAGGCGCCCGCGCCACCGCGACACGAGGAGCAGGAGCGCGATCATCCCCACCATGAGCACCAGGCCGATCACCCCCGTGGCGGAGGGCGCCGGGGCTTCCGGGCCGGCCCCGACCGGCTCCAGGGGGCCGACGGCCAGCGGCTGCCCCGAGAGCTGCGCGGCACACGGCCGCGCGCCGACGACCGTCGCGACGGCGAACCGGTTGCGCCATCGGGCCAGGACCAGCGGATCCTTCGGCGGGGGGGTCTCCAGCCGGTTCGTCTCGTGCCAGTTCTCGTCGTCGGTCGTGTAGGTGGCCAGGGCCCATGCGGCCGGCTTGCCGTCGGCGACGGGCGCCTTGAACAGGCACAGGAGCGTGTCGGCCGTGGCCGCGATCTGGGGCACCGAATCCATCGCGAGGCCCGGGGTGCCCTGCGGCGGATAGGGTCCCTTCCAGCCCTTCTCGTCCAAATAGGCGAAGTGCAACCGCCACGTCGCCTCCTGGGTGGCAATCGACGGGACCTGCTCGCGCCATGCCAGGAAGAGCCGGCCCTTGTAGCGTGCCGCGCACGGGTCGTGCAGGGCCTCCGGTTTCAAGGGCAAGTCGATCTTCTCGACCTTCCAGGCGCCTCCCTCGTATCGGCCATAGGCCACCTCGTCACCGACCTGGCCGATGGCGTCGACCGCCAGGCCGTCTTCGGATACGACCAGCGGGTTCCACTTGGGCTTCGGCGGATCACCGATCTGGGCCTTGTCCCCAAGGCCGAAGAGGCCGTAGCGCCCCGCGGGGAAGAACACCATCAGGTACTCTCGCCAGGCCGTACAGGCGGCGACCGTTCCTACGCCGGCGCCTGATTCGTGCCAGAGGCCGGCGGCGTCGCGTTGCCAATAGGTGAACCGCGAGGCGGTGCCCGGGCCTTCGGCCAGGACGACGTACAGGTTGTTGGCGTCGCCCGTCGCGAACAGCCTCACTCCCCCGCCCTGCTCGGCGGACGGTTCGGGCGGGCGGCAACCCGCCGCCAAGGCGCCCAGCGCCGCCAGCAGCGCGAGGGCCAAGCCTACCAGGATTCTCGACGGACACGTCATGGCCATCAGTCTACGGGATTTCCCGCGAAAAAGAAACGGACTCTTCGGGACGACAGCGATCAGGGCTTCGGCGCGGCCAGGCGCTCCACGACCTCCCGCTTGTATTCCTCCTCGCCGGTTCTGCCGCGCCGGCCGGGATATTTCTCCTGGATGATCTTCTGCAACCCCTCGATGCGGTTGGCGGGGCCCCGGTGCGTGCTCAGCCACTCGACCGGCTTGGAGCCGTTGAGGGCCTCGAACCCCTGGAGCACGCGCATCGCCTGGCCGGGGTCATATCGCGCCGCGACCATGTAGTCCAGCCCCAGGCGGTCGGCCTCGTCCTCCTGGTCCGGCGTGTAATGGTGGCTCACGAGGGCGCCGACGGCCTTCGCCCGGCCTTCCGCATACCGTGCGGCGCCGGGGGCTACCCCGCCGTCGGACACGCCGAGGACGTCCAAGAGGGCCTGCATCCCCGCCTCGCGCACGAGCTCGCGGGCGGCATGACGGGCGTTGACGTGGCCCATCTCGTGCGCCAGCACGGCCGCCAACTGCCCCTCGCTCGATACCTTCGCCAGGAGGCCTCGCGTCACGTAAACCGGTCCGCCCGGAAGGGAAAACGAGTTGACCGTATCGCTCGCCAGCACGGCGAACTGGTAGGGCAGGTCCGCATGGGACGTGGACCGCGAGATCCGTTCCCCGACGCTCCGGACGTAGGCCTGGACGGCAAGGTCCGCGTATTGGCCCCCGTAATGTTTCTCAAAGTCCGGGCCGACCTTGCGCCCCAGCTCGATCTCCTGGTCCCACGTGAGGGCGGCGGGCCTGCCCGGCTCCGGCCCCTTGACACTCGGACCGCACCCGGCCAGGAGCACGGCCACGAGGAGCATGAGCATCGCTCCAGTTCTCGGTTTCGGAAGAAGCGCCCGCCAAGGCGGGCGGCGAAATGTGTGGAAGCTGGGGTTTCTCACATGGAGGCCTCGGAAACGTACGCCATCCGCAGTTCGTAGAGCGCGGTGTCCAGGAGCGACTTCTCCTCGTCCGTCAGGTTGCCCTTGGTCTTTTCCTCGAGCACGGCCAGGAGGTCGATCTGATGCTTCGCCAGATCGAGCCGCCGCAGGCTCTGGCCCGACTGGGGATCGTGTTCATCGGACATGAACATCATGGCTTGGGTGGCCAGCGTCTGTACGAGCGCGGTGAAGGAAGCCTGCGGCACCTGGCCCTGCCGGCCGCGAGGACGCGCGGCACCGGCGGCTGCCGCGCCCGGGACGGGGCCGGCCGGTCCGGTCTTCGGTGCGGCCTGCTTGGCCTCGACCTCTCGCTCCAGGCGTTCCTTCTCGGCCTGGGCCTCGCGTTTCCAGTCGCTGTCGATGTGAAGCTTGGGGGGTTCTTTGTCAGCCATTGATATCTCCAATCATAACAGTTTCACCGGCAACGACAAAACACGCGCCCCGCAAGCGGGGGCGGCTAACGAGGCGACGGGGCCCCGCCTCTTGGCCTTGGCCTTGCCTTGGCCTTGCCTTGGCCTTTCACTCCGCACTCCGCGTTCCGCATTCCGCACTGCCTTCACACGCCGGCGGCGTTGCGGCCGAGCGCCGCGGCGACGAGGCCCAGGTAGAACGGCGAGGGCGCCAGGGGCCGGCTCGTAAACTCGGGGTGCGACTGCGTCCCGACGAAGTACGGATGGTCCGGCAATTCCAGGATCTGCATGATCTCCTGGCCCGGGGCCTTGCCCGAGAAGACGAGGCCGCCGTCCGTCAAGCGCTTGATGTAGTCCGGGTTGACCTCGTACCGGTGGCGGAACCGCAGGCGGACCTCCTGGGCCCCGCCGAACATCCGCGAGGCCAGGGTCCCCTTGCGGATCTCCACGTCCTTGCCGCCCAGGCGCATCGTCCCGCCCATGCCGGCCACCGACTTCTGCTCGGGCAGGAGGTCGATCACGGGGTGCGGCGTCTCGGCCGCGATCTCCGTCGAATGGGCCTTCGCCAGGCCGCACACGTTCCGCGCGAACTCCACGACCGCCATCTGGAACCCGAAGCACAGGCCCAGGTACGGGATGCCGTTCTCGCGGACGTACCGGACGCACGCGATCTTCCCTTCGGTGCCGCGCGCGCCGAACCCGCCCGGCACGATCACGCCGTCGATCCCGGCCAGGGCCTTGGCGGCGCTCGCGTCGGTCAGGTCGGACGTGTCGACCCACTGGATGTTGACCTTGGCGTTCAGGGCCGCGCCGGCGTGCTCGATGGCCTTGATCATGCTGGCGTAGCTGTCGCGGACGGCGGTGTACTTGCCGGTGACGGCGATCGAGATCTCGTGCTTCGGGTGGCGGATCCGCTCGCAGAACTCCTCCCACGTGGCCGCTGCCTTCTGTTCGGCCCGGTGGTTCACGCGGTCCACGAGGTTCAGGAGGTGCGTGACCTGATCGTCGACGCCCTCGCGCCGCATCCGGGTCGGGATAAGGTAGATCGACGTCTCGTCGTGCATCGAGAAGACACGCGATATCGGTACGTTCGTATAGATCGAGATTTTCTCGCGGACCTTGTCGGTCACGGGGTTATCTGCGCGGCACGCGACGATGTGGGGCTGGATGCCCATTTCCAGGAGCCGCTGGATGCCGAGTTGGGCCGCCTTCGATTTCTGTTCGCCGAGGATGCGCGGCTCCAGGATGAACGTGAGGGCGACGAAGCAGACGTTGCCCTGCCCTTCCTCGTAGGCGAGCTGGCGCATCGCCTCGATATAGTACACGTTCTCGAAGTCGCCGGCGGTGCCGCCGATCTCGACGAAGACGACGTCGGCCCCGGTCCGGACGGCCAGCTTCCGCAGCTTCAACTTGATCTCGCCCGTGACGTGCGGGATGATCTGGACGTCGCGGCCCAGGTACTCGCCGCGCCGCTCCTGCGCCAGAACGGC
>Ga0209777_10009629_pt1 | contig 10368 bp, 13 predicted proteins | sample FrelakmetHBP12HB_FD_187147 | JGI IMG/M metagenome (GOLD analysis project Ga0209777, IMG submission 187147) | Freshwater lake sediment microbial communities from the University of Notre Dame, USA, for methane emissions studies -HBP12 HB (SPAdes)... | ecosystem: Environmental > Aquatic >... | reverse complement strand
AAAACATCGGCAGAAAATTGAAAGAAAAGACTAATGAGCGGTTACTTAAAACCTGGCGTCGTCTCCAAACATCAGATCATTTGTATTACTGTTCAACAAAAGGTTTTGCTGACGGAGATGTCCATGCCTATTTTAGCCCATATGATGGTCCGTACGAAGGATTTGTGAACTACATGAATATATTACAAGATCTAAAACAAAGAGTAACTGTGTAAAGATTAGTGAATGAAGGTTAGAGGAGGTAACGGATATTGCCTAAATGTACAGAATGCGGTAAATTCTTTAACAGTGAAAGGGCGCTACACATACACTATACAAAAGTGCACAATAAAGGATATGCATAAATGCCTAAATGTGATCTTTGTCATAAATATTTTAAAACAAAAACACAGATGAAACAATATAGAACAAAAGAACATTCTAAAAAAAATTTCTGGCACTAAGTTTAGAATCCCTAAATAGAATTTTATCTAATAATAATTGCCTGTTATCTCATCTTCGTTGACAGATTCCATGGCTGTTTCCAACTACAAACACGATTCGAAAACCCATGCCTTAAAATCCTCAACAGGAGAAGATCCTATGAATGTTGCGCTATCTGGGTGACAGTATCCCGAAAAAACCAATAGATAAGAGATATGAAGGCGGAATTGGGACATAGGGGCAAAGCCCCTATTTCATTTGATAGACTTGATCGTGGTGTTCCAGTGCTTCAAAGATGATGTGTTCTGCTTGGACTCGGAAGAGTAAAACATAGTTTCCTATATGAACGCGTTTATAGTCGTTCAACGGGCTGCGTAGATTCTTGTAATGTTGGACGGTGAGAGAATCCGAGGAAGCAATTTGCAGTATTTTCTTCTCCACCATCTGAAACATCTTTTGGTCCTTCCCTTTCATCGTCACCAATGTCTTCTTCAGCTCGTCAGAGATGAGGATGGCGAAGCTCATAGTTTCTGAAGCCACTGCTTGACGTGATCCGGTTTCATTGGTTTTGAGGATGCTCCTTTTCGAATTTCCCCTATCTTTTTGACGAATTCTTTTTTTATCGGAAGTTCATCGACAGGGTGCCAATCGATCTGGTCGCAGAATCGTTCTTCGTCTTTGGATAGTTCCCCTATTTTCATGTATTTTTCAAAGAGATATCGTTTCAGTAGTTCTTCTCTTGCAATTTCAGACCAATTGATCCAGGAAAATTGATGGAGTCTATTTTTAAATGTTTTATCAACAGAAATTGTGATGCATGCCATATTAGATTTCTCCTTGTTCATGCAGTTTTTCCAGGAGTTCTACTCTCTTCTTGAGTCTTTCCTTGAGGACTTCAGGCCAATTGACATCTGGTTTGGAGTCGAGTTTTTTCTTCAGGTCGTTAGAAATTGAAAACGTCATTCTTATCATAATACATCATCTCATGCAATTGCATATATATATGTATTACGCAAGGAACTACTTAAACATTACTATCTGAAATCTGAGAAAATAAGATACTCAAAGTAGGAGGAAGATGGATATGATAGCAAGATCTGAAGAAACGTAGAACGGAGAGGGGTTTGGATATCGTTCTCCATCAGAATAAAAGTAATACTTAATCCTCCCTTCCTCTCTTTTTTTTACTTCGATTAGCATAAAACATGGGTTGAAAGTTGGCAAATTCAGTGGCTGTTTCCCAGTACAAAAACACGATTCGAAAACCCAGGCCTTGAAAATCGCAACAGAAGAAGATCCTATGAATGTAGCGCTATCTTGGTGACAGTATCCCGATGAGGGCGTATCTGAAATACAGCCTGATACCAAGAGAGTTGGGTTCTCAGGATATGTTTTTAAAGAAAGAATAGTTTTGAAATCTTGGTTTTCGGAGTGATATGTTATGCGAAAACAAATAATAATCATTAGTTCACTTACCCTTGTTATTTGTATGGGATTAAGCGGATGTGTTAATGGTCCAAAGGAGGCTGTTCAATTTTCAATAATATCATTCAATGTCGATCCAAGCATAATAAATATAGGGGAGTCAACAAATCTCAGCTGGGTGGTCATCGCAGCCACTTCGGTGACTATCGATAACGGGATTGGCGATGTTCCTCTTACTGGCCATCGAACAATACTGCCAACAGTAACAACAACGTACACGTTAACCGCGTCAAACGCAACAACGAACAAGCATGTAACCGTGGAAATTATCGTAAGAAATTCCAACGAAGGGGATGACGTGACACCACCAATAACACCAACAATATCAATGACGCCCGATACAAGTGATACAAACACTACCTTATCGATTGCATCTGTTTCAACCCAAGGTGTTGCCTGGTCCGACGTCACTTACATTCTTGTGGACAAGACGAATACGTCCCAGTTCCCGGGTACTGCATGGGGAACCGCCTATGCCTGGGGTTCTGCAACTGCAATTAAACTTTCTGATCCAACCTCAGGGTACGTCCAAGGCGGGCAGATTATTACTATCAAGGGTACCGGTCTTTGTCTGACGAATGGTCACCAATACACCTTGAATCTGCAATATATTCCAAGTGGTGGAACCCTTTCAACAACGACTTGGACCCAATAATAAAGACGACTTAAAGTCCTCAAGAGAAGAAGATTCCATGAATGTAATACTCTCTCGGTGACCGTATCTAAAAGGTACTAAAAAAAAGAAAAAAAAGAGAGGGAGTCTATATGACTCCAAAGATGAAGGGCCCGAAGACAAGCGCAGTTTTGCTTAGCTGTGCTGTTGCTCCTTCATCGCAGGTTGCTGTCACCACGATTGTCGTTTTTCCGATGCCGAAGACAATCGCTTTTGCTGTTATTTGTCCGCCTGCAACAATCGTGCCTACAGTATCAGTCTTCTCTTTAGGGAAAACGAGTCCGCCGTTGAATTTAATGCTCCAGGAGACATTCGTTGCAGAAGCGACCCCTGTGTTTTTAATCGTCGATGTGACTCCAAATCCGCCTTTCAGAGTCCCGATCTGAAGGACGACCGGTTTTACGAAAACATAGGCAGATCCCTTATAGCCATCGTCTCCAAAGGCTCCTGCGATGACAGAGCCGCCACTGATGGAAACAGAAAGGCCAAAGAAGTCTCCCGCTGTGGCGTCTGAGGCTGTCAGTTTGGCTTCTTGAGTCCAGTTGGTCCCAGTGTGCGTGAAAATATAGGCGGATCCATTATTGTTATCGCCGCCAGGTGATCCTGCGATAAATGAAGTTGAATCCCCGTTGAGTGAAACACACCAACCAAACCCGGTGTTAATTTGGCTGTCTGAACCGACCAACCGTGCTTTCTGAGTCCAGGTGGTCCCGGTGCGTGTATAGACATATGCGGCCCCAGTGGTTGTTCCAGTACTCCCCGGAGCTCCTACGACGGCAGTATCCCCATTGATTGAAACCGACAAACCAAACTGGTCTCCGGCTTGGCCGTCTGAAGCTAACAGTTTTGCCTCTTCTGCCCAAGTAGTCCCAGTGCGTGTGTAAACATAAGCAGCACCCGTGATAGCATCCTTATTTCGTGCACCTACCATAGCAGAGTCACCCTTTATTGACACAGAATAGCCAAAATAATCTTCATTTTCACCGTCTGTGGCGGTGAGCTTCGCCTGCTGGGTCCAGTTGGTCCCGGTGCGTGTGTAGACGTAGGCAGCCCCGGTCAAGTTCTCATCCCTCCATGCCCCGGCAATGGCGGTGTTCCCATTGATTGAAACAGTATAGCCAAACCCGTCGCCAGATTGGCCGTCGGAAGCTAGGAGTTTCGCTTCTTGTGTCCAGGTAGTCCCAGTACGCACAAAGACATAGGCTGAACCTCTGCCACCAAGATTGTTATAGGATCCTATGATAACAGAATTTCCATCGATCGAAACAGAATAACCAAATTCGTCTGGTGGTGCGCCGTCGGAGGCTGTCAGCTTGGCCTCCTGAGTCCAGTTGGTCCCCGTGCGTGTGTAAACGTATGCGGCTCCTTTCAAGCCTCCTTGCATCCAGGCTCCTGCAATGGCCGTGTTCCCGTCGATTGAAACGCTAAAACCGTAAAAGGCGGGTGGTGCGCCGTCTGAGGCTGTCAACTTTGCCTCTTCGGTCCAACTTGATGGGTTACCCAGATATGTCGTTGAATGGCTGTTCACGGGTTCTTTCACGTTGGCAAATGCGGCTGACCCAGGCATGATAAATGCGAGGGCAACGGCAACTATTACAACAGTTTTAAATATATTTTTTCGTATCATTTTTTTTTTGCCTCCTCTATAATATTGTTTTTATAAAATCCTCAATGCATATTTATACTTTGTCGGTAAATCAGCGTTACGATTTGGTCTGTCTTAGCCTAGGAAGTGTCTTCCGGATCTCTTGAAGATTTTTCGTTGCGATAGGATCGGTTGATAGATATTCTTTCAAATGTTCGCATAGATAATCGTCGCAGTGGGCACAGGTTTTGACTTTCTTTTCCATTGCGCATGGTCTTATCTGGCAGAGTTTTCGGCAAAAACCAGAAATTAAATCTGACTTACATCCGCGACAGTCAACGTCTTTAGGCTCAAACTTGAACTCGCCTTGATCAGACCAGTGTTTCGCTATTCGCTTCTTCCATTCAAGTTCGCCTGTTTGAGTCGCCTTGAACGCCTTACACTCTTCGCAATTCAGCCCACAATAAGCAATCATTTCAGACATGATGCTTTCCCCACTTCTTTATTGATAGTCATCCTTCAACACTCCACTTTCATTCATGAACAAATAAGAAGATGGGGATATAAACATCAATTCAAGACGTCCCGGTCGGGCTTAGCATCCCTTTTAGGCTTTGGAGAATAAACACCTTCTCCCGATGGGGCGCTAATTGGTAAGGGTCAAAACCCTCTTCTCGGTTTGTGTCTGTTAATATTTAGCATAGTTATACTTATCAAATAACAATTTACCAGGGTCTTGCGGCGATGATAAAAAGAACATCCCTCAGGATACTTTGTTATGTTTCCTTTCTTCTTTTGAAAAGTGCAATCGGGAGTGCTAGGCAGAGGAGTACAGCAACTTCAAAGCCTGGTGTTGATTTGTTGGTTGTATTGCTGTCTCCTACGATTAGTTGTGCAGACCGCAATCCGCCTCTATTGCATGTCGCAGTGACTTCCAGGCTATCGTTAGTAGTTGCATTCACGATATATGTGTAGGTGAACGTATCTGCAACTGGTTGTTCGGTGTAGGTTTCTGTGTGGATTGTCTCATTGTTCTTTTTGATTTCTACTGTAATAATGTAATGAGTGGTCTGGTCGATGACTGGATGAGTTATTGTCACGCTCAGCTGATGTGTTGCAATGTCATACTTAAGCGTGACATTTGTTGGCGGGTTCGCCTGTACCAACAATGAACAGAATAACGATGATGCAACGCACACTATGATAAGTATCAGTCCAATTCTTTTCATCGTCTTCTCTATTATTTTCTTCGGTACGGTTTCTAGACAACATCTACTTAAAATCTTATCCTGAATTGCTTATTTATTATTTACTGAAAAACTCCCAAATTACTTCACTTGCATCTATCCTTACATCTGGATTAGCACCGACGCCTTGCGTGGGCGTAAATCAATGCTATATTTTTTTTGCACCCGTTGAAATCCCTAAGAACACCGTGCAATTCATTTCCTAAAAGAGAGACAAGGGTAGTTTTTTAAAGAAGGAGAAGCTTTGAATTTGTAACTTGTGGGAGACATCTGATGTTCACTTTAAAAATGAAAGTTGGGCATTATTACGAATTGAAATTAAACGAAAAAATAACCGTCGTATTTGCAGTCTTATATGAGTTTGAACGAGGGAAAAATAAGGACGTCTATAGTCTACGAATTTTCAACAATCAAAGGGATTTTGAATTTCCTATCGAAGAATCTACCTTCAACAAATGGGTTAAGGAAGAACGGATCAAAGAAATAACGCCCGAAGAAGCATTGACGCATGCGTTAGAGAGTAGCACTTAACGTAGCTTGCCAACCCTTGATTCAATAACACCTGTATCACATCTTTTATAAACCGCGACTCAATAATATCCTTTCGCATGGATTTCGACCTCACCAAAAACTCAGTGGTCACCTACACTCCCCTCGCCGGCTACACCTTACCTAATCTTCTCCGCGTGCTTGCCCAGAACCACTTCCACGTCAGCCCCAGGTACGCAGCCCGCTTCGCGTACAGCGTCGCCCTCAGCTCTCTCATGTTTCCTTTTTTCCTCCGCGAACGCTTCACCTACGACAAAAAAATCGCGCACACCAAAATCACCAAAGACCCCATCTTCATCATCGGCCACTGGCGCTGCGGCACCACCTACGTGCACAACATGCTCACCAGAGACCCCCAATTCGGCTACTTCACCACCTACCAGACCCTCACCGCATCCCTCTTCATCAGCGGGGAGAAGGTCTTCAAACCCATCGTCATCAAAAGCCTGCCCAACAAACGACCCATGGATGACGCAGACCTCTCCGCCGACCTCCCTCAAGAAGACATCTACGCCATGGGCGCCCTCTCACCCTACTCCTACTACCACGGCTGGGTCTTCCCCCAGAACATGCAGCGCTACAACGACTACATCTGCATGGAGCATGCCACGCCCCAGACCATCGAAGACTGGAAGACCACCTACCTCACACTGCTGAAAAAAAGTACGATGTACAACCAGAGCAAACAGCTCGTCCTCAAGAACCAGGACAACACTGGGAAAATCCCTCAGCTCCTCGAGATGTTCCCCAATGCGAAGTTCATCTACTGCTACCGCAACCCCTACGACCTCTACATGTCGCAGAAAAAGTTCATCACCAAGGTCATCCCCCTCTACTGCGTCCAGACGCCGCCCCCCTGGGACGAAGTCGAAGGCCACATGATGTCTCTGTTCACGCAAATGACGAAAAAATATCTCCACGATAAAGACCAGATCCCCGCAGACAATCTCATGGAAATCCGCTACGAGACCCACATCAAACAGCCTCTACGGACCGTCCATAACCTCTACAAACAATTCAACCTAGACGGCTACACCGCCATTGAGCCTACGCTCAAGGAGTATATCGCTACCCAAAAATCCGTGCGCACCGATCATTACACTAACTATGAATCAATTATGGAGAAGGTGGAAAAGAACTGGGGCTTCGCCTTACAGGAATATAAGTACAAAGCTCCACTCTCAGAATGACCCCCCTGCTTTGTACGAGGGTATTACTCGAAAAAAACCGTTCTATCCATGGGTCTTAGAGACTGAAGTGGATATCGAGTCGCATCGCGAGCTCTTTGTACCGATTCCTGATAGTGACTTCAGTTACCCCTGCAATGTCGGCGACTTCTCGTTGGGTACGGCGTTCACCGCAGAGAACAGACGCCATATAGATGGAAGCCGCGGCAAGACCCGTCGGTCCTCGCCCGCTGGTCAGCTCGTATTTGGTGGCCTGCTCAAGGATCTCCATGGTCTTTATTTGGACACTCGAGCTGAGTTTCAGTTCATTGCAGAATCGTGAAATATAATCTCGAGGCGTAGTCGGCATAAGTCGAAGGTCGAGTTCTCGAGAAACGAACCGGTAGTTGCGTCCAATTTCTTTGCGTGGCATCCGGGAAAACAGGCTGATTTCATCTAATGTCCGGGGGACATGGCACTGTCGGCAGGCGGCGTACATGGAGGCAGCGGTGATGCCTTCAATGGAGCGTCCCCTGATGATGTTCTTGAAGGCGGCTTTCCGATAGATCATGGCGGCAGTCTCACGCACAGAACGCGGAAGTCCCATCCCTGAGGATAATCGGTCGATGTCGGAGAGTGCGATGGCGAGGTTCCGTTCGGTTGAATCACTGATGCGGATTCGACGCTGCCATTTGCGCAGACGGTACAGTTGTGCTCGGTTCCGTGTGGGGATATGTTTGCCGTAGGCGTCGCGGTTGGTCCATCCGATGGTGGTGCTCAGCCCTTTGTCATGGATGGTGTAGGTCATCGGCGAACCGGTTCTGGCACGTTTCTCTCGCTGCTCACTGTCAAAGGCGCGCCAATCAGGGCCATGGTCGATGATGTCTTGATCGAGGACGAGCCCGCAATTCCCGCATACCAGTTCCGCCCGAGAATAATCCTTTCTAAGATGGGCGCTGCCGCAATCAGGGCAGCTGATAATTTCTTCAATAGCTTGTTGTGCTCTTTTCTTCAAGACGGAACCCTTCATGGAGTGAGGCGAGAACGGTTTTTATTACGTTCATGCCAAAATTATATAGGACGTGTTGGTGGTGGGATAAAAGAATAAAAATAAAAAACGCTCACGGGTGATAGACGTGAGAAATCCTTATTTTTTTCTTTTATAATAATATACCGGCTTCCTCCTTTATATTACTTTGTTACGTTTTTGTTCATTTATTGGCTGATGATACGGCTATTCGGTTTTTTTTCTTCTGCTTCATTTGGGAGGTACGGTACAATAGAAAGTAGCGTCTTTCCCCGGTTCACCGCCCGCCTATTTCGATCCTCTACGATCTCCATGGGAAAGCATGTCTCTTTCTGAAATCATCCGCGATGTCACGGATACTCCTTGCGCTGTTCGCCGTGATCGCCGTCACGTCGGCCTTGGCCACCTTCCATCAATCCCCATTGAATCAAACACAGAGACGAACCGTCCTTCCCTCACGTTTCTGTGTACCAAGAATCTGACTCGAGCACCACCCTTTTATCATGATCAATCACAGCACCAAAGCACCTTTGGAGTAGACAGAATCGAACCGGATAATAAAAATCATCTGAACCGTTCACTCTGTGCAGACAAACGTCTATCCACCAGTGACTTTATATATACTATATAAAAGAAGGAAGATATATTTTTAAGCTCGGCCTCCATTATAATAAGAGAATCGGAGGAGGTCTATACATGAAAACGAAAACTACTTTACGTGAAGCAGTTGTTTTACTCTGTGCAGCGCTAATGCTGATTCCAGCAAGTGTTGCACTGGCGAACACGAACACGCACGACCTGTCTATCCCGCAAGCACCGAAAAAGGCAGACTCAATGATTTGGGACAACACCCTCGGCTACCATGGAGCCCTTGGAGGTATCATTGTCGCCACTGGTCGCCCCGACGGTTGGGCTGAGCCCGTTGACGACTTCCAGTTGGTTCAGGCAGCAGACATCACTCACGTCGTCTGGCAGGGAGGCTACTTCCAGACCCAGCTCGCCCAAGGCGACATCGACTACAACTGGGATTGGAATTTCGTCTTCTGGAACAGTTCTGCTGATGACAGTCACCCTGTCGTCCAACTGTACAACATGACCGTCGCTAACGCGTCGATCAGCCGTGAGTTATGGTACATTTACATTCGCCCAGACACCCAGAACCACTACTGGGTCGGCAACTACTCATGCGACCTACCACAAGCCTTCCACGCTGAAGCCAACACCCATTACTGGGTCACCATCCGCGGCGTTGGCGCCTACCCACCACAAGCCTGCTGGGTCAGACACAACGAAAGCTACGGCGGCATCAAGTTGAATGAGGCGATGTTCCGAGGCGTCCTGTGGGGCAAGCCTGACTGGGTCCAACTGCACACCATGGCACCTGATGGACTCGTCCATGACCTGAACTTCCAGTTCTTTGGGCCTACGGCTGACGACACCCCGCCAGTGACCACCTGCACTCTGACCGGCAACATGAGCGGAACCAACTACGTCTCACCTGTCAAAGTCACCCTAACAGCAGTCGACACTGGTTCCGGCGTCGCCTCCACCCACTACAAACTCGACGGCGGCAGCGACACCACCTACGCTAGCGCGTTCGACGTCACCGCTGCTGGCGACCACATCCTAGTGTTCTGGTCCATTGACAATGCCGGCAACATCGAAACCGCGAAGACCCAGAACTTCACCGTCGTCAACGCCCTCAACATCGTCATCAAGAAGGGCTTGGGCATCACGGTTGAACTCACGAACTCCTTGGCTACGGACATCACCAGTGTCCCATGGAGCATCTCGTGCACGGGCGGCCTCATCTTGTTCGGTGCAACAGGCAGCGGTACGATACCCACGATCGCCGCTGGAGCAACGAAAAAGGTCCACGCCTTCCCCGTCGGTATTGGTTCGATCACGATAACGGCAACAGCTGGAAGCAGCACTGCAAGCGCCACAGGCTTCCTGTTCCTGTTCCTCGTCGTGTAAGACAACCGTGTAGGAAACAGCGCTTTCCTACCCCCTCTCTTTTTTCTTTTTTTTTAAAGCACTTGCAACGCTATGGATTTCACTGGTTTTCAAGGATGCAAGATAGAAAAAAAGAGGAAAAGGGACTCCCGGATAAAAGAGGGGGGGGGTCCTTTTCTTGAAAAAAAACTGATCGCTCTTAGAATCGTTTTGGTTTATGTTTCTGGAAACACTCCCGACAATAGACGGGTCTGCTG
>Ga0209777_10009628_pt1 | contig 10368 bp, 14 predicted proteins | sample FrelakmetHBP12HB_FD_187147 | JGI IMG/M metagenome (GOLD analysis project Ga0209777, IMG submission 187147) | Freshwater lake sediment microbial communities from the University of Notre Dame, USA, for methane emissions studies -HBP12 HB (SPAdes)... | ecosystem: Environmental > Aquatic >... | reverse complement strand
GTCAATAATGGTCTATAAAATACAATAATATTTGACAAATGGTCTATAAAATACAATAATATTTGACAAATGGTCTGTATAGTATATAAAGCACTTAACGTTTGTCAAGTATTAAGCTCAAATCTTGATTATTCGTGCAGTTGAGAACAAGTTCTTAGGCAGGTTGTGCTTCTCCTGCCACAAGTTGTAAGTAATTTCGGAAGCGGTAAGCCCATTCTGCGCGCTGATCTCATCTACCCATTCTTTGAATCGCGGATTGACGCGCATCATATCGGTTTTAATCCTCATGCTTGTACGCCTGCAAAGCTCCGATGATCAGCTGGAATATAAACATTGCGGTTATAAACAGAATCAGGCCAGCGTACACCCAGGAGAACGACAGGACGCCTTTTGCTGTCGCCGATGCCGTTCCGACATAGGCTTCGCCAAAGGAAGCGGACAGTCCGATCAGGTAGAACTGAGAGAACAAGCTCACGAAGAGGAACAATAATTTCATCCAGGTTTTTTCAGCGTCAGTTATTTTCACCATCACCAGCGACAGTCCGCCGAGAATTCCTAGCGCTATTATCATCGGAAATAAAAACCCAGAATCTGCGGTCGGATTAAAGCAAGTGTTTGTTTTTATGTCGCAGCCGTAGACGCAAGGCGTCAAAGTATATGCTGTTGTGACGTTGCTTATTCCATCATCGCCGTAAGTCGTAGTCCGCAAAGTGTTTGCTGAGTCGCAGGACTGGTTTTGCCAAGTGACAGTAGAAGCAGAGCAAGTCGCAATCATCAAAAGAGCGAGAATTATTTCCTTTCTCATGGTGAGAATTGAAAGCGCCTTAAATATTTAAGGCTTTCGCTGGTAGTGTTACAAAGTGTTAACACTTTATTTCCGATAAAAATCATTAAATATTAGAAGCGCTTTACTTTACGAACATGAGAGGTAGTATCGTAGACATTTTTCTGATTATGGCCGTTGTCTTCGCAATCGGCATTACACTTGTTCTAGGCGATTATATTCTCACAACAGAGCAAAATGCGTTCAACCAGACGCCTTACGGTAACCTGACGAACGACACTTTCAACAAAGGCATCGCATCGCTCGGTATTTTTGACGGAGCAATGAGTTTCCTGTTCGCTGGCCTGCTCATAGCGACATTAATTAGTGCGTTCATGATCAGAAGTCACCCGGTGTTTTTCGTGGTATGCATCATAGTGCTGGCGATTGCTCTGACATTTTCAGGCATCCTGGCGAACACTTACACGCAACTGTTCACTGGGAACGCTTTGTCTGACAGCGCGAACAAGATGACTACTACAGCATTAATTATGAACAACCTGCCGTACATCGTTATTGGCTTCGGCGTTCTGTTGATGATTGTCACTTTCGGTAAATCATACTCGCAGCAAGGCGGAAACATATGAGACACTACCTGGCTTTCATGGCGCTGCTTCTATTGATTAGCGCAGGCTCTGCCTATTACTGGAACATAGGAGGAGTGGACTACGCCAGCAGGGTTCAGGTGAACGCCAGCGCCACTTCTGGCTTTGCTGGAACGCCTTATAAGCCTCTCGTAATAAACTCGTCTAACGTTAATTATTCTTTGATAGCGAGCAATTCCTACGCGCTGGCTTACGAAAACAACACGCCTATTTACACTTACACCTTCGGCACTGGAATGTTCGTCTGGAACGCCAGCGGAAACTCTTACATCTGGTACAAGGCAGGGAACGCAACGTACTATTTGTACTTCAACAACAAAAGCGTAGTGCCGACAACGTACTTCAATCCTTACATGGTTTTTCCGATGTACGACAACTTTGACGGAACATCGCTGAACACAAGCAACTTCGCAGGCTCGTCAGCCACGCTTGAAATAGGGAGCGGTTTTGTCCACGTCTCTGACAGCGATGGCGGAGCTTATCAGGGAATATCGTCCGTGAACACTCTGAACAGCAATTCAGTCCTTTACTTCCGAGCTAACTTTTCAGGAGGAAGTAGAGAGAACGCCATGGTTGGCTACGCGACAACGATGACTGCTCCGATGGAAGTGCTTATTCACCATGATGGAGGAAGCAAGTATAGGTACGGAACGTCAGGTATTGACGGCACAGTAACGCTTTCAACTTGGACGATAGTAGACGCTCCTACGATGGGTGATTACTCAATCAGAAGGACTGGCGCTGCGTTCTACTTGTACAGAGCAGGAGCGATAGACGCTTCTCAGCAGACATCAGGCGCTCCGACAGCCAGCATCACGGCTGCTATCGGCGCTTCTGGGAACGGACATGTCGGAGTTGACTACATCTTCGGAACTAACTACACATCAGGGATAGCTTATTCTCTGGGCGCGATTGAAAACGCTCCGACAGCGCCGATAATCACGATAAACTCGCCAGGCAACGCAAACTACTCGCAGTGGAATCTGCCTCTTAATTTCTCCGCTACAAGCGGTTCAGACTCATACTTTGAGCTGACGGCTCTGCTGAACGGAACGCAGATTTATCACGACGACTCTTATCCTACAGGAACTAATATCGTAGTGGATCACATTACAGATGGCAAATACAACCTCACAATCATAGCGAACGATTCCAATGGCGGAGCGGAATCAAGCGTCCTGTTCTACCACAAGCTGGCGAACATAACTGGCTCGTCAACGATAACAAATCCGCTCATCACGCAGACAGTGAACTTCACGCTTTTCATCAAGAACTACACGAACATTTACTTCACTTTCTATAATCCGCAGCCAGGAGTTTTGATTAACGTTACTTTTAATTTTAACGGAACTAACTACACTCCGATAGCAACTGGCCAGTCTGGCGATTCAAGCAACTACTCCGCGATGATATTAATGCCGACATCTGCTGGCGATTATAACCTGACAGCCACGGCTTCCTTCACTTACGGAAAGAACGCGACCTTCGCTGGCAATATTACTTACGAAACCTTTATATACCCTGTCTCGCTCACTGCAATTTCGGTAAATAACTGCACTAGTGGCGTTCCTTCGGTGATTTTCAACGCCAAGAGCGAGGAAAACGAGTCAATCCTTAGCGATTCCACGCTGAACTACAAGACGATAGTAACTTACTGGATAGGCCAGACGCTGTTCAATTATTCCTTCACTTGGACTAACGTGAACTACTCGCAGCTCTGCATATCGCCGAACTACTCAAGCATGAACGCCAGCGTTGAGCTTACGATAACCAAAGCAGGGCTGACGCAGCGGACGAATTTTCTTGTGAACGCCACGCTCACTAATGTCACTCAGAATGTCACTACTTACATGGCGTTAAATAATTCGCAGCTTGTGAACTTCAAGGTAGTTGACGCTTTCCAGAATTCAGTGTCAGATGTGTACATAAAAATCCAGCGGTACTATACGTCGCAGACTGCCTGGATTGACGTGACAACTATACGTTCTGATGGCCTTGGCAACGCGCCAGTGTGGCTAGTCCCGAACACTGAGCAGTACAAGCTATTGCTGTACCAGAACGGAATGCTAGTGAAGACGTACAATCCAATGTACATAACGCAAAGCACTTACACACTGCAGTTGACAAACAATGGCGGAGCTGATAATCAGAGGATAGTCAATGGAATATATACAAACTGCTCCTGGAACAGCGCCACTCTTGTGTTCTCTTGCATTGCTTCTGACGCTTCTGGGCTGATGAGCTCTGCGAGACTAGTTGTCTTAGAGAATAAATTATTCAGCGCCAGCACTTACTGCGATAGCACTGCCACTGGGAGCGCCGTGACAATACCATGCGACCTGCATAGCTACACAAACGCTACAAGCAGTTTCAATTATCAGTTTTATGTGACTATCAATGGCGTTAGTTACTTGAGAATGGCAGACAGCATCCTGGGCGTGCCATCAACGAATAGCTTCGGGCTAACTGGAGTGTTCGCGTCCTTCATGATATTCCTGGCCGTCAGCCTGATCGGGATATGGAATCCAGGAGCTAGCATCCTGCTCGGCTTCATATCGCTTGTCGTCTGCGCCACTACTGGATTGCTGTCAGTGCCGACAGTCGGGCTAACGAGCTTGGGAGTTGTAGTGGCTATACTATTGTACAAGTTGAGAACATGATATTGAGAGACCTGGTGTACGGAGTGCTATTAATGTCCGCGGTTTTGCTAGGCTCAACTGCCTTCTACACCACGACTTATCTCCAGTACGGAACTAACGACACTGCGATGAACACAACGGCATTGTCTTATAGAACAATCTACGCGATAAATGGAACAGTCGGGAACATGTCAGACTCGCTGAATCAGACAAGCTCCGCTGATGTCGCAGCATCGCTATTGAATTTCAACATACTGAACGGAGTCTGGAACGCTCTCAACTTGCTGAAGGTAATACCTGGAATATTCGGCGACTTGATGAGCACAACGTTCGCAATGCTTAACTCGCCAGGCATCAACCTTGGCGTTCCAGGCTGGGTTATACTGATAGGCGGAGCTATAATGATAGCCTTCCTGGTATTTGAAATCATGAGCGCGACTCTGAGGATAAGGATATAATCATGGCGAACTTCACACTGCCGTCAAACGCCACTAGCATAGTGGACTGGTTTCAGAGAGTTGACACAATGGTCAACCACACCTTCGGAGTGCTAATACTGCTGGCGATATTCATGGTGTGCTTCTTAGCGTCAAAGGACTACGGCAGCAAACGAGCCTTGACTGTCTCGTTCTTTATCTCGGCCATCTGCTCTTACTTGCTGTCAATAGTCGGGCTAATACCTGGAGCGCTGATTGCTCTGCCTACGCTAGGACTGGCGTGGAGCATATTATTCCTGGACTGAGGTGAGACGATGAAAGGAAAAATAAAAGGCAAGCGGTGGATTGAAGTTGACGGCCTGCTTTACAGGCAAGTGATTGAGACAAGCACCGACAACCGAGGACTAAATTTCGGAAAAGCAAAACCGTTGCCAGTGAAGAAACTGCGCCTGTAAAATGTCAACAAACTGTTGACTCACCTTTTTATATAATTATTGCATACTTCTGGGCGGAGGTACTAAAATGGCTTTCAACCAGATATCAAGCTACGCAATCGCACTAGTGGCTGCTGCCATGGTTGTCGGCGTAGGCGCTCTCGTTGTGAACGGATTCTCAACAGGACTGCCAACTCAAAACGTTGACTCAGTCGCATGGAACGTCACGCAGTACGGCTTGGGCGGATTGCAGACTTTCGTCAGCTGGTTTAGCACAATAGTCCTGATCATAGTGGGAGTAATCCTGCTCGGGCTCGTGCTGAGCGCTTTCGGAAGCAAGACTGGCGGCCAGTAGTTAGGTGATTGACATGGCTTTTGAACAAATAACAAGCTACGCGATTGCCTTAGTGGTTGCAGTAATGATTCTGGGCGTAGGCGCATTAGTGCTGAACGGATTCGCAAAAGGGCTTCCGACTCAGACAAACGCGTCAGTCGCTTGGAACGCAACACAATATGGGCTACTGGGCTTACAGACCTTCGGATCTTGGTTCGGAACAATAGTCTTGATCGTTGTAGGGGTTCTCCTGCTCGGTCTCGTGCTATCTGCTTTCGGAAAAAGAGCTGGAGCGCAGTAAAACCACAACGGAGGAACGGAAGTTCCTCCTCTTTAATATTTTAGAATGTGATGCCGATGCCTGGGAACAGCACAATCACAATACCAATAGCTACGCAATTGACTAATGATCCTTCTATTAGGAATTATATTGGAAACACAAACACTCCTTATGCTGGTTCTCAAGGCAGCGGAGTTCTAAGGCTCGGCGGATCGCAGGGCGGCTATGAGTACACACCTCAAGCAGCACCGCATACTCCTTCTGGAATAAACTACACGCAGACAATTTCTAATCCTTATCAGTTTGTCGGGACATCTAGCATCAAGCCTCCTGACTTGTTTCCGATTTCATCTCCTTCTCCTTACGCGGAGCAGACAACGCCAGTTGGAATGTCTTACTTGGTCAACCGCGCTCAGGCCAGAATGATTGAAACATCGCAGGGTTTTGCTGGCCACCAGGCAATAACTTACTACAACAAGTCAGAGGAAATACAGGGTTTTTTCCAAGCTAGTTTTGCTGCAAATATGTATACGCATGGCGGCAGAAACATAACCATGCAGCTCGGAGAAAAACCTCCAGCCTACGAAAAGACTGGAGGCTATGCTCCTGACGTTGTGAGCAGAGCAGGGGAACTTGAAGCGCTCGCCAATATCGCATGGAAGTTTCCTAGCATTGGCGCAATCGGTTCTGAACTTGAGAAAGGATTTATAACGCAGGGAACTTCAGCCATTCCGATTTCTTACGTTAATGCTTTCATAAACTCCAACAGAGCAAATATAAAAACAGAGAGCAACATAGTCGGAACTACTGCTGCCGAATTCTTCATCAATCCAACAACGCTCGGTAACATTGTTATGCACAATGAGAAGACGCACTGGCTTGAAACAGCCCAGATGGAAAAAGAACAGCTCGCTGCTTCTGGTTATTCTTCTGGGAAACTAAACACTGAGTACATAGTAGAGCAGGCATTCCTAAATCCTTCCACAATAACGATAGCATTGGGCACTGGCTTAGGCGTTGGGCTTGAGGCGCTAAGCGGAGCTGCTATCGGGCTTGGACTGCCAACTGCAGGAAAATTCGCTCAGCTGGCTGTTGGAGCTTACTTTGCTAACGAGGGCTACAAATACTTTTCAAACCCAGACGTAACGACAGAAGCAAAGATAGGAAGCGCTGCTCTGCTGGTTGAAGGCGGACTGGCTACAATCGGCGGAATAAAGATAGGCGAGCCAATAGCAAACAGGCTGGCTATTGACATGCCGAAAGCGCCGTACTATGAAACTATTGAGACAGGCGCGAAGAAAATAGAGAGCGCGGTGCGCAGTCCAATTCACTACGAAAAAATAGAGTTCGGTGACAAGGTGTACCACCGAGAAATATCTTACGGACAAGGCCCTGTTAGGAGTTCTATCATAGGTGTCGGAGAAGGAGGAGTGAATATCGGTGGAGCTCCAAAGCTAGGTAAAAACTTTCCAGCTGAATTAAGCGCCGCTATGAAATCAGATGAAGGAATTCCATTATCTGGATTCGGTCAGATTGAAGCATTGTCAAGGACTGGCCTTATCAAGGAAACAGACATCAACGCGGCTAGAGACATCACAAGAGTTATGGAAGGTTACAGAATTCAGCCAGAGTCAACCACCAAGCCTTATGCTGCTTCCGTGAAAAATCTTATGCCGGAGCAGTCTGATGTGTACCTGAAATTCGCAATAGAAACGCAAGCCAAAGTTGGCGGAGAAGTTTATGGACAAGGAGTCGCCAGAGCAGAGATGGGAAACATCGGCAGGATGTCAAGCGATGAAGACGTGTTCTTCAAAGTTAACAGCGCTGAAAAAATAACAGCCGACCTGTATGGAAAACTGCAGGAAGTGAAAGGTTATCCGCTGAGGATATCATCTGAAACGCCAACGCTTATTGAGTCAAACCTGACTGGAAAAGAATGGGTGCATGCTGTTGATATCCACGATCTGATGAGCGAACAGGCAGGCAACTTAAACCAGATAGGAAACCCAAGCGCGATGGCAAACAGAAAACTTCCGACTACTATGAACAGAGACATCATAGCTCACCCATTAGGCAAGCAGTTAGTGAACAAAGCAGGCACGTTCGCTTTTCGTGAGCAGGGAGTTCTGCCAGAGCTTGACAGCATCTCTCACGGACTGAAGAGCGTGCCTGACTTTATCAACATCGGAGAATCGCTAAGCAAAGACTATGCAAGCACAAGGACGGCTAAGATGTTCGGAGAGAGGCCAATCACATTCGGCGACATGAAGCCAGCGACACCAAAGCAAGGCTTGGTTAATCTTAGGACGTACTACGAAAACAATCCGCTCACCAGAGACTTGATGATGAATCCAGATTATATGGTGCGCCCGACAATCGGCGGCACTGGTGACATAGTTCCGAAGATGTCAACTCCGAAAGCGCTAGCAACATCAGCTGGAATAACAAAGAGCTTCAGAATTTCTTCACCTGCATTAAGCAAGAGTCCTTCAATGTCTCCGTCTCTATCGCCTAGCATGTCTCCGTCAATCAGTCCTAGCATTTCTCCAAGCATATCGCCGAGCTTATCGCCTAGCATGTCTCCGTCAATCAGTCCTAGCATTTCTCCAAGCATATCGCCGAGCTTATCGCCTAGCATGTCTCCGTCAATCAGTCCTAGCATTTCTCCAAGTCCTAGTCCGAGCCCGTCACCATCGCCACAACCGCCGAGCATTCCGCCGCTGGCATTCGGATTTAACAGCATAGACTTTGGAAGGTCAACAGGAAGCTATAAAAAAGGGAAGCGCATTAAGAAGTACGAGCCGAGCATTGCCGCTGTCGCGCTGAACATCAGAGCGCCAAGAGCAAACAAAGCCGCGGAACTGAGCGGCATCGGAATCAGACCGATGATAAGCAGAACTAAAATCAGGAGAATGAAATAATGCCGTGCAAAAGCACAAAAAAATACAGGACGCTCGTGCGCACTTACGGAAAGACAAAAGGAGAGAACATCTTCTACGCGTTGAAAAACAGCAGGAGAAAAAAGAGGTGAAGCAATGGGATTGTTTAACAACTTAACCCGAAGTGTTAAAGAAAGAATGTATGAGCGAGCGAATGAAATTGAGGAAGAAAACAAAACTTACAAAGAATCTTACAGGGCATCCAAACTAACTTTTCTAAAACAGAAAGCAGCAAAGGATGCGAGGATTGACGTGCTCGGCAACGTGCAACCAAACGTCAGGATAATTCCTGCAAAGAAAAAAGCAAAAGCGAATCCAAGCTATGATAATCCGTTCGGAATCAGCGACTACATTTACAAGATGTAAAAATATTATCAATATCATAACGCCTTAAATACTCTTTCTGATTATTTTAAAAGCATGGTAGATGAACAGCCGCAGCCAATTCCTCCGCAGCTCGCAGATATGCGCGTTCTTCAAAGCATGAACAACGAAGTCAGCGAGCAGCTTGTCAAACTTCTCATAGACCAAAAAGAATTGCTGGCGTTCATTGAGAAAGACTTGTCAGGTGAAGCGCTTGACCTGGAGACTGGCACTTGGAAAAAAGTGTCAGAGGAAAAGATGAACGCGGAAGGCAGGCGCGAAATCATCAACCTCATCATGATTCACATCGGAGGAAACACAACGCTGTCAACGATGAGCGAGGAGCAGATTGACATCATGTGCGAGAACCTACATGATAAACTCGCCATCATGTTCGGCATCTACTACAAGAAGTACGGAATAAAGAAAGAGGACAGGCAGATGATCCTCACGAAGATAATGAACGTTATTTTCCTGGCGCTGAAGCGCTCAACAGAATCCATGACGCTGAAGGGCATAACCAAAACAACGCGCGAAGCGTACTTCCAGGGCGACCAGAAAAAGAAGGGCGGAATAAGAAGTTTATTTGGAGGTTAATAAATGGCAAGGCATCCGTTGCTCAGGAAGATATTCGGCTTTCAGTATTCAATACCAGTGAACATCTACTCAAAGAGAGCTGGCGGAGGCCACGTCCAAAACACTGACTACGCCATGCGCGTCTTGAAGCCAAACAAAACCTTCCGATACGAGCTCAAAGGAAGAGGAGACATGGACGCGGCAAAACTCGGAGAGTTATCAAGCGATGGCAAGTTCAACGTGTTTGAGCCTGAGTACGGAACGTTCGTGCCGATGATCCTCAACACGAACATAGGTGCTCTTGAGCCAGTTGACTCTGACGACCGAGCGTTCGTGGCGCAGAACATGAACGAGTCAAAGCAGCTGTACAAGAACCCGAAGAACCTCACGAACATCCTCCAGATGATGATTCCACTGGTCTTCATGGGCATGCTCATCATAGGCGGACTGCTCATGTTCAAGACCATATCGGACGGCGTGGCGGCAGTCCAAGGGCAGAACGTGCAGATAACCCAGCAGCAGAACCAGATGCTTAACTACCTGCAGGCGTACGCCAACAAGTCAGGCGCGACCACTCCTACTGAGCATGGCAACTATACGTGGTGAGGTAAAAACATGCAGAAGAAGTTTAAGCTCGGCAAGAAAGAAGCGAACGGCTTGCGCCGCGTTATCGCGCTTCGCGATTTTGGCGTCGTGAGCAAGGGCGATGTCGGCGGTTTCATTGGGAAAGAAGACAACCTTAGTCATGAAGATGATGCTTGGGTCTATGGTAATGCTCGGGTCTATGGTAATGCTCGGGTCTTTGGTAATGCTCAGGTCTCTGGTAATGCTTGGGTCTCTGGTGATGCTTGGGTCCTTGGTGATGCTCGGGTCCTTGGTGATGCTTGGGTCTATGGTAATGCTCGGGTCTTTGGTAATGCTCAGGTCTCTGGTGAGAT